>Ga0224501_10000064_pt1 | contig 118362 bp, 81 predicted proteins | sample SF_Oct11_sed_USG_4_FD_169105 | JGI IMG/M metagenome (GOLD analysis project Ga0224501, IMG submission 169105) | Sediment microbial communities from San Francisco Bay, California, United States - SF_Oct11_sed_USGS_8_1 | ecosystem: Environmental > Aquatic > Marine > Sediment | place: USA...
GCGCTCCCTGAACTCATCCAAGCGCGCGCAGGCTCCGCCTGAGCCCGGCACCGGGATTGCTACGCAACAGCTGCCAAGGCCGCCGGGGTCTCGCCGGACGAGCCTTCGACTCTCATGGTCTCCGCCGCCACCGTACGGGCGGACCGCTCAGCGAAAGCGCGGCCGACACGCGGTGATATTCGCCCCCTGCCACGACTTTTTGAGAAGCTACCGGCGATGACCGGCTTGTGGCTGTCGAAGATGCGCCGGGTGAGCTGACCGTCGAGGTCGCCTTCGGGTTGGTCCTGGTAGGCGGTGTGCACTTCGCCCCCGCCACTCCAGGTGTCTGCGCCCGCCTCGAGGTCGGCGCCCGCGCAAAACGCGCGGCCGGCACCGGTGACGACCACCGCGCGCACGCCATCGTCTGCGTCGGCGCGGTTGAAGGCGCCCATCAGCTCGGCGAACATGCGCGGGGTGAAGGCGTTTAGGCGATCGGGACGATGCAGCGTCAGGGTCAACACGCGGTCGCTGATGTCATAGCGGATCTGCTGGTAGTCCATGGCGAGGCTCCTTCGGTCGGCAGGGAAGGATGCTACTACGGCTCGGCGCCCCGCCCCCGCTTGACAACCCCGCGCCCCATGGTGTGCCCTGCAGCGGCCTCCACCGTCGCGTCCACCCCGGCCGCCGCCGCGAGGCCCAGGGAAGCCACCATGGCCGCAGACGCACCCGCACCCACGCCCGCAAACACGCTACGTCCGGAGGTCATGCTGGCCAAGCCGGTCTTCCTCGAGTCGGCCTTCAAAGAGCCGGAGCGGGTGCTCACGCTGGTTCGAGACTCCGCGCCCTACCGGCTGGCGGCGGCCGTCCATCGCTCGCGGGAGTCCGGCACCGACGTACCCTGGTTTCGCGTCTTCTGGGCCTATGGCGAAAAGCTCGCCGACCCACGGGCAGACTTCATCTTCAATAACCCGCGCTTCATCCAGGCGGCCCGCGAGAGCTTCGGCGCCGAGGTGGTCATTCCCAGCTCGCTGATGAACAACTTGAACACGCCGATGGCCGGCGGCGTGCCCCACCTGGACCTGCCGCACTTCCGCGGCGCCGAGCGTTTCCCCTTCGATCTGCTGGTGGCCATGGGCTACTCGGGCCTGTTTCACCCCTGGGCGATTCCCATCGCCTCGGCGCTCAGCTGGTTCTACCGCGGCCCCGGTGGCGACTTCGACTACTGGCCCGACGGCCCCGACGAGCCGCGCTTCACGCTCAGCGCTCCGCTCTGGAATCAAGCGGTGGTCGCCGACAACGAATACATGTTCCACAGGGTCGGCGGCGTCGGTCGCGACAGCGATCACGTGGCGCCCGGAGCCATCTCGCGCGCGGCCAAATTGCATCATGAAGACGGCGCCTGGAGCCTGGTCGATGGCGACAGTCGGCAGAGCTTCAGCGAGGAGGCCGTGCGCCTGTCGGTGCTGTGGAAGGCCTACGCTTTCAAGGACGGGGCCGCCCTGCGGGTCTTCCGCGACAGGAGCGATGACCTGACGCTGCCGCAGGCGCTGTCGATCCTCTCGGCCGATCTCGACCAGCGCGGCCTCGGGCGCCTCGACGTGGAAGCTGGCTATGGCGACGAAGCAAATCGGCGCCTGATCCACAAAGTCTATCGCGCGCCCGAGGTCCGCGACGCGAGCCGCCGCCGCGTGCAGTGAGCGTGGGCCGTCGGGGCTGGCTACGCCGGGGCCTCGCTGCGTTGGTGAGAGGGCTCGGTCTTTTGATCGCGCTGGTTCTGGCCATCACCTGGCAGGCCATGGGCAAGGCGCCCCAGGCCCCGCGCCTGCTCCGCATGGAGGCTTCCCCCAATCACCGCGAGGGCGTCTTCGTCAATCGTCAGCCCCTGTGGAACAATCACTGGGAGATGATGACGGCGTGGCCCGAGATGAGCGAGCACGCCGAAACCGACCGGAGCTTTCCCGTCAGTGGCGACACCGTCGCGCGCCTCTCCCAGCCTGCCGGTCCCCTGCGCGTCACCTGGCTCGGTCACTCCACCAGCGTGATCGAGCTGGCGGGCAAGCGCGTCTTGACCGATCCCATCTTCGACCCCGGTCCGGTACCCTGACACAGTAGTGTTAGGCACTCCCAGTTCCAGCCATATCGGCACCGCATGCCAGGCTGCCTATATCGTTGAGGCCCCAAACCCCCACGATTCCGCCGCCCTACAGCACGGCGGAAGGCTCCGTCGAAGGCATGGGCGAACCCTTCACGCCCACGCTCGGCCGCGAAGAACGAGAAGAACGTGTCAAGCACAAGTCGCGACCAATGTGACTGGCACGTTTTTCACGGTCCTCGCTTCGCCAGAGCCGGCACGCGCACAGCAGCAGGGAGCCTGCCGATGGGAAGAAATGCCAGTGTTTTCAACGGTGTCCCCGATTCGCCAGGCCCGTGCGCGCGCACCGCTTTGTCCAATCTGTCATATGGGACGCGAAAAGATATTCGCGTTGGTCGCAGCCGCGCAGGACGCCGGCGCAACCGTCTGCGGTCTTCGCTTTCGCCCAATGCTCAGAGCGCGCGGGGCGCCGATGGGCTATATGGCTCCGATGTCCTGTGATGGCGCTGCCGCGACGGTTGCCGAGATCGCTGCGCGCGCACGGGCGGCGAGGGCCGGCCGGTGACCGAGCTCGAGTTCACCGCGACCGTGGCCCGCGGGCTGGAGCCGCTCGTGCAGGGCGAGCTGCAGCAGCTGGGGGCGTCCGAGGTGGCCGTGCAGCGCGGGCTGGTCACGTTCTCGGGGCCGCTCGAGCTGGGCTACCGCGCCTGCCTGTGGTCGCGCGTGGCCAGCCGCCTGCTGCTGGGGCTGGGGCGCTTTGAAAGCGGCGACGCCGAGCAGCTCTACGCCGGCGTGCGCGGCATCGACTGGCGCCAGCATCTGGAGAGCTCGGGAACGCTCGCGGTCGACTGCGTGACGGCCTCGGGGGTCAGCGGCCACACGCGTTTTTTGGCGCAGAAGACCAAGGACGCCATCTGCGACGCGCTGCGCGAGGCGACCGGCCAGCGCCCCAACGTCGATCGCGAGGCGCCCGATGTGCGCGTGCGCGTGCACGTGGGAGCCGAGGAGACGAGCGTGAGCCTGGACCTGGGTGGCCATGGACTGCAGCGCAGGGGCTACCGCAGCGCCGCGGGAAGCGCCGGTCTGGAGGCGCCGTTGAAGGAGAACCTGGCGGCGGCGGTGCTGCTGCTGGCCGGATGGCCCGAGCGCTCGGCCCAGGGCGCGCCGCTGGTGGATCCCCTCTGCGGCAGCGCCACGCTGCTCATCGAGGCGGCCCTGATCGCCGCCGACGTGGCCCCGGGTCTGCGCCGGCATCACCACGGCATGGTCGGCTGGCGCGGACATGACTCCAAGTTATGGGACGGTCTGATGGCCGAGGCCGAGCAGCGCGCTGCGGCGGGGCGGTCGAAGCTGCCGCCGCTTTTGGGCTTCGATCAGAGCGAGCAGGCGCTCGGGGCGGCCCGCAAGGGCGCCAGCGCCGTGGGCTTCGGCAAGCACATCGAGCTGCGCAAGGCAGCGCTTTCAGCGGCGCGGCCGCCGGCCGGCTGTGGCCCCGGCCTGGTCGTCACCAACCCGCCCTATGGCGAGCGTCTGGGCAGCGAGGGCGAACTGGTTCCGCTCTACGAAACTCTGGGTCAAGTGCTGCGCGAACACTTCGGCGGCTATCGGGCGCACGTGCTGACCGGCAGCCCCGCGCTCGCCAAGCTGATGGGCCTCAAGCCCGAAGCGCGCATCCCGCTGTGGAACGGCCCCATCGAGTGTCGGCTGCTGTCGCTGCCGATCCACGCGCGCGAGGCGGGTGCCGAACGGCCCGCGGCGGCGATCCCGCCCGAGGCCCGGCCCTTCGAAAACCGCCTGCGCAAAAACGCGCGGCACTTCGGGCGCATCGCCCGGCGCAGGCAGCTGGGCAGCTACCGCGTCTACGACGCCGACATCGGCGAGTTCAATCTGGCGGTGGACGTCTACGAAACGCCCGCCGGGCGCCGCGCCGTGGTCCAGGAATACGCCGCCCCGCGCTCGGTGAAACCCGAGACGGCCATGCGAAGGCTGGCGCTGGCGCTCAAGGTGGTGGGTGAAGTGCTGGAGCTGCCGCGGGAGGCGGTGGTGGTCAAGGTGCGGCGACGGCAGCTGCAGGGCAAGCAATACGAACGCCGCCCCGAGTCCGAGGCACTCTTTGAAGTGCGCGAAGGCGAGCATCGCTTCTGGGTCAACCTGGGCAGTCACCTCGACAGCGGCCTCTTCGGCGAGCAGCGGCTGCTGCGCGCCCGCGCCGGCGAGCTATGCGCGGGCCGGCCCGTGCTCAACCTCTTCGCCTACACCTGCAGCGCCGGCCTCTACTGCGCCAAGGCCGGCAGCGCCACCACCAACGTCGACCTCTCGGGCCCCTACCTGCGCTGGGGGCGCCGTAACTACGAGCTCAATGGCATCGACACCAAAAACCACAGCTTCGTGCAAGCCGACTGCCTGGACTTTCTCGAGCGCGAGCGCGGGCGCTACGGCCTGGTCTACCTGAATCCCCCCAGCTACTCGCGCTCCCACCGCATGGAAAGCGACTTCGAGCTGGGCCGCGACCAGAAGCGACTGGTGCAGCGGGCGATGGCGCTCTTGACCAAGGATGGCGTGTTGCTCTTTTCGACCCACGCGCGCGGCTTTGTGCTCGACGAAGCGCTGGGGCGGCAGTTCGCGGTCGAAGCGTTGACCGCACGGGTGCTGCCGGAGGACTTTCGGCGCAGCCCGTTTCAGGCATTTGCTCTGCGACGGCGGTAGGGGCTCACGGCGGGCGGCGGGAGTGCGGGTCGCATCCAGCCTTGCAAAGCGCCCACGCTGGGAGGTGTGGTCGATGACATCGCGCAGTGGGTGGCCCAGGAGGCGCAGCTCAGGCTCGGTGAGCCTGGTCTCTTGATGCTGACGCGATTTGGTGAGAGCGGACCGCGGGCTGCCGACGCGCTGCACTACGTAACCGGCATGGCCGGGGGACACTATCGACTGTCCTACGATGCCGACGGCGAAGCCCGGTTGCGAAGACATTCGCAACCGCGGCCTCTCGGACAGCAGGCAGCTGCGGGACAGTGGGGCCTCGGCGGCATGACGCTCGCCGAGGCGCGGGGCTTCATCGCGGCGCTGCCGAGGATTTCGGGCAGGAGGCGTCATCCGAAATGACCGCGATCCGGCCTGTCGTGGCGGCCCTGCTCGCCGCCACCCTGCTGCTGTCGTCCTGGTGGTGCACCTCGGCACGCGCCTATTGTTTCTCGACGACCTGCGATTCGAAGCACGAAAGCTGCGGCGAAGACGAGCATGGCTGTCCGATCGAGGGCGAGATCCTGCACTGGGCCCGTTCCTGCACGGAACTGTGGCTACCCACGTCGGCTGAGCCGCTGCCTGGAATCACGAGGGAGCAATTCACCGACGCCGCCGCGCTCGCGAGCTGAAACGATGTGGCCTGCGGGCCGCAGGCTGCGCTTCCCGGCGTCGAAGCGCAGCTCGCCGGTCATGCCGAATGCACGACCCAGGGTTTCAGTCGTAACGCCCTGCGCAATATCAACAGCGTCAGCGTCGTGACCCACGGCCGGCCCGAACCCGGTGAGGGCCAGGTGGCCTTGACGACCGTGACCTCCGACCGCAGCACTGGCGAGATCTTCGACGCCGACATCGCGCTCAACGCCGAGGAAAACACCTTCACTGTGGGTGATGAGCAGGTCAGAACCGATCTGCAGTCGACCTTGACCCATGAGATCGGCCACCTGTTGGGATTGGAGCACTCCGATGTTTCCGGGGCGACCATGGGCCCGAGTACCGATCTCCGCAGTACAAGTCTGCGCACGTTGGAACGAGACGACGTCGAAGGTCTGTGCGCGTTGTACGCGCCCCAGGACGCGGCCGCGCTATGCGACGGGGATCAGGAAGACGCCGTCGTGGTATGCGAGCAAGTCGCGACGCAGAAATTCGTCACCTACGGATGCGCGGTCGCGGGATCGAGCCGTCGCCAGGGGCCCTCGGGGTGGGGCTGGCTGTCGCTCGCGGTGGGGCTTGGAGTGAGGTTCCGGCGCAGCTCGCCGTAGGCAGCTCGCCGAACGTCAACAGGCCCCATGGGTCTTGGGCTGGCCGCCGGGGAAGATTTTGCCGGGATTGAGAATGCCCTGGGGGTCGAAGAGGTTTTTGACTCGCTGTTGAAGCGCAATCAGCTCCGGCGCTTGCTCGAGCGGCAAAAAAGGCGCCTTCAGGATGCCGATGCCGTGTTCGCCGCTGAGGGTGCCGCCTAGGGCGATGGTCTCCCGAAAGAGCGCCTCGATGGCCGCGTCCACCTGGGGGCGCTGCGCCGGATCGTCCCACAGCACGTTGACGTGGATGTTGCCGTCGCCGGCGTGGCCGTAGCTCGGCATCGCCACGGCGTTTTGCTCGGAGATGCGGCGGCAGCGGTCGATCAGCTCCGGGATGCGGGGGCGCGGCACCACCACGTCTTCGGCGAGTTTGTAGTTGGCCACCTTGCGCAACGCCCGCGATAGCTCGCGCCGCGCCGCCCACAGCCGATCGCGCTCGCCGCCGTGGCGGGCCACCAACACCTCCAGGGCGCCGGCCTCCACGAGCGCATTGCCGCAGCGTTCGAGCTGACCCTCGAGGGCCGCCTCGTCGCCGTCGAGTTCGATCAGCAGGAGCGCGCGCGCCGCAGCGTCGAGCGGCAGGCCCACCTCCGGTCGCACGATGGCCAGCGTCGCTTCGTCCAAGAGCTCCAGGCAGCGCGGCAAAAGCCCCTGCGCCAGCACCGCGCCCACCGCGGCGCCCGCGGTGGGCAGGTCGGGCAAGAGGGCCAGCAGCGTGACCACCGCCTGGGGCTTGGGGATGAGCTTCAGCGTGACCTCCGTGATCACCGCCAGCGTGCCCTCGCTGCCCACGATCAGCGATGTCAGATCGTAGCCGGTTACGCCCTTGACCGTGCGTTTTCCGAGCTGCAGCACCTGCCCGTCGGCGGTCACCGCCTCCATGCCCAGCACGTAGTCGCGGGTGGGGCCGTAACGCAGGGTGCGTGGGCCGCCGGCGTTTTCGGCCACGTTGCCGCCGATGGCGCAAGTTGACAAGGAGTTGGGGTCTGGCGGATAGAAGAGCCCTTCGGCTTCGGCCGCCTGGTGCAGCTGACCGGTGATCACCCCGGGCTGCACCACCGCGATCAGCTCGCCGCGTTCGATGCCCTTGATCTCGTGGCATTGTTCAAAGGCCAAAACGATGCCGCCCTCGAGCGGCACCGCGCCGCCGGTGCGCCCGGTGCCGCCGGCCCGCGGGGTGACCGGGATCTGGTGGCGACTGGCGGCGCGCAGCACCGCGGCCACGTCGGCGCTGCCCCGGGCGCGCACCACCGCCTCGGGCATCACCGGCGCGGCTTCGCTCTCGTCGCCCGCGTAGCTCGCGAGCAGCTCCGGGTCGCGCAAGACGGCGCAATCGCCGGTGACGCGTTCGATTTCCAATAGGGCGCGGTCGAGGTTCGCCATGCCCTACCTTGTACTACAAAATTGCGTCTCGATTGAAACGCCGGGGGCCCTGTGCCACCCTGATCGTGGGTCTTTTTCGGCGTGTTGGAGTGCTTGCCATGATCTTTGGGCGAATCGGCCGGATCGGTTCTTTGATGGGCTCGTTGCTTTGCGTTTCGGGCTGCGGCGACGACAGCGGCGGCGGCCCGCCAGCGCCCCCGCAGAGCGATGCGGGCATGATGGACGCCGCCGCTCGCGAGCCCTGGATGCAGAAGCGGGCCGACGGTTCCGTCATCGTCGAGGTGGATGCGGGTGAGCGCCCACCCCAGGCCTGCATGGTCGAGCAGGGCAAGGTTTTCGAGCTGACCAGCCAGGCGCCGCTCGAGCCGGTGTCGATGGCGGTCGACCAGGTCGGCGGGGTCTTCGGGCTGGTCTACCTGACCGATAGCGTCGACTGCTTCGACTCGGTCTACATGGCCCAGGCCCGCGGCGGCGACCAGGGCGCGCCCGAGGAGCTGCCGGTGCTCGACCCCTGCGCCAACATCGAGCGCGCCGCCGTCACTCACAGTTGGGAACACTGGCTGGTGGCCACGGTCGACGATCGCAGCGGCCCACCCAACCTCTTCGTCGAGGCCTTCGACGGTGAACCCAGCCGCGGCGAGGGCGGTAACGCGATCACCGACAACGTCAGCAACAAGCCCTCCATCGCCCTGGCTAATTTTCATCTGCCGGCCGACAACAGCATCGGCCAGGCGCAGGTCGACTCGGCCATGGTCGCCTGGGTGGAGAAGGACGTACTTGCCGGCGGCATGAGCACCCTAAAGGCCCGGGCGCTCGCTGCCGACGGTACGCCGCTGGCCGCCGAAGTGGTGATCGAGGAGCCGGCCATGCGCGACTACCAGGGGCTGTCGTTGTCGCAGGTGGGTCCATCGCGAATGGCCCTGGCCTACATTCAAAAAGAGGGAGCTAGCGTCTCGGCCGTGCTGCAGGTGCTCGATCGGGAGACCGCCGCCGCCGTGGGCGAGCCCTGGGTGCTCACCGACCAGGCCGGCAGCCAGGCCTCGGTCGAGCTGGGCGCCGATCACAGCGGTGGGGCGGTGGTCTACACCTACCAGGCCAACGACACGCGCGAGATCATGTTCCAGGAGCTGGGACCCGACGGCCAGGCCGCCAAGATCGTCGGCGGGCTCGGTGTCGGGGGCATGGCTCCGGCCAAGGTCACCGTGGGCGTACCCGAGCGGGGCATCGACGTCTCGGTCGCCAAATTGCTACGTAACTGGGTATTGGCCTACCGCGCGCTGCCCGGCGGCCAAATCCCCGCAGAAGAGATTCGCACCTTCTTCGTCGACCGCGACGGGCGTCCCACCGGCGCCAGCGCGGTCAGCGGCGCCAGTTCCCAGGGCGCCCGGGTCGCCATCGAGGTTGGCTACGACGGCTACATCTACCTGGGCTGGATCGACGCCAACCCCGACGCCACCACCACGCTGGTGATGGCGAAGCTGCCCTGCGCGGGCTGAGGCCCTTCACCGGTTGGGATTGCTGCCGTTATGGCCAAGCAATCCTATTGACGCAGGCGGCCCGGGGCGTGACGGAGGCTCCAGGATGCAGCATGAAGGGAGGCCATGATGAATACGGACGAGCTACTCGAGGTGGTCACGGGCGCCGCGGCGGCCTGGGGACTGAAGCTTCTGGGCGTGCTGCTGGCGATTTGCGTCGCTTGGATCATGGCCGGCTGGGTCCGCGGTGCGATGCTGCGCTCCTTCGAGCGGACCGGCTTCGACGCCACCCTCTCGCGTTTTTTCAGCAACCTGGCCCGCTATGCGATCCTGGTTGCCGCCGTGCTCGGATGCCTGGGCGTCTTTGGCATTCAGACGACCAGCTTCGCCGCCGTCATCGCAGCCGGTGGCCTCGCCATCGGCCTGGCCTTCCAGGGCACGCTCAGCAATTTCGCCGCCGGTGTGATGCTGCTGGTCTTTCGTCCCTTCAAGGTGGGAGACGTCGTCGTGGTGGGCGGCACCGTTGGTACGGTGCAGGAAATCGAGCTGTTTACCTGTGACATAACCGCCCCCGACAACCGACGCATCACCATGCCCAATAGCTCCATCTTTGGAGCCAAGATCGAAAATCTCTCCCATCACCCGGAACGCCGCGTGGACGTGTCGGTGGGTACGGCCTACGACGCGGATCTCGACCGCACCCGCGAGGTGCTCGAGCGATGTCTGTCGGCGGTCGAAGGGGTGCTGGCCGAACCTGAGCCCCAGGTCTTTCTGGCGGCGCTCGGTGCTTCATCGGTCGACTGGCAGCTGCGCGGTTGGTGCAAAACGGAAGACTACTGGGACGTGTGGCAACGCATCATCCGCGACTCCAAGTACGCTCTGGATGCCGCCGGCATCGGCATTCCCTTCCCCCAGCGCGACGTGCACCTCGACGACACGGTGGTTGCGGCGCTGACCAAAGATCGCTGACCTGGCGGGCGATGGCTCGCCCCGCGAGCTTCGCCGTCGTGCGACGGTCGCCTGCAGCCCGCGCGGGCCCATGCGCCTTCATGGACGAACCGGGTTAGAGCGGCGCCTTGGACCACTCGTCGAAGAGCTGGAGCGTCAGGTGGTGGTCGGGGATGGCGTGGAGATAGCTTTGTCGAAATTCGGGATTCGAAAACGAGGCGGCGTACTCGAGCAGTGCATCGCGGGCCTCGCCGAGCCGTTCGAGGGCCTGCCGGTGCTGCCCGGCGGCCCGCAGCGCCATCGCGTAGGCCAGGCGCAGGCAGGGCACAAATGCCGTAAGGTCCGCGTGGACACAGGCGTCACGATTGGCAAAGGCTCGCTCTGCCGCGGCCAGGGCCGGCTGCAGCTGGCCCTGCGCCAGCAGCGCGCGCGCTTCGAAGGCCAGGGCCACTGCGGGAAGGCCCGAAAGCCCTGTGACCGTGGACTCGGTCGGCGTCGAGTCTCCGGGCTCGGCACGGCTTTCGGCGCACAGCCGAAGGGTCGTCTCGTAGTCCCCCTGCTCGAGGGCGAGCTGGGCGAGGCACACCATGTGATATTGGCGCTCCCACCCTGAGGCCTCGCTCGAGATGATCTCTTGCTCGACCTCTTCCAGCTCGACCTCTTTTCCGCTGCGCCAGCTGGCGATGGCGACGTCCGAAGGGCAGAGACGGTCCACGTTGCTGCCCGCTTTGCGCGCGCGCAAGCGAGCGGCCTCCCAGCTGCAGAGAGCTTCCTTGTACCGTCCGAGTGCGAGTAGAAAGGAAAAGAGATTGAACTCACAGAAGCTCAGCACATTGTAGTTGCCCATGACCAGGCTGTGGGCGGCGGCGCGCTGCATGGCCACCATCCCGATCTCGGGATGCGGCTCCATCACTCCGGCCATGAAGTGTGTCGCGGCCTGCACCGCGTGGCTCTCCGCGTGCCTGGGCGCCCACCCCTCCACGGCATTGCGCAGTCGGCCTACTTCGTCTGGAGCCACGACATTCAAAGGGGCGACCGAGTGCGCCGCGGCGACGACGATGCTTTCTGAGGGTGTCCTCCCGGCATGGAGCAGCAGCAGCTCGCACTGCTGCAGCACGTCAGACCCGCGGTCGGTGAAGGTCGATGCCCAGACGCGGTGACGCAGAGCCTCGGCCCAATGGTCGCTGCCGGGTCGCAGCAGGCTCATGGCCTGCTCGACGCAGCCGAAGGCGCGCTCGTGTTCGCCCTTCCAGTTGCAAGCCTCGCCCTTGAGGCTCGCCATGCGTCCGGCGTAGGCACCGTCGGCGCCACAGCCCAGCGCACTGTCGGCATGGCGCAGCACGCCCTCCAGGTCGTTTGCCAGCAGTGCTTGTTCGGCAGCCCGCCCGTACCAGATGCTGGCTTCCGCGTTGAGATCGCCCAACCGAAAATGTTCGGCCAGGACCGAGGCATCGGGCTCACCGTGGGCCCTTAGCCAGCGGGCCGCCCCCAGGTGCAGCGCGGGCGAGTCCGACGCCTGCAGGGTGGCCTGAGAGGCCTCTCGGACCAACGCGTGCGCGAAGTCGTACTCGACTTCGCCCTCGAAGCGGGAGCCGCCACGGCGCTCGATCAGCTCGGCATCGGCCAGCGGCTCCAGCGTCATCTGCACCTCGATGGCAGGCCAGCCGAGGATCTCGGCCAGCGCTCCGACCCAGAAGCGATCTCCCAGCACGCTGGCGACACGCAGCAGCTGGCGTTCACCTGTGCTGCGCTGCGAAAGGCGCGCTCCCACCAGGGCCAGCACCGAACCGGGCACGGCGTTTGTCTCGCCGCCCTGCTGCAAAAAGCGCAGGTACTCGAGGACATAGAGGGGGGTTCCGGCGCTCTGCTCGATCACTTGCTCGACTTGGCGCTCATCGAGCCGCTCGGGAGCAGCGTCTGCGACCAGCTGGCGGCAGGCGCGTCGCGACAGGGGTCGCAGATCGAGGCGCTGCAGCATGGGCCCGGTCCAGGCCTCGGGCAGGGCTTCAAGGCCCTCGGGGCGCGCGTTGGCGAGCACGAAGATCGCCTGCTCGGTGACGTTGCGTAGCGCGCTGTCGAGGAAGCGGAGACTCGGCGCATCGGCCCATTGAAGGTCATGGAGCGCGAGCACGATTGGACGGTCGCGGCCGAGGTGCGCGATGGTCTGCTCGAATGCGTCGCGCATCTGCCCGAACATCGCCTGGGGCTCGAGGCGGACGTCCTTCAGGATGGGCAGTGCCTCGTCGGGAAACGGTGTACCGAGGATCTCACCCACAAAGACCGCCAACTGCGTCCGCTTGGCGGGCTCGAAGCTCGCGAAGTGTTCGTCGAACCAGTGCACGATTTGGGAGCGTCGCTGCGCTTCATCCCTGTCGAGGCTCAGCTCCATGGCACAGCTGAGCCACTGCGAGAGCAGCGCAAAACGGGCATCCGCTCGATCGACCTGTCCCCGTGCGGTCAGCACGCAAACCGGCGCCTGTGCGCGCTGGATCTGGTCGAGGGCGTGGTCGCAAAGCAGCGACTTGCCCAGGCCGGGGGCACCGGCCACGAGCGTGATGCGCGGCCGCATCCGCGAACGGCAGGCTTCGAACTGCTCTGCGATCGAACTCAACTCGCGGTTTCTGCCAAAGCACCTCCTGAGGGCGCTTGGCGGCGCTGCGCTCGCGGCTTCGAGCACGGTCGAACGCGCGAGGGCTAACAGCTTCGGCCCCCGGGGCTCGCATGCGAAGCGACCGACCACCATGCCCGCGGTCGCGTCATCGACGAGTACGGCGCCATCGTCTTTGGTTCGCCCCAGGTGCATGTCGATGGCGCGATCGATGACATCACCGGCCAGCGAGGCATCGGACAGCTCTCCATATCCCGTCGCGAGCACAGGCCCACAATCGGGCAGCAGGTCGGCCAGGTGATTGGCACAGTGCGCCGCGCGCAGCACGGCGGCAGAGCCGGCGTCGCCGCCGCCGAAACAGGCGGCCCGGGTTCCCGTGCCCAGGCGATGTAGCGCGCCACCGTGGCGAGTCACCATGGCGTCAACGGCTTGCCTGTCCTCGGCGCCTTGCTCCCACAGCAGCATCGTCAGGAGCCTTCGCTCCCGTGGAACGCGCTTTTGGTCTACCGCTGCCGTGGGCCTGGCTTGCAGCGAGAGGGTCTGTAGGGCCTGCATCACGGCGGCAGCCGACGGGGGCCGCTGCGCCGGTTGCTTCGCCAGTAGCGATGCGATCAAAGCGTCGAGTTCCGCCGGTACATCGCCGCGCAGGTCCGCAAGCGGCGGCGGTGCTTCGAGCATCAGCTTGGCGAGCACGCCCATGACGTGGGCTGCCTGGTGCGGGGGGTGGCCGCTGAGACATGCGAAGAGCGTCGCCCCCAGGGCGTAGAGATCAACCGCAGGTTGTCGGCCCTCGGAAGCGTCGCCGTCCCCGGGCGAGAGCACCACCCGGGCCTGCTCGGGAGCCGTGTAGTGCGGGGTGCCCAGGGCGGCCTTTGCCTGGGGGCAGGCGGGGTCTGTCCTTTCGGCACCGGCCAGGCATGCCATTCCAAGATCGCCCAGCTTGGCCCGGGTGCAGTCCCCGCCCGGCAAAAGGATATTGCCGGGTTTGACATCACGGTGGGTGATGCCAGCCCCATGTAGGGTCATGAGCGCCGCGGCCACGCACTTGCCCACCGCCACCGTATCCTGCACCGAGAGCGGAGCCTGACGCAGGCGCGCTTCCAGGTCCGGACCGCCGATCCACTCGAGCGCCAAAAAGGGCTGGCCTTCGCCCGAGATGCCGTGGGCGACGTACTCGACCAGGTGGGTGCCGCGACAGCGCGCCAAGAGCGGGCCCTCCCTCGATACATCGTGCTCGGCGTCCACCGCCAGTTTGAGCGCCACCGTCGTAGCTCGCTCCAGATCCTGACACTGGTAGAGGTCGCCCTCACCTCCGCTTTCGATGTGCCGAAGGACGCGGTAGCGACCTGCGAACAGTGTCCCCGGATCCACAGTTGAAAGTTTACACCGTCGGCGGTGGTGAATGCACCGCGGCTGGCACAAGCTCTATCGATCGGCCGCGGCCAGGTCCTCGCTGAGCTTTTCCCGTCGGCTGTCGGATAGCTGCCCGACGACGCTCTGTGCGAGCTCCGGCAGATAGGGTTCGACGCTTGGCTCGAGCGGTGAGTTATTGCGCAGCCGCAGCCAACGCATGCCGCAGAGGGCAAAGAGGTGTCCGGCGAAGGCTTCGGGACCGAGGCCGCTGGCCTGCTGCAGGACCCGCTTGTCCAGCGGTTGGGCCGCGCTGCAACACAGCTCCACCAGGGTGCGCGCACCGGCGTCGAGTTCTTCCAGGGCGGCGGTCGTGACGCTGGCGATCGACGGCAAGGGCTGCCCGGGTAAGGCTGCCCGCGCAAGGGCGTCGACCCACATGGGGTGACAGGCTGCGGCGCGCGCGATCTGCGCCGCCTGCTCGGTATTGGCCGAACGCTGCAGCTGCAGGGCCAGGGCGGCGGCTTCGGTCGCAGCCAGGGCGCCCAGCTCGAGCTGCACGGCATCGCGGTGGGCGCACAGTGACTCGAGCCCGTGCGCCACCGCCGCCTGGATCGAGTCTGTACGGTCGCTGGTCAGCAGCAGCAACATCGCAGGACTCGCGGGCCCGCGCACAATGGCTTCCAGCAACTTCAGGCTCTCGGCATCGGCCCAGTGGAAGTCGTCGATGGCGACGAGCAGCGGCGCTTCGTCCGCCACGGCCTCGAGCAGCCCCGTGAATGCGTCGAAGGCCTCTTCAACTCCGGTCGATGGGCTGTCGACGGGGTCTGTCGCGTCGGGATCGACCTCGTCCATGCCCTGCAGCGCGGGCAGCAGGTTCAACATGGCCCAGTCCCTCGACGATACCAGTGAGCGCCGCTCCGAGGTCCTTAGCCCGCGCAGATGTCGCGACAGCCTATCCAATACGCCGTCGAAGGCGCGCAGGGGGATGCTCTCGTTGTGGCGACAGCGCCCCGACAGGATCACCGCATCGGGATGGAGCTCGGCGAAACGCTGACAACACAGCTGCATGAACGACGTCTTGCCGATGCCCGAAGGCCCGCTCACGAGCAAGCAGGAAAAATGCCCCTTGCGCACCCCATCGGCTGCGCGCTGCAACGCCTCCAGCTCTCGGGTGCGTCCGAGCACAGCGCCCGGCCAGCGCCCGGGAGCACCACCTGGGGTGAGCCCTTGCCGAGCGCGCGGCGGCGGTGATGGTGATGGCGACCACGGCGATGGGGGGGCCGCGGCCCTCGGTCCCGCCAGGGACGCGACCACCGCATCGGCCGTCAAACGGTCGCCCGGCTGCAGCTGCGTGAGGCCGACGCAGAGGGTTTCGAGGTCGTCTGGAACCGCAGCGACAATTCCGCGCGGCGACGCATGGGCAAGCCGCTGCCGTTCGCGCAGGATGTTCAGGGAATTGCTTCCGCCCGGTATCGTTCCGGTCAGGGCCTCGTGGATCATCAGCCCCAGGGCGTACATGTCGGCCGGCGGCTCGGCGACGCCCCCTTGCCCCAGCTCCGGTGCCATGAAGGCCGGCGTCCCGATGTAGGCCGGTTTCGTACTGCGGGAGGACTCGGTCGCACCCACGACCAGGCCGAAGTCGAGCACGACCACGCGGCCTGCGGCGGTGACGCGTACGTTCTGGGGCTTGAGGTCGCGGTGCACCCGCCCGGCCCCGTGCAAAACCTGCAGTGCCAGTGCCAGCTGAAGCACGCAGTCGCGCAGGCGCTCCAGGCCCGCCTCGGTGAACTGTGGCGGCCCGCCCTTGGGGGGCTCCGTGGCATCGAGCTGCGGAGCCTCAGGCGCGCGGGCCGGGGCGCGCGAGTCGGCGGCCTTGCTGGTCTGCCGCCCCGGTGCACCGCACGAGAGATCGCCCAGATAGGAAAGAAAGTCGTGGCCCGTGACCAACTCCATACAGAGCATCCACTGGTCCCCGATCCGCAGAAGCTCCCGCTGCTGCACGATATTTCGGTGTTGCAGGTCCTGCAGCTCGCGAAACTCGCGCTTGAAGCGGGCCACATGCCTGCGCGCCTGACCATGTAGGAGTTTGAGCGCGATCGGGATGTCATCGGCCAGGTCGATGGCCCGGTAGACCGAGCCGTAGGAGCCCCTGCCCAGCTGCTCGAGCAGCTCGAAGCGGTCGCCCAGGATGGGCCGGCTCACCATATGCCACCGCCCCCTGTGAACATCGCCCAGGCGACCGGTCCTGGAACACGTCGCGACCCTGGAGCTGACCTCGGGGAGGCTTGCCGGGTGAAGCGAGAGCTCGGGCGGATCGATCGCATGTGCGTGGCTGTGCGATTCTGGATTCTGTGCCGGTGATACTGGCGAACTTTGATATTTCACCAACTGGGAGGCTTTCGCGCAAGCGCGCGACCGGCGGGTGTTTGCGCCGGCTTTCGAGGCTGCCGTCTCCGGGGCCGTAGCTCAGCAACGCTCTCGCTTTAGCTGATGGTTGAGCGTCTTGCTGCGGGCCGGCCAGGGCCGCGCCGATGTTGCCTCCAATGAAACAGCCATGTGTTGCCTATCAGACAACATCCCCTGTTGCCTCCAGTGAAACATGGGGGTGTTGCCTTTCAGACAACAACGGCCCCGCAGCTGGCAGGACCGGGGGCGAAAGACGCATATCGGCGCAAGAATGTGTCCTCGCCCGGGCCTGGCACGAAGGTTGCTCTTTGTGTTGCCGAGCGTCGAAACAAGGCGACGCGTTCGGGGGCCGAGCTTCGGCGCCCGAGGAGGGAGACGACATGATACAGGGAATGGGAACCAGGGCTGTGTGGCCGGCGCTTGCGGCGCTGATGCTGGCGGTGAGCGGTTGTGCTGCTTCGGTGGACAGCTTTGAGTCAGACGAGCTGCAGGTCGCCAGACAGGACTATGTCAATTCGATCAACGGCTTGAAGGCCATCAATGGTCTGAAGGCCATCAACGGCTTGAAGGCCATCAACGGCCTGAAGGCCATCAACGGCTTGAAGGCCATCAATGGTCTGTCGAGCGTCAATGGTCTCAAGACCATCAATGGTCTGAAAGCCATCAATGGCCTGAAGACCATCAATGGTCTGAAATCCATCAATGGTGCTGAGGTCACGGAGCCCGACGGCCTGTTTAGCAGCGCCACCGGCATGCTCTCCAGCGATGATGGTATCGAAACCGCCAAATACGTGGTGCGCTGCGCGCTGGACGCCGGCCAGAGCGTTTCCGTCAAGGACTACGTCGGGTCGACCGTGACCTTCGACGGTGAGCTGGGCCTGGCTCCGCACTGGGATACCGAGGATTGCGACAACATTTGCCAGATGAAGATCTCCGCCTGCCTGATGGCCTTCACCAACGGCACCGGCGACCACGTCGAGATCGCCATGGCTTCCCACGGCACCGGCATAGCTGGCGACCAGAACGTCCTCGGCACCGGCGGCCCCCAGGACTGGGACGAGGAGGCTGGCTTCTTCGGCAATCTCTTCTTCGCCTCTGACGACCCGGAGGTTCCCCGGGAGCAGCAGGGCGGCGCCCACTACTGCTGGGGCGACCAAACCTACGCCTCGAACACGGGCGAGACTCAGGGCAACTACGTGCCGCGCTTCTGCCAGGGCTACGAGGATAACGGCGAGGAGTGCCCCTACAACAAGTCCCACGAGGCATGCGCCTATGGAACCCTCAGCAGCAGCCAAAACGCCTGCGATGAGGACAATGACACCTACTTGCGCTGCGAGGACGACGCCGGCAACTATTGGCCCTTCACCATCACCACCTTCGTGCAGAATATCGACACCGGCCAGCGGCTAGGCATCTGAACCGCAGCAAGCCGCCTCCGCGTCAGCCCCGGCACGACCAGCGAACGCCCCCGCGACCCTCCGATCCCGGGGGCGGTTCCCTTATGGCACAGCAGCCCCGCGGCCAGTTCACCGCCTTCGCATACGACGACCCACTTCGGCAAAAGCCGCCGCCACCCGCGACTCACGCGCCACTCCGCCAAACAATGCGCCCCTCAATCCTCCAGCGGCCGCGGCCCGCTGTGCTCCTTGACGGCCGCGTCGTGCTCGCGCTTGGCCTGCACCAGGTTGGGCATGGCGCGGTCGAGCTCATCGAGAGTCCAAAGGGTCTTGCTGTGGTAGGTCTTGATGGCCACCGGCTGCTGCAGGATGCTGATGTTGCCGCGGGCGACGCCGAAGATTTGACCGGTGACTTCCTGGGCCTTTTCGGAGGCGAGCCAGGTGACCGCGGGCGCGATCTGTTGGGGACCGCGCGCGATGTCGCTGGGGTCGACGGTGCGGCCGCGGGCTTCGGCGAGCGGGATCGTCATGCGTGTGGCCGCGGCCGGGGAAATGACATTCACCGTGCAGCCAAACTTCTTCAGTTCCAGCGCGAGCACGCGGCTGAAGCCCGCCACGCCCGCCTTGGCCGCGCCGTAGTTGGATTGCCCGAAGTTGCCGCGTAGGCCCGAGCCCGAGGAGAAGTTGATGATGCGGCAGCCGCGGCGATTGGTTTCCTTGATGTAGCGGGCGAAGGGTACGGTGCAGCAGTAGTGGCCCTTGAGGTGCACCGCGATGACCGCGTCCCACTCGGCCTCGGTCATCTTGAAGATGGTGCGGTCGCGCAGGATGCCGGCGTTGTTGACCAGGATGTCGAGCCCACCGAAGGTGTCGACGGCGGTCTTGAAGATGGCCTCGCCTCCCTCGACGGTCGCCACCGAATCGTAGCTGGCGACAGCCTCGCCGCCGGCGCCCTTGATCTCGGCGGCCACTTCGTCGGCGATGTTCTGGGCTGCGCCTTCACCGTCGACCTCGGCGCCCAGGTCGTTGACGACCACCTTGGCCCCTTCGCGCGCGAACATCAGCGCGATCTCGCGGCCGATTCCGCGTCCTGAACCGGTTACGATTGCGACTTTTCCTTCGAGCACACCCATGGTCGAACCCCTTTGGTTGGCACGGGCGGGATAGCAGAAAAGCCGGAGCTTGAATATCCTTCAAAGAGGGCTTTTCAGCGGCCTTTGATCGTGGCAACAATGCGCCCCACAGCGATCGCGGCGGGGCGAGCCGCGCTCGGAAAGGGTGTGCAACGCGGTGACTGAAACAGCGTCCGAAACCGAAGCCCTGGTCACTGCCGACATGCACGAGCGCAAGGGCGTCTGGGGCAATACGCGCACTTCGCCGCCGATTGCGGAGTCGGACATTCGCAAGTGGGCCATCGCCACCTATTGGCCGGAACCGCCGCCGCCCATCTATTGGGACGCCGAGTACGCGGCCACGACCAAGCACGGCTCCATCATCGCGCCATCGGACTTCAACCCCTTCGCCTGGCCCGTGCGGCGCAGCGGTCCGAACGCCGCCGCCATGCGCGCGGCCATGAAGGCCGCCGCGGCCAAGCGTGGTGCCGACGCCAAACCCTCCGACAAGCCTTCCGGTAGACCCCCCCGGCGCACCACCGGCATGAACGGTGGCCAGACCGATACCTACGGCGCGCCGATGCGGCCGGGCGATGTGATCAGCTCCCGCTCGCGCCTTTTGCGCTGGGAGCAACGACAGGGTCGCCTTGGCTTGACGCTCTACACCTTCACCGAGACCGAGTGGACCAACCAGGACGGCGCGCTGGTGCGTCGCCGTATCTCGACCGGTATCCGCTATTAAAAGCGCGCAGGAGTGAGCGATGGCTGTTCACGTATATTTCGAAGACGTCGAGGTCGGCACCGAGATGCCGGCCTGGTCCCGCACCACCGGCCTGATGAACTGGAATCGCTACGCTGCCGTCAACGACGAGTTTGTGCCCTTCCACATGGACGACGAGGCGGGAAGGCGCGCCAAAAACGAGCAGGGCGCCTTCGGCATGGGTAACCTCCGCTACGCCTACCTGGTCAACGCCCTGCGCGACTGGATCGGGGATGAAGCCGAGATCCGCGAGGTCGGCTGCCAGTACCGGGCCATCAACCAGAAGGGCGATGTGCTGACGGTCACGGGCAAGGTCACCGAGAAGAAGACCGTGGACGGAGAGCACCTGGTCTACCTGGAGACCAACGTCGTCAACCAGAACGGCGAGCCCACCTGCCCCGGCCACGCCATCGTGGTTTTGGAAAATCGTCCCGGCGACGCTTCCTGAGTTAGGGCTCGCGAAAGAATAACTTCCCCCTTTGGCACGCACCGGCGGGCACGCTCGGGCCGTGCGTCCTCGAAGAATTCCTCGATGTACCTCTGGTACGACTGCGGATTCTTCTCCGGGCGCCGTCCCGATCGCACTCCGCCGTCACGCACCAAAGGGGGAAGTTATTCTTTCGCGAGCCCTTAGTAACTGGCCAATTCAGGTCGCGCGCGGGCTCGATGGCCCGTGCTAGCCTCCGCACCCTTGGCGCACGGCGGGAGCCCGTGGCGCTTGGTAGCCGTGGAGGACCGATGATTCGCATCAAGGCAAGGCCTGCGTCGACTGTGGTCGAGCTGCGGGAGCGTTTGCAGCAGGCTGTCGAACTCGAGTTTGCGACGCTGCCACCCTATCTATATGCGCTCTACTCGATTCCGCCGGGACAAAACCAGGCGGCCGTCGAGCGCATCAAGGACATCGTGCATGAGGAGATGATCCACATGTGCCTGGCCTGCAATATGCTCAACGCCATCGGCGGCCGGCCGCTGATCGCCGATCAAAAGAGCGTGCCCAGCTACCCCGGCCCGCTGCCCTACGACATCGGCAGCGAGGACGGAAAGCTCTTCGAGGTTTCGATGCTGCCGTTTTCCAAGGCGGCGATGGCCCAGGCCATGCGCATCGAGGAACCGGAAGACCCGCTGGTGATCAAGGCCAAGGCCGCCGCAGCGGTGGTGCCCGAGTTTCAAACCATCGGCGAGTTCTACCAGGCCGTCGATCAGGGCCTATCCAGGCTACCCAAGGAAGCGTTTTCGGCGCGCCCGCGCAATCAGCTGGGCGACCAGGCGTTTTTCATGGGCGAGCTCTTCGCCGTCACCTGTTACGAAGACGCCCACCGCGCGATCACAAGGATCGTCTCCCAGGGCGAAGGCAGTTCCCAAAGCCCGGTCGACTTCGAGGGCGACCTGGCGCACTTCTATCGCTTCTCCGAGATCGAGCGAAACCAGGTGCTGGCGAAGGCCGACAACGAGCAGGGCTATGCCTGGGGCGAGCCGCTGGGGGTGGACTGGGAGGCGGTCTTTCCGGCCGTGGCCGATCCGGCCTCCCACGAAGCGGCGCTGGTGAACGATGCCGCCGCGATTCAACTGCAAGATGACTGCGACCAGGCCTTCACCCGCATGCTGGTCAATCTACAGCGGGCCATCGACGGTGAACCCGGCCGCCTGGGCAACTCCGTGCGTTTCATGTTCGAGCTGCGAATGGCGTCGATTGCGGCTTTTTCCCATCCCGTCGAAGGGCTCGACAAGGCGGTCGGGCCTGCCTTTCGTTTTCGCAGTGAGCTGGCCTGAGGAGACCCGTCATGACCGTGCTTCAAGTTCCTCGCATCTATTTTCGCGGCAAGATCTCCTGGGATCCCATCGTCACCAATAACCTCACCCAGCTCTACGACCTGGACACGAGCCGGCCGAACTTCGCCGGTCGCACCGTCGCCCAGTATCGCGAGGCCGCCCGGCTCGCCGTCGACAATGGTGAGGGCAACTGGAATCCCCACGGCACCCACCGCTCGACCTTCTTCGAGACCACGGTGACCGGCGTGGACCGGGGTGAGGGCGTGAGCGAAGCCGACGCCCTGGTCGGCCAACCGGTGATCCAAACGGGGATGCTGGTGGACCTCAATCCGCTGACCGCCGTCACCTCCCAGCTCTTCTTCGATCGGCTCAGCCTGGGCATCGAGGGAGGCAGCCAAATCCTGGCGCCGGCCGGCTACCGCTACACCGCCCGCAACATCAACTTTGGCCGCAACACGGGCTACCAGGTGATCGCCGGCGTGGCCTCGGTGAACTGGCAGACCTCGTTCGCCAAAGCCGACCTGCGGCTTGCGGCCCGGGGCTCGAAGATCATCGAGGCCTTTTCCAAGGCGCTGCAAAAGGATGAGGTGCTGGGTTTGACCGTGCGTTTCAACGCCTATCGCACCACCTATTTCGACAGTCCGGCAGCCACCGACGCCCGGGAGCGGACCCTGGCCGATCGCATCGCGGCCGGTGGTTTCCATCCGAATCCGGCCCGCAGCCTGGTGGTCGGGGTGGTGGGACTGTGGTGCGAGGGCGAGCCCGCGCACGTGCCCGGCGATCGCTTTCTCGTGGGTGGAGATCATCCGCTCGTGAGTTCGGCCTACGCCGCCGTCGATGGCGACTCGCTGGTGCTCGACCTGAGCAACAGCATCTCGGAGACCGGCTTCGACGTGGAAAAGGCCGACCTGGGCACCCTGACGGTCACGGCCCGGGCCTGCCCGCCGGTGCAGCTGGGTAGCATCCGCTACGAGGACTACGCGCGCGCGGCCTACGAGAAAAACTCCGGGTTGGTATGTCTGCCCCTGGACGCGGCGCAGAAAGCCGCGGCGCTCAGCGCCGACCTCGAGGTCAGCGCAGGCGGCACGCCCGTGCTGAGCGAGCGGCGCTTCCATGCCTGTGCCGACACGCCCAATGTCTACCTCGAGGCCGGCGACCTCCACTCGGTGGCCTTGCACGTTCTGGACCGGGGAAAGCCACCGGCGGTGCCGGTCAAGCTCACGGTCGCCGAGGTCGGCGGGCCCGCACTGGGGCCGGTCGTGGTCAGCACCGACGCTCGCGGCAAGGCCTCGGTGGAGCTCAAGGGCGTGCAAAAGGGCGAGTGGGATCAAATGCTCCTGCCCTGGCAGGACGACTCGCCCCCGGAGGTGCCCGCGCAGCTGGACCCCACCCAGAGCGCCTACTTCTCGGTGCGCACCATGCCCACCGATGACGAAGTCGCCAAGCTGCCGCCCACCTGGGAAAACGTCTTCGCCCAGGTGCTGCGCAACTGGAATGCGCTCGCCCCCTGCATGGACAACTGGCTGCGGCTCAACGACCGGCAGCAATGCGAGGCCTACGCGCCGCTGCTCAAGCGCCTGACCAGCCGCTCGGAGTTCGAGCGTTTCCGCTACATGCCCGTCACTCGCGACTTGACCACTGGTGAACGCACGCTGCTGCACCGGTGGTGCGATGCGGTGATCGCCAAGCAGGTCAAGGCCAAGGCTGAAGCCCGAGCGGCTGCGGCGCCCCAGCCCCAAGCCGATACCCAAGCCGATACCAAAGTACCCAGCAGCCGCAAAAAGCGCCGCATTCGCGAGGCGCGTCCCGAGTAGGGCCGCGGTTCATCCGACGCCGGCGCGCTCACGGCCCGGCGTCGGATGCGGCGCCCGGTGCAAGCGCTCCAAGCCCTTCGAGTGCCTCGGCACAGGCGTCCGGCCCTGCCGACTCAGCGCTGAGCCAGCCCTGCAGGCAGCGGTGGCCCGGGGCGTCGCTGGTGGCGAAGAGGTCGCCGCCGACGTGGGCGGCGCCGCCAGCTTTGCGCGAAAGGGGCTTGCTCAGGACCAGGCGTTCGTCGCCGGCGTGGTGCGCGGGCTCGAGGCTGCGGAAGGCCGCGACGTTTCTGCGCAGCTCTTCGGCCACCAGGGGTTCGGCCTCGACCGTGTCGCCCTGGGCGCGCGGCCGTAGGCCGTGGTGCAGGCGCAGGCCCAGCTCGGAATAGAGCCGCAGCGGGCGGCCGCCGTCGCCGTGGCAGTCGAGGCTGGCGCAGGCGAGCGCGACGTAGGGTTGGACGTGGCTGGCGTAGTGGTCGGCGTCGAGGGGGGCGTCGAGGGGGGCGAGCGACTCGTACTTTGACTCGACGCAGCCGAGCAGGGCGCAGGCCAGCAACGAAAGCAGAGGTAGCCGATGACGGCTCATGGCGTCTGTCCCCCTCCGGCGTCTGCGGGCATGTGGGCTTCCAGGTAGATGCGCCCGTTGGAGGCGGCCCCCGGCTGTCCCCCGTGGCAGACGGCGCAGCTGCCCTCGCGCCAGATCAAACCGCGCATGGTCTGCTGCGTGCCATCGCCATGCACGCGCACGCGCAGGGGAAAGCGCGGCGGCCAGGGCAGCTGCAACTCTCCGTTGTTGCGTTGGCGTGGCTCCGCCCGTCCTTGCTCCACGCGCACGAAGAAGTTGCCCGCGCGGTTGGTGCGCGCCGTGAAGCTGCGGCCCTCGGCATCCTCGAACTCCACCTCGGCACCTTCGAGGCCCCTTGTGTCGCTGGCGCGCCGGTAGACCGTGCCTGCGAGCACGAAGACCTCCTCGCCGGGCGTGTGCTCGGGGCCGTGGCAGGTGAGGCAGGGTTGACCCGGGCGGTGATTGGGGCCGGTTCCGACGCCGGGCTGCTCGGGCCCCAGATCGGCCTCGGCGCGCTGCTCGGGGCTCTGACCGATGCAGCCTGCAAGCAGCAAACCGAGGGCGGCGCAGCAAAGCGCGCGGGCCATGGCCGTTGGTGGCGAGCGCGTCATGGCGTCCAGGAAACTCCGAGTTGAGAAATTAGGGCGATGCGATCGCTCAGCAAGAGATAGTCGAAAAAGTGCGTGGCCATGGCGCGCAGATCCAGGTAGCCGTCCAGGGGGCCGAGCCGCAGCTCCATGCGCGCACCGGTGGTCAGTGAACCGTAGGGCGAGAGCTTGCGGTCGAGGGTGCGATGGCGCGGCAGGGTCTCGGCGTCGTCGACCACATAGACCCGCTCCCAAAAAGACGCGCCGCTCTGGCCGTAGCCGCGGACGAAGACCGCGAGCTCGAGGTCTTCGCCCAGGGGTTGTTGCAGCGCCGCCTCCAGCGTATGGGCCTGTAACAGCCAGTCATCGATGTAGAAGCGATAGTCCAGGCGCAGGGAGCCATCGATGCTGTCGAGGTAGCGCAGTAGTCTCAGGCCCAGGGCGTGCCGCAGGCGGCTGTCGGGCACCGACTCGGCGGGGCGACCCACCGAGTAGTAGCGCTCGAAGGAATGCAGGCCGAGCTCGACGCCGTCGCTCTGCGCCTGCAGCACATCGGCGCGCGCGAAGATGGGCACGAAGCGGTAGGGCTTTTCCAGGTAGCCCTGCTGCAGCGTCATGGTGTAGGCGCCGCGCAGCACGGTGCGCTGGTCCAGGTTTTGGCTGAGGCCGACTTCGGCGGCGTGGGACTGCAGGTGCTCGGAGAAGAGCGCCCGCGGCGTGTCGGTGCGTCCAACCGTATCCAGCGTCACGGTGTAGTCGACGCTGCCCACGCTGTCGGCGCTACCCAGGCGCGCCGACAGTCCTCCGCCGAAGCCATGGGATTCGTAATCGGGCTCGCGTGAGACCCGGTAGTGCAAGGCCGGCAGCAGCTCGCCGAAGCGCAGGGCCGCGGCGAGGTTGCCCTCGAGGCGGACCTCGTCGAAGCCCGTGGTGGCGTGGGAGACCACATCGACCGAGGCGGCGCTGACCACGTCGACCACGGCGCGCGCCGACACTTCACTGCCGTCGCGGTCCAGCTGCCGCTTGGCCAGGGCCTGCGACGTCCACACCAGCACGTTGTCGCTATCGCTGTAGAAAAAGCTGTCGGCGCCCAAGAGCCAGCGGCCGTCGTCATCGGCGCGCACGGTCGCTGGCGACGGCAGCAGCCAAGCCAGGCACAGGCACGCTGCGGCGGATGCGATGGGCCTGTTCACTGATAACCGTGGAGCTTCACGTACGCGCGCAAGGAGCCCACGCTTTGATGGGCATCAATTGCAGCCGCAGCCACCCCCGCCGCCACCGAAGCCGCCGACGGCGCCCTCGCGCGTGCTCAGCAGGTGTTGCTCGAGGGCCTGACGTCCGGCGGCGCCATCGAGCGCCATGCTCGGCTTGGCCAAAAGCTCGCGCTCCCAGGCTTGGGTGGTGGCGCAGGCCGGTGCCATGAGCAGCAGCAGTAGCCCGGTCAGCGCCGATTGGCGGGATCGCAAGCGCACGCTCGAACCGTAGCAGCGCCAGGGGCGACGGGAAAGCCGCGCCGGGAGCGCTTCGCAGGCGCGCCGTGCGCATCGGGGGCTTGCGTTTCACAGCTGCCGCTGCGAGTTGCGCTTCGAAATGGCTTGGCCTACCGTTGAATCGAAATGAGCTGCGTGGAGGCAACGGTCGTTACGGCCCATGCGGGGCGTCTCACCGCTGCGGCCCTCTTCTTTCCCACCGAGTTCGGCATCGCGGGCTCTCCATTGTCGGCCGGTGGCGCGCTGGCTCCGCTTGCCGATCAAATCGACGTTCAGTCCGGCGCCGATTTCGTCGCTGCCTGGACGGTCCATGCCGAGGCGGTTGTGATGCGGGCGGGACTCGGTACCCCGCTGCAGGAGGCTTTCGATCGCGCCGACGTGGGACCGGCGGAGAGTTCGCTGTCGGGCCCGACAACGGTGGTGGTTATCACCGACGGCGAGCCCAACTGCTTTTCCGACGCGACGCTCACCGGCGTGCCGACCGACACCGAGCCCAACCGCGCCGCCGCCTGGTTGGCCGACGGCATCGAGACCTGGGTCATCGGGCTGCCCGGCGCCAATGGGATTCTGGTTCTTCAGGACATCGCCAACGCTGCTGGCACGACGCTGATCGGGCCAGCCGATGCCGACGCAATGCGCGCCGAGCTCGAGCGCATTTTCGCAGAGCCCTGTCCTTGAGCGTAGATTTGCAGCTTTTCCGCAGCCGCTAGCCCGGCGCGAGGGAGTGGGTCGAGATGGTCACCGAGCGGCGCGCGCACATCGCCTTTAGCTATTGGTCAGACCCCCTGTGCATCTGGGCCTTCGTGGCCCAGGACAAGCTCGACCGCCTGCTCGCGCGCCACGGTGAGGCGTTGCAGGTTTCCTATCACGTGGTCCCCGTTTTCGGCTCGCTGCGCTGGCGCTTCGAGCAGGGCCCCTGGGCCCAGGACGGCGTCGAGGGTCGCGTCGCCAAGACCGCCGAGATTGCCGCGCGCTTCGGTCATCCCGAGGTCAGCGGCGACGGTTGGCGCAGCGTATGCGATGGCAGCTCGTGGTCGCCGGGTGCGGCGATCAAGGCCGCCTGGTTGTTGGAGCACGAGGGCGCAGCACCGGCCGGCTGCTGCGAACGCTACCAGCGGGCCCTGCGCGCGGCCTTCTTCGTCGACGGTCGCAATGTGGTAGAGCGGGAGACACAACTGGCGGTTGCCGATGAGCAGGGCATCGACAAGGACGCCGTGGCCCGCGCGCTCGACGACGGTCGCGCCATGGCTGCCCTGTGGGAGGATCACCAGCGGCGCGAAGCCCTGGGCATCCAGGGTTCGCCCACCTACGTCTTCGACGACGGCCGCGCCATGCTCTACGGCAACGTCTCCGAAGGCGTGATCGTCGCCACCGTCGACGAGCTGCTCAGCGGCGCCGCCCCCGGCCGCTCCGAGTGTGGTTGAGGCTCCCCGGTCGGCGTCTGTCGCACAAAACTCACCTGGCCGATGCCGCGCCGGCCGTGCCATAGTTTCCGTCTCGCGTTCGGCGCTTTTCCGCCGGCAGCTCTCTCGTTCGCACGCAGCGTCGGTTCTCCGCGGCTTGCGAAAGGGCGCCGTCCTTTCAGTACAACCCGAAAGGTCACCGAACCCCGCGTGCTGCCACTTGTGCTGGCCCAACCGGCCAAGCTCGAATTTCCTGCCAAACGCCGTCGCTCAAACAACCAGACGTCAACAGGATCAAGCGTGTCTCGAATTTGTATACATCAAGACGACCTGATCACCGTGTGGTGCGACCCGGAGCGAAAGCTCATCCACCACGAGATCCACGGCTACTGCCACAGTGAACCATTCCGCGCGGCGCTCGGTGCTGGCACCGACGCGATGGCGAGGCATGGATGCACGGCATGGCTGTCCGACGATCGTCGTAACGGTCCGTTGACACCAGAAGACGCCGAGTGGGCCATCAACGAGTGGTTCCCGCGCACCCGCGCCATCGGCTGGACGCACTGGGCCGTGGTGAAGCCCGAGCGCGCCGTCGCCCAACTCAACGTTCAGCAATTCGTCGACAGCTATCGCGAGCGGGGCCTGGAGGTCGCTGTGTTTGACGACCCCGTAGTCGCGTTGCAGTGGCTGCAGACGATCGAGGAAGCGTAGGTGGGCAGAGACGGCCTACTGCGCGTGCGATCACGTGGCGGTGTGGGCGCGCTCGGATCGGCGACAAGGAGAAACCAAGCGCGTAGTCTCCGCGACATGGACTGGAGCTTGACGCTCGACGAAGAGAACGGCGCCCTGCGCGTGGTCGCCAGCGGTCCGGTTGCGCTCGTCGACGTCACCGCGGTCACCCACGCCATCGTCGAGCACCCGGCCTGGCGTCCGGGTCAGCACGTGCTGGCCGACTACCGCGAGACCGACCATGCGCATCTGGGTGGCCTTGAGGTCAAGCAGCTGGCCCGAGCGATGCGAGACTTCGCCGAAAGCTTGGGCGAGGGGCGCTGTGCGTTGCTCGTCAACGGACTGTTGATGTACGGACTGGCCCGCATGTGGGCGGCCTACGCCGAGCTTCACTTCGGGATGCGGGTTCGCGTGTTTCGCGAAGAGGCCGAAGCCAAGGCCCGTCGCTGGCTGATGACCCCGAGCTGAAGCCCCGTTTGCATCCCGCCTCGCTCGGGGGTACTCACGGGCGACACCAACGCGCGTGAGGACGGCACGATGACGCTAGGCAACATCAAACATGTGGGCATCTTGGGCGGCGGTGTGATGGGCGCGGGTATCGCTCAGCTGCATGCGCTGGCGGGCTTCGAGGTGACCATTCGCGATGTCTCCCACGAACGCGTGGAGGCGACCCGCTCGGACCTCCTGGACGGCAAGTGGGGCATCAAGCGGGCGGTGGAGCGCGGCAAGGTGGGTTTTGATGCGGGGCTCGCGGCCATCGAGCGCTGCCACTACACGACCGAGGTCGCCGACTTGCGCGAGGTCGATCTGCTGATCGAAGCGATTCCCGAGAAGCTCGAGCTCAAACGCGAGGTCTTTGCCGAGCTGGACGCCCTCGTCAAGGACGAAGCGATCTTCACGTCCAATACCTCGGGCATCGTGATCGCCGAGATCGCCGAGGCGGTCAGCGCGCAGCGCAGGACCCGGTTCATCGGCACCCACTACTCCAATCCCGTCGTGGTCATGGACATCTGCGAGGTGATCTACACGCCCGAGACCTCGCAGCAGACCATCGACTGCATCGTTTCCGTGCAGGAGAAGATCGGCCGCACCGTGGCGATGGTGAAGGATACCCCCGGCACCCGCGGCTTCATTTTCAACCGGGTGTTTGGGGCGGCCTTCCGCGAGGCGATGAAGATCGTGAACGAGGGCATCGCGACGCGCGAGGACGTGGACAAGGCCATGATCGGCGGCCGCAACTGGCCGGTGGGATTCTTCGGCGGCCGCGGCGGCATCGGCAAGCAGTGGTGAACGGTGGCGCGGGGCTCGGCGCCCGGGTCGATCGGGTACGGCGCGAGGGCGAGCAGGGCTGTATCTATCCGTCCATCCGGATGTACGGATAGAGCGCACGCGGGCTCGGTGGTCGCAGCCCTTTGCGCGGCGATCGCCCGCGGCTACCCTCCGGCGCCATGAGTGGTTTGGCCTCGAAGTTGCCCTGGCTCGCGCTACTGGTTTTTGCCGGCGTCGAGGTGACGAGCCACGCCGTCACGCGCGCGCGGGTGGCCAGCGACAGCGACTTCGAGGCGGCGGCCAGGAGCCTGCGCGCCGAGCTGAAGCCCCGGGATTTGATCACGTCGGCGCCGGACTGGACCGATCCGCGGCTGCGCCTCGTGCTCGGCGACGCCATCGACCTGGCCATGGCCGGGCGCAGCGATGACGCGGCCTACGAGCGCATGTGGTCGCTGTCGATCCGGGGCGCCCGACCGGCGGGTGCCCCGGCGACGGCCCCGGAGTTGAGCCGCCGCTTTGGCGGCGTAACCCTGGAGCGCTGGTCGCTGGGGCCATCGACCGTGCAGACCGACCTGGTGGCTGAGCTGTGGAGCGCGAAGGTGGAGCAGCTGCAGGCGGGCGGGCCGCAGGACTGTCGCCAGGCTCAGCACCCCGCGGCCCGCGGCGGGGGTCTGGGGCGTGCGGTGGTGCCACCCCAGCGGCGCTTTCAGTGTCCGAAGCAGCGCGAGCAGGCCTGGGTCGGCCCGGTGGTGCTCGAGGATCTGGAGCTATCGCCGCGCCACTGCGTCCACCACCGGCCGCTGCCGGGCGCGCCCCTGCGCGTACAGTATCCGGCCCAGGAGTTGGGCGAGCGCCTGGCGCTCTACGGCGGGCTCTACTACGAGGACGAGCGCATGGGCCAGGGCGCCGACGTGGAGCTGCGCGTGGCCCTCGACGGTCAGCCCCTGGCGACCCTGAAGCACCGCGATGGCGACGGCTGGAAGCGCATGATGGTCGAGACCGGCGGTCGCCGCGGGGCGCTGTCCTTCGAGGTGCACTCCAGGCAGCAGCAGCGGCGCACCTTCTGTTGGGCGGCCTCGATCCGCCGCGGTGAGGAGCGCGGCCCATGACGCTACCGCCGCCCGCGGTCGAGCGCCGCGACCACGCGATCGGTGCGCTCCTGTGTGTGCTCTACGTGGCGCTCCTGCTTCTGACGGCCTCGGACCTGGGCCTGGCGCGCGACGAGAGCATGTATGTGCATGCCGCCGAGTCCTACGCCGGCTGGTTCGAGCGGCTCTTCGCCGACCCGGGCGCGGCGCTGACGCAGCCGGTGATCGATCACCACTATCGCGTCAACCACGAGCATCCGGCGCTGGTCAAGACGCTCTTTGCCTTTGCCTATTTGGCCGATCGCGAGCTGTCGCTCTTCACCCGTCACTCGCTGCCCTTCCGCTTTGTGGGCATGCTCAGCGCGGGGCTTTTGCTGTGGCTCGTGCACATCTTCGGTGCGCGCCTTTACGGGCGTCGCGTGGGTCTCTTTGCGGCGCTTTGCATGGCGCTCATGCCGCGGGTCTTCTACCACGCCCACCTCGATGCCTTCGATCTGCCGATCACGCTGGCGGTGACAGCTGTGGGTTATTGCTACTTGCGTGCTCTGAACTCGCTGCGCTGGAGCGTGCTGACGGGGCTGTGCTTTGGGCTCGCGCTCAGCACCAAGCACAATAGCTGGATCCTGCCGGGCATCTTCGCCATCCACTTCGCCATCGCCGTCGCTCTCGATCGCCGCCGCGCGCGCCATGTGGGCACCGGCGCCGTGCCGCGCCTGGGTGCACGCCCCGACTGGCTGATCGCGATGGTGCTGCTCGGCCCGCCGATGCTCGTCGGAAGCTGGCCCTGGATGTGGCACGACACGCTGTCCCGCCTCAACGCCTACGCCGCCTTTCACCTGCACCACGACTACTACAACATCGCTTACTTTGGCGAAAATCACTTCTGGCCGCCTTTTCCCATCTCGTTTCCGTGGGTGATGACGCTGTACACGGTGCCGGTGACCACGTTGCTGCTCGCCGCCGTGGGGCTGACCTTGGTCATCCGCGGGCGCCTGGCCGCCCTGCGCGATCCCGCAGCGGACCACGATCCGAAGCAGCCGGCGGTGCTGCTCCTGGGGCTTCTATTGGCCCCGCTGGTCCTGATCTCGCTGCCTTCGACTCCGATCTTCGGCGGCACCAAGCATTGGTTTACCGCCTACCCCTTCTTGGCGATCTTGGCGGGCCTGGGCTTCGATCGGCTGCTCGAGGTCGTGGGCGCCTGGCTGGGCGAGCGCAGCGCCCGATGGCGCCGGGCGCTGCCGGCCCTGATCGGCAGCTGGTTGCTGTTGCCGGCGGCCGTGGAGACCGCCCACTCCCATCCCTTCGGCCTCTCCCACTACGGCTTCGCCGCTGGCTTCGTGCCCGGTTCGGCCGATCGCGGCATGAACCGACAGTTTTGGGGCTTCACCACCGGCAGCTTGGCGCCCTTTCTGTATGAGACCTTGCCCCAGGGCGGTCGCGTCTATGTTTGCGACATGACCCACGCGGCCTTTCGCCAGCTAGCCCACGATGGTCTATTGCCCGACAACATCGTGCCCACCGCTGACCTGGCGCGGGCCGACCTGGCCCTGGTGCACCATGAGCACCACTTCGCCGAAGTCGACTACCAGATCTGGACCAGCTTCGGCAGCAGTCAGCCGCTGAAGGTGCTGAGCTACGACGGCGTGCCCATCATCAGTGTCTATGCCAATCCGGCATCCGGAGCGGTGAGCGGCCTGAAGGGGCCGTAGGGGCTCGCGAAGCAATGGCTTCGCGGCCCTGTCACCGATCTACTCGGTAACGCCTTCTTCCGGGTTTTCCTGGGGCAGGTCGACGTTGTCGAGGTCGAAGTCCGGCGGACGGTCCGGGTTGCACTCGGGGGGTGGGCCGAACTTGTTGGCGTCGAATTCGTACTCGAGGGAACCGCTGCGCTCTTCGGGGTCGTTGGCCTCGATGCGCACCACATGGCGGCCGTTGCGCGCTGGTGTGCAGTAGCTCAAGAGGTAGAAGCGCTTCATGTGGGCCTCGATGCGTTCGGCCACGCGGTCGAAGGACTCCTGCACCTTGCCGCGGTCGGTCGCCATCTCGGTCCCTTCGCGGCCCACGTCGCCCAGATCGCTTTCGTTCATCTCGGCGCCCACGCCAACGGCGAAGAGGTCGTAGTGCTCGTACTCGGGCTTGTCGAGCACCTCGAGCATCTCTTCGCGCGTCACGCGCGCGGCGCGGTCGGTGCCGTCGGAGAAGACCACCAGGGTGCCAAACTTCAGCGGGCGCTTGTCCTTGGCCAGCGCCTCGCGTAGCTCCTCGAGGCCCTTGACCACGGCGCCGTGCAGATTGGTGGAGGGGTCTTTGGCCTTGTAGCTGCGCAGCCGCTCGATGCCGCCTTCGACCGAGCCCTGGGCCTCGGTGAACTGGACGATGGGCGTGATGTCCTCGGAGCCGTCGAAGGCGTAGACTCCGACCTTCTGGGACTGGCCCACACGCTCGCTGAACATCTGCGCGGCATCGGCCAGGGAGTCGACCTCACCCGACTCGGTGACGCTGCCGCTCATGTCCAGTAGCAGCATGGTGTACATCACCGCTGCCACGTCGGGGTTGAGGATGACCTGCTTGCTCTCGAAGGGGCTGACCAACTGGCCGTCCTCGTAGATCTTGAAGCTCTCGGCTTCGAGCCCGCCGACCGGTTCCTCGTCGTTTTCGACGGTGAAGAAGACCCATACGTTGTTGGGCTTTTTCTCCGAGGAATTGATGCGGATGACGTCGAGCGAGCCGCCGCAGCCGACCGCCGAAAGCAGCGCGAAAACAAGTGCGATGAGCAGGCCGGCCCGCGGCCGGGCGCTCCGAAAGACATTCGATGGCATGACGCTATGATCGGCTGGCCACGCGCGGGCTGTCAATCTCCACAACGATGCCGGGTTGGCACTGGCGCGGGCCCGGCGGCCGTGCGAAAAGGTCGCCCATGGCTGACTACATTTTCACCCTTCAGGGCATGACCAAGGTCCACCCGCCGGACCGCAAGGTGCTCGAGGATGTCTACCTGTCGTTCTTGCCGGGGGCGAAGATCGGGGTGATCGGCGAAAACGGTACCGGCAAGAGCACGCTGCTTCGCATCATGGCCGGTGAGGACACCAATTTCGCCGGCGAAGCCTGGGCCAAGCCGGGGACTACCATCGGTTATCTGGCCCAGGAGCCGGTGTTGACCGCGGGCAAGACCGTCAAGGAGTGCGTGGAAGAGGCGGTCAGCGAACAGCGCGATCTGCTGACGCGCTTCGAAGAGCTGTCGATGAAGCTCGGCGAGCCCATGGATGACGACGAGATGAATCGCGTCATCGAAGAGCAGGGCAAGGTGCAGGATCAGATCGAGGCCGCCGACGCCTGGAACCTGGACCACCAGCTGGAGCTGGCCATGGACGCGCTGCGCCTGGCCCCACCCGACACCATCGTCGACACGCTCTCGGGCGGCGAGCGGCGGCGGGTGGCGCTATGCCAGATCCTGCTGCGCCGCCCCGACCTGCTTCTGCTCGACGAACCCACCAACCACCTCGACGCCGAGTCGGTCTCCTGGCTCGAGCACCACCTGGCCGAGTACCCGGGCTGTATCGTCTGCATCACCCACGACCGCTACTTCCTCGACAACGTGGCCGAGTGGATCCTGGAGCTCGACCGCGGTCGCGCCATTCCCTTCAAGGGCAACTACAGCGCCTGGCTCGACAACAAGCAGGAGCGCCTGGCCCAGGAGGAAAAGCAGGAGAGCGCCCGGCAGCGCAAGCTCAAGGGTGAGCTCGAGTGGGTGCGCTCGGCACAGAAGGCGCGTCAGGCCAAGGGCCGCGCCCGCCTCAACGCCTATGAGCAACTGGTCAATGAGCAGGGCAAGAGGAAGCGCGACCCCAACGAGATCTTCATTCCGGCCAGCGAGCGCCTGGGCGACCTGGTGATCGAGGCCGACCACGTGACCAAGGCCTTCGGCGACAAGGTGCTGGTCGATGATCTGAGCTTCAAGGTCCCCAAGGGCGCCATCGTCGGCGTGGTCGGGCCCAACGGCGCCGGCAAGACCACGCTCTTTCGCATGATCGTGGGCCAGGAGCAGCCCGACTCGGGCTCGATGCGTGTGGGCGAAACCGTACAGCTGGCCTACGTGGACCAGAGCCGCGACTCGCTCGCCGAAGACAAAACCGTGTGGGAAGAGATCAGCGAGGGGCGAGAGACCATCGACCTCGGCAAACAGGAGGTCAACTCTCGGGCCTATGTCTCCTGGTTCAACTTCCGCGGCAGCGATCAGCAGAAGAAGGTGGGCAAGCTATCGGGGGGTGAGCGCAACCGCGTACATCTGGCCAAGTTGGTCAAGCGCGGCGGCAATGTGCTGCTGCTCGACGAACCCACCAACGATATCGACGTCGAAACCCTGCGCTCGCTGGAGGACGCCCTGCTGAACTACGCGGGCTGCGTGATCGTGATCAGCCACGACCGCTGGTTCCTCGACCGCATCGCCACCCACATCATGGCCTTTGAAGGCGACAGCCAGGTGGTCTTCATGGAGGGCAGCTACCAGGACTACGAGGCCGACCGCAAGCGCCGCCTGGGCAGCGATGCCGACGTTCCCAAGCGTCTGAAGTACCGCAAACTGACCCGTAACTGACACGCAATTGGGGCGCAACTGGGGCGCATCCACTGCGCCGCTGTCGGCGCAGGCCTACCTGCGTGAGCGCCGCGTGGTACCAAGGCCGCGCCGCGTGGTACCAAGGCCGCGCCGCGGAACCGAATCGGTTCCCGATCAGCACACAGAACGGTTCCGGTTCCGTCGTCTCCGGCTTTGGCGCCGCCGCGTTGACTGGGGTTACCGCAATTCTGTGGGGTTTTGCCCAATGGCCTCCATGGCATGCATCTTGCTCTATCTCCGTGACAAGACGGCAGGGCGCGGGACAGGCGCCGAACAAACGCCGAGTCAGGTGAGGTCGGAAATGAATGCCTTCGAAAATCGAGCCGCAGCGCGCCCCTACACCGGTGCCATCTTTCGCAGACTTTCGGTCACTGATTCACGGGACGTGATCACGGCGGTGAGTCACATGCGCGCGATGTGTCTTCGAGCGGGGCTGCCGCAGATTCGCCGCTCGGTGGCGATCGTCGCGGTGCATCAGCTGGCGGAAAACATCGTGCAGCACAGCAAGGGCGGGGCGATGGAGCTGACGCTGGGCGGCGACCGCCGCCGGCTGCGGATCACAGCTCACGACGAAGGCCCCGGCATCGTCGACGTGCAGGCCCTGCTGCAACAGACCCGCACCCGCGGTCCCCAGGGCTTGAGCGGTCTGGGCATCCTGCAGCGCCTGGCCCACATGTTCGACATGCGCAGCACGCCCGATGGAACCGTCGTTCGGCTCATGATCGACCTGGAGCAGGGCGCCGCGAGCGACGTCAGGAGCGACAACGATCCGGAGTCGGCCTCGCCCCACGCCCGCATCAGCGGCATCTGCTACCGAGGCGTGACGTTTACCAGCGCGCAACCGCTGTCTGCCACCCGCACGCGACGCTAATCGGATAGGGGCAATGAACATGACACGCGCAAGTGAAACAGCGAAATGGCACCGTGCGAGCCTTCCCGGCGTTGGCATCGTCGCCATGATCGTTTCGGATCGAAGGTCGAAGGCCAAGCGTGAAGCGGTGCCCGGCCTGAAAGCACCGCAGCTCGGAGGTTTCGGCGGCAACAGCGCGACGCTTCGGCGTTTTGATGAGGCCAGGCTACGATTGCGGCAACGTAGCGGCCCGCTGCATCTGCTCTCTCTCGACAAGTTGCGGTACTTTCAAGCCGGGCACCGCCCCGCGGCTGACGTCGGCCTGATTCTTCCACAACGCCGCGGCTCCGGCGGCAGCGGCGCGCCCCCACGGCGTCGTGAACTGGCGAGGCTGCGGTTGCGGCACCGTAGCGGCCCGCTGCACCTGCTCTCCCTCGACACCTTGCGGCATGTGCAGGCCGGTCGCCGCTTCACCCACAGGTCTGCGAATGTCGGCAATACCAGAGGCTCGCGCACCCAGTCCGCCGCGGCGCGGCCGTCGGTTCGGGGATGAAGAAGCTGACAGTCAAGTCTACGCTTCGTTTCCTATTGGATTTCCATGGGCGATCGCAGATGATGGGAGGCTCACTCGGGTCATCGCCCTGTGGAAGTTGCGATGGCGAGGGTGCAGGGCCACGGCAGGTCGCGGCATCCGGACAGGTCACCGCGTGTCGAGTACTCGCTGAGTGAGCTGTGCGAGCGGCCCATGATCCGGTGGCGAAGGCATGACTGAGGAATCGGCGCAAGAGCAGAGTTCGATCAGGCCCGGGCCCGAGCGCTGTGACGGACGTTACATCCTGCTCGAGGAGATCGGCGCCGGCGGCATGGCGAAGGTCTACGCCGCCCACGACTGCGCGCGCGATCGTCGCGTGGCCCTCAAGCGGCTGTCGCCACGGGGCGACAGCGCCGCGCACATCGAGCGCTGCAAGGAACTCTTCGAGCGCGAGTTCCGCACCCTCGCCGAGCTATCCCATCCACGCATTGTCGAGGCCTACGAGTATGGCTTCGACGGCGACAGGCCCTATTACACCATGGAGTTGCTCGACGGCGGTGATCTGCACGATCGCACGCCCTTGCCGTGGCGCGAGGCTTGCGCCATCGCGTTCGATGTCTGCTCCGCGCTGTCGCTGGTGCACTCGCGGCACATGGTCTATCGCGATCTGAGCTCGCGCAACGTGCGCTGCACGACCGACGGCAAGGCCAAGCTACTGGACTTCGGCGCCATGGCGCCCATGGGACAGGTGCAGGCGGCGGTGTGCACGCCCGCCGTCGCAGCGCCCGAAGTCGTCTACAACCAAGCGCTCGACGCGCGCACCGATCTCTACGCCCTCGGCAGTAGCCTCTACGCCACCCTGGTCGGCCACAGCCCCTATCCTGCGCGCAACTTTCGGCAGCTTCCGGCACTCTGGACGACGCGGCTTTCGCCGCCTTCGGCTGTGGTCGAAGACCTTCCCGAGGAACTCGATGCGCTGATCGAAGACCTCCTGCAGCTCGACGCCCAGGCGCGCCCGACCAGCGCCGCCGAGGTTGCCGAGCGCCTCAGGGCCATCGCAAAGCTCGAGGTCGATGAACATGTCCTGGTTTCCCGCTCCTATTTGACGACGCCGACGCTGGTCGGGCGCGCCGAGGAGCGCGCCGTCGTCGATGATATGCTCAAGCGGCTGAGGCGCCGCCGGCGCGGCGACGGTCTGCTGATTCGGGCTGCCTCGGGTCTGGGGCGCACGCGATTTCTCGATGCCTGTGTGCTCAGCGCGCGCGTTCACGGTCTGGCGGCGGCGCGCGTCAGCGGGTCCGAGACCGCCACCACGCGCTATGGCGCAATCGAGGTGATCGTCGACCAGCTGCTCGAGCAGCTTTGGGATGAAGTTCGTGCCGTGGCTGCGGCCGACGCACCGATCTATCGATCCCTATTTCCACGCCTGGTCGGGCGCCTGGTCCCCCAGGACACGCCGCTTGCGGCCGACCTCGAAGACGAGGGGCAGTTTGGAGCGGCCCTGCGCCGCCTGGTGTCGACGTTGGCCGAACAGGTCCCGATCGTTTTGGCCATCGACAACATCGAGAGCTGCGATCCGGACTCCAAGGCGCTGTTGACGCTGCTGACCCACCACGCGCGCAAGTCACCCCTGATCGTCGTCGCCACCACCACCGACCAGGACAATCTCGACGAGACCACGCACCTCTTGCAGCAGGCCTGCAAAGTCGTGCAGCTCAAGCCGCTGAACGACGCGCAGGCCAAGGAGCTGCTGGCGTCGATCTTCGGCGATGTTCCCAACCTCACGGCCCTGGTTTTCCGCGTGCAACAGCTGGCGGCGGGAAACCCGCGCGACATCATGCGCCTTTCGCAACATCTGCTGGCCCACGGCGTCGTTCGCCACGAGGACGGGGTCTTCGTGCTCCCCGAAAATCTCACCGAAGAGGATCTGCCCGGCAGCGTGACGCAGGCTCTGGTCTCGGCGGTCGCAGAACTCGACGGCGACACCCGTGCCCTGGCGCAGGCCTTTGCCTTTTGCCCCAACCAGCACTTTTCCCACGACGAATGTCTGATGCTCACGGCCCACCGCGACCCGCAGCGACTCTACGGAAGTCTAAGCAAACTGCTGGTTACCTCGATTGCGGTGGCCACCGGCGATGGCTTTTCCCTGCGGTCATCGACCTGGATACCCGCCCTGCGCGAGAAGGTGCACTCCCAGGTTCACGTTCGCCTGGCCGCGCTCTTTCAGGCGCGCGGCGACGGCCTGCGCGCCGCCCGTCACTGCTTTGCGACCGGCCGCGACAGGGAAGGCGTCGACTGCATCGTCGAGCACAGCGTCAGCTCCTACGAAGATACCTCCGGAAGCCAGGATCGCTACTTCGACTACCTGCGCTCGCTTCCGGTCGACTGGAAGGAGCTCTATGACCGGGGCCTCGAACTGGCCCGTCAACAGGGGCGCTCGGCCAAGGAGATCCACGCCATCACCAACCGTCTGGGCGGGGCCTATTCACAATTCGACAGGTGCAACGACGGCCTGCAGGCGCAGATGGCCAAGGCCATCGCCCGCGACGCCGGCTTGGATATCCTGGCCGAACTCGATCCCTCGCTGCCGGCGGCCGAGCGTCTGCGGACGGCACTGCAGCTGGCGGCCAAGCGCTACCAGGAGACTCCCGAAGACGAGCGCGTCTTCGCCCCGGGCGATGCGCTTGCGCAGCTGGCCCGGACGACGATTTCCGCGATCGGCGAGTTTTCGCGCAACCTGGACGTGGAGCAGTGGGCCCAGATGCCGTCGCTTGCGCCGGTGCGCCAGCTTTCGCCCGCCCTCGATGCGACCTGCCTACTTGCCGAGGGCTTCGAGGCGCGCGCGACGGCGCACTTCGAGCGCGCCTGTGAGACCTATCGCCACACCCTGGCGCGCCTGGACGACCAGGATTCCGAAAGCCTCGGCGCGACCTTCGTCGATGCGATCCGCGGCGCGCTACCGGCGATCATCGGCGTGATGGAGGCGGCTCTCGGCCTCGAAGACGCCGAGGCCCAGGCGCAGGCGGCCGAACGGGGCGGTGTGCTCTACCAGGGTAGCGCGATGGCGATCCGGATGCTGTCCAGGCTCTTTTTGGGCGATGTGGCAGCCGCCGATCGACTCACCCGCGAACGCGAGCTGTGGCGTCTGGAGCAGACCCATTCGGTGCGACAGAGCAGCGATACCGTGATGCTCTTTTGGACCATGGTCGCCCACGCGGCTTCCGACGATTTGACCCGGGCGCGCCACAACCTGGAGGCCATCGAGCGCGCGGCCGGTCGCATGCACACCTGGACGCCCATCGCGCGCTGGGCCCGGGGCGAGTACGACCGCATTCGCGGCGACTACGGCGCTGCGCTGACGGCCCTGGACCAGTCGCTTGCGGGCATGCCCGCAGGCAAGCATCAAGCTTGGCCCTTCGTCGCAGGTGCGCGCCTGCGCGTGATGTGTCACCTCAAGCGCGAGGACGAGGTCTGCGCAGACGGCGAGCGCTACTTGAAAGTCGCCGCGGAGCAGGGCCTGGGCTACGTCGCAAACTTCATTCGCATGCCGCTGGCGCGGGCCTACGCCGCCGTGGGTAATGCCGAAATGGCCCATGCCCACGCCCGGGCGGCCCTGGAAAGCTTCCAGGCGCTGGGCACGCGCGGCCTCTTCATGGGCTTGGCGCACGAAGCCGCCGCCGAGGTCGCATTCATCCTCGGCGATGAAGCGGCCCACGCCGAGCACAGCGAAATCTGCGGCGAGTACTTCACCGCGGCGGCCAACCCCGCGCTGCTTGCGAAGTATCACCGGCTGACGCGACGCTCCCGCAAACACGACGCGCACGAGGGCCGGGTGAGCGAGGAGGCGGATGAGGGCAAGCTCTCGGCTTCACTGCTCGAGTCAGTGCTGCAACATTGCAAGGGGCGCGCCGATCGGCTTCAACGCGGGCTCGAGCTGCTGGTCGATGCGGTCGGTGCCAAGGGCGCCTACCTCTACACCATCATCGAAGGCGAGCCCGTGCTGGCGGCGCAAACCGTCTCCGAACCGCCGCCACCGGACGTGGAGGAGCGAAGCCGGCGTTATTTGCAGGAAGAGGTGGCCGACGCTTCACTGACCATGGCGGGGGACGAGGAACCCTCGGTGTCGACCGGAACCTGGAATACCTCGATGGGCATGGACGGTCATCCGGTTTTGCTCAGCCACTACGACGCGAAGAACTTCATCGTCAGCGGCCTGGCCGTGCTGCTCACCGATCAGGGTCAGCCGCCGCCGTCGGTGCCGGCCGCGGTTCGCGGACTCAGCCGCTACATGGTGGAAGCGGGCGACCTGTACGGCACCGTGGTCTGTGCCTGAGGCGCCGCATCGTCGACCCTGGTGGCGCTGGCACAGTGACAGCATGACGCGGCCGCCCGCGTTTGGCATCGCGTACCATGCCTCACACCGTCGTGCACGCGAGCACGCCGCCGAGGCCGCCGCTACCGCAGTCCGTCAAAAACCTGATAGCCTGGTGACACCCTAGATGTGCTCGGCGGGAGTGCTGAGCCGATGATCGGGGTCGATACGATGCCAGATGCAAGGACGGCCTGCGCCGGAATACTCCGTGTATTTCAAGGGGGCCGGACGCCGCAGCTGGCGCCGTAGCGGTCCCGAGAGCGGATCATGACTCCCGCCGAGCACATCTAGCCGGCGGCCGCCGAGCCCGCGATCCGGAGCCACCGCAGTTGAAGTCCGACAATCCCCATTCGTCGTTGGGCGACCACGACGACTCAGCCCATGGGGCATCCGCTCAGTCCCCCACCAGTGTGGCGGTGCGCTCCGATGCTCCGGATGTCGTGCCGGTATCGCCCCGCTACCGGGTGCTCGAGACCATCGGTTATGGCGGCCTGGGCACCGTCTACCGTGCTCGAGACGAGCGCACGGGCGCCGTCGTGGCGCTCAAAGTCCTGCACGTCAGCACAAAGCTGCTCGAGCAGGCGCGTCCTTCTTTCGAGCGCGAGTACCACACCCTGCGCCAGCTCGCCCACCCCTCCATCATCGAAGTCTACGACTACGGCCTCGACGACGAGCAGCGGCCCTACTACACCATGGAGCTGTTGTCGGGGCAGGATCTGCGGGAGCTGGCACCGCTGCCCTGGCGCGAGGTCTGCGAGCTGGCGATGCCGGTGGCCTCATCGTTGGCGGTGCTGCACTCGCGCGGTCTGGTGCACGGCGACGTCAGCGCGCGCAACGTGCGCTGCACGGCCGATGGCTGCGCCAAGCTCTTCGATTTCGGTGCCATGGGGCCCATGGGCGTCGCCCTGGACCGTACCGGCACGCCACCCTACCTGGCACCGGAAGCGGCGCAAGGGCAGCCGCGCGACGCCCGCAGCGATCTCTATTCCTTCGGTGCGCTGCTCTACGTGATGTTGACCGGCAGTCATGCCTATCCGGCGCGCACCGTCGCCAACCTGTCGGAGTGTTGGCTCGAAGTGCCCGAGACCCCACACCAGCTCGACACCGACGTGCCCGAAGCGTTGAGCAATATGGTGATGGCGCTGCTCTCGCTCGATCCGGGTGGCAGGCCCAATACCGCCGCCGAGGTGATGGCCCGGCTGAGCGGCATCGCAGGCCTGCCGCTGCAAGAAGACCCGGCGGTCTTGCGCGCCTATCTGGCTACCCCCAAGCTCGTGGCCCGCGAAGAGGCGCTTTCACATGTGCGCGAGCTGCTGGCGCGGGCGCGCCACGGTCGCGGCGGCGGCCTGTGCATCGAGGCGCCGTCGGGCATGGGGCGCACGCGGCTGCTCGACGCCTGCGTCATCGAGGCCCAGCTCGCCGATACCATCGCCCTGCGCGCCCGCATGAACGATGGAGGCGGTGGAGAGTTCGCCTGCGCTCGCACACTGGTCGGGCAGCTACGGGAGGCGCTGCCCGAGGAGCAGTTCCGTTCCGGCGAGTGGATAGATTTAGCCGCTTTGCCGCGCCCCGAGCTGCAGGCCAAGTTGCGCTCTGTCTTTGTCGCGGCCAGCGCTGAGCAGCCGCTGATGCTGCTGGTCGATGATTACCACGCCATCGATGAAGCCTCGGCGGCACTTTTGGCCACCCTCGCCGACGACGCCCAGCAGCAGCGACTGGTGGTGGCCGTGACCGCGCCGTCCGATGCGGCCCATGCAGCCCCCATGGCCTGGGAGGTGCTCTCCCGTGGCGCCACCCGGGTTGTACTCGAGCCCCTGACCCACGCCCAGAGTGAGCAACTGCTGACTTCGATCTTCGGCGATGTGCCCCACGCGCGCCTGCTTTCGGCGCGCCTGCACGACGCTTCGGAGGGCAATCCGCGCGCGCTGATGGAGCTGGCCGAACAGCTGGTGCGCACCGGCGTGGTGCACTACGAGGCCGGCCACTGGCAGCTTCCCGACACGCTCGAGGAACTGACGCCCGCGAGCGTGCTCGATCACGGCAGGACCCGCATCGGCGCGCTATCGCCGGCAGCGCGCACACTGGCTCGGGTCCTGGCTCTGGCGCCCGACCTCACCTTCGACTACGCCGAGTGTGCGGCGCTCAGCGGCGCCAAGGGAGATTTCCTCTTTGCCGCCCTGAACGAACTGGCCGACGCACGCATCGTCACGCGCATGGAGAGTTCCTTGCGCCTGACCCATGATGGCTATGGTAACCTGCTGCGCCGCGGCGTCACCGACGAGCGCGCAGCCCACGCCCGCTTGGCGCGGGTGCTCGATGGGCGCGGTGCGCTTTCGCGCGCGGCTGTGCATTGGATGGCAGCCGACGAACCGGTGCGGGCGATCGCACACCTGATCGCGGTGGCCCAGCAGAGCCTGCGCAGCGGCGGAGCGGAAGTGGAAGCGAGCCTGCTCTTGCGCGCGTCCGAGGGCTATCGCGAAACGCTGGTCGAAGCCATCGAGGCCACCGGCGATCCCGATCAACGAATGCTGCTGCGTCTGCTGGTGGTGGAGATGGGCGTGCATGCGGGGCCAGAGCTGCTCAAGCGCCACCTGCCGCCACTGCTCGAGCGCCTCAGCCGCGACTGCGGTCTGGCCGACTACCATGTCCTCGAGGGCGACGACCGCCTGCAGCGCGCATTCGCGGCAGCCCAGCTTCGCTATGATGAAAGCCCGGCGCGCAATGCTCTGGCCTCGCCGGCCCAGGCGCTCGGATTGCTCGCCCGGGTATGTCTTTCGGCGGCCCAGAGTGCGGTACGCTGGTTTGACTACGAGGTCATGGAGCTATTGCCATGTCTCGAGCCGCTGACGGGGATCGCGCCGGGGCTCTGGGTCACCCAGCAGCTGGTTTCCGCCTACGGTCACATCATCGCGGGCCGTGCGGAGCAATGCCGCAGCTGCTACGCAAGGGTGCTCGAGCGGCTGGCCCGGCCCGATGGCGCAGGCCTCGATGCAGCGGCCCGCGCCCGGGCCGAGATCGGCGCCCGGGCCGGTCTGGCCCTGGTCATCTCGACCTATGGTCTGAAAGAGGTGCCGGCCCTTGCAGACCAGCTCGATGCTGTGCCGGCCGGACAGATCCTGGCCAGTCAGGTGCGCTCCATGTACCACCTGGGCCGCGGCGCCGCAGGTCTTGCCGAACACTGGCAGCGCCGAGCAGAGCTGCTCGAAATTCGCCATGCGCCCACCGAGCTGTCGGCGCGGCGCCACCTCTTTCCGCGCCTGGCGGTCAGCGTCTACGCCGAGGATCTGCTTGGCATCAAGCAAGCCCTGGGGAGCATCGAAGAATTGTCGGAGCGGGCTCCCAGCTGGCGCGCGATTCGGCGCTTTGCCGAGGCGGCCTACGATCACGTGCGCGGTGATCGCGACGCAGCTTTGCGCCGTTACGATGCGGCGCTGATGTTGGCCGCGCCGGGGCGCCACCTGGCCTGGCCTCTGATCGTGGAGCTGCGCCTTGAGCTTCTGCTCGAGCTGGGCCGCTTCAGCGAAGTCATCGAAGAGGGGCAGCTGGCGCTCGAGCAATCGGAACGCGAGGAGATTCCCGACTATGTCGTCAAGCCCCTCGCGGTCGCCTACGCCAACCTCGGAGACCACGAGGAGGCTGCCGAACTCGCCGATCGCGACGTGGTGCGCTGGGAGGCCATTGGTGGCACGGGTCTCTACATCGGGCGCGGTTACGAGACGCGCGCGCGGGTCGCGTTGCTGGCGGGCGAGCGCGAGGTCTTCGAGCACTACGCCTCGATGTGCGCCGAACACTTCCTCACCGGAAACCATCCGGGACTGCGCGCCAAGTACGAACGCTTGCTCGACGAGGCCCGCAAGCGGGGGCTGCGCGACAGCACCCGACCCACAGACCCCTCGGGCTTCGGCGCCGACGGTCGCATGCTCGAGCAGATGCTCGCGGCCTGCGCAACTGCACGGGAACGCAACGCAAAGATCCTGGAGCTGCTGCTCGCGCGCGCCGGCGTCAGCGAGGGCGCGGTCTACCGCATCCAGCCCGAGGGCCTGGAGCTGCTCGCCAGCCGTGGCGATATGCCCTCGGGCATGGAGCACTTTCTCGAGGCTTTTTTGGAGTCCGACCAGGAGTTGAGTCGGACACTGACACGCAGTCTCATCGCCCCCGAAGCTTCGGGCGTCCTGGCGAGCGACCGTGGGGGCTACTTCCCCGTCATTCTCTACAACGTCGCGCGCGGCACCGAGACGCCCGTCGGCGCCCTGATGCTGCCGTGTAACATCGGGGCTTCTTCGGAGCTCACCCCCCGACTCTTGCGCGCTGTCGCCGCCGAGCTGGTGGCCGCCTCGGGAAACCAATAGCGGTTGCCCGGCTCGCGAGGTGAAGCCACCCAATGCGCTCGCTGCACACCAGGGGGCAGGGTGTAGACCGCACTGCCACTAATTTTCGAAGCCGCACACCCGTCCCATACCAAGACCTGCTATCATGGCTAGAGGATGACGAGGCACGCTGATCTGTTACAGCGAGTTGCCCCAGTCGACATCGTACGCAAGGCCGTCGGGCCCGCCGAATCCTTCATGGGAAGCTATGGCGACGCCCCGCTACTGTGTATCGATCTCTCGGCCGGGAGCGATGGCGACCTTGAGGCAGGGCTGACCTTCTCCCTGGACGCCTCGACCGCCAGCAATCGCATGAGTTTTCACACGATTATCGGCGGCTCCCAGGTGGGCGATCCCTTGCTCACCGGTGGGCTCACGGTTTCGGATCTGGCGACCCGTCTGCGGGTGCATCGCCACTTTGTGCTGCCCCTGGTCAAGCGATCGCAGCGCTCCATGTCCATGGACCGCATCGTCGTGGGTCGGGCGCGCAACAACGACGTGGTCCTGCGGCACGCCAGCGTGTCCAAATTTCACGCGTGGTTCGAGTGCCTGGCCGACGGCGTCGTACGCGTTGCCGACGCCGGTAGCACCAACGGAACCAAGCTCAATGGCGAGCGCCTGGAGCCCAAGACGTTGGTGGAGGTGGCCCACGGTTCCCCCCTAATCTTCGGGCGGGTGACCACCTTCGTCTGCGATCCCATGTTGCTGTGGGAAGTCTTCCACTGAAGGGGCAGAAGCCGCGGCTGAGGCCTCCCGCCCGCAGCCGCGCGCACATTCAGGCCGAGGTGTACATGGTCTCGATCAGCTCGGCGTAGCGTGCATGAACGTGGCTGCGACGCACCTTCTGCGTCGGTGTCAGCTCGCCTTCTTCCTGCTGCAGCTGCCGCGGAAGAATGCGGAAGCTGCGAACCTGTTCGACCCGTGCCAGGACGTCATTGCACCGGGCGATCTCCTTGGCCAAAAGCGCCTGCACCTCGTCCTTGCTGGCCAGGTCCTGGTAGCTCGTGTATTGAATGCCCTGGCCCTGCGCCCAGTTGCCGACGGTGTCGTATTCGATCTGCACCAGCGCAGCGACGAACTTGCGGCGGTCACCGATGGCGATCACTTCCTTGACGTAGGAGCTGGCCTTGAGCGCGTTTTCGATGCGCTCGGGAGACAGGTTCTTGCCCCCGGCGGTGATGATGATCTCTTTTTTGCGACCGGTGATCGTCAGGTAGCCGTCCTCGAGCTTTCCGACGTCACCCGTGTGCAGCCAACCGTCGCTGTCGATGGTGGCGCGCGTGGCCTCCTCGTCGTTCAGATAGCCCACGAAGATCGACGGTCCGCGCAACAGGATCTCACCGTCGTCGGCGATGCGCTCTTCGATGCTGCGAATCGGCAGGCCCACGGTGCCCAGCCGCACCTGCTCTGGCGGGTTGATGTGGCTGACGCCCGACAGCTCGGTCATGCCGTAGCCCTCGTGCACCAGAACGCCGAAGCTGCGAAACCACTCGAGCATCTCCGGTGCGATCGGCGCCGCACCGGTGGCTGCGAGCCGACAGCGGCGCAGCCCCAGGCGCTCCTGCAGCGCGCGATAGATCAGCATGTCGCCCAAAAACCACATCACGCCGTCGATGGCCGTCGCCCGTCGTTCGCGGCGCCGCGTTTGAATCTCGTGGCCCTTTTCGAGGAAATACTTGGCGAGCGCGCGCTTGAGCCAGGAGGCGTTTTCAAGCTTGATGTTCACCGACGTGTGAATCTTTTCCCAGATTCGCGGCACGCCCAGAAAAAGCGTGGGCGAGACTTCGCGCAGGTCTTCTTGCACGGTCTCGATCGACTCGCCGAAGTGCACCACCATGCCCTTGGTGAGCGGCAAAAAGACGCTGAAGATCTTTTCGGCCACGTGACACAGCGGCAGGTAGCTCAGCCCCTGTTCGTGGTCCTCGAACTCGATCAAGTCGGTGAAGGCATCGATCATCTCGCAGGCGTTGCGATTGGAGATCATGGCGCCCTTGGGGTGACCGGTGGTGCCGGAGGTGTAGACCACCATGGCTGGCGCATCGGGATCGAGCGCGGCGATGCAGCGGGTCATGAAGGCGCCGTCTCCGTCGAGCAGTGCTTCGCCCTGCGCCATGAAGTCGCGGTAGTGCAAAAGTCGGGCATCGGAGTAGCCACGGGTGCCCCGCGGATCGAAGACGACGACCTTTTCGAGTGCCGGCAGCTGGTCGGCGACGGCCATGAATTTGTCGACCTGCTCCTGATCCTCGCAGAACAGCACTTTGCTGCCGCTGTGGTTGAGCAGGTAGGCCACATCGGAAGCGGGACTGGTGGCGTACAGGCCGACGCTGCGAGCGCCCAGCGCTTGCGCGGCCAGGTCGGCGTAGAGCCACTGGGGTCGGTTGTCGCTGAGGATGGCGATGTGATCACCGGGACCGAGACCGCATTCGGCGAGCATACGCGCGGCGGCGCTCACATTGCGATAGTACTGGGCCCATGTGATCTCCTCCCACAGCCCCAGGCGCTTGTGACGCAGGGCCGGCTCGTGGCCGCGGGTGAGGGCGAAGGCGCGCAAACGACCCGGTAGCGTCGGTTCCAGACGCGGCTTTCCGTCTGCGGGCGCTTCGTTGAGGTGACGGGCGCGCGCGCTGTCGGGGCGCGGGGAGTTGGCTGCTGCAGGAGCTTGGGAGGGTGAGCTGGACATCGACACTGCCTCCAGGCCACCACACTCGGCGCGTTGCGGCCGCTAGTTAAATGCAAACTCCATGGTAAGTCTCGATTGAATGAAATTGTTAATAAATCTACACTTGGAAGTAGATCGTAGAGGCAGGCATGGATGGCTCGGCACCGGAGAAAGACATCGTCGAGTTTCCCGCGTTGGTGGCCGACCGCTACGCGCTCGAGGAGATCGTCGGGCGCGGTGGTGTTGCGTTGGTCGCGCGGGTTACCGACCGCGCCACTGGTAAACAGGTCGCGCTCAAACGCCTGCGCTCGCGCTTCCGTGAGCGCGGTGGCGTGCGCGAGCTGTTCGAGCAGGAGTACAGGACCCTCGCCCAGCTCACCCACCCGTACATCGTGGAAGTCATCGACTACGGTCTGGATGACGACTGCCCCTTCTACACCATGGAGCTGCTCGACGGCGGCGATCTGATCGAGCGCGCGCCCCTGGACTTTCGCCGGGCCTGCAGCGTCGCCCACGATGTTTGCTTCGCGCTGTCGCTGGTGCACGCGCGCGGCATGGTCTATCGCGATTTGAGTCCGCGCAATGTGCGTTGCACCAGTGACGGCAAGGCCAAGCTCATCGACTTTGGCGCGATGGCGCCCACGGGCAGCGCCAAGGCGGCGGTGTGCACGCCGACTGTTGCCGCTCCAGAAGTGGTCAACGTGCAGCCCCTGGACGCGCGCACCGACCTCTACGCCCTCGGGGCCCTGCTTTATCACACGCTGACCGGTCATGCGCCCTTTGCAGCCAAGAGCTTTCGACAACTGGCAACCCTGTGGCAGCAGACGCCACCACCACCATCGTCCTTCGTCAGCGATGTGCCCGAGGCGCTCGATAACCTCGTGACGGACCTTCTGCAGCTCGATCCGCACCTGCGTCCGACCAGCGCTGCGGAGGTTGCGCAGCGTCTGGCGGCCATCGCGGGGCTGCGCACCGAGGCCGCGCCGGTGGTGGTGCAGTCCTTCCTCCATGAACCGAGACTCGTCGGGCGCGACGCGGAGCTCGAACGTATCGTACGCCGCCTTTCGCGCTTGAAGCGTGGAGGGTTGGGCGGTGCCATGGTGGTGCGGGGTCCGAGTGGCTGTGGCCACTCGCGGCTGCTCCATGCCAGCGTGCTTCAGGCGCGCGTCGAAGGACTGACGGTGGTGCGGGTGACGGCCGATGATGCCGGCGCCCGGGGCGCTGGGGGCGCCATTGCCGCCCAGCTTCTCGTGGACTGTCCCGAAGCAGCGGTTGCTGCGGCCGAGGCGGACTGGGAAACGCTGGCGCGGGTGGTTCCGCAGCTGTCGCAGCACCGACCCGAGAAGTCGCTCGGGGAGATGGCTGAGAGCGACGTTCAGGCGCGAACGCTGCCGGCGCTGCGCGACTGGGTGCTGAGACTGGCCGATGAGCAGCCCCTTGTGCTGGCGGTCGACGACATCGAAGAATTGGATGCCGACAGCCGCAGCCTGATCGCGCTGGTGGCCGAAAGAAGTCGCCGCCGCCGCCTGCTCCTATTGGCGACGCGCGACGCCGAACGCGAGATGGAGTGCGCGGCGCTTGCGCTGCTGGATGCGTCGAGTGTGGCGGTCGCGCTGCCGCCACTGACAGCGCAGGCTTCCCACGAGCTGCTGGCGTCGATTTTCGGGGATGTGCCGAACCTGCAAACGCTGGTTCACCACCTGCACGATCTCTCCAAGGGCAGTCCCCGGCGCATCATGCTCCTGGCCCAGCACCTGCTCGACCAGGGCGCCATCCAACACCACGAGGGCGGCTTTGTGCTGCCCGAGCGGCTCAGCGATGTGGGTGCGCCTTCGAGCATGGCCGAGGCGCGACGGGCGACGGTGGCGGCGCTGGGCGACGGGGCGCTGCGTCTGGCCCGGGCCATCGCCCTGACCGACGGCCAAGCCTTCGACTTTCGGGAGTGCGAGCAGCTGGCGGGCTCGCCCGATGCGGCAGCCGAGCTGCTCGCCGTCGGCGTGCTCGCGCCGGTCGGCTCCGGCTATCGAACCGCCGACCCCGAGTGGAGGAAGCCTCTGCTCGGCGAACTCGAATCCCTCGAGGCCACGACAATCCACGCTCGCTTGGCCCTGGTGTTCCAGCAGCGTGGCGACGGCCTCCGGGCTGCTCGGCACCTGCTCGAGGCCGACGAACCGCTACGGGCCGTTGACGTGCTGGCCGACCACGCAGCGCGCACCAGCGCTGTCACCAACGTCAACGTCGGACGCTGGATGCGCTTTCTCGACGGGCTCCCCGACGACTGGCCCCAGATCTACACCCGCACGCTCGCGCGCGCCGGCGGGCACCCGCGGCGCAAGAAGGTGCTCTACGAGATCCGAAATCGCTTCATCAGTATCGTCAGCCAAACACCGTTGAACTCCGACGGCCATGGTGTGGCCCTGGCTCGCACGCTGGCGGAGGAGTGCGGTCTCGATCTCTACGAAGCGCTCGATCCCGGCCTCGACGCGGGTGCTCGCCTGCAACAGGCGCTCGGCAAGGCCATCGAGCGCCACGAGGGGCGCCCCGAGGCGGAGCGCCTATTCGACCCCATCACCGCACTTCGTCAGTTCGCCACCTCGCTGGTCGCCCTGATCGGCAATCTTTCGCAGAGTCTCGACTTCGACGAGTGGGAGCGCTACCCGTCGATCGAGCCCTTCGCTCCGCTATCACCGGCCCTGAGCGTCGTAAACCGGCTGGTCAATGGCTTTGACGCGCGGCGTCGCGGACTGCAGCGGCAGGCGGGTGTCATCTATCGCGAGGTGCTCGACTCGATCGCGGTGCCCGAAGAGGTGGGGCTGGACCGCACCTATGTGATCGGCATGCGCACGGGCATCTCCGCCCTGCTCGGCATCATCGAGGCGACCATGGGGACGCAGAAGTGGCGCCAGTATGCCGATACGCTGGATGCCCACACCGGACACGAGAGCACCGCCTTGCTGATCCGTTCGCTCGGAGCGCTGTGGCAGGGCGACGTGGAATCGGCCGCCGAGATCGAGCGCGGGCGCGAGCGGCTGCGCCTGGAGTACCGCCGCCCCCACTCCTACGAGGCGATGGGCCTGATCTGGCGTTTTCAGGCCCATGCGGTCAGCGCCGACCTCACGCGCGCCGCCCAAGAACTGGGCCGCATCGAGCGCCTGGCAAAGGCAACGGCGAGTTGGGAGCCGGTTCTCCACTGGGCTCGCGGCGAGTACGAGCGGCTGCGCGGAGATCCCGAGTTGGCCCTGACGCACCTGGATGCAGCGTTGACGAAGATGCAACCAGGGCGCCACCAGCTGTGGCCATCGACCGCCGCCGCACGCCTTTTGGCCCTGGCCTCGCTACGGCAACACGATCAGGCCTTCGAAGAAGGGCGGGAGCAGCTGGCCCAGGCCCTGGATTGCGGATACGACTTCCTGGCGGCCGCCCTGCGTCAGACGGTGGCGCTGATGTCGGCGCGCCGGGACGATACCGAGACCGCCTTTCAGTTGCTCGATACCACCCTGGAGGGCTTCGAGGACCAGGGCGTGAGTGGCCTCAACCTAGGGTTGGTGCACGAGACCGCGGCCAGTGTCGCGATCTTCCTGCGCGACGCCGAGCGCTTCGAGCGCCATCGGGAGCCATGTGAAGCCATCTATTTGGCCCACCAGAACGCCGCGCTCGCCGCCAAGTACGAACGGCTCTTGCGGGCGGCGCGCCGGGCTTCGCTGATCCAGGATACGCGCACGCGACGCGCGACGCTCGAGTTCGAACACGATCCGACGGTGACGCAGCTGACGTCGATCCTCGATTCCGGTATCGATCCGAGTGAATGCCTGGTGCGGAGCCTGGAGCTGGTGGCCGAGTGCGGCAAGGCTCGGGCCGCCTATCTGATCACCCTGGTGGACGGCGAACCGGTGCTGCGGGCCCAGGTCGGCGCCGAAACGCTGCCGGCGGAGGTGCTGCAGCAGGCCGGCCTGAGTCTGGAGGCGGAATTCGACGAGGCGAACGCGACCCACTGGGAGCAGACCCGAACCGCTGCGGAGCCCGACCCCCGAACCGAGCATGCCGGCTACCGCCAGCTGCTGCTGGGCCATTACAGCGAAGGCGAATTCGCGATCAACGGCATGCTGCTCTTGCAGGAGCCCGCGCTGGAGCTACCGAGTTCCGTACAGCTCGCCGAGCAGCTTAGCCGCTTTCTCTACGGCGCCAACGTCATGGCCTCGGTTCGACCCCCGGCTTGAATCTAGCGACAGGGCTTCAGTGCGCTTCGGCCAACTTCGCCCTTGCCGCGGGCCTTCGGGTCCATGTTGATCGTCACCGCCACCGTGGTGCCCGAGGGCGAGGAGTGAAACTCGAATACGGTAGCCACGTTCTGCACGATGCCGAGACCTCCGAGCCCGCTGGCCTTCGGCTTGAGACTGGCATGAAGCAGGGCCTCGGCGTGTTCGATGCCCGGCCCGCAGTCCTTGGCCAAGATGCGCAGGCTGCTGCGATCGGGGCTGACTCCGAGTTCGATGGCGCCACCTCCGGTGTACTGCACGATATTGTGTGCGAGCTCATGGGTGGCCACGATCGCCAGCGATCGGCGTAGGGGATGAAAGCCGCTGCTCGAGCACACCGCACGCACGTGCCGCAGCGCCATGGCGACGTCACGGGGGCCCTTCACAGCCAATCTGCGCGAGGTCGGGCTGTCATTGAAATCGGCCTCCGAAGGGGCCGTCCGTCGCGGGTCAGTGCTCTGGGTCATGTGCGATAACTCCCCATGTCCTTTGGTGATCGGTCTTGCACCTGCCATATAAGAGGCTGCAAGGCGCGTGCCAGCGACTGAAAGTGAAGGCAGCCTCCTTTTCTTCGGGGTATAGACGGCGGCCAGCGCTGCTAGCGCGGGGCGGGGGCGGATCCGGAACGGATCGCGTTCCCCTGGGGGAACGCTCTCGGGGCGGCGCGATGGGCTGGAACTGGAGAACCGGATCCGTTCCCGGCACGGAACAGGGGGCGTTCTCGGTGCACCTGCGGTTTGTGTGCTGCACCCTTTTTTTGCGGGATTTTGCCTTGCTGATTTCTGGCACGCACCTTGCAGCTAAGTCTGGGCACAGCCCACGGCGGCGATAGTTAGGCGAGGAGAACGATGCTCGGTACACAGATGCGAACCCATTGGCTTCCGGCGAAAGTCCTGCATCCCTTGAAGCAGCTGCCGGAATACCTGCTCGAGGATCGCCCGCGCACGTTCTTTCTCCTGGTGACCGTCGCTGACCGCGCCGATCTGCTGGCGGGTCTGGTCCAGAGCGATCAACGGGGTCCGGTACACCGCAACCGCAACAGCATCGACGAGCTGCGTACCTGCTTTGCAGAGCCCGACGACCTCAGGAGCCGAATGGGCTCCAAGTTTCCGGTCGGCTCGGAGTTCGAGCGGCTGCGGGCGCTGAAGAATGAGCCACAGTACGTCGTGAAGGTGGAAAAGCGCGCCAACAGCACCTCCTTCATGCGCAAGATCACCCTGGGTCGCACGCGCAACCACGACATCGTGCTGCGAGATCCGAGTGTCTCGAAGTTTCACGCGTCCTTTGAAGTGCTCGAAAACGATGAAGTGCTCCTGCACGACCACGGCAGCAGGAACCTGACCCGCGTCAACGGCATTTCGATCTCCCGTCCCACGCGCGTCTATCCCGGCGATGACATCTCTTTTGGAAAGGTACGAGCGACGCTGTGCACCGACCGTGGTCTGTGGCACAGCCTACGGAATGTTGCATGAACCCACCCGAGGGGAGGATAGCTGGCGCGAAATCGAAGTCCCACGCGCCTGTCGGCTCGAACACACCAGGCCTTCAAGGTTTTGGCAGGCGCAGCGCACCGTCCTGGAGCGTTGAGGTCACACCGAGACGCAAGCGGCACCATGGCGGTGCCCTGCGCCTGCCCTCTCTCGCGAAGCCGTGGTGTCTGCAAATCGATCGATCCACAAGAGCGCCGATCGGTTTGCAGACACCGCAACTTCGCGGGTCTCGCGGGCGCAGCGCACCGTCACGGAGCGTTGAAGCCACACTTAAACGCATGCGGCACCGCGGTGGTGCGCTGCGCCCGCCCTCTCCCTCGCAAAGCCACGCTGCCCCCAGCGCCGTCGGAACACGAGTCCCCCGCCAGGGAAGTCCTGGCCGGTTGGGACGCCCGATAAGGGGCCACCTGCGGCGTTGTCCTTCGCGAAAGGGGGCCTACCCTTCCTTCGTCGTCCGCCTTGAAGCGGACCCCGCCTCGAGCCCCCCAACCCATCAAGACCTCTGTGGCGGGGTACTAGCGGTACTGGCGATAGAGGCGCTGCAGGGACTTGGGATGCACCCCGACGTGCTCCGCCGCGGCGTCCACGTCGTCACCAAAGCGCTCCTGAACCAGCTGCACGTAGGCGGCGCGGTAGGCTTCGGTGGCGTCCTTGATGCCCATGGTGGCACCGACCAGATCGAGTCCGGGCGCCTGGCTGTTGGTGGTGATGGGGCGCATGACCTGCTTGCGATTGGCCTCCAGCTCCAACAGCAGCGCTTCATCGATCTGGCCTCCCTGGCACAGCGTCGCCGCGCGGCACAGGACGTTGCGCAGCTCGCGGACGTTGCCGGGCCAGGGGTGCTTGGCCAGATGCGCAAGCGCGCCCTCGGTCACGTCGATCTTCGGGAAGCCGCTGCGGTCCAGGATCGTGCGGACCAGCAGCGGAAGGTCACCCTCGCGTTGCGCGAGCGAAGGCAAAGGCGCGATCACCTCCGCCAGTCGATAGTAGAGGTCCTCCCGAAAGCGCCCGTCGTTGACCATGTCCTCGAGCCGGCGGTGGGTGGCGGCGATGACGCGCACGTCGACGGGCGTGGATTTGTTCGAGCCGATGCGCGTGACCTCGCGGCGCTCGAGCACGCGCAGGAGCTTGGGCTGCAGCTCCAGGGGCAGCTCACCGATTTCGTCGAGAAATACGCTGCCCTTGGCGGCCTCCTCGAAGGCCCCGGCGCGCGCCTCGTTGGCACCGGTGAAGGCGCCGCGCTGGTGACCGAAGAGCTTGTCCTCGATGAACTGCGGCCCGACCGCCGCGCAGTCGATCACGATGAACGGTCCCTTGGCACGCTCGCTGTGTTGGTGGAGTGCCTGGGCGGCCAGTTCCTTGCCCGTACCGGTTTCGCCCTGGATCAACACGGTGAGATTGCTGGGAGCGATCTTCTCAAGAAGGCCGAAGGTGCGGCGCATGGCCGGCGAGCGGCCGACCAGCTCACCGAACTCCTTCTTGCCGGAATGGACCGCAGCCACCCACTCCAGGGAGGACTCGAAGACGACCTCCGTCGACCCCACGGTGATCACGCTGCCCGGGTCGAGCATGACCTCCAGGATGCGCATTCCCTTGACAAAGGTTCCGTTCTTGGAGCCCAGGTCCCTCAGAATGTAGCCCGCATCGGTGGCGACCACTTCGCAGTGGCAGCGGCTGACGCGCCGGTCACGGGGCCGAAGGTCGTTGGATGAACCGGTGCCGATCGTCACGCGCTGTGCTTCGACGTCGCAGGCAAGTCCCGCGCTGGGACCACGCTGTACGGCGAGGCGAATGCGGTGAGAGGGAAGATGGACGTACTTCTCGACACCGATGGTGTAGGTGGTTTCCGTCGTCGACGGGGGAATCGAGGATAGGCGCTGTCGGATACTCACGATGCAACGTACGAAGGGTAGGGCCGCAGAAGCTCGATCTTATGCGCAGTGAGCATATCACGCCAGCGCGCATTGGAGCTGCGGGCGGCATCCGACCTTTCCCGACAAGAGGCACCAAAGGCCCGAGCCCATCGGGCCGAGTGCCAAGTATCCGCCACAGGCTTTCGCAATGTGGAGAAGTATTTCCCGGGCGGACTTCATGCGAGAGTTCAATAGCCAAGAAACGTCTGATAAACTCAATGTTCGAAGTTAGAGTTCTCACAATCCGTGCAATGCGTGGGATCGGTGGGAGCCGGGGGGGGGCATCACCGTGACAACGCCACTGAGCCGTGACGATGGATGAGAGCAAGTCAATTTCCGACGAGATCACGCTCTCGCAGGCCGGCCAGCCCATCACGGGCGCCAGCATTCGTCCCGCCATTGCCGGCGAGCGGATCGCCCAGCGCTATCGTTTGCAGGCACCGATTGGGCAAGGTGGCCTGGGCTCGGTGCACCAAGCAGTCGATGAAGGCAAAGGCGTCACCGTCGCGATCAAGTTGCTGCGCCTGCGTAAGGGCCAGAACTTCGTGCACGCACGCACGCTTCTGGAGCGCGAGTACCACACGCTGCGGGAACTGGCCCATCCGTCGATCATCGAGGTCTACGACTACGGCTTCGACATCGACGGTCGACCCTACTACACGATGGAGCTGCTTTCGGGGCAGGACTTGCGCGAGTTGGCTCCCCTGCACTGGCGCGAGGTCTGTCGCCTGCTGATTCCGGTCGCATCCTCACTGGCGGTGCTGCACTCGCGCAAGCTGCTGCACCGTGATGTCAGTGCACGCAATGTTCGCCGCACGGCAGACGGACAGGCCAAGTTGCTCGACTTCGGCTCCATGGGAAGCATCGGAGTCGCGAAGGAAGCCGTCGGCACGCCGCCGTACTTGGCTCCCGAGGCGGTTCATGGGCAGCCCCTGGACGCGCGTACCGACCTCTACGCCTTCGGCGCGCTCTTGTATTTGATGCTGACCGGTCGCCATGCTTTTCCGGCCAACCGCGTCGCGCAGCTACGCGACCGCTGGCGCAGCCCGCTGATGGATCCGCGTCGTCTGGCCCGCGACATGCCCGAGGCGCTCGCCGAGCTGGTGGTGGCCCTGCTTGCGCTCGATCCCGCTTCGCGTCCAACCAGTGCAGCCGAGGTGATGGTTCGGCTCGGGGCCATCGCCGGTCTACCGACGCAAGAGGATCCGGCGGTCTATCGCGCCTACCTCACGACGCCGCGGCTGGTCGCCCGCGAACAGCAGCTGCTGCGCGTACGCAGGTTGCTCCTGCGAGCGCGCCGGGGACGCGGGGGTGGACTCTACATCGAAGCCGCGTCGGGACTGGGTCGCTCGCGTATGCTGGATGCTTGCATGCTCGAAGCGCAGTTGGCCGGGGGCATCGCCGTGCGTGCTGACATGGGCAATGGCGGCGACGCGGACTTCTCCACCGTATTCGCGCTCGCAAGGCAGCTATGCGACGCCCTGCCCGATGCGCCGAGCCCTCCCGATCCGCCTGGGTCGCGGGCTGAGCCCGGTGCGCGCGCCGAGCTGCAGTCGGAGCTATTGGCCTGGCTTCTGCGGGTCAACCGCGATCGCCTGCTGGTGCTCTTGGTCGACGACTACCACGGCATCGACGAGGCCTCCGCCGCCCTGATCGCCACCTTGACCGACCGCGCCGAGCTGCACAATCTCGTGGTTGTCGTCACCGCCCAGGAGGCTGCAGCCCATACCAATGCGATGGCCTGGGAGGTCCTGACCCGTCGCGCGCGACCACTGCAGTTGCAGCCATTGTCTCGACCGCAGTGCGAGCGCCTGCTGACTTCGATCTTCGGGGAGGTGCCCCATGTACGGCTGCTGTCGGCGCGGCTGCACGGCGCTTCAAAGGGCAATCCGCGCACGCTGATGGAACTGACCGAGCAGCTGGTGGACGCCGGGCTCGTCCACTATGAAGCGGGCCACTGGGTGTTGCCCGACACGCTGGAAGAAATGACGCCCGACAGCGCGGTGCAGCGCGCCAGCGCCCAGGTTCGCGCGTTGTCGGCGCCGGCGCGCGATCTGGCGCACGCGCTTTCGCTGGCCCCCGATCTCACATTTGACCTCGCTGAATGCTCGCGGCTGTGCGACGCGCGTGATGCCGAGCTCTTCGCGGCCATCGAGGAGCTACTCCGGGTGCGCATCATCGCAAGGCAGGGCGGCAGCCATCGACTGGCCCACAACGGCTATAGCGCCGTCTTGCTCTCTGGCGGTGAGGCCGGGCGCGGAGCGCAAAGGCGTCTGGCCGAGGTGCTGCGGACGCGCGCGAACCCGATGCGCGCCGCGGTGCACTGGATGTCTGCGGGTGAGGAACGCAAAGCGGTCGAGAGCTTACTCGAGGTGGCCGAACGCAGCTCGAGGGGGGGGCTCGAGGTGGCCGAGCTGGCTGTGGCGCTACGGTCCTCCGCGGTCGTTCGCAGCACACTTGACTCCGCGATCGAAGTCACCGACGACGAGCGAGAAAAGTTATTCTTGCGGCTTTTGATCGTGGATCTCGGGGTGCATGCTGGACCTGAACTACTCCGTTCACATCTGCCAAAGCTGCTAGAACGACTGGCACATGACTGCGGGTTGAGCGACTACTGCACGCTCGAGGGCGACGACCGTCTGCAGAGGTCACTGGCCGCCGCGCAGGCTCGCTTCGACGCCCAGGGCGATGACGCGGGTCTCGTCGCTCCCGCCGAGGCCATGCGGCTGCTTACGCGCGTCTGTCTCGCGTCGGCCCAGAGTTCGGTGCGTTGGTTCGACTACGAGATCATCAACATGGTTCCAAGCCTTCAGCCGCTGTCGGGCCTGTCGCCCGGTCTGTGGGTGGCCCAGCAGATGCTTGAAGCCAGCCGTCATGTGATCGCCGCTCGCTACGATGCTTCCTGCGAGTGCTACCGCAGGGCCCTCGAAAGGCTCTCGCAACCCGATCGCGCAGGTCTCGATGTGGCCGCACATACCGGCTTGGAGCTTTGGGCTCGCACGGGGTTGGGCTTGGTGATCGCGGGGTGGAGTGCACCGTCGGCGTTGATCCACGCCGACCATCTCGACGCCTCACCCCACGGGCGCGTGCTGGCCTGTCATATTCGCGCCCTCTACAACATGAGTCGCGGCGATAGCGAATCGGCTGAAGGCTGGGAGCGGCAGGCCGAGTTGCTGGAGATCCAGCGGGCGCCGACCGAACTTACGGCTCGGCGTCAGGTGCATCCCCAACTCATTTTCGGCGCCTACTCCGAAGACCTGATGGGCATCAAGCAAACCCTCGGGAGCGTTCGCGAGATGGCCCAGCAAGCGCCGGCCTGGCGGCCCATTTTGCGTTTTGCCGAGGCCTCCTACGACCACCTCCGTGGTGACCAGGAGAGCGCGCTCAAGTACTACGATGAAGCGCTCGAGCTGGCGCTACCGGGACGCCATCCGACCTGGCCCATGATCTGCGAGCGCAAGTTGTGGCTTCTGCTTGAGCTCGATCGGCTCGAGGACGTGATCGCGCAGGGCGATGAGGCGCTGCGGCATTGTGATCGGGAGGGCATCGCGCGCTGGATGGTCAAACCCGTCGCCATCGCGCACGCTCTGCGCGCCGAGCATGCGCAGGCCACCCAACTCGCCGACGAGGAAATCGCCCGCTGGGAAGACCTCGGGGGACGCGGCTTGCACATGGGTCGTGCCTACGAGACTCGCGCACGAGTGGCGCTTTATGCCGATGACGGCGAGGGCTTTGGAAAATACGCGGCCCTGTGCGCGCAGCATTTCTTGTTCGGCGGTCATTCGCGCTTGCACCTGCGTTATGACCGCCTACTCGATGAGGCTCGCCGGCATGGACTGAAGGCGGAGCACCTCAACGGCAATGCGCAGGCCCAGGCCGAGCGCGCCAATATTCGCGCGAAGCTCGTGGGCTGCGGCGGGAGCGACGAGCGTACGCAGGTGGCGTTGAAGCTATTGCTCGAAGCCTCCGGACTGCGCCATGGCGTCCTGTATCGCGTGGACTCCGACTCCGTGAGGCAGCTGGCGGCCAATTGCAGTGTGCCGGCGGGCATGGTCGACTTCGTGCGGCTCTATGCGAAGCCGGAACTCGAAGAAAGTACGACCCTGACGCAGCCCGAAGAGCCGGAGGTGTTCGAGGCAGAAGACGCAACTTTTCAGCCGGTCTTGCTCAGTGCCATCATTGACGAAGAGTTGATTGTGGTCGGCGTCTTGATGTTGGCAAAGGAGGGCAACAGGGGGCGACAACTCTCGTCGGGTGTGCTGCATACCGTGGCGACGACCCTGGCCGAAGCGGGCGACTTCGCCTCGCTCAAGGCCGCGATCTGACGCGGCCATCTTGGCTTCAGCGACAGCCGCCATGCGCACCGCCTCCATTAAAGTCCTCCGTGGCCGCTCGTCTGGCGCCGCGCAATGCCCCGGCCACGGACTCGAGCAATTTGCCTGGCAAGAAGGGCTTGGCGAGATGAACCGTGTCTTCGGGTACGGGGTTTTGTTTGCAGTCGAGGGCGGCATTCGAGAGCAGGACCAGCCCTGCACCGTCTCGCAGACCGCGATGGGCCTGTGCCAGGGCGGTCGTCCAGCTGTCCTCGGACGCCACAAACAGGCCCGGCGACAGCGCCTCGACCCCCAGGATGTCCAGTGCGGTGGCTGCGTCTCCGATCGACAGGACCCTGTGCCCCTCGGCGCGTAGGATACCCACGATCAGTTTTCGCAGCAGCGGGTCGTGCTCGACAACCAGGGCCGTCACCCGGCGCGGTGCCGCGGTCGGGACGCCGCTGAGGGAGGGCGCGGTCGAAGCGGTCGGTCGGCCGTCCCCCTGGTAGAGGGGCCACTCGATCTCGAATTCGGTGCCGCGCTTCATCTCGCTCTGCAGCCGGATCGTGCCCCCGCTGTCGCCAACGATCTCGTGCACCGTCGCCAGGCCGAGCCCCGTGCCCACGCCCGGAGCCTTGGTCGTGAAAAACGGTTCGAAGACCCGCGCGCGGGTCTCTTCATCCATGCCCTCGCCATTGTCGCGCACCAAAAGCCGCACCCACGGGCGTTGCTTGGCGTCGTTGACCGTTGTGGTGGAGATACTGACGACCCCACCCGATGGCATGGCGTCGCGGGCATTGACCGCCAGGTTGAGCAGCACTTGTCCGAGCTGGACGGGGTCGATTTCGACCAGTTGCTCTTCTGCAGACAGCTCGAGCCTCAGTTGCACTTCACGCCCCAGCAGGGGGTCGACGATGCGCACCAGGTCCCGGATGGCCGCATTGACTTCCAGCGGAGTCGGCGTGGCCGGGCGGGTTTGAGCGAAGCTCAGAACCTGGCGGATCAGCGCCGAAGCCTGGTCGCTGGCGTCGACGATGGCCAAGCAGGCGTCCTGGTCGCGCTCGTTGCTGGCGCGTCGGCGAAGGACGTCGGCGTAGCCGCGAATCACGGTCAAGAGATTGTTGAAGTCGTGGCTGATGCCACCGAGCAGGCGCCCCAGGGCGCTGAGATTGCGCTCCCGTTGCGACGCTTCGAGCAGGCGGCGCCCGGCTTCGCCCACCTGCCTTTCAGTCTTGAACAGGGCTGCTGATCGAACCACCAGCGCGTAGCCGAGGAAGATCAGCGGGGCTGCGATCACGATGCGGACCCAGAAATGGGTCGTCTGGACCGTTTCCGAACCCGGGGAGGCGCCCAGCAGTACCCAGAGCACCGCGCTCGCGGTCAAGACCGCGAGCGCGGCATCCAGGCTGCGCGCGTACAGGGAAGTGCGCGCGTGCCAACCACGGCTCGACCGGGGTCGGTCGGAGCTGCTCCCGTTGTCGGCGGCCGATGGCCGTCGCTTCTCGTTCACCACGGAACCGTAGCAAAGCAAGTGCCGTGCCAGTTGGCGCGCGGCTGGGGACGGTTTCCGCGCCGAGTGCCCGGGGCGATTGCCGAAGGCTGCACCTGGGCGGCCGATGTTCTTGTAACTACAGGGATTTCTCGCGAACCAGTCAGAGCCGGAGGGGCTGACGGCCCGGGCTTGACGGGGGCAAGCGGGCGACTTCTGCCGCTCCGGGGCCCCTGCTCGGCACCCAACGGGTTCCGCGCGGAACCGTTTTGGTTCCGGTGGCGCGTCCGACGCGCTCCCGAATCAGCCCTCGGGCGCCTCGACCACGATGGTGTCGGCGATCAGGTCGTGGACGCAGCGGGTTTCGTTGCCGAAGATCCACAGGGAGTCGACCAGGCCGAAAAAGCCGCCGAGTATCGGCACCACGCCGATCAGCATCGGCACGCCGTTGCGCGCGAAGATGATGCGGGGGGTGCTGGCGCGGCTGCCGTCGGCGCGCACGACTTTCATCTTCATCAAGCGCTTGCCAATCGACTGGCCCCGGGTGTGCACGCCGCGGAGGTTGAGGCCGAGCACCGCTACGGTGGTCAGGCCCCCCACGACCATCAACACCACCTCGAGCCCACCCAGTTCTTCAGACAGCACCGCTGCCATTGCGGCCGTGTACATCGGAACCGTGACCAGGATGCTGTCGATGATGGCCGCGCCCAGGCGTCTGCCGGGCGTGGACTTCACCGGCAGCGTGGAGACACAGGCCCCGCAGAAGCTCTGCCCCGCCACTTCGTGGCTACAGGCCTGGCAGGCGTAGCTTCCGCAGCGGGCGCAAAGCGAGCCGGCCAACGTTTCGGGATGGGCGGCGCAGCGCGCGCCCTCCGGCAGTGAATTCGCAAGAACTTCGGTCATCGAATGTCCGCGCGACCCCGCGCCCTCCACTAAGTATCGTCATGGTCCGTAGCGATTGCAAGCGCCCCGGGCAGCCGCTGGACCCCGGGTCCGTGCCGGGCAGCTGGCCTTTCCGGCCGGCGAGCGGGCCCAGGGGCGGCGTGCGGCCGCCGGGATGAGCCAAGGCGCGCCGACTTGCGCGGGCGACCCGATCGCGCTACGCCCCCTGCCCTTGCCGATCGCCCAGCGAGCCGAAGTCTCTCGTTCGCTGCTTTGCACGGCTGATTCGGGGCCAAGCTGACCCAACCAGATCCCTTCGCGGGCATCGATACCCGCATTTGCAACGCGCTGCGCCGGCGCGGCTTCGAGGCGCTCACCCCTGTGCAGCAGGCGGTGCTCGAGCAGGACTGCGCCGGCCGCGACCTTCGCGTGTCGTCGACCACCGGCTCGGGCAAGACCGTCGCCCTGGGGCTCGTCTTCGCAGAGGACCTGATGAAGATAGCGGACGGCGGCCCATCGGCCCCCCCTGTAGATCCCCCTGGTCCCCCCGCTGCAGACCCCCTCGTAGACCCCCCTGGGGGCCGCGCCGGCCCCGGTCCGCGCGCCCTGGTGATCACGCCCACGCGGGAGCTTGCCAACCAGGTGCGCGACGAGCTGGACTGGCTCTACCGCGACGTGCGCGGGCTCGAAGTGCAGGCGGTGACCGGCGGCACCTCGGTGATGCAGGAGCGGCGCAACCTGGCACGCGATCCGATGGTGCTGGTCGGCACGCCCGGCCGCCTGGTCGACCACATGGGCAGCGGTGCCCTGTGCCTGCACCGGCTGCGGCACGTGATCCTGGACGAGGCCGACCAGATGCTCGACCTGGGCTTCCGCGACGAGCTCGACACCATCGTGGCGGCGCTGCCCGAGAGCCGCAGCGCGCACCTGGTCTCGGCCACCTTCCCGCGGCAGGTGGCCAGGCTCGCCGACAGCTTCCAGCGCGACGCGCTGCGAGTCGAGGGCTCCACGCCCGGCGAAGCCAACCCGGACATCGAGCACATCGTCCATGTGGTGCACGCAGACCAGCGCTACGGCGCCATCGTCAACACGCTCCTGCTCTGCCCCGAGGCCCGCTGCCTGCTGTTCGTACGCCGGCGCCGGGACGCATCCGAAGTCGCCGAGATGCTCGCCAGCGACGGCTTCGCGGCGCTTCCGCTCAGCGGCGAGCTGCCCCAGGCCCAGCGCACCCGCACGCTCAACGCCTTTCGCAATGGCACCATCGCCGTGCTGGTCGCTACGGATGTGGCCGCCCGCGGCATCGACGTGCCCGACGTGCCGCTGGTGATCCACGGCGACCTGCCGGAGGACGGCGAGTGTCTCACCCACCGCAGCGGGCGCACCGGCCGGGCCGGCCGCAGCGGCCGCAGCATCCTGCTTTCGCCACCGGGCGCCGTGCGTCGGGTGCAGTGGTTGCTAGAGAGCGCCAAGGTGGAGGCCAAGTGGGGGCCGGTTCCGACGCCCCATCAGATCCGTCGGGCCGCTGCCCGCGAGCTGCGCCGCGAGCTGCACGAGCGCCTCGACTCGCAGTCACCGCCGCCAGCGCAGCTGGAATACGCCCAGCGCCTGCTCGAGCAGCGCGATGCGGCCCAGGTGGTGGCAACGCTGCTGGAACAGGCGCAGCCCAGGCTCTCGCGTGAACCCTTCGATGTGACGCCGCTGCGCGCCCGCTTCGATGAGCGCCGCGAGGAGCGCCGCGACGAGCGACAGGCACGCAAACCACAGCGCAAGCCCCCTGCGGGACGCCGCCCCCCCAAGCCCAAGCCCAAGCCCAAGCCCCCGCCCAAGCGCGGTCAGCGCGGCCCGCGGCCGGTCGCGGGCAGGGCCTGAAGTCAGCGCGGCTTGCACGGGGGGCCCTCGCGTTCGGCGGCGGTCTTTGACGGCACGCGCCGGCGGCGTTTCGCCGAGCCCAGCGCACGCTCGGCAACGCCTCCGACGCCGACGAGGTGGTGGTGCACGACGCCTTCGCGCGCCTATTCGAGAAACCGCGCCTCTTTCTCGGCGGCAGTCGTCTCGGCACCTACCTTTACAGCGCCGTCACCCCAGGCCTGCTTGAACCGCATCCGAAACGGTCGCACCCGCCTGCGACTGCTCGGCGCCGCTGATGCCGACGGCGACGGCGAGGTGGTGCTCGATGAACTCTACCGCTACGCCTACGGTGCCAGCGTGTGCGCCACCAGCCGCATCACCGAGGCCCAGACCCATTTCTTGCGCATCGTCGATGGCGACACCCTGGAGGCTCCCTTGGTCGTGGGTTTCGCCGTGCGCAGGGGGCTGGCTGTCGGCAAACACTTCTGATCAAAACCGACCGCTGAGCGCGACGCTGCCGGGCCCGATTGCGGCGCGCACTTCGGCGCCTCCGTCCGAGGCCGTCAGAAGCAGCACCGCCCCCGTCACCCCGACCGCGGCAGCGGTCACGCCGCCCACGATGGCCAGCGTCTCGGCCGTCTCGACGGTGTCCTCTTTGCTGCGGCAGTAGTCGCTGGGCATTTCAGCCGTGCATTCGGCATCGTTGTACTTGTTGGCCGTGACTTCCCGAACCCCCACGGCGATCCCGGCCCCGACGGCGAAGGTGCCCGCCGCGACCAGCGTCACGATGCCCCACAGGGTCTGGGCATTGGCGCCGGTGTCCTGGGCTGTGGCCCTGGCGGTCGCGCCGGACGCGGCGACCTGTGGTGCGACCACCGGCTCGAGCTTCAGCTGCATCTCGTGGGAGCCGCCGCCCAGCACTTTGATCGAGCGTTCGACGGGCCGGTAGCCCTTGAGCTGGGCCGACAGGGTTCGCTCGCCCATGGCCAAAAGCAGCGCGCCCTCCGTGTCGGGCGCCGGCGGTGGCCGGCCGTCGAGCAAGAGCGTTGCGGTCGAGGGCTCGAGTGTAACCCACACCCGATCGACGTAGCCGAGCGCGCGGGCCAGCACGGCTTCCATTTCGCCGCGCATGGTGGGGGTCAGCGGCTTGCGCCAATCGCCGAGCGCGGCGCGCATGTGGTGGATGGCGAGCGGGTAGTCGCGCAGCTCGAAGGCCGCGAAGGCCAAGCCGCGGTGGGTGCGGGCGCTGGGGGAGAGCTTATGGGCCCGTCGCATCGCTGCGAAGGCTTCGGCGTAGTTGCCCAGCTGGTGCTCTCTCAGGGACTCGTCCACCGCCTGCTGGTAGGCTTCGCTGTTGGCGCTGGCATCGTTGGGCTGCGCTTGAGGTGCCTGCGCCAGTGTCTGCGAAAGCGGCAGCAAACCGATGGCCAGCAGCAGCGCGACCAGGGCGCGGGCGTGGGCCTGCATTGCCACCCAAAAGCTTCCAGATCCGATCAAAACGTTCACGCCGCTCCTGCCCGGCATGGGTTGTTAGCCAAAGTCGCCATCGGGGCCCCACGATGGGCCCGACATGCTCCGACATCGCGCGGGCGATGGCAAGGTTGCGGGCGCCGTTGCTGTAGGTGAGGACTGTGCTATCACTCGGCAGCGCCAGTGGCAGGGGCAGGGGCGATCTTGCGGGGGTATCGTTGAGGATGAGGCGGTCGATGGGTGATTGGGAATGCGTTGTGCGCGCGATGCGCGCGTTGCTTTGCTGTCAGTTGGTCTGGGTGGCCAGCGCCTGCACGGATTTGCGCGCGGACCTGCCGCCCGATGGCGGGAGTGCATCGGATGACGTGGCTGTCGGACAGGGCGATGCCGAGAGCGGTGCCGGGGGCGATGGGGCCGGTGGTGGTGACGGCAAGGACGCCGGCGACGATGCCCAGGCTGCGTCCGATGGCGGCGGCGCCCTCGACGAGGGGGCCAACAGCGGCAAGGACGCCGGCGACGCCAGCGCCAATCCCCCCATGGGCGATGCCGGCAGCAACGCCGACCCGGTGGTCACGCTCACGTTTCCGCGGGCGGGATTCACCACGCTCGGTGCGCTGCACGTGCGGGGTACGGTGAGCGACGGTGACGGCGACGCCATCGCGCGCGTGACCATCGGTGGGGTCGAGGCCAGCATCGATGGCGACAGCTGGTCGGCCGAGGTCCCGCTTTCGACCGGCAGCAATGTGCTGCAGCCGATCGCCGAGGATGCACGCGGGGCCAGCGCAGCGGGGCCGAGCGTGACCATCGAGCGCTCTGCTGACCTGCTCAGTGACCTGCGGGCGTCTGAGCTGGACGTGGCCAACAACCGCGTGCTGATGGTGGATTTCGACGCCGCCTCTCTGTTCGGGGAGGGCCGTGGCTACGCGCTTTTTTGGATCGATCTCGACGACGGCACAACGACGCCGCTTTCGGGCGGTGGCTGGGGCAGCGGTCCCGCGTTTGGCCCCGTGGGGTCGGTCGCCCTCGACATCGGCAATGGCCGCGCCTTTGTGCTAGACCGGGCCGATGACAACGCGGGCGGCGGCAACCGCGTGCTGCGCGTGGATCTGGCCAGCGGTGATCGGACGCCATTGGCCGACGCCACGACCCCAGCCCAGCCCGGCGGTGGGCCGGTGCTGCAGTCGGCATACGGTCTTGTCTACGATAGCGGGATGGGGCGCCTGTTGGTCGTCGACAGCGGCAGTGACCAGCTGCTGGCGATCGATGCGAGCACGGGTGTGCGTAGCGTCGTTTCGGAAGCCGATGCCGGCGAGACCCTTGCAAGCAGCGGTGGCCTCCGCCTGGATCTTCATGCCGGTCGCGGTTGCGTCTACGCGGCGACCGGTGCTTCAGTCCGCCAGATCGACCTGGCGGACGGCACGCGCACACGCATCGCTGCGATCGACGACGACCTGGGGCACCCGCTTGTAGACATTCGCGACATGACGGTCGACGCGGCCAACGATCGCCTGCTGTTGCGGGATGGCGATGCGATCCTGGAGCTGGATCTGCCGACGCTGGTACGACGCCAGGTGGCCGGGCTCGATCTCGCTCCCGAATCTCCCCCGTACCGCAATAATGCTGCCAGCTTTAGCTCCGTCGATCCGAGCGGCAGTGTGCTCTACATCGCGCAGGGCCCATCCTTGCTGCGGCTACCGCTGACCCTGCCCGATGCTCATGAGGTTGTGACGGGGCCCCTCTTCGGCAATGGTCCGGAACTCTACGGCGCTGCCCTCGACTACTGGGGTGGCGACCTCTACGGCGCCGATGACTTCGACGCGGAGATCATGCGCGTGGACATCGCCAGCGGTGACCGCACGGTGCTTGCCGACGCGAGCACCGGTAGCGGACAGGCTCTGGTTCGCCCCAGCTCCCTGGTGGTACATGGCACCGGCAACCGCCTGTTGGTGCGGGACCAGGGTCGCATCGTGGCGGTTCCGCTCGACGGTAGCCCACGTACGCTGCTGTCGAGCAGCAGCCCGGAGGTCGGCACCGGACCTTCGCTCGGCACCCTCGGGGCCCTGGCCGACTTCGTCGACACCGACAACGATCAGCTGCTCGTGATCGCGAGCGATGAGATCCTGGCGGTGCAGCTCAGCACCGGAAACCGGACACTGTTCTCGGGTGCGGGCCGTGGCAGCGGCCATCTTCCAGCCCAGTTTTGCGATATCACCTTCGATTCGAAGCGCGATCGCTACGTTGTGGTAGGCGACGACGATGAAGTGATCGCGATCCATCGGACGAGCGGAGAGCGAAGCGTGATCTCCGGTGGCAGCATCGGTTCGCCCGGACCCACATTCTCCGATGCCTACGATGTCATCTATGACGCAAGCGACGATAGGATATTGGTGCGCGACGGCGCTGATGTGATCGAGGTGGATCCCCGCAATGGCTCGCGTCGGCTGTTGCGACAGCTCCGCTACCTGGGCTGGAGCATGGTCCTCGACGACAACCGACGTCTGCTGATGGCTTTTGCCGCTGAGGTTCGCGCATTCGAGATCGCAGCACGGTCGCGCACCACGGTCGCAGGCTGGCAACCGTCAGCTGTAGGCTTGCTGACAATGGAAAATCTGGTCAGTGACCGGGGGTTCGATTTCCTTTTGTTCGACGGTGTGACCGACTTTGACGTCGCCACTGGAGTGGTTGTCCAGATCCCGGGCAGCGGCTTCCGTCCCAAGTCGGGTAGCCTGCCGACGGGCACCTTCCTCGACCCGACCGCCGGCTTGGGTTTCATCACCACCATGGGCTTTTTCGGAAGTGGGGAATCGACGCTCGTGTCAGTCGATTTGATGACCGGTGAACGCGCTCTGATTTCGGGCGCCAGCACGGCCGGACCAGGACCCGGGACCTTTCGTTGCGCAGCACTGGACGCTGCGGCTGGACGCGCGCTGGTCTTCGATGTAGGCCTCGATGCGCTACTGGGCATCGACCTGCAAACCGGCGAGCGCGTCAATCTCTCGGGTGGCCCCGTGGGCGGTGGCGAAGCCTGGGGCTCGCCCTTGCAAGTGCGCCATGATCCGGCGATGCCCGATCGCGCGTTCATGCTGGACGGGGACCGCGTGCTATCGGTCGCGCTGGACACCGGCGTACGCAGCGTGCTCTCGGGCGGCGACACCGGCACTGGTGATGCCTTGGTTGCTCCGCTCGCGATGCAGCTCGACCCGGCCGGCAATCGAGTATTGGTTCGCGATCAGGGTCAAGCTGCCTTCATTGCCATCGACCTGCGCGACGGGGCGCGCACTGCTTTCGCGACCGATCCCGTTCCATTCAATCCCCCGTCCTCGTATCCCTTTGGGACATCCGTGGCGGACTTCGACTACGACCCCGCACGCCGCGTCTTGTTCAGCCTCGAGCCGGGGCGCCAAAGCGGTTTGGTGGAACTCGACGAGCTATCGAGCGACTGGGTCGTGCTCCAAGCGCAGGAGCCCTGAGGCTCGAGCTGGGCCTCAGTCGCTGGGCTCACGCAACACGATACGAATCAGCTTCGCGTCGGCGGGCTGGAACTCGTCGCAGCGGTCGAAGAGGCGCTCGGTCACCTGCTGTTCAGGCTCGCCCTGCAGACCTGCGCTCCGCTGACGGCCTGCGCCCGCCCGGTGCCCGCTGACGACGTCAGCCCCCCGGAGCCGGCTTGTGGCCACCGCGGCGCCGACCGTGGAACTGGCACCCGCGATGCCGCCATCGCCTCGGGCCGCGGCCCCGGCGCGACCGATGCGGGCGACGGTCGGGGTGGCTGTGGTCGGCAATCCCAGCGGAGGCTGGAGCGACACGCATGAGGGGGCCTGTGGCAACGAGCACCGTATCGACCGCTTCGAGCAGCCCTGGGGGCCATCGAAGTGGGCTTTGATTCCCTGGCCTGGGGCGGGCCTGAACCTGGCGTCTTTTGCCGAGATGAGATACGGCTGCTGGCGCGGACTTTCGCGTAGGAGTTCCGCCACGGACAACACCATGGGCTACACATCGCGCCAGCTGCAATCGACCATCAACGAGGATGCCACCCTGAAGCTGGCCCTCACCACCGAAGAGGTCTCCGATCCCGGTCCCGACGAGGTGATCGTGCGCATCGAGGCTTCGCCCCTCAATCCTTCGGACCTGGGGCTGCTCTTCGGCCCCGCCGACCTGGGCACCGCACGGGCCGAAGGCAGCGCCGACGATCCGGTGGTGATCGCCGACGTGCCCAAGGGGCTTTTGTCCAGCGTGGCCGGGCGGCTCGGCAAGCCGATGGCCGTGGGCAATGAGGGCGGCGGCGTGGTGGTGGCCGCGGGCGGCTCGGAGCTGGCCCAGTCGCTTTTGGGCAAGACCGTCGGTGTCATCGGCGGCGCCATGTATAGCCAGTACCGAAAGCTCCACGTCGGCAGCTGCCTCGCGCTTCCCGAGGGCATAACTCCGCGTCAGGGCGCTTCCTGCTTCGTCAATCCGCTGACGGCCCTCGGCATGCTCGAGACCCTGCGCGCCGAAGGCCACTCGGCGCTGGTGCACACGGCGGCCGCTTCGAACCTCGGGCAGATGCTGGTCAAGTTGTGTCAGTCCGAGGGCGTGCCGCTGGTGAACGTGGTGCGCCGCCCGGCCCAGGCGGAGCTGCTGCGCGCCCTGGGCGCCAGCCACGTGGTCGACTCGAGCGCCGACAGCTTTCGGCAAGACCTGGTCGCCGCCCTGGGCGAGACCGATGCGACGCTGGCCTTCGACGCGACCGGCGGCGGCGAGCTGGCCAGCCAGATCCTGTCGGCCATGGAAGCGGCGCAAAACGCCAAGGCCCAGGGCTACAGCCGCTACGGCTCCAGCGTCCACAAGCAGGTCTACATCTACGGCGGTCTCGATCGCTCGCCCACCGTGCTCAAGCGCAGCTACGGCATGGCCTGGGGCGTGGGTGGGTGGTTGCTGACGCCGCTGTTGCAGAAGCTCGGTGCCGAAGGCGCCGAGCGCTTGCGCGCGAGGGTGGCCTCCGAGATCACCACCACCTTTAGCAGCCACTACACCAAGGAAGTCTCGCTGGCGGGTGCGCTCGCCCTCGACGCCATCGCCGTCTACGGCAAGCAGGCCACCGGCGAGAAGTATCTGATCAATCCGAGCCTGTGAGCGAGCCCGGCAAGCAAGCTCGACCTCGAGCCCAGCACGGCGGCCCCGCGCGCGGACCTCGAGCCGGCCGCCTGCCTTCCATCTGCCGGACTCTGGGCGTACCTTCCGGCCCATGCGGAAAATACAGCCGAAAAAGTGCCTCCTTCATGGCCGGATGTGGCTGCTGTCGGCGCTCTTGCTGGGCGCCTGCGCCGGGCAACAGCCGCCGGTCGAGACGGCCCCAACCGGTGATGGCGCACCGGGCGAGCTGACCATGCGAGAGCCCGAGGCCCACGACCAGCTCGACACCGCGCTGCGCCCCGTACAGCCCGAGGGCATGGCCAGCGCCGCCAGCGGCGACTCCCAGACGCCGAAAAAGTAACCGCGACGCCGCACAGCCGCCGCTGAAGCTGGTATCAAAACCCCCATGCGACAGTGGATGCGACAGGTGATGGGGCTTTTGTTTCGAGCGACGGCGCTGCTGGTGCTGCTGGGCTGCGGCCAGGAGGCGGCTGCACCGGCGGCTTCGGCGCCCAGCGAGGCGCCCGCCGAGGCCAAGCCCGAGCCGCCCCCGGAGCCGAAACCGACCGAGCCGGCTATCACGGTCAGCGGCGTCGGCTTCGACAAGCCCGAGTCGGTGCTGCACGACCCGGAGGCCGACGTCTATTTGGTCAGCAATGTGATCGGCAAGGCGCTGGAGAAGGACCGCAAGGCTTTCATTTCGCGCCTGGGGCCAGACGGCGAGGTGCAGGAGCTGAAGTGGATCGAGGGCGGACGCGATGGGGTGACGCTGCATGCGCCCAAGGGCATGGCGCTCTCCGGCGACGCGCTTTACGTCACCGACATCGATGTGGTGCGCGTCTTCGACCGCAAGACGGGCAAGCCGCGCAAGCCGATCGCGATCAAGGATGCTTCCAGCCTCAACGGTATCAGCGCCGCACCCGATGGCACGCTCTACGTCAGCGACACCGGCGTCGAGCAGTGGGGGCCCTACGTGGAGCCCAATGGCAAGGACGCCGTCTACCGCCTCTCCGGCGACAAGGCCGAGGCCCTGGCCCGCGGCAAGGAGCTGGGCAATCCCAATGGTCTGGCCGCCGATGCCAGCGGCGTGTGGGTGGTCAACAAGCCCGGCGAGCTGTTTCGGGTGGAGCAGGGCGGCTCCCAGGGAGCGCGCACCAAGCTGCCCAAGGGCGGCCTCGACGGCGTCGTGCAGACACCTGCCGGCCTGATCATCTCGAGCTGGGATGCCAAGGCCGTGCTGCGTCAGACCGACTCCGGCTTCGAGACGGTCCTCGGTGGCATCGCGGCGCCGGCGGGTATCGGCTTCGATGCCAAGCGCGGGCGGCTTTTGATCCCGAACCTCAACCAGCACACGCTGGTGATCCGGCCGCTTTGACTCGCCCCACCCCGTTTTTTTTGCGCTTTTTGCCGCCGGGGGCCCGTTTGCTTGCAACCGGCGCCGGCTGCGGCCGATACATGGGAACGTGGACGACGTAATCGATCTCGACGCGGCGCTTTGCGCGCTCGGCTACCAGAGCTTTCGACCAGGCCAGCGCGAGTCCATCGAGACGCTGCTCAGAAAGCGCAAGCTGCTGCTGGTGGCACCCACCGGCGACGGTAAGAGCCTGAGCTACCAGCTGCCGGCCAGCGTGCTACCCGGAACCACGGTGGTGGTCTCACCTTTGATCTCGCTGATGGCCGACCAGGTGCAGGCGCTGTCGGAGCGCGGCGTGGCGGCGACCTACCTGGCCTCGACGCTGCCCTCCGACGAGGCCGGCCGGCGCCTTGCCGGCCTGGGCCGCGGCGACTTCAAGCTGGTCTACGTGGCGCCCGAACGCCTGGGTCTGCCGGGTTTTCGGCGCATCCTGGGCGCGCTCCAGGTGCCGCTTTTGGTGGTGGACGAGGCCCATTGCATCAGTGAGTGGGGTCACGACTTTCGCCCCGAGTACATGCAGATCGGCGAGCTGCTCGCCGCCCTGCCCAAGGCGCGCGTCCTGGCCTGCACCGCCACCGCCACGCCCATCGTGCGCGACGAGATCCTCAGCCGACTGGGGCTTTCCGGCGACACCGCCCAGGTCGTGCGCGGCTTCGCGCGGCCCAACCTGGCATTGGGGGCGCGCGAAGTCAGCGGCGCGCGCGAGGCGGCCGCCGCGGTCGATGGACTGCTGGAGCGCGCCATCGGCTTTCCCGAGGCGCAGGGGCGTGGCGCCGTGATCATCTACGCGCCCACCCGCAAGCGCACCGAGGCCGAGGCCGAGCGCCTGGCCGGGCGCGGCGGACGCGTGGGCGCCTACCACGCGGGGCTTTCCCCGGACCAGCGCGAGCGCACCCAGCGCGCCTTCAGCCGCGGCAAGCTGGACGTGGTGGTGGCCACCAACGCCTTCGGCATGGGCATCGACCGCTCCGATGTGCGTGGCGTTTTGCACCTGGCGCCGCCCGGCTCGGTGGAGGCCTATTATCAAGAAGTGGGCCGCGCCGGCCGCGACGGTGAGCCGGCCGAGGGACTGCTGCTGACCACCGCCCAGGACATGCCGCTCAGGCGCCGGCTGATCGAGGGCGGCTTCCTGGACGAGCCGGCGCCCCGGCCCGAGGTGGTGGAGCACAAATGGCAGCTCTTCTTGGAGCTGATGCGCTGGATCGAGGGCGGCAGCTGCCGCCACGACGCCATCCTGCGCTACTTCGGCGACGAGGCCGAGACCCTCGACGGCTGCGGCAAGTGCGATGTTTGCCGCGAGCTGATCGAGGGTGGCGACGACACCGTCAGCGATCCCGAGCAGGTCACCCTGATCGCGCGCAAGGCCCTGAGCGCGGTGGCGCGGGTGCACGGGCGCTACGGCCTGAACCTGGCGGCGGCGCTGTTGGCCGGCAAGAGCGACGAGCGGCTGGCGCGCAGCCGTCTGGAGCTGACGCGCACCTTCGGCGCGCTCTCGGATTGGCCCCAGGAGCGCATCGTGCGGCTTCTGCGCCGCTGTGTTACCGCCGGTTGGGTGAGCTTTTCGGCCGACGAGCGGCCGGTCCTGCTGCTGACTGAGGCCGGGGTGCAAGCGATGCGGGGCGAGCGCCCGCTGCGGCTGCTGCTGCCGTCGCCGCGCCGCAAGCCGAGCGCCGCGACCGCCCGGTCGTCTTCGGCGCCTGCGGCCAGCCGTCCCAGGCGGGAGCTGTCGCAGCAGCGGGACGCCCGCGCCGAGGCGCTCTTCGAGGCCCTGCGCGCCCACCGCCTGGAGGTGGCCCAGCGCGAGGGCGTGCCGCCCTTCGTGGTCGCCTCCGACCGCACCCTGCACGATCTGGCCCTCTTGCGCCCGCGCGATCGCGAGCAGTTGCTGGGCGTCTACGGCATCGGCCAGACCAAGGCCGACCGCTATGGCCTGGGGCTGCTGAGCGTGGTGCGGGCCGCCGAGGCCGCGCCCGACTCGAGCGCTTCGAGCTGAGCGCTACTCCTCGCGCGCGTTGCCGATCAAACCGGCGCGCCACAGGAAGTAGAGCAGCTGCATAATGGCGGCGATGGCCGCGGCCACGTAGGTCATGGCGGCGGCGTTGAGCACCTTCTTGGTGGGGCCGACTTCCCGGGCCGTGATGATGCCGTGTTGCTGCAGCACCGCCACGGCACGGCTGGAGGCGTTGAACTCCACCGGCAGCGTGACCAACGTGAAGAGCACGAAGGCCGAAAACAGCCCCACGCCGACCATGACCAGACCGCTCATCTGGGTGAAGATGCCCAGCGTCACGATCATCACGCCGAGGTTCGAGCCCAGCGCGGCGGGCTTGACCACCAACGAACGGAATTTCAGCGGTGCGTAGCCGGTGGCGTGCTGGATGGCGTGGCCGGCCTCGTGGGCGGCGACGCCCAGGGCGGCCAGGGAGCGCTCGTGGTAGACCTGGGGTGACAGCCTGAGGGTCTTTGCGCCGGGGTCATAGTGGTCGGCCAAAAAGCCGTCCACCTGCTCCACGCGCACGTCGCCAATGCCCTTGGCCCGCAGGAGCTGCCGGGCGGCCTCGGCGCCCGTCAGGCCGCGGCTGCCGCGCACCTGGCTGTACTTCCGGAAGGTCGCTTTTACCTGAAAGCTGGCCGCCAAGCTCAGGGCCATGCCGGCCAGCGACACGAGCATGAACAGGGGATCGATGCCTGCGAAGAACATGGCGGCAACTTAATGCGTCGTTGCGCCCGCGCAAGTCCCGCCCGAGTGGCGGGTGGTCGGCGACGAAGGCCGCGATCGCCGGCCTGAATACGAGCCCCTTGCAGCGAAAGGATTCGCCCGCACCCCGAGGGTCGCCTGAAGCGGCGCTGTGAAGCCATTGCCCCGGGCGCCGGGCCGAATAGGGCGGGGCGCGGCCAGTTCCCCCTCTGGCCGCGCCCCTTGGAGTGCCATTCAGGGTGGCACTGGGTAGGGATAGGGTGCTTTTTTGATGATGGGTGGTCCCCGAAGCGCAGGTCGCGTCTCCCGAACAAAGAGGTAGAGACGCGGCTCTTGATTTGTGACGGAAAAAAATCGGCGCTCTAGATGTGCTCGGCGGGAGTCATGATCCGCTCTCGGGACCGCTACAGCGCCAGCTGCGGCGTCCGGTCCCCTTGAAATACACGGAGTATTCCGGCGGAGGCCGTCCTTGCATCTGCCATCGTATCGACCCCGATCATCGGCTCAGCACTCCCGTCGAGCACATCTAGTCACCGATCGGTTCGGAAAGCGCCGCAGCTAGATTTCGTCGCGTTCGGCCGCGGTGATCCAGTGCCGAACCTCGCGTTCGAGCACGCCGCGGGCGCGGCCGGCCAGGGGGCGCAGTGCCAGCGGCACCTTGAGTTCCAAGGCGATGCAGCCGGGCTCGAGCGCCAGGCGCCCGCGCAGCGCAAGCCCGCGGGCGCGGAAGGAGACCTCGACGCCATCCTCGCCCTGCCAGCGCACTTTCGGCCCGTAGTCGGCGAAGCGCTCGACGTAGGCGTCAACGGCCCGGCGCAGCACGGCACGTGCCTGCTCGGGTGAAAGGTGGTGATCGACGCGGTGTTGCACGGGGGGCGCGCTCAGCCTGACGCGGCGACGGGTTCCGGACCAGCTAACATTTTCCGGCGCTCGCAGTACAGTCAGGCATGCCCCAGTACCGCCCATGGACTCGGTTTCTGCCCGCGCCGCTTGCGGGCCTTTTGCTGTCGCTTTGGGCCTGCCATTCGGCCGCGGGCCAGCAGGGGCAAGACGAGCGCGCCATGGCCGAGCCGCTCCACCCCGGCAAGGGGCAGGCCCTGGCCACCTTCGCCGGCGGTTGCTTTTGGTGCATGGAGACGCCCTTCGAGGGTCTCGACGGAGTGCTGGTGGTGCAGGCGGGTTACACCGGCGGCAACCAGAGTTCGCCCAGCTACGAGGAGGTCAGCGGCGGCCGCACCGGTCACGCCGAGGCGGTGCAAGTCCTCTACGAGCCCGCGCGCGTCGGCTACGACCGGCTGCTGCAGATCTACTTCCGCAGCGTCGACCCCACCGACGGCGGCGGCCAGTTCGCCGACCGCGGCAGCCAGTACCGCCCCGCCATCTTCGTGCACGACAAAAAGCAACGCCAGCTGGCCGAAAAAGCCAAGCGCGAGTTGGCCGCCTCCGGCCGCTTCAAGGCGAAGATCGTGGTGCCGATCGAAGACTACGTGGTCTTCTATCCCGCCGAGCGCTATCACCAGGATTACCACCGGAAAAATCCCGGGCGCTACAAGCGCTACCGCGCCGGCTCGGGGCGCACGCCCTTCCTCGAGCGCGTCTGGGGCAGCGACGATCCCAGCCAAAACCTCGACGACGGCGCGGCGGCCCCTTCCTGCGGCGCTGGGGCGGCCGGCTACCAGAAACCGTCGGACGCCGAGTTGCGCCGGCGCCTGTCGGACATCGCCTATGAAGTGACCCAGCGCGGTGGCACCGAAAAGCCCTTCTCGAGCGACGCCTGGAAGAAGCACGGCCCAGGCATCTACGTGGACGTGGTCTCCGGCGAGCCCCTCTTCAGCTCGGCCGACAAATTCGATTCGGGCACCGGCTGGCCATCGTTTACGCGACCGCTGCCCGAGGCCGAGCTGTCGCTGCGCCGGGATGGCAGCCACGGCATGACGCGCACCGAGGTCCGCTCGGGTCACGCCGACTCGCACCTGGGCCATGTCTTCGATGACGGGCCGAAACCTACAGGTAAGCGCTACTGCATCAATTCCGCGGCCCTGCGCTTCATCCCGCTGGAGCAGCTCGAGGCCGAGGGTTATGGGGAGCTGCGCAAGCACCTCGAAAGTCGCTGAAGCGCGCGTTCACTGGGCCTGGGCCGGCGGCAACAGCTGTAGCACCAGGCTCGAGGTCGCCACGATGCCCGCCTCGAGCGCCCGACGCGCGTCGGGGGCAAAGCGGCTGGAGTGCAGCGATGGTAGCGGCGGACCGCCCTTTTTCTTCGAGCGCGCCATCAACTTGGGTTCGATGGCGCCAAGGCGAAAGAGCAGCCCCGGGATCTTCAGGCGCCGGGCGTAGCGGCCGAAGTCCTCGCCGCCCATGGTCGGTGCGATCTCGGCGACCGCATCCTCGCCCAGCACGCGGCGAAAAACGCCCGCGGCCGTGGCCGACAGCTCCGGGTCGTTGTAGACGGCGGGGGTGTACTCCTTGCTGACCTCCACCTCGGGCGGTTTCGGACACTGGAAGCTGCGACAGATGTCGCCGGCCAGCTGCCGGATGCCGTCGAGCAGGGTCGCGCGCGTGTCGTCGGCGTAGGAGCGCACCGTCAAGAGCAGCTCGGCGCTGTCGGGGATCACGTTGTTCTTGGTGCCGGCGTGGAGTGCGCCCACGGTGACGACAGCGGCCGCCTGGGGATCGACGCGGCGGCTGACCAGGGTCTGCAGCGCCGTGACCAGGTGGGCGGCGGTGACCACCGGGTCGTTGGCCTGGTGGGGGCGGGCGCCGTGGCCACCGCGGCCGTGGATCGTAATCTTCACCGAGTCCACGTTGGCCGCCGCCCAGCCGCTGACGATGCCCACCTGGCCGGCGGGCAGGCCGGGCTCCACGTGCAGCGCCAGGGCGTAGTCGGGACGCGGGAAGCGCTTGAAGAGACCGTCGGCCATCATCATCGCCGCGCCACGTCCCACTTCCTCGGCCGGCTGCCCGATCACGACCAGCGTGCCCGACCACAGCGCGCGGTGGGAAGCGAGGAAGCTGGCGCTGGCCAGCAGGTTGGTCATGTGCACGTCATGGCCGCAGGCGTGCATCACGCCCACCTCGACGCCCCGATCGCCAATGACCTTGACCTGGCTCCGATAGGGCAACCCGGTCTGCTCGACCACCGGCAGGCCGTCCATGTCTCCGCGCAGCAGCAGCGTGGGTCCGCTGCCGTTTTTCATCAGCGCGACCAGGCCGTGACCACCGACGCCGGTGGTCACCTCGTAGCCCATCTCGCCCAGCTTGGCCGCGAGCCGGGCGGCCGTCTTTTTTTCGTGCAACGACAGCTCCGGGCTCGTGTGCAGCTCCTGGTAGAGCGAAACCCAGTCGCCGAGCGAGCCCTTGACCCAGCTCTTGAGCTCGGCCGTGGCATCGGTCGCAGCCACCTTTCCCGCAGCCGCTTGGCCGTGTGCAACGGCCGGCATCAGCGACAACAACAGGATGACGAGAAGCAACGGCCGCAGTGTGGCGAGCCCGTCGTGACATGTACGAAGTGTATGGCGCATGACGCCATCATCGCAGGCATGGCGTGAAGCGCAACGCCAGAGCGCCACGCGGTGTCAGGAAATCGACGCTGGCATCAGCAGCGATCGGGGCGCATCAAATTATCCTTCCGCGGCGCCGTCCAGGTCGCTTTTGGTCAGGCCCGCCGCTACGATCGCGCGCTCACCCATCCGATGTGCTCACGAAAGGAGGCCGCGATGGCCGTCATGGTACTGCTGGAATGCAACGCGAAACCGGGGACGGGGGACCAGCTGGTCGCCACCTTCAAGGCCGTGCTGCCCGACACTCGCGCGCGCGAGGGCTTCGTCGAGATCAAAGCCTTCCAAAATCAGGACGACAAGGACAACATCGTGTTGGTCGAGACCTGGGAGAACAAGGCCGCCTACGAGGCCTACCTGGGTTGGCGCAAGGAAAACGGCAGCCTCGACAAGCTCGTCGAGGCCCTGACGGGGCCGCCGAGCATCCGCTACTTCGACATCACCGACGCCTGAACGAGCGCCGGGCCGGTCGCGGCAGCGCGGTTGGCCCGGCAGGGGGGAACGCCTGGGGAAAGGGGGAACTCAAGCGCCCGGCTCCCGCACCGCGAAGTCACGGTAGAAGGTTCGCAGCAACACCGGACAAAACAGCAAGTTGATCACCAGCGCAAGCACGATGGCCAGGCTGATGAGCAATCCAAAGTCACGAATATTGGCCATCTCGGAGGTCACGAAGACGATGAAGCCGCCCACCAGAATAATGCTGGTGGTAATGATGGCGCGGCCGGTGTGGTCAAAGGCGTGCTCGATGGCGCTCTCGACGCGGCCGTGGTGGCGGTAGTGGGAACGAAATTGGTGCAAAAAGTGGATGGTGTCATCCACCGCGACGCCGATCGCGATCGAGGCCAGCATCAGGTTGGCACCGTCGACCGCGATTCCCGCCGCCCCCATGAAGCCCATCACGCAGATGATCGGCATCAGATTGGGCACCATGGCGATGAGGCCTAGCTTGAGCTCGCGCAAGAGCAGCACCATCACCACCGTGATCACCACCAGCGCCACGCCGAAGCTACGGATCAGGTCGGCCAACAGATGGCTCATGACGCTGAACTGCGTGAAGACCGCGCCCGTGAAGATCACGTCGGCGAGCTTGCTGATGTGCGCTTCGACGCCGCGACGCACGTGTTCGGTGAGCGGGCCGTAGGAGCCGGCGTCGAGCCACTTGACGCGAAGGGTCATCAGCCCGCGCGCCATGTCGACGGTGGCCAGACGCTTGAGCTCGTCGGGGCCCGAATTTTCGAAGAGCGTAAACATGTCGGTCACGCCACGGGCGCTGTCGGGCACCTTGTACTGCTCCGGGGCGCCACCGCGCAGCGCCCGATGGCTCTCACGCACCACGTCGAGCACGCCCGTGGAGTTGCCCACGATGGCGTCGCCGCTGACCGGATCGCGGTAACGGTGCACGTGGGTTTCGAGCGCCGCCAGGCCCAGCATCAAGTCGCGATCGACCAGGCTGCCGCCCTTGGGATCGATCAGCAAGGCGATGGAGGCGGTGCCGCCCACGTGCTCATCGAGCTGGGTGAAGGCTTCCTTGATCGGATAGCGGCCGGGGATCCAGGCCAGCGGATCGTGAAAGACCCCGAGCAGGCTCGACAGCGACAGCGCCGTCAGCACCAATGCGATACCCACCGCCATGCCGCGGCGCCTTGGTGAGGTATCGGGCTTGCCGTCGATGATGCGGTCGCGACTGAGGCGGTTGCTGAAGTCGAGGATGCGATCGAGGCGGTCGCTTACGTGCTCGCGCTCGTGTTCGCGTAGGCCCAGAAGGCTCTTGCGATTGAAGCTCAGCACGATGGGCAAGAGCACCAGCGATAGAAGCAGCGCAGCGCTGACCCCGAAGGCGCCGAAGCTTCCCATGTCGGCGATGGCACCCAGGGTCGCGAAGCGGAAGCTCAGCAGGCCCAGCGCCGTGGTCATGGTCGTAAACAGCACGGGCATGCCGGTGGCGGCGACGGCGGCGACGATGGCTTCGTGGTTGTCGAGCCCGCGCCTGCGCGAGTCGCGGTAGACCGACTGGATGTGCACCGAGTCACCCATGCCGACGCAGATCAGAAAGAGCGGCAGAATGTTGCTGATCATGGTCATGGGATGACCGCTGACCGCCATCAGCCCCAGCGTCCAGATGGCCGCCTGGACCACCACCAGCACCGGACCGATGACGCCGATGGGATGCCGAAAGAGCGCGATCAGGATGATCACGATGAGCAACAGCCCCAGGGCCAACAGGCGCTGGAAGTCGCTCATGATAATGCGGTGCATGCTGGCATCCAGCGCCGCGGGGCCGCCCACGCGCAGCCGGAAGTCCTCGCCCTGGTAGCGCTCGCTGATGGCTGCGACCGCGTCGAAGACCTTGTTGCGGTCGGTCTCGGCCATGCGCTGGGTGCGCACGATCAGGGCCGTGTGGTGAGCGCCAGGGCCGATCACCTGGCCCACCAGGCTGCGGTCTGCGAGCACGCGCTCTTTGAGCGCAGGCAGCGCCTCGGCGCTCGGCCACTCGTCGAGCAGGCCACCGACCTGCAGGCCGCCGTCGTGCCAGCGCGTCTGGCGTACGTTGATCAGCGAGACCACCTGATCGATGACGCTGCCGCCCTGCTCCTGACCCCAGCCTTCTTCTTCCGAGCCGAAGTCATCACCGAAGTCATCGCCAAAGTCATCACCGAAGTCATCGCCAAAACCTGCGCCGGCGTCGGCCGCAGCCGCGACCACTTGCGCTCGAGCCCCCTGCCGCCGCGGAGCGCGCCCAGGGGCGACGGGCTTTTTGCCCGTGAGTGCGACGTCGATCTCGGCTAGCTCACGGTGAAACTTGCGCAGCTTCTCGAGGAAGGGCAGGGAAAAGACCTCGCCTTCGGCCAGAACGATGATCAGCGAGTCGCTGCCGAAGTCGTTTTGTAGCTCGTCGAGGGCCAGCGTGGCCGGATGTCCGCTGCCCAGAAAGCCCTCGGCCGTGGTGTCGATGACCAGCTTGGTGGCGGCCTGGTGGCCGAGCCAGCCGGTGATCGCGACCGTGAGGAGCAAAAGCGGCCAGCGCGCGCGCAGGACCAGGCGCGCCCAGGCTTCGAAGAAGCGGCTCTGGGGTGCTTCGAGCAGCGTGTCGTGGTCGTCGTGGGTCACGGCAAGAGGGCCCCGGGCGCGCCTGCGCTCAAGGTGGGCGGAGGGTCGCATAGCCCGGCAGCTGCCGGTACCCCGGGCACGTCCCTTTTGCCGCTTTTGCCGCGTTCCAAAGCGGGCCGTGCGATACTCACATCTGCAAACCGTCCGAGCGGCGTACTCGGCGGTTGCCAGGAGGCGAGATGGTAGCGAGCGAGGGACGCACGTCGACGCGAAGGGCCCTTTTTTGGCTCGCCGCCGTGGCGGCGGTGGCCATGCCCGTGGGCGCACGGGCGCAAGGCGAGGGCTTCGCCATCGACCGCTATTCGCCGGCCGAGGCGGGCAGCGACTGGTTCGCCGCCGAGTCGCTGGACCTGCGCGGGCAGCTGCGTCCGGCCGCCAGCCTGACGCTGGACTGGGGCCACAAGCCGCTGGTGCTCTACGACGCCAACGGTGACGAGCTGGCCGCGGTGATCGAGGATCAGGTCTTCGTGCATCTGGGCGCGGCCCTCAATCTCTGGGAGCGCGTGCGGCTGGGGCTGTCTTTGCCGCTGCAGCTCAGCGGTGGTGGCGAAAGCGGCAACGTTGGCGGCACCACCATCGACGCCACCGGTGGCGCCCATGCCGGCGACCTGCGCGCGGGCCTGGATCTGCGCCTGGTCGGCGAATACGGCGGCCCCGCGACGCTGGCCCTCGGCGTGCAGGCCTTCTTTCCAACCGGCAGCCGCGAGGCCTTTACCGGCGACGGCAAGATGCGTCTGAGCCCGCGCCTGATGCTGGCCGGCGACGTGGGCCCGTTGGCCTACTCGGCGCGAGTGGCGTTCAACTATCGCGCCCAGGACGAGCCCCTGGGCGGCAATCCCACCGGCAGTGAACTCGGCTTTGCCGCCAGCGCCGGCCTGCGCGTGGCCGACGGTCGCTTGCTGATCGGGCCCGAGCTCTGGGGCTCGACCGTGGTCAGCGAGGGCGACGCCGCCTTTTCCACCTCGGCGACCCCGGTCGAGCTACTGCTCGGCGCCCACTACAAGACGCCGACCGTGATCCTGAGCCTGGGCGCCGGCCCTGGCCTCAACCGTGGATTGGGCGCTCCGGGGGTGCGGGTCCTGGCCTCGGTGCAGATCCTGCCCGCGATCGAGGAGCCCGAGCCGCCACCACCACCGCCAGCGCCCGAGCCGCCGCCATCCGATCGCGACAGCGACGGCATCGTGGACACGGTCGACGCCTGTCCCGACACCCCCGGCGAAGCCAATGCCGATCCGGCCAAACATGGCTGCCCGCCCCCGGGCGACCGCGACGGCGACGGCATCGACGACGAGAGCGACGCCTGTCCCGACACGCCCGGCGAAGCCAGCGACGACCCCGAAAAGCACGGCTGCCCGCCCCCCGACCGTGACGGCGATGGCGTGATCGACCGCGACGACGCCTGCCCCGACGTGCCTGGCGTCGAGACGGGACATCCGCGCACCAACGGCTGCCCGCCCGACACCGACGGCGACACCATCCTGGACAACGAAGACGCCTGTCCCGAGGTCGCCGGCCCGCCCAACGAGGACAAAGAAAAGCACGGCTGCCCGGTGGCGCGCGTCGAAGACAAGCAGATCAAGATCACCGAGCGCATCGAATTCGCCACCAACCGCGCCCGGATTCGCTCCGAAAGCGTGCACGTGGTCGAGGCGGTGCTCGAGATCCTGCGAGAGCATCCGGAGATCGAGCGGCTCTCGGTCGAAGGCCACACCGACGACCGCGGCAAGGCGCGCCACAACAAGAAGCTAAGCCAGCGCCGCGCCGCTTCGGTGGTCAAGTGGCTGGTCGATCACGGCATCGACCGCTCGCGGCTGAGCGCCGAGGGCTTCGGCATGGAACGTCCCCTGGCCGACAACGAGACCAAGGAAGGTCGCCAGAAGAATCGCCGCGTGGAGTTCCATATCAAGCAGGCTCCGAATGGCGAGTGATGCCGTGGAATGCACCTCGATGCCGACGCAGATCAAAGCGTATCGGTGATCACATTTGCCCCCGAGTTGTTTGTTCGCGAACCGTTCGGATGACGCCATGCCCACCGCGCGCTACCATGATCGCCGCGGCGGGTTGGATTCGTCCAACCGAGAGACAGAGGTGGACATGATGTACGAGCTTTCTCACCGGGTGCGCAGCGCGCTCGCACCCTGGAAGCTTTCTGCGCTGGCGATTCTGTTCGGCGCACTGGGCGCAGCCGGTAGCGCCAAGGCCGACCCGGCGCTGCGCGCCCAGCGCGACCTGCACGGCGACTTCATCCTCATCGGCAACACCCTGGCCCACGACTGCCAGAACGGCACGCCCGCGCCCATCGTCGGCACCATCGGCAACTGTCCTGGCGCCAACACAAACGACTACGCCCCCGACGTCTATTGGCGCGCCGACGATCCCGGCACGGGCCAGGCACGGGCCGACTCCTCCATCGAACCCCTACAGGCGCGCACCACAGCCGTGCTGAACCTACCGGCCGGCGCCGAAGTCGCCTACGCGCGCCTCTACTGGGCAGCGCTCACCGACGCGGGCAGTCCCGATCTAGACGTGCGCGTGGAGCGGCCGGGCTCAGGGCTCGACATGACGGTGACCGCCGACGACAGCATCGAGCTGCTCGACACCCAGCAGAACGCGGGCATCTGGTACCAGAGCTCGGCCGACGTCACCTCGTTGGTCGCAGCGGCCGGCTCCGGCGCCTACCGCATCGGCGAAGTGGAGTCGGCCGACATCGTCGACCTGAACGTCTTCACGCCCGTGATCGCCTGGTACATGGTGGTTTTCTACGCCCTGGACGGCGAGCCACCGCGCAACCTGGCGCTCTTCGACGGCCTCGATCTCGTCACCAATACCGTCAGTGCCTCGGTGGGCATTTCGGGTTTCGTGGTGCCGGACGCGGGTTTCGACGCCAAGCTCGCGGTGGTGGCCCTGGAGGGCGAGGATCAGGCCAGCGGCGATTCCCTGGCCTTCAACGGCACCACGCTCTCCAACGCGGTCAACCCGGCCGATAATTTCTTCAACGCCTCGCGCAGCGCCTTCGGCAGTGCACTTTCAGTCAGCGGCGATCTTCCTCAACTCTCAGGTGAGCCGCGCAGCCTGACCAATGTCGACCTCGACCTGCTCGACGTCACCCCATTGGTGAGCGGCGGCGATACCTCCGCCACCATCGAAGCCTCCTCGGCCCAGGATCGTTTCTTGCTCGCGGTCTTCGTTACTTCGATTTCCACCCTGGCGCCGAGCTTCGTCGAATCGACCAAGAGCGTCAGCGACGTCAATGGCGAGTTGGTACGCCCCGGTGATGAGCTGGAGTATACGCTCTTCATCACCAACACGGGCAGCGACACCGCCATCGACACCGTGATCGAAGATCCGCTGCCCGCGGGCGTGAGCTTCGTGGCCGATTCCATCAGCATCGACGGCGTCAGCAAGACCGACGCGGCCGGCGACGACCAGGCCGAGTACGATGCGACCACACGCACGCTTCACGCGCGGTTGGGCAGCGGCGCCAGCGCGAGTGCGGGCGGCTCCATGACCGTGGGCAGCGAGCACGAAATCCGCTTTCGCGTCACCGTCGATGCCGATGCCAGCGGCACCATTTACAACCAGGCGGTGATCACCGCCGAAGGCGAAGCCGGGGCGCCCTCCCAGGCCACACCCACCGATGGCAACGGCAGCGCCGAGGGCCAGCCGCCCACACCGGCCGTGGTCGCACCCGAAGAGGGTGGCGGCGGCACGGGAGGCACCGGTGGTACAGGCGGCACGGGCGGCACGGGCGGCACCGGTGGAACGGGCGGCACCGGTGGAACGGGCGGCACCGGTGGAACGGGAGGCACGGGTGGTACCGGTGGCACCGGTGGCGCTGCTGGCGGCGGGCCCGACTGCCCGCCGGGCTCGGCCTGCTCCGACCGCGACGGTGACGGCCTCTTCGACAGCGACGAACTCTTCATCGGCACCGACCCCGACGACGCCGACAGCGACGACGACGGCGTACCCGACGGCGACGAGCCGGCGCCCAATCAGGACAGCGACGGCGACGGCCTGATCAACGCGCTCGACCCCGACAGCGACAACGACGGACTCTTCGATGGAACCGAGTTGGGCTATGGCTGCGACAACCCCGACACCAACCTCGATGCCGGCCTCTGCCGCGCCGACGGCGATCTGGGCGCCACCGTCACCGATCCCCTCGACAGAGACAGCGACGACGGCGGCGTCGACGACGGCTCCGAGGACTCGAACCTGAACGGCGTGCTCGACGAGGCAGAGAGCGATCCCACCGCCGGCCACGGCGACGACGACCTGATCAAGGACACCGACGGCGACGGCCTCAGCGACGCCCTCGAGGACTTCATCGGCAGCGACCCGAGCGACACCGACAGTGACGACGACGGCGTACCCGACGGTGAAGAGCCTAACCCCAGCGCCGACAGCGACGGCGACGGGCGCATCAACGCCGCCGACCCCGACAGCGACGACGACGGCCTCTTCGACGGCACCGAACTGGGCTACGACTGCAGCGACCCCGGCACCGACCTGAGCGCCGGCCAGTGCATCGCCGACGCCGACAGGGGCCTGACCAAAACCAGCGCCCTCGACCCCGACACCGACAAAGGCGGCGTGCCCGATGGTGTCGAGGACGCAAACCACGACGGTGCCGTAGACGTGGGCGAGACCGACCCGCTCGACGCCTCCGACGACGGCGGCGACGGCCGACTGTGCCAGGACGACGGCGACTGCGGCTTCGCGCGCAGCGGTCGGGTCTGCGTCGATGGAAGCTGCGCCGACGGCTGCCGTGGCAGCGGCGGCAACGGCTGCCCCTCGGGACAAGAGTGCAGCTCCAGCAGCATGGCGGTGGGCCAGTGCGCCGCGGTCGACCCGGTGGAGCCCGACGACACCATGGCCAAGCCGGAGCCCGAGCCCGACGACAGCAAGCCCGCACCCGACGGAAGCGACGTGCCTGAACCCGAGGGTGTGCTGCAGGGTGTGCTCGCTGGCGGCGGCTGCGACTGCCGCGCCGCCGGCGGTGGCGGCGGCGCCGCCGGCAGCCTGTGGCCGACGCTTTGGGTGCTATTGGCGCTCGGACGACGCAGCCGCCAGCGCCGGGATTGAACCGGCTTGTAGCGGCGGGAGCGCGGGAGCGCGAGCCTGCCTTGCTGTGAGGCGGAGGGTTCGACGACCTGGCCATCTGGGCCGGCGTGGCGCCACTGAGGACCGTCGCCGGTGCGCCCGAACCCGCAGATGCTTTGCGCGGCACACCTGCCGTACCCGAAGGCTTGTACAGCGCTCACGAGCTTCAGGGCGTGCGCTCCCTCGCAGGCTGGCCATAACGGACCCTCGCCGTGATGCGCGTGAGAGAAGCCCTCAACTGCGAGGTATGCACCTTCGGCGCGAAACAGACCGATGACAGGTGGGAAGTACGACGCAGGGACCTACGATGAATCGATGGCACCTATCGGCAGCGCCGCTGGCGGCACGGCGATCGCGACGGGGGTTGCCGTCAAGCGCGGCGTGAGCAGTCAGGCGCTGCTCGGCGATTGCAGTGACTTGCCCACGCTGCTCGAAGTCTCGGCGACCTGCGGCGCGCTACCGGTGGCCCGGAAATCCAGGTAGGCGAAGACCTCGAGCGCGCCTCTATGGCGGCCGTTTTCGTCGCGGGTCCCGGACCCACACTGACATCCGCCTACAGCAAGTCCGGCTCTCGAGCCATGCCCCATGGGCTTTCGCGTGCGACCCGACCTGCCGGCACACAGACGGAGGTCGAAAGCCGTGCCTATTGGCTTTACACTTAGAAGGCGATGGAAGCCTTGACCTCGGAGGGCGGCCTGGTGGTCGATCCCAACGTCGCACTACGCGGCAGCTATGATTCGGAAGCCGTTGCCCGCGCGATCCCCGCACACTGGGTCGCCAAGGGCATGTTCTTCTCACGCCTTTCGGAGATCCTCGGCCCCGATCTCGAAGCGCTCGCGAGCAAGCTGGACGCGCCCCCACGTCGCGGCCGCTACACGGCCTTTCTCGACTACCCCCAGCGCGACTACGAACGCCTGACCGCCGCGGCCGCCAGGAAACTCTATCCCAACCTCGCCATGTCCGAGGCCACCCGCCGCCTGGGCCGCGAGGACTTCGAGGTCTTCGGCAGCTCGACCATCGGCAAGGTCACCCTGGCCGTGGTCGGCGACGCCCACGCGGCGCTGCTGATGACCCCGAGCATCTACAAGAAGATGGCTCCGGGTGAATATACTTTCGAGGGCCGCGCTCTCGACGATCGCAGCGTGCGCTTTGAGCTGCAGCCTTCCTACGGGCACTTCGCCTACCCGCTCGGGCAATTCGAAGGCGTTGTCATGCACTATGGCGTGCGACCGAGGACCGTGGTCAAAGAGCTGGCCGAGCACAAGCTGCGCCTCGATATCACCATCGAAGAGCGCTGAGCCTCGACAAGCTCCGCGGCATAGCGCGCCATGTGAGAACTTCTGTTTGAGCACCGCAGGCCGTGTTCGGACAGGTGCCGAGTGCAACCCTCCTCACCCACGTTGCGAGCCGGCGCTTCCTGAAGCGACCGCCATCCGATGGGAGCCCCGGCCTGACGCTGTGTTATCCTCGGCACCAACTGTGATATTGCTGCGCTCCAAAGCTTCGGGGGTACCCCCGCGCCGCCACATCGGTGTCCTGCTTCGTGCCATCGGCCCCTTCAGCGGAACACCGAGGGTCGGATGAGCTGGGCGCAAAGGAGTTGGCCATGAGCATCGACACCGCCATGTTGCTTACCGCGCTGGGGGCGGCCGTCTACATGCTTAGCCATGGCGTGCGAATGTACGCCGTGATCGCTGTTTGCGTTGCCGGGCTACAGCTGGCGATGCGTATGGGCTGGATGACCTTCGGTATCCGAGGCGTACCGTTGAACCTGTTGTTCGCGGCCGTCATCAGCGCCTGCGGTGCCGTCATGTTTGGCAAATCCTCGAGCAAATTTGCCGTGGCGGCTTCAACCGTGGTGGTGCTGCTCGGTGCCCTACAACTGCTTCGCGCCCTTGGCCTGAGCTAAGTAGCCGCCGCAAAATAAGGTTACCAACTCGACTCCGAAACATCCCGCCCAGCTGCGTTGCGCCGCCTTCAAATACATGGAGTATTCGCGCGGCGTCGCGCCTTGCCGGACGGGCGCCTCGAAGTCGACTTGGCAACCTTATTTCGCGGCGGTGCCTAAGGCACCGCCGACGAAGCGCCGAGAACTACTTGCAGCTCTTGCCGCCCGGACCACCACCGCGACACTTGCCACCGCAGCAGTCGCTGTCGGCGTCGCAGCTGGCACCTAGCGGCAAGCAGCCGTTGCAGCTGCCGTTGTCGCTGCTGCTACAGACGCCGCCACTGCAGACGTCGTCGGTGCAGGTGTCGCCGTCGCTGCAGCTGTTCTTGTCGTCGACCACGGTGCTGCAGGTGCCGGCCACGACGTCGCAGATATTGTCGGTGCAGGCGTTGCCGTCGTCGCACAGGGCGTCCGAAGCCCTGTTGATGCAAGCGCCCGCGTCACAGGAATCCACGGTGCAGCCGATGCCGTCGTCGCAGTCCATGGCGCTGCCGATGCAGCTGCCGCCGCTGCAGATGTCACCCACGGTGCAGGCGTCGCCGTCGTCGCAGCTGAGGCTGTTGTCGTTGCGGACGCAGCTGCCGCCGCTGCAGACGTTGTCGGTGCAGGGGTTGCCGTCGTCGCAGTCGGCGTCGGCGCTGCAGCCCTGGGCCGACTCCGTAACCGAGAGGTAGTCGAGCGTGACGGTGACGTCGCCGGGACGGTTGGCGCCAGAGGCCCAGGCGTGGACCATCACGTGATAGTCACCCGAGCCCGCCTGCGGGTAGAGTTCGCAGGCCTCGTTGGAGGTGGCCGTGGTGGAAGCGCAGTCATAACTGTTGGTTGTCGGATCGCTGCCGTAGCGCACGTAGAGGTCGGCGTCGCCGGAGCTGCCGCCGGTCTCGTCGCGCAGCACGAAGCGCACGGCCGCTTCGGAGCCTGCCGGGAAGGTGAAATAGGCCATGTCGCCCTCGGGTACGTGCACGCCGGGGGTCGAGCTCTGCTGGTCGAACTCCCACACGCCCACGCCCGCCCAGGCGTTCTTGATGGCGTCGATGTCGGCGGCCGCAAGGCCCAGGTCGGCGGCGGCCGAGAGCGTGGCGGTGCGGGCGTCGCCGAAACTCGAGGACTGGGTCATGTAGTTGGTGAGCGCCCCGTACCAGACGTCGGCGGCCTTTGCGATGCCGATGCCGGCGACGCTGGGGTCGTACTGGGTGCCGCTCTTGCCGGCCTCGCGCGGGCGCGCGCCTCCATTGGCCAACAAATGGAAGAAGAGGTTGGCGATGCCCGAGTTCCAGTGCACGCCGCCGTTGTCGGAGCTGCCGCTGTAGCGGCTGGGGTAGTAATCGTAGTCGCCGGCCAGGACCGGGTCGTCCATGTAGCGCAGGGCCGCCGGACGGCTGTCGCCGGGCTCGGGGTCGTCGAGCCAGCAGTCCTCGCCCACCGTCCAGATGCCGTCGGTGTCCGCGGGCTCCACTGCGGCCTCGACGGCGGCGGCGAAGATGTCGGAGGTGGCTTCGTTCAGGGCCCCCGACTCGCCCGCGTAGATCAGGTCCGCGCTGTGCTCGGTCACGCCATGGCTGAGCTCGTGGGCCACCACGTCGCGGGTGGCCAGGGGACCGGAGACGACGCCGTCGCCGTCGCCGAAGGTCAGCCGAATGCCGTCCCAGTAGGCGTTGACGTAGTTTTTGCCGTAGTGGACGTAGGAACGCACCAGCGCGCCGCTGCCGTCGAAGCTGTCGCGGCCGTGGGCGCTCTGGAAATAGGCCAGGGCGTCGCCGACATGCTGGTGGGCTCCGCTAGCCACGCTGTCACCCGCGCTGTCGTCGGCCAGCACCGCGGACATGTAATTGGTGCGGCCGCGCATGTCCCACGTCTCCTTGTCGGAGTCGCTGAGCGGGGCGTGTTTGAGGTTGTCGTACTCCCAGACCTCGCTGCCATCGTGGGCATCGACGAAGACTACGGGCATGGCCGGGTCGAAGTCGGGGGCGAATTGGTGCAGCTGCACGCGGTAGGTCAGGTGCACCGCCCGCGGGCGCTCCAACACCTGCAGGTCGGCCAGGGGCGGGCGCGTGATGGCCGCCCAGCCACCGTGGCTGGCCACCGCCGCTTCGATGGCCTCTTCGGCGCTGAGCATGGGCGCGGTGTCGACGTGCAGGCCCGGAGCGAAGCCGTCGGTGACCTCGATCAACTCGCCGGCCGCGCTCAGGTGCACGATGGCCTGGCGGCCGAAGACCGGCACGCCGTCGATGGTCTGGCGCAGGCGCGTGTGGCTGAGGCCCGCGTCGGTGAGGTTGACCGAAAGCGGCGCCGCTTCGTGTAACCCTTCCTGGAGGTCGGGGCGCACAAGGGCCAAGAAATGCAGGCTGCGCTCGATGGCCTCGGCCTCCGGCGAGCCCGCCTCCACGGCGTCGGCAGCGGTGGTGCGAACGGCCGTGGCACCCGCCGCGGGCGTCTGCGGCGTGTCGGCGCCGGCCCTCACGGGCCCATCTTCGGGCGCCTGGGCCTCACAGCCGAGCATCCACACCGCGGCTGCCGCCGCCATCCAGAGCCCGTGGGCACGGAGGCCGCGCTGCGTCATCGTCAGACCCTTCGTCATCGTCTTCACCGCCCTGACTTCGATAGGCCATGTGCCCCATGGCTGGGATACACGTCCCCACATGTAACGCCCCGGACCCTACCGTATGGCGTGCTGCGCAGCAACCGGCATATCCCAACATTCAGCGGGGTCATATGTCCCGGTACGACCGAAGCTGCACTGTAGTTTAGGGTCGTATTTGGACGGTCCCGGTTTTCGCCGTCAGAAATGGAAGCGCCGCATGCTGATGTTCATCAGCAGGCCCACGCCCATCATCATCGTCAGCACGCTGGAGCCGCCGTAGGAGACCAGGGGCAGGGTGATGCCCACCACCGGCAAAAGCCCGCAGACCATGCCCAGGTTGATCACCGTATGCCAGAAGAACAGGGCGCTGACGCCCACGGCGACCACCGCCCCGAAGCGATCCTTGGCCTCCGAGGCGATCTTGAGCCCCCACAGGATCAGCACCAGATACAGCAGCACCAGGAAGACCGCGCCGACGAAGCCCTGCTCCTCGGCCCACACCGAGAAGGGGAAGTCGCTGTGCTGGTCGGGCAGGAAGCGGTGCTGGTTTTGGGTGCCCTGCAAAAAGCCCTTGCCCGTGATGCCGCCGCTGCCGATGGCCACCTTGGCCTGGTGGGCGTGCCAGCCCTTGCCGAGAATGTCGGTCTCGGGGTCCATGAAGGAGATCAGCCGCTCGCGCTGGTAGTCCTTGAGCAAGTAGCGCCAGGTCAAAGGCGCGCTGGCGATGAATGAAAGCGCCAGCGTCACAAACGAACGCAGCTTCAGGTGCGTGAGGAACATGACGGTGCCGAAGATGAAGGCGATGATCAGGGCCGTGCCCAAATCCGGCTGCGCCAGAATCAGCAAGAGCGGCCCGGCCAGGATCAGCCCCGGCAGGATCAGGTCCTTGAGGGTGCGGCCGTCGGTGCGCGGGTCGTCGTGCAGGTGTTTGGCCAGGGCCACGATGAAGAAGACCTTCATCAGTTCGCTCGGCTGCAATGAAAAGCCGCCCACCGGGATCCAGCGCTGGGAGCCGCGCACCTCGCGCCCCAGCAAAAAAACCAGCACTAGAAGCACAATGCCGACGCCGTAGGCGACCCAGGCGTAGCGCTCGTAGTAGCGGTAATCGATGGAGGCGATCAGCACCGCCACGCCCGCGCCCAGCGTCAGCCAGTAGATCTGCTGGATGTAGATGTCGCGCAGGGCCGCGCTCATGGCGCTGGTGGCGCTGTAGAGGTTGACCACTCCGATGAGCGCGATGGCCGCCACCGTCACGAATAACGGCCAGTCGAATTGATCGCGAAAGCCTCGGGTCAGTGCCATGCCATCACCTGCTGCGGCTGGCAACCGCGCCGTCCTGGGTGCCCACGGCCGCGCCGAAGCTCCTGTCCTTGCCGTCTTTGCCGCCCTCGCGCCGGCCCTTGCGTGCGCCCTGGGCGGCGGACTTGGCGCTAGGCCCCAGCGCTTCCTGCAGGATGCGGGTGGCGATGGGCGCGGCGTATTTGCCGCCGTGGCCGCCGTGCTCCACCAGCACCACCGCCACCAGCTCCGGTGCGTCGGCCGGGGCGAAGCCGGCAAACCATGCGTGGCTGCGACGGTAATACCAGGCGCGCCTGGGGTCTTCGCCCGGACGCAGCTTGCGGCGGGCGACCTGGGCGGTACCGGTCTTGCCCGCCACCGGCACCCCGCCCTCGACGCGCGCCTCGTAGGCGGTGCCGTTCTGGTCGTTGACCACGCCGAACATGCCGTCGATGACGTAGGTCAGGTGCTCGCGCGAGACGTTGACCCGGCGCCGTACGCGCGCCGGGAAATCCTCGATGGTCGAGCCGTCGGGGGCCTCCACCGCGCGCACCAGCTGGGGCACGTAGAGGGTGCCGCCGTTGGCGATCGCCGCGTAGGCCATGGCCAGCTGGATCAGGGTCACGCGCGTATTGCCCTGGCCGATGGCGGCGTTGAGCGTGAAGCCCAGGCGGTACTGGTCGCCGTGGCGCTTTTTGTACCACTCGCGCGTGGGCACAAAGCCACGCGCCTCGGTGTTGATGCCGATGCCGGTGACCTGTCCCAGGCCAAAGTCCCGCGAGAACTTGCCCAGGCGGTCGAGACCCACCTGCTCGGCCAGGCGGTAGAAGAAGACGTTGCACGACTGCACGATGGCGTTGCGCATGTCGACGTCACCGTGCACGTGGCTGCAGCGGAATTTGCGCTTGCCCAGCTCGTAGTAGCCCGGACACTCATAGCGCGTGGCGGTGGTGAGGATGTTGTCCTCGAGGGCCGAAAGCGCGCTGATGGGCTTGAAGGTGGAGCCCGGGAAGTAGCTCTCGTAGAGCGTCTTGTCGATCAGTGGGCGGAAGGGGTTTTGCTCGATTTCCTCGTAGCGTTCACGGCTGAGGCGGCCGCTCATTTCGTTCAAGTCATAGGTGGGCTTGGAGAAGAGCGCGCGCACGCGGCCGCTGTTGACCTCGACCACCACCGCGGCGCCCGAGGGATGGCCGCGGAAGGCGCGCTCGATGCCGCGCATCAGGCCCATGTCGAGGGTCAGGCGCAGGTCGCGACCCGCCACCGGTTCCCGCCGCTGCTCCTTGCGTTCGAGGCGCCCGCCCACCTTGTTGAACTCGCGGCCGCGCACGTCGACCACCACCTCCAGCTCGCCGTCGCGCCCGCGCAGGTAGCTCTCCCAGGCGCGTTCGATGCCGCTGCGACCGATCCAGTCGCCGGCCCGGTAGTGACGCTCGGGGGCGCGCTCCAGGTCCTCGGCGTTGACCTCGTTGAGGAAGCCCACGGCATGGGCGCCCAGGTCCTTGAAGGGGTAGTCGCGCACCGGCACCGCCAGGGCTTGCACGCCCGGCAGCTCGCGGCGGTGGGTCTCGATGGCGGCGTATTGGTCGCGGCTGATGTCGTCAAAGACCTCGATCAGGTGCGAGCGGCGCCGCAGGGGCACCGCCTCGAGCTTGTGGATCAGCTCGGCTTTCTGGTCGGCGTCGAGCTTCATGAGATCAGCGACGCGGTCGATGTCCTCGCGGTCGAGCAGCTGCGGGGTCATGTACAACTCGTAGGCGGGCCGATTGCTGGCGATGACCTTGCCCTCGCGGTCGCGGATGATGCCGCGGGTGGCCGGCAGCCGGACGTGCTTGGTGATGTTGTCCTGGGCCTCGGCCTTCCAGCGTTCCTGTTCGATGAGCTGCAGGTGGATGAGGCGGGTCACCACGCCGCCCAACGCCAGCGCCACGAAAAGCGCCATCCACTTGTAGCGCTTGCGGAATTCGCCGACCTCGCGGCGCACCGACAGCATCGTCATGGCGCGACCTCGCCGGATCGGCTGTCACCGCGGTACTGCATCATGCAGCAGATGCTGCCCTTTCTTCGGCCTTTGGCAAGCTGCCGCCCTCGGCGCGGCGGGTGCCGGCGAAGAGCAGGGGGCTGACCACGGCCGTCGCCAGCGACGAACGCAAGAGCGTCATGCTGCGCTCGCCCAGGTCCTCGCCCAGGCCCGGGATCTGCTGCTCCTCGAAGATCGCGCGCAGCGCCACCACCGTGATGCCGCTGAGCAGCGCCATCAGGAAGGTCAAAAGCAGCTGAAAAGCCCGCCCCTGGGGGAAAAGCCGGAGACCCGCACCGCGCGCCACCATCACCGAGGCCACCAGCACGAAGGTCTGCAGCCCCATGGGATTGCCGCAGAAGGCGTCGAGGAAGTAGCCCAGCACAAAGCAGATGCTGGCGCCGCGCACCAGCGGCACCTGGGGTGAGACGCCCAGGAAAATTGCGATCGGCAGCATCAGATTGGGGGCGAAGCTGTGCATCGGCACCAGCGTCGCCAACGCCGTCTGAAGCACCAAGAGCGCAAAGCCGAAGCCGATCACCGACAGCGAGGAGATCATCAGCCGTCCCCGTCGCCGCCCTCGCGCACGCTCTTGCCGCGCGGTCCCGAGGTCAGAATCAGCACTTCTTCCAGGCGCGAGAAGTTCACCGCCGGCGTGATCGTGGCTTCCTGGTAGAGCCCGAACTCCTTCTTGGTGATTTCATGGATGCGCCCGACCAGGATCGAGGCCGGATAGCGCTGGCCCAGGCCCGAGGTGACCACGATGTCGCCCACCTGCACGTCGTCCTCGCGCGAGAGGTGTTCGAGGCGACAGGCGTAGTGCTCCTCGCGGCCGGTGCCCTTGAGCATGCCGCGGGCGCCGGTGCGCTGGACCACCACGTCGATGGCGCTGGTGCGGTCGGCCACCAGGAGCACGTCGCTGTAGCGGCCCCAGGTGCGCCGCACGTGCCCGACCAGGCCGTCGGCGGTCAGGACGGGCATGCCCGGCTTGACCCGGTCGCGCTCGCCGCGGTCGAGGCGCAGGCGGATGACGCGGAAGTACTGGCTGACCTCCTTGCCGATGACCTGGGCGCTCAGCAGCGTGCCTTCCAGTTGATCGCGTAGCTGCAAAAGACGCCGCAGGCGCCTGTTTTCCGCCGCTTCGGCGTTTAACTTAAAGTTTGCTTCCCGCAGGCGCGCGTTTTCGTCGCGCAGGCGATCGTTGTCGCGCTTGACGTCGATCAGATAGGCGTACTCCTGCCAGATGCTGCTGACGCCGATGGCCAGCTGGGTGGCCACGTATTGGATCGGCGCGCTGAACTGCAAGAGCACGCGGTCGACGGCGTTGGTGGTTTGGGGATCGCGCAGGTTGGCGCGCAGAAAGAAGAAGGGCAGCGCCAGCAGCACCACACAGACGGCCGCGTCGCGGAATCTGCGGTAGAAGTTCATCCGAGGCCCCGGGACGACTCTGCTAGGAAATCGTCACTTCCCTCAGCAGCTCCATGTGGTCGAGGGCCTTGCCCGAGCCCAACACCACGGCGCTGATGGGATCGTCGGCCACCATTACCGGCAATCCCGTCTCCTCGCGCAAGAGCACGTCCAGGCTGCGCAGCAGCGCGCCGCCGCCGGTCAGCACGATGCCCTTGTCGACGATGTCGGCCGACAGCTCCGGCGGCGTGCGCTCCAGGGCCAGCAGCACCGCCTCGACGATGGCGTTGACCGGCTCCAAAAGCGCTTCGCGGATCTCGTCGCCGGTGACCGCAACCGTCTTGGGCACGCCGGCCACCAGATCGCGACCCTTGACTTCCATGCTGCCGCTGTCGGCGTCGGCGTAGGCGTTGCCGATGGTGCACTTGACGCGCTCGGCGGTTTGCTCGCCGATCAGCAAGTTATATTTGCGCTTCATGTAGGCGACGATGCCCTCGTCCATCTTGTCGCCGCCGACGCGCACCGACTGGGAATAGACGATGCCGGCCAGGGAGATCACCGCCACCTCGGTGGTGCCGCCGCCGATATCGATGATCATGTTGCCGCTGGGCTCGGTGATGGGCAGCCCGGCGCCGATGGCCGCGGCCATCGGTTCTTCGATCAAATACACCTCCCGGGCGCCGGCGCTCTCGGCGCTCTCGCGCACGGCGCGCTTTTCGACCTCGGTGATGCCGAAGGGCACGCAGATGATGATGCGCGGGCGACGCAGCCAGCGGCCGTGGGTGGCGCGCGTGATGAAATAGCGCAGCATCGCCTCGGTGATCTCGAAGTCGGCGATCACGCCGTCGCGCAGGGGCCGCACCGCTTCGATGTTGCCGGGCGTGCGGCCCAGCATCTCCTTGCCCTCGGTGCCGACCGCCAGCACGCGCTTGCCGCCGCGGCTGTCGCGCTGCACCGCGACCACCGATGGCTCACAGGAGACGATGCCGCGCCCACGCACGTAGACCAATGTGGTCGCCGTGCCGAGATCGATGGCGAGGTCGTTGGGGTTGAGCCAGTCGAGCATGGTCGCGGGCCGGGGGCTCCGAGAGGGCCGGGGGGGGACAGGACGGCAGCAAAAAGCGATTGGCTGCGCGCCCGGATCAGGCGTCATTCCGGGCTAAGTTATTGAAAATATGAGCCTATTCGCACTCTAGGGCGGGCCCGGGCGCGCGAAGTTAACAAATCGGCACGGGCCGATCAAGAAGCCCACGAATGTGGCTCAGTCACGGGAAATGTAGCACATTCGATTACCCGCGGTCGATGGGCTCGGCCGGTGCACGGAGCAGATCGCTTTCGCACCCGGCGCGTAATTGTTGCATGACTCGAAACTGGCGCGCTTTGTGGGATGATCTTTGCTTTGATCCCAAAGATTCTATTCCGCGGAGGGTCCCCTAACTGTGAATCCGAAATCGCCCCAGCACCAGCCGGACCTGACGTCGCCCGCCATGGGCGTGGACGAATTGGTCGAGCGCGCCCGCAGGGGCCAGGGGGCGGCCTTCGACGAGCTGGTGCGGCGCTATCGGGAGCGGATCTTCGCCCTCACCCTGCACATCACGGGCAGCCGCAGCGACGCCGACGACCTGACCCAGGAAGCCTTCGTGCGGGCCTGGCGCCGGATCGGCTCGTTTGAGGGCCGCAGTCACTTTTTCACCTGGCTCTACCGCATCGCCTTGAACCGCGCCCTCAACCACCGCCGCGACCAGGGGCGGCGGCCGCTGGTGTCGGTCGACGACGACCGCATCCTGGCGGCGCTGGCGGTCGACGCCGAGGGCGACCCGCGCGGCGCACTGCTGTTGGCCGAGCGCTATGCGCTGCTGTTGTCGGCCCTGGACGCGCTGACGCCCGCGCTCAAGGCCACCGTGATCCTGGTGGCCCTGCAGGGCATGAACCACGCCGAGGCCGCCGAGGTGCTGGGCACCCAGGTGGGCACCATCGGCTGGCGCATGCACGAGGCCCGCCGCAAGCTGCGCGCCTCCCTCGAGCGCGAGTCGTCGCCGCCGCCGGCCTGGCGCCCCCAGATGCGCGCCGCAAGTCGTCTGGAGGAGCTTTTGGCACGGCTCGATCCGTGGGCGCCCGAGCCGATCGCGTAGCGCGGCGACCGGGCCGACGCCACGCGCACCGGCAGCTCGCGCCGGGGGTTGAAAGGGTCCCGGTCGAACCAGCATTCGGGGGCGGCGGATGCATTTACTTACATGCTTGTAAGTATGGGGCCGAATCGGGACCGTGTCCAGATTCAGAATGGGACCTGAAAGGCCTCCGTGGGTGCGTTCCAGGCGTCGTCGCAGCCGCGGACCTGCAGGCGATAGCGGCCGGCTTCCAGCGGCGGACAGTCGCTGCAACCGCATTGGTCTGGGGCGCGCCTGGCCTGCAGCGGCGGTGGGCGCAGCTCGGCGCCGGGCCACAGCTCGACGCAGGCGGGCGGCTGCTGCTGACAGGAATGGCGCAGCCACAGGCCGGCGCCGTCGCTGGGGTTGAAGCTGCCGCCGGCGCCGCCGCGCTCGAGCGCCACCTCGCGGCGCAGCGACAGGGGCCGATCGCCGCGGTTTTGGACCACCAGGGTGGCGCTGCCCCCGGCCAGCTCGAGCGCCAGCGTCAGGCCCTCGGGTGCGGGCCCGGGCGCTGCGGGGGCCGCCGCGCGAGGCTCGGGCGCGCGCCCGGTCACCGGGTCGGTCGTCGGATCGGTCGCCGAAGCATTGGTCGAAGCATTTTGGGCCGCCTTCGGCAGCCCCGCGCCGCCGCCCTGGCAACCCTGGCAGCCGGAGCCGAGCGCGCACACAAGCAACAGCCCGGGGCCAAGCCGCCATCGGTGTCGTGGGATCACCGCCATGGCGCGCAGCATACAGGCACTTGACCCTATCCCCACGCTGGTGTCGGCTCGCCGGTCGTGCGCCGCCTGCGAAACGCCCTTTTGCATCACTACGATCGCCACGCCCGCGACCTACCCTGGCGTCGCAGCCGCGATCCCTACGCCATCTGGGTCTCGGAAGTGATGCTGCAGCAGACCCGCGTCGACACCGTGGTGCGCTACTACGAGCGCTTCCTCGAGCGCTTCCCGACGCTCGAGATCCTGGCGGCCGCCAGCGAGGACGAGGTGCTGTCAGCCTGGAGCGGGCTGGGCTACTACCGCCGGGCGCGCCTGCTGCATGCCGGCGTGCGCGAGGCCCGCGCCCGCTACGGCTCCCGCGTGCCGCGCTCGGCCGAGGCCCGTCGCTCGCTGCCCGGCGTCGGCCGCTACACCGCCGGCGCCATCGGTTCCATCGCCTTCGACCTGCCCGAGCCTGTGGTCGACGGCAACGTGGCGCGCGTGCTCAGCCGCATCTACGCCATCGATGGGCCGCCCCAGGGCGCCGAGGTGCAGCGAAAGCTGTGGTCCCATGCCGAGGCGCTGGTGCAGGGCCCGCGCCCCGGCACCCTCAACCAGGCGCTGATGGAGCTGGGCGCCACCCTGTGCACGCCCGGTCAGCCCGATTGCCAGCGCTGCCCGGCCGCCCGCCACTGCCGCGCCCGGGCCGAGGGTCGCAGCGCGGAGCTGCCCCGGCCGCGGGCGCGCCCCTCGCCGCGCCCACAGCCACTGACGCTGCTGTTGGCCAGCCGCGGTCGCGGCGGCGAACGCCAGGTCTACCTGGTGCGTGGCGGCGGTTCGCTCTTCGGAGGCCTGTGGAACCTGCCCATGGTCGAGGGTCACGGACGCACCCTGGCGCTGGCGCTGGCCCGCGATCACGGCCTGGCCGGAAGCCTATCGGCCGCGCCCCTGTGCCAGCTCGAGCACGTGTTGACCCACCGCCGGCTGCAGGTGCAGCTGTGGCACCTCGCGCGCGTGCGCGAACTGCCCGGCTGCGACGCCGAAGCGGTGGCCGTGCGCGAATTCGAGGCGCGTGGCACCTCGCGATTGACCCACCGCGCGCTGCAAGCGGCTTCGATTTTGCCGCCGCCACCCGATTCAGATCGGGTATGAAGCGCCCATGGACAGCAAATGGTCCGATGAAGAGGCCGCAGCCTTCGTCGAGCGCTACGCCGACCGTTGTAATGCCGACCTGGCGCTGCGTGTATACAGCTCGCGACTGATCGGCAGCGACCCCACCCTGGTCTTGCACGGTGGCGGCAATACCTCGGTCAAGACCACCGCCAACGACGATCTGGGGCGCGAGATCTCGGTGCTCTGCGTCAAGGGCAGCGGCTGGAACCTGGGCGACATCGAACCCGAGGGGCTGCCGGCGGTGCGCCTGGAGACCCTGCGCGCCCTGCGCGGGCTCGACAAGCTCAGCGACGAGGACATGGTCAACGCCCAGCGCACGCGCATGCTCGACGCCAGCGCCCCCAATCCCTCGGTCGAAACGCTGCTGCACGCGTTTTTGCCCCACAAGTTCATCGACCACTCCCACGCCGACGCCATCCTCAGCCTGGTCGACCAACTCGATGCCGAGCAAATCTGCCGCCAGCAATATGGCAAGCGCCTGGGCATCGTGCCCTACGTGATGCCCGGCTTTGCGCTCTCCAAGCTCGCCGCCGAAGTCTACGACAAAGACCCCGAGGTCGAGGGCCTGTTGCTCCTGCGCCACGGTTTGTTCACCTTCGGCAACAGCGCCCGCGAGAGCTACGAGCGCCACGTCCGGGCCGTCTCCGAGGCCGAGGAATACTGCGCCCGCCGCCGCTATTGGTCCACCCGCAAGTCCCAGCTGCCGCTGCCGGCTCCTGCCTATGAGCGGTTGGCTCCGACCCTGCGCGGCCTGCTCGGCGAGGGTGAGCGCCGCTACGTGCTGGAGTTACGCAGCAGCCCAAATGTGGTCGACTTCGTCAATGACTCCCAGCTGGAGGAGCTGTCGCAGATCGGCTGCGCCACCCCCGACCACGTGATCCGTACCAAGCGCTTTCCGCTTCTGTTGCGCGTCGGCGACCAGCAGGGCGCTGCGCTACGTGAGCACATTGCCTCGCAGTTGATCGACTATCGCAAGAACTACAACGAGTACGTCTCGCGCCAGATGCAGGAAAAGGGCCTGGTGGTGCAGCCGCTCGATCCCGATCCGCGCATCATCCTGGTGCCGCGCCTGGGCATGATCGCCGCCGGCCCCACGCCCAAGGCCGCCGCCATCGCCGCCGATATCTACGAGCACACCATCGAGGTGATCCGCAACGCCGAGGCCATCGACCGCTACCAGGCCCTGCCCGAGGGCGACATCTTCGACATGGAGTACTGGTCGCTCGAACAGGCGAAGCTCGGCAAGCAAAAGCCGCTGCCGTTGGTAGGTCAGGTCGTCTACATCAGCGGCGCCGCCCGCGGCATCGGTCGCGCCACGGCCCAGGCCTTTGCCGCCCAGGGCGCCGTGCTCTACCTGGTCGACCGCGAGGCCGGGCCCCTGCGGGCGCTGGCGAGTGAGCTGCGCTGCCGCTGCGAAGTCATCGACTTGACCGACGAGCAAGCCGTGCGTCAGAGCGTGAGACACGCCGTCCAATGCCACGGTGGCCTCGACGGCGTGGTCAGCAACGCCGGCATCGCCCCCCAGGGCGCCATCGACGAAGTCTCCACCGCCGAGCTCGAGCACAGCTTTGCCATCAACCTCTACGCCCATCACTGGCTCGCATCCGAAGCCGCGTCCGTGATGAAGGCCCAGGCCAGCGGCGGTTTTTTGCTCTTCAACGCCTCCAAGGCCGCATTCAACCCGGGTGCCGGTTTCGGTCCCTACGCGCTGCCGAAGGCGGCGCTCATCGCGCTGATGAAGCAATATGCCCTGGAGCTGGGCTCCTGGGGCATCCGCAGCAATGCCGTCAACGCCGACCGCGTGCGTACCGAATTGCTGGACAGCGAAGAGGTCCGAGCGCGCGCCCAGGCCCGCGGGCTCGACGTCGATAGCTATTACCGCAGCAACCTGCTGCAACGGGAGGTGAGCTCCCGCGATGTGGCCGGAGCCTTCGTGCAGCTCGCACTCGCGCCCAGCACCTCCAGCGCCGTGCTCACCGTCGACGGTGGCAACATCGCTGCCAGCCCGCGCTGAGGCCCCGCCGCCGCGCGAATACTCCATGTATTTGAAGGCGGCGCAACGCAGCTGGACGGGATGGATCGGAGTCGAGTTGGTAACTTTGTTTCGACCAGGGCCCTATGTCATCGCGAAGCTTTGGCATTCGTTTTTGTGGGGCTTTGCCCGACAGGTGACTGGCCCATCGAGCCTTCTGTGGTGGGGCAGCGGGAGCAACATCGCCGCGCCCGTGATGGAAGCCCTGAGACGGAATCTTGACGGGCTTTTTCGCTTCCGGTGGCGGTGCGCTCGCGCTACGCTCGACCGGTGAGCCTGCTCACCGAGGCTCCAATATCAAATGCTCCGCTCGGTGGGCTGCGCCAGGGCTCGGAGCTGGGACGCGCACGATGCCACCCGACGCCGTAAGCGAGCACCACTGGCAGAGTTTGTTCGAGGGCATCCCGGACACCATGATGGTGGTGGATGCCGATGGGCACATCCTAGAGATCAACCACGTGCTGGCGCCGCTGACGCGCGAGCAGGCGATCGGCAGCGACATTCGAGACTATGTGCCGCCCCAGAGCGTGCCGCGCGTCGAGGCGGCCTTGCGCGCGGCGTTCGAGGAACGGAAAGGCTCCGAATACGAGATCGAGTACACCGGCCCGGGCGAGACCAGCGGCTGGTTCCGCGTGCAAGTCGCGCCCGTGATCCACGACGATGAAGTTCAGCTGGCGACCTTCATCGCGCGCGATGTCACTTCGCAGCGCAGCCTCGAGATCCGCACCCGCAAATTCGCCGCCATCGTGGAGCGCACGCCGGAGGCCGTGGTCATGGCCGATAGCCGCGGTCTCATCGACGAGTGGAACGCGGCGGCAGCCGAGCTCTTCGGTTACAGGGCCGACGAGATCCTGGGTCAGCCCTTTTCGGTACTCTTGCCGCCCGAGCGAAAGCACGAAGTCGGAAAAGTCCGAGAAGCGATCGCCACGGGGGGCTCACCACCGGAGGTCACCGAGCGGATGCGCAAGGACGGCAGCCGCGTGCACGTGATGCTCAGCGTGGCGCCGGTGGTCAGCGACTCGGGGGCGCTCTTGGGCAGCGCCGCGTTGATCCGCGACGTCTCCAGCTTGCAGCAGGAAGCCCAGCAACTGCGCGAAGGCAACCGCGCGCTCGCGCTCGGAAGGGCCCAGGCCGAGCACACCCTTTCGACCCTGCTCGAGAGCTTGCCCGACGGTGTCGTGGTCAGCCGCAACTCGGTGCTGCTCTACGTCAACGAGGCCTTCGCGTCGATCGTGGGCTATCCGTCCGTAGAGCTTTTGGGCATGCAGGCCGCCGATTTTATACGCCCCGAGCAACATCGCACCGTGATCGAGCGGCTTCGCGACGTGGAGCGACACGGCGCGCCGCCGATGCGTGACTACGAGTTGTTGACCAAGAGCGGTTCATCGGTTCCGGTGGAGGCGATCTCGCGGACGGTGGTTTTTCAGGACGAGCCGGCCGTGCTCACGGTGGTGCGCGACGTGCGCGAGCGGCGCGAAGTGGAACAGGCGCGCCGGCGCAGCGAGGCGCTTTACGCGCGGCTGATGGGCGCGGTCACCGACGCCATCATTGCGGTTAACCTTGAGTTGCGAATTCGCGCTTTCAACGAGGGGGCCGAGAGCATCTTCGGGCACCACCCGGCGAGCGTGCTCGGTGGCGATCTCTCCCGGATGATCCCGGGCTCGGCCGAGTTCTTCACATCGCTCGCGGAGCTGGCGACCGGCAAACGCGAGGCGATCTCGGCCATGCGCATCGAGGCCGAGCGCCTGGGCGGTGAGCGCTTTGCCGCCGAGGTCTCGGCCACGCGCGTCGACGCGGGCGACGACCCCAGCATCATCCTGATCCTGCGCGACGTCTCCGAGCGCGAGCGCATCGAGCGCCGGCTGCAAGAAGCGGAAAAGCTGGAAGCCGTCGGAAGGTTGGCCAGCGGCGTGGCCCACGAGATCAACAACGCCCTATTCGTGATCTCGGCCAACCTGGAGCAGGCAGTCGATGTGCTGGACGATGACCACATTGCCAGCGAGCCGCTTTCGGGCGCCCTCGAGGGCACGGCACGCTCGGCCCGGGTGGTGCGGGCGCTACTGGACTACAGTCGCAGCGAAGTCAACATCGAACAGGGAGAGCACTGCGCCGCCCATGCGCTGCTACGGGGGTCGCTGGAAGCCTATCGGCGGCTGGCGGGTCAGGGTATCGAGATCTTCACGCGCCTCGAGGCCCGCGATGACGCCGTGCCGCTGCCGGACGCTCGCTTCGAGCAGATCGTCCACAACGTGGTGCTCAACGCCTGTGCGGCCCTCGGGGGTGGCGGCCGCTTGAGCCTGACCACTCGCAACCGCATCGAGGGCAACGGCGGCAGCGACGGCAGCCTGCACTTCGAACTCGAGATCGCCGATGACGGTCCGGGCATGGACGAGGCGGTGCGCACGCGCGTTTTCGAACCTTTTTTCACCACAAAGGCCCCGGGTGAAGGGACCGGTCTAGGCATGGCGGTGGTCAGTTCCATCGTTTCGCGCTCCGGGGGACGGGCCGAGGTCCACAGCAAACCCGGCGCCGGGACCCGCTTCGTATTCAGCTGGCCCACGGCGCAGGCCAGTGCGAGCGCCGAAGCGGAGACTTCGACGCCCCCGGGCGCGGCCACCGACGCGGCGAGCGCCAGCGCCGAGCGCACACCGCCTGTGGTGCTCGTGGTCGATGATGACGCAACGATTCGCCGCCTGGTGGTGCGTCTGGTGCGCAGCGGCGGCTTCGAGGTGGTCGAGGCGAGCGACGGTGAGAGCGCGATACAGGCGCTTGGCAGCGAGCGCCGCATCGACCTTTTGCTGACCGACCACATGATGCCCGGTCTCAAGGGCAGCGAGCTGGTGGAAAGAGCGCGGGCGCTGCGGCCGCAGCTGCCGGCGATCTTGCTCAGCGGCATGGGTCAGAAGCTGACGCAGCCGGAGCCGTGGCTGCGCATGCTGGCCAAGCCGGTGCGCCGTGAAAAGCTGCACGGCGCCATCGCCGAGCTGCTCATGCCCTGAGTGCGAGCGGCCCCCCGCTTGCCTTCGGCCACGCTGGCTTCAACAATGACCGCGTGAGCTGGCTGCGTACCGTCCGATTGCTGTGGCTGCTGACACTGCTGCCCAGCCTCGGCGCCACCTGTGGCGACGGCGGCGCGAACGGCGGTGGCGATGCCAAAAGCAGCGAGGGCGATCCCACGCTGACCATGCTCGATCCCGATCCCAGCGGACCGGGCTTGGAGCCGCCCACCTCCGGTGAAGGCAGTGGCGGCACCGGCACCGGCACCGACACAAGTGGCGAAGGGCAGCCGGGGACCAGCGCCGGCTCGGGCGGAACCACCGGCGGCACCGGCGTCGCGGGCGCAGCGGGGTCGGGTGGGGCTGTGGTGGATGCGGGCGCCTCGGTTACCAGCTGTGGCGGGCTGAGCGCTTGCGACGTCAGCGCTGCCTGCCCTGCCGACCCAGCCGACCCTGGCAGCACCTGCATCGAGCTGCCCTCCTGCGGCGCGAGCTACTGCCTGCCGCCAGCCCAAGCCTGCGAACTGGAGTGCGGGCATCCGGAGTGCACTTTGCTCGAATCCTATCCAGTGCAGCTCGCCTGCCCGTAGGCCGTGGCGATCGGGGTCATGGCGCAACGCAGCTACTTGCGCGAGCGGCGAGCGATCTCGGCGTCGACGGGGCTCTGGCTGAAGTCCTGGGCCTGGCGCCAGGTCTCACGCTCGTCTTCATCCATCAGGATCCCCTGGAGTACGGCATTTTGCTTGGGGCCCCGGGCCATGGCGTCCTTGCGCAGGATCGGAAGCGCCGCGAGCGTGCGCTGGGACTCGAAGACCACGCAGGTGGCGGCACCTCGCGAGAGCACCGACACCCGCGTTTGCTCGTTCTGCCAGAAGGCCGTCGGCAGCGGGGTTGAGCCTTCGGCGCGGGCTAGATCGTCGACGCTGGCCGGCCCGAATGCGCCCTGCATCGCCTCGGCCACACTCTGGAAGTCGGCGCCAGCATGGGCCGCAGGGTTGAGTTCGCGGTACCACTTCCACAGGCGGTTATTGATGAAGAAGTAGTAATCGCGCGAGCCCTCGGCCTGCACCACCAGCATCGCCTCGTGGCTCTTGTGGCGGAATTCACCGGCGATGGGTGAGACGTCCCAGCCGGTCTTGGCGCCGTCGAAGATCACGAAGCCGCGCTTGATGGCGTCATATTTCTGCCTGGCAGCCTGGTACAGGGCGTCCTGGCGTACGACGTCGAGTTCCCGCTTGATGCGCTCGTCGTACTCGGCCCGAAGGCGCGCCTTGAAGATCGACAGCAGCTCTTTCTTGCTCATACCCCAACGCAGCTCGCCCAAGGCTGTCCGCACCGCCGCGTCGATGTCGACGTCGGGGGCGGTCGCGGCGGGCTCACCGGCCTGGCCCGGGGTCGAGTCCGGGTCGCCGCCGGCCTCCAGCTCTTCGAGCGAGAAGTCCATACTCTCCTCGGCGAGGACCGGTGCGGCCGGCATCAAGGTGGAAATAGCGAAAATAGCGAAAAACCAACCCGGTAGCCTCGGCATTTTTCCTCCTAAGATGGAAAATTATGCTGATGAAATAAGTATATTTGGGGGGTGACCGTGTGTCCAGGAAATCGTGACACTGGCGCGCGCTGGCGCAGGCGATCGCCGGCACAACCCTCCCGGGCCTCCTCCATTCGGCCGTCAGCCCGCGAACTTGACCGATTTTTTTAGGTTTTCGGGCTTTCCGTCGCGGCCCATCCGTGCTTCAAATTCGCCCGTGAGCAAAGCCAAAGTCGCCCTCATCCGCACGCGTGCCGACAGCGTATTGTCCGACTACCACCGCCTGATGAACCTGGCGGGCTACCAGGACGTGGTCTCGAAGGACGCCGACACGGCGTTGAAGATCAACATCTCCTGGCACTTCTTCTTTCCGGGCTCGTCCACCACGCCCTGGCAGCTGGAGGGCGTGATTCGGGCGATGAAGCAGGACGGCTACGACAGCGATCTGATCCACGGCTGCCACAACCGCACGGTGGTGATCGACGCGCACCTGGGCGAGCGCGAGAACAAGCAAATCGACGTGATTGGCGCCCACGGGCTGCGCAACGTCCACCTCTACGAGGGCGAGGAGTGGGTCAACGTGCGCGACGCGGTGGGCGACCTCACCAAGGACTTCCTGTGCTTGAACGAGGTCTTCCCGAAGGGCTTCTCGATTCCCAAGCGCTTCATCGGCGAAAACATCATCCATCTGCCGACGGTCAAGACCCACATCTTCACCACCACCACAGGCGCCATGAAGAACGCCTTCGGTGGGCTGCTCAACGAGCATCGCCACTGGACCCATCCGGTGATCCACGAAACCCTGGTGGACCTGTTGATGATCCAGAAGAAGATCCACAAGGGGGTCTTCGCCGTCATGGACGGAACCTTCGCGGGCGACGGACCGGGGCCGCGCTGCATGATCCCGCACGTCAAAAACGTGCTGCTGGCCTCCGACGATCAGGTCGCCATTGACGCGGTGGCCGGCAAACTGATGGGCTTTGATCCGCTGGAAGATCTGAAGTTCGTGCGTCTGGCCCACGAGTTGGGCCTGGGCTGCGGTGACATTCGCGACATCGAGATCGTGGGTGATCCCCAGCTCATGGACGAAAAGTGGAACTTCGATGGTCCCTTCAAAAAGATGACTTTTGCCAGCCGCAACCAGCACCGCATCTACTGGGGCCCGCTGAAGAAGCCGCTGGAGTGGTCGCTCAAAACCTGGCTCGCGCCCTGGGCCTACATCGCCTCGGTCGTCTACCACGACGCCTTCTGGTACCCGATGTACGCCAAGGACAACATGCGGCAGGTGCTCGACAGCGAATGGGGACGGCTATTCGCCAACTGGGGTGAAGTCAGCCCGGATGCCCACGGCAAGGGCTACCCCGACGTGGGCGTGGCCAGCCCCGACCTCACGCGCAAGGTCACCACACAGCTGACCGAAGCCATGCGGCTGGCGGGCATGGCGCTGGTCGAATCGCCCGAGTGGCTGGCTCGCAAGCGCCGCAACGCCGCCTGAGATGCGGGTCCCGAGCCCCACCACCGGTCGCCCCGCCACCCCGAGGCGACCGCCATCGGCCTGAAAAAGTCCCCAGAAAACGTCCCTGGCGGCTCCGGCGGCGGTGGCCTCGGGGGTGGGTGGCGGGGCGACCGCGTCGACACCCACGAGACGCGCGGTCCGCCGCGGGCGGCCGCAAAACGCACCTGCCAGCTTTTCCCAGTCGCCGCTGCCCGTTGCCGAGGTCCGCGAAGGCCACTACCTTCGGCGGCCCATGACTGCGCAAGCGAAGGCTCGAGCGGGAAGCGGCGGTGGATGCTGCCGCGCGCTGCTGCCGTGGGCCTTGGTGGCGCTCTCGCTGCTGCTGTGCCGCCCAGCCCAGGCCAGCCAGCCCCAGGACTGGATCGTGGGCGCACCCCGGGAGGGCTCCTTCCTGAACCTGGACCTGATCTTCGGCGGCGCCCAGATGGGCGTCGAGCATCGCCTGCCGGTCTACGGCGGCAGCAATATGCTGACCCTGCGCGGTTCGGCCCTGGCGGCGCTGCCCTTCGGTTCGAGCCAGGTCGATCTCGACTTCCGAGTTCTGAACCTGACCCTGGGCATGAGCCTTGGCGCCCAGGACACCTGGCGCAATCAGCGCTTCGCCCCCGGCGAGCCGACCCACCGCAAGGAGCGGCGCCAGCGTGAGGCCGCCGGCGAGTTCGATTCCGACGTTTTCGCCTTCTGGGAGGGGCGCGCATCGTTGGCTTTCCCCTTCAACGATTATGTCGTCCTCAATCACCTCACCACCTGGCGCAAGTCCGGGGCCGCACCCGGTAGCTTCGACAACCTGAGCAACGTGGTGCATGACGGCGATCGCGTCAGCACCGATTTCCAGCTCTTCTTCAAGCACCGCGACTTCGGCGCCCTGGCCCCGACCTTTCAGTTGCTGCACTACCCGGACCAGGGCAACTGGAAGACCCAGCTGAACTACGGCTTTCTCTTCGTCACCCGCGCCGGCCTGACCCAGCGCGACGACGTGCTGCTGTGGCAGATGTACTTCCACACGGGACCGGTCTTCGGCGGCGGCGTCGACAATCGCGACGAGTACGGCGCCGCCTTCCTGCGCGGCCCGCTGACCCTGCTGCTGGCCTACCGCTCGGTCATCGAGCTGTGAGCCTCGCTGGCCTCGTCTCCCGCTCCGTCTCCCGCTCCGTCTCCCGCTCCGTCTCCCGCGCCGTTGTCCGCACCCCTTTCGCCCATCGCATCCGCTGCGTCGAGCTTGCCGAGGGCGATCTCGGCGGCGCTTTGCTCGGCTTCGAGCTTCGAGCGGCCTCGCGCCGCGCCCCAGGCCGCGTCGCCGAACATCACCGCCACCTCGAATACACGCGCATGATCGGGCCCGCTCACATCGACCAAGCGATAGCGCGGCGTGGTCTCGCCCTGCTGCTGCAGCCGTTCCTGTAGTCGCGTTTTGTAGTCGCGGGCGCCGGGCGCGTTGCTCTGCAGGCGCTGGGTGAAGTGCCGCCGGCATACATGCACCACCGCATCGCCCCCGGCGTCGATGTAGACCGCGGCGATGCAGGCCTCGAAGGCGCTGGCCAGCAGCCGCGGCTTGCCGCGCCCGCCCGAGCGTTCTTCACCACGCCCCAGCCTGAGCCCCTGGCCCAGCCCCACTGCCTCGGCGACTTCCGCCAGGCCGTCCTCGCACACCAGATCGGCCCGCCGCCGGGTCATCTCACCGGCGCTGGCCTCGGGGAAGATCTCCCAGATCAGATCCGAGACAACCCACTGCAGCACCGCGTCACCCATGAACTCCAGGCGGTCGTTGTCGCAGCGCGCGACCTCGGGTCGCTCGTTGGCAAAGGACGAGTGGGTCAGCGCGTCCTTGAGCAGCTGCCGGTCGTCGAAGCGATGCCCCAGGGCCCGCTCCAGTGCGTCTAGGATGATCTCATCGTCGTGCACGGCGCCCAGTGTAGCATCCCAGGCCAGCCCAGCCGTGGTGGTTGACAGCGGAGGCCGCCGCGATTGACGCTGCGGTCGGTTCCAATGCACGCGAAGGTGGCGGAATTGGCAGACGCGCCAGATTTAGGTTCTGGTGCCCGATGGGTGTGCGGGTTCGAGTCCCGCCCTTCGCACCGCACTGCAACAGCCATGGTATGGTCGGCCGCGATGGCGCGCCATGTCCGCAGTTTCACGACCGCTCTGCTGATGGCACTGCTGCTGCTCTCCACAGCACTCCAGGCCGCCCCGGCGCAGGCCCAGGAGCCGAGCGAGGCCGACAAGGCGCGCGCCAAGGAGCACTTCCAGGCCGGCGTGGCCGCCTACGGGCAAGAGCGCTACGAGGTCGCGCTGGCGAGCTTTCAGGAGGCCTTCCGCATCGCACCCCACCCGCTGGTGCGCGTCAACATGGCCAATTGCTACGACAAGCTCGGCAAGCCGCTGCTGGCGATCTTCCACTTCGAGCGCTTCATGCAGAGCAAGGCCGGAAGTCCCGAGCAGCGCAAGGAAGTGCGCAGCGCGCTCTCACGCCTCTCGAAGAAAGTGGGCGACCTGAGCTTGCAGGTCAGCCCCGACGGCGCCGTGGTCACCATCGACGGCGGTGAGCAGCGCAAGGCGCCGATCCTGGAGCCGCTGCGCTTGGAGGCCGGCGAGCACCGGGTGGATGTGCGTCTCGAGGGCTACCAGCCGGTCTCCAAGATGGTGCGCCTGCACGGCGGCGAGCAGACCGAGCTGGCGATCACGCTGGAGCGGGCCACCCAGCCGGTGGCCGCGGTGGCCACTGCGCCGGCCACGCCGGCTGCGCCCGCCGACCCAGGCGCACAAAGCCCTGCGCCCAGCGGGGCCCCGGCCGCCGAAACGCCGTCCGAGGCGGCACCCCTGGGGACCGAGCCCGAGCCCGTCGCGAGTGTCGAAGCCGAGCCCTTCGCGGGGCCCGCAGAGCCACCCGGCAGCCGCCCGGTCCCCTCCAGCGTCTGGATCCTGGGCGGCATCGGTGCGGGGTTGCTCGCAGCCGGCACCATCACGGGCCTGCTCGCGCTCAGCGCCGAGTCCGACTTCAAGGACAAGCAGGCCGACCTCAGCACTGCCAATACGCCGATCGAGCGCGTGGTCAGCTACAACGACGCCAGCGACGCCGCCGACCGTGCCGACGCCCTGGCGCTTACCACCGACCTGCTTCTTCTGGGCGCGGTCGCCTCCGGTGCGGCCGCCCTGGTGCTTTACTTCAAGCGCCCTCGGCAATACGAGGACACGGTGCAGCTTCAGCTCACGCCGGAACTCTCGCCCCAGCGCGCGGGCCTGCGTTTGCAGGGCGCCTTTTGAGCGCCCCGCGCCGTCGTCACGACTGGCCCCGCTACTGGTCGACGTAGAAGACCCCGAGCAGGTCCTCGGTGGTCGAGATCGGCGCCGGGTTATTGCCTCCAGGCGCGCGCATGGAGCGGGCCCTGAACTGGTAGTACATGCCGGCTTCGAGCGGGCCGCCGTAGCTGACCGAGACCTCTTCAGCGCCCGAGACGCTGGGCACGTCCAGGTTTTCCCAGACCATTTCGCCGTGGGCGTTGAAGACCTGCACCTCGTACCAGTCTTCGCTCGAGTCGTCGGCAAAGCGCAGGGTCGGCGCACTGCTGACCGCGTCGGGCAGGTCGGCTCCGGGTGAGATCACCGCCAGCGCCTCGGTGACCTTGAAGGACTCACTCAGAGTCAAGACGCCGCCGCTGGCCGCACCCGGCACGCTCACGGTGACAAAGTCGGTGCCGGCGATGTTGGTGTCCGGGTCGCGCACCAGCCTGTCGTTTTCGAAGGCCGCCAGCACCACGTAGTTGCCGTCGGGCACGTCGGGGATCGTAAACGCGCCGGTGATGGATGGCGGCCCGCTCTGGGGCGCGCGCAGGCCGGGCGGGACCTCGCCGCGCACGAAGAGCATGTCAAACGTGGACTCCACCACCAGCACCACGCTGGTGGCCGCGCCGCCAAAGGCGTTGACGATCTGGATGGTGCCCTCGAGCCTGGTCAGCCCCCGGTCCGAGGCGGTCAGATCCACGTCCATTAGATCGCCGCCGGCGACCGAAGCGCTGACCGGCGTCAGCTGCAGCCCCGCGGCGTAGCCGCTGACCTCGTAGCCGCCGTCGACGACGTTGAAGATCGTGTAGGCACCGCCGCGATCGCTGATGCCGCTGATGCCCACACCGCCCTGCTCGGCCACCACCAACACGCCCGCTTGTAGCTCGGTGCCCAGGATGTGTCCCGAGATGCTGTAACGCGTGCTGCCGTCATTGGGCAGCGCGATCAGGATGATCTCCGCCAGGGTGCCGTCGACCACCCAGCCTTCATCGCGCTTTTCAGCGTCGCTGGTGTGGATCGGCAACGCCGTTCGCAGGCCGCCGGGGAAGGTTTGATAGTCGAGGGCGCTTGCGCGCAGGGTGTAGGCGGCGTCGAGGGGATTGCCCTCGGCGTCGCGCACCACCGGCAGCTCGAGTACGTAGCCGCCGTCGGCGTCGCTGACGGCCACGTCGGTGACCGCGATCGACTGCTCGTCGAGGCCGATCACGTGGGCGCCTTCGATGGCCGAGAGGTCCGCCGAGTCCATCACCTGTCCGGCGATTTGGAAGGGCAGGTAGCAGGCGTAGCTGCCGTCCTGCCGCTCGGCGCAGCGCAGGCTGGGATCGCATTGGGCGTCGTCGCGCTCGGGGTCGCAGCTGCCGCCGCTCTGCATGCGGCACTCATGCATCTCCTTGCCCTCTTCGTCGGTGCTCACCACCACGCACAGGGAGTTGAGTTCGCAGCCGGGCTCCTTGGCCTTGGCGTCGCACTCGCCCCCGGCGGGAATGGCACAGCGGGGTTTGTCGTCGGCGTCGAGGGCGCAGATCAGTTCCGGCGCGCAGCTCATGGTCTTGTCGGGGTCGCAGCTGTCGCCGATCTGGCCGCCGCTCGAACCCGAGTCGTCACCGCAGGCGACCAGGCAGCTGAGCACGGCAAAGGCGAAGGGGGCGGCCGCGCGCGCGGCCGAACGGGAAGTCGACATGAAAAACCTCATGGTGGGTAAGTGACCGCGGACACCCTTGCGGTTGAACGCGAGTCCCAAAATTGTCGCAGCCGAACCTTCCCTTGCAAAGGTGGTTCAGCTGCGCACACCGGCCTTCCCCGAAGGCTCCTGTGGGAGTTTGGCGCAGTGGGTACGGCCTGGCCGAGACTCGGGTGCGACTTCAGATCGCGAAGTCGCCGGCCTCGAGCAGCTCGCTGACGCGGTAGAGGAAGCCGTTGGCGGCCACACCGTCGACGATGCGGTGATCGTAGGACAGGGCCATGTGCATGACCTTGTGGATCGCCATCAGATCCTCGCCCTCGTGCTCGACCACGACCACGCGCTTCTTGATCTCGCCGGTGCGCAGGATCCCCACGTTGGGCTGCGAGATGATGGCGCCGCCGACCAGGTTGCCGCGGCGGCCGGGGTTGCTGATGGTGAAGGTCTTGGCCGCCAGGTCGTCGGGCGTGAGCTGGCCGTCGCGGGCGCGGCCGGCCAGCTCGTCGATGGCGCGGGCCAGGCCGCGCACCGTCAGCTCGTCGGCGTTGCGGATCACCGGTACCACCAGGCCCTCGGGCGTTTCCACCGCGATGCCCAGGTTGATGTCGGCCAGCAGCACGTAGCTGTCGTCGAGCATGCGCGCGTTCATGGGGCGAAACTCGCGCAGCGCGCGCGCGGTGGCTGCCGCCACGAAGGCCAGCATGGTGAGGTTGATGCCCTCGGCCTTGACCTGGCCTTTGTGCTTGTTGCGCAGCTTGTCGGTGGCGTGAATGTCGCACTCGGCCATCGTCACCACATGGGGCGAACTGAGCTTCGAGTAGACCATGTGGTCGGCGATGATGCGGCGCCGGCGCGACATGGGCACGATCTCGTCGCCCGGACGCGGCATGTAGGGCGGCACGCGGAAGGCGCCCAGGCCCTGGGGCGGGCTGGGGGCGACCGGCGCCTGGGCCGGGGGTGGCGCGGGCGGTGAGATGGCAACCGGAGCGGCCACTCCGGGAGCCGTAGCCATTTGTGGCTGGGGTGCGGGCGCCTCGCCAGCGGCGGCGCGCAGCACATCCTGGCGTGTCACTCGCTCGCCGTCGCCACCTAGCTGGTGCAGGTCGACGCCGTGCTCGCGGGCCAACCTCCTGACCGAAGGTGAAGCCGCAGGCGTCGTTCCCGGGCTGCTGGCGTCGCGCGGCGCGGCGGCACCGGTCGCAGTCGGAGTGGCCAGAGCGGGAGCGGCCGCAGTCGCGGCGGGGGCTGTCGGCGGGGGCCCGGCGGCTGCAGCGCCGGCCGAGGCGGTGGCGTTGTCGTCCACCTCGCACAGGGCATCGCCCACGCCGACCACCTGGCCTTCCACAACCAACAGTTTGGTCACCACGCCCGCACTGGGCGACGGCACCTCGCTGTCGGCCTTGTCCGTCAAGATCTCGACGACCGGCTGGTCGAGCTCAACGCGTTGACCCTGTTGCACCAGCCACTTGCCGACGGTGCCCTCGACCACGCTCTCACCGAGCTGTGGCATCGTGATGATCTTGGCCATGGATTCTGGAGACGATCTCTACCGCGCCAGCCGCCAGCGGCGCAACACGTGAAATTGCGAGTCGCCCCCCCTCTGTGCATGATGGCCGCGATGGCCGACCTCGAAAAGATGGCGCTCAAGCGCGACCGCGGATATCTGGTGCGCCTGGTGCTGATGTTGGCGGTCGGCCTGTTGGCGTCGACGTTCGTGTGGGAGGGGCTGACCGGCGAGCGCACCGGGAGCTGCCTGGCCAACGCGTTCTTGGGGGCTCCCGATGCCTCCCAGCCCGAAGTGGGCACGGGCGAAAACAAAGACGAAACAAAACGGTAACAGTTGCGCCCGTCGGAGTTCGCCCGGCACAATTGAAGGTGCGCGCGCCGGTGTGGCGGAGGCCGTCCGAGGGAGCCGCGGCCGGCGAAGGGCGCGCGAGCGCCGCCGTTGGATCCGCAAGAAAAGCTCGATGTCGTCATCACTGCCTTCGCTGCCGATCGCGCGGTGGCGCCGGAGGTCGAGCTGCGCCGCGTTTTCGGCATCGATCTGGCCCGGGCCCGGCAGCTGGTCGACTCGCTGCCCGTCGCCGTGCAGACGGGGGTGACTTCGGTGCGAGCCGAGTACTTCCGCCGGGCGCTCGAAGCCATCGGCGCCCGCGTCGAGGTGCGCGACGCGGGCGGCAAGTCGATCGAGGCCCCGCCCAAACCGGCGGCCGCCCATGCCGCAGCGGCGCCGGCTTCGCTCGACCCCGGAGCGATCGCGCTGGCCACGACCGAGCGGCCGCCGGGTGCCGGCGCCCAGGCGGTCGCCGGGGCACCGGCGGCGCGTTGGGGGACGGTGCTGGAGGCAGCAGCCCAGCACTCGGTACCGACAACGGCAGCGACCACCCAGCCAGAGCAGCCGCCGCCGGCTCGCACGGCCTTTGGGCCCAGCACGCTGCCTGAGGTCGAGCTGCCGGCGGCCGTGCGGCGCGCTGCCGATACCGCCGCCGAGTCTCCCGCCGCGAGCCCCAGGGGGGGCGGTGCGCTGCGGACCGCGGATGCGGCGGCGACCGCCCTTCGGGCACCGCGGGCGCGACCGCAGGCGCCGGCGGGGGCCATGCCCGTGAATGCCCAGCGCACCGTGGCCCCTGTGGCCGGGGGGAGCACACCTGCTCCGGACGCCACGCACGCCCGGCGGCCCGGTGCTCGGCGGCGGGAGGCCCTGGCAGACGTCGCGGCGTTCGACGCCGAACCGCCGGTCGCGGCGTCCCTTCGCATGCAGCCCACGGGAGCCACGACCCAGGCGGAGGTGGAGGTGGCGGCCCCGGCCCCGATGGGTCGCGTGCCGGAGACCCCTGCAGCTGCCCCCTGGTCCGGCGGCGCGGGGCTCGAACTCGATATGGCCGCGGCGCCCGCCGCGCGAGTGCCGAGGAACGGTCTCGGCGTCGCCGCTGCCGGAGCGCCGCTTTTGCCCGCGACGGCCGTGGGCGCAGCTGAGCTGGCCATGCGTCGACTCGGCTCCGAGATCCACGATCCCGTCGCGCCCGGGCCCCGCCCCGCAAGCACCATGCCGGAAGCGCCAGCCCACGACGGGGCATTGGCCGCGCCAGCGGGCGACCCATCCCCACTGGAGGTGGACGATGCCTTGACCTCTGGTTTGCCGACCGGGGTCGGCATCGAGCCGCCGCGGTTGCACGCGCCGGGAATCTTCGCCCAAAGCGATCGCGGCGCGGCCGGGCGCCCATCCCTCGGCGACACCCTGGACGGTCAAGCGCGCGACGGGCGCAGCTTCTGGGAAGTCATCATCGAAGCCATCGTCCTACCCTTCAGCGGCAGCGGCTTGTTGTGGATCGTGGCCATCGCCGTGTGGTCGGTTTTAGTCGGAATTCTCGGCGTGCTCGCGAGCTTCGTCCCGCTCCTGGGCGCCGTGGTAACCTTCTTCGCCAACAGCTCCCTACTGGCCATCAGCGCCGACTACTTCAGGGTCTGCTTCTGGGTGCCGCTGACCGGCGAGCAGAGCCTGGAACAACGGCCGAGCTTCGACCCCGCCCGGGTCCTCAACCTCTACGTCAAGTCGGGCTTGCATCTGACACTCTTCGTCATCCTCTCGCAGGTGATGCTGGTGCTCTTGATCGCCTCGAAGGTGATGAACGGCGCAGGCCCCATCGAGCTTCTCACCGACCCGCTGCTATGGCTGGCGGCGCTTCTGCCCGGCTACTACTGGGCGATGGCGATCACCACCTGCGCCCTATCGAGCGACTTCACCGGCGTCTGGAACTTCGTCGTCGGCATTCGCGCCATCGCGCGCGCGCCCCTGGAGTACAGCTTCATCGCGGGCTCCGGTGTGGTGCTGATGGTGGGCAGCGCTGTGGCCATGGCGCTGGTGGGATCGATCACCGGCATCGCTGGCGCCCTCTTGACCGCCACCGCAGGCCTGCCGCTGGCGCTTAGCCATGGCGTGATGGGCGCCCTGATGGGCTACCTGGCACGCACCCGGCCAGAAGTCTTCGAAGACTGAGCCTGGGAAGTCGGTGTTCACTGAGCGGACGTGGGTGACAGGGGTCGAGCGCGGATGATGCGGTAACGCTCTGGCATCCAAAGCCCGGCGGTTAGCTTGACGCGGGTGGGAAGCGATTCCGCTCCGGCCGGCGGCTTGGGGCTCTGCTATAGGTGGGCGGCGCCTTGCAGGAGGTCGTTTCGACGACGGTGTGGATGCGTGAGCGACGCTGCGCCCGGGTCGCGTAGGCACCACCGCTTGGCAGGTTCAAGCACCTACAGCCCCGAAAGACCGCCGCGCGGAAAACGCCCCCGAGCCCCTGGCCCGCGGTGACGTTGCCGAATCCCGGTCGGCCATTTAGGCTCCCGCTGCCATGCCGGCCCTGCAGATTCTCAACTTCAGTGAGCCCGACTTTCGGCAGCGCCTCGATGACCTGCTCTCGACCCTGCGCGGCGGGGGGCTCGTGGGCAGCGTCGAGAGTGAGCCGCTCGATGTGCCCGCGATCGTGAGCGACATCCTGGCCCAGGTGCGGACCGAGGGCGACGATGCCGCCGCACGGCTCGCCTCGCGCCTGGACCGCGCCTCACTCGAGCCCGGCGCCCTGCATGTGCCCCAGGCCGAGCTGGAGCGCGCCCACGCTGAGGCCGAACCGGAGTTTCTGGCCCTGGTGCGTCGCGTGCGCGACCGCATCGCCACCTATCAACGCCACATTCTGCACCGCGATCCGCCGCCGCTGGTCGATGGCGGGCGCAAGCTGGGCGTGCGCTATACCCCCATCGATCGGGTGGGCGTGTACGTGCCCGGCGGGCGCGCGCTCTATCCGTCGTCGGTCTTGATGACGGTGGTGCCAGCACAGGTGGCCGGTGTGAAGGAGTTGGTGATCGCAACGCCTGCCACCGGTGGCCGCATCGATGATCTGGCGCTGGCGCTGGCCCACGAGCTGGGCGTGCGCGAGGTGGTGCAGCTGGGTGGCGCGGTGGCTGTCGCCGCGCTGGCCTATGGCACCGAGAGCATCGCGCGGGTGCAGAAGATCGTGGGACCGGGCAATGCCTTCGTGGCCGAGGCCAAGCGCCAGCTCTTCGGTCAGGTCGGCATCGACTCCATCGCCGGGCCCAGTGAAGTCGTGGTGGTCGCTGACGACAGCGCCAACCCGCGCTGGGTGGCGGCCGATCTGCTGGCCCAGGCCGAGCACGATCCGGGCGCGGCGATTTTACTGACGCCCTCGGCAGCGCTGGCGACGGCGGTGGTCGAAGCGGCAGAGGAACAACTTGGGCAGCTCGGGCGCTCCGAGATGACGCGCGTTTCGCTCGAACGCTATGGCGCTGCGGTGGTGGTCGCCGATCTGGCCGCGGCCTGCGACTTGGCCAGCGAGATGGCGGCCGAGCACCTGCAGATCGTCACCGGCGACGATGCCGGCTGCCTCGAGCGCATCCGCCACGCAGGCGCCATCTTCGTCGGTGCCCACAGCCCGGTGCCCGTCGGCGACTACTACGCCGGGCCTTCCCACGTGCTGCCCACCGGGGGCACCGCCCATTTCTTCGGGCCGCTGAGCGCCAATGACTTTCTCAAGGCCAGCAGCCTGATCGAGTACGACGCCGCTGCGCTGGCGGCCGACGCCGCCGACGTGCGCGACTTCGCCACGCGCGAAGGCCTGACCGCCCACGCAGCGTCGGTGGCGGTGCGGACCGAGGGCTAGATGTGCTCGGCGGGAGTCATGATCCGCTCTCGGGACCGCTACGGCGCCAGCTGCGGCGTCCGGTCCCCTTGAAATACACGGAGTATTCCGGCGGAGGCC
>Ga0224501_10000065_pt1 | contig 116020 bp, 123 predicted proteins | sample SF_Oct11_sed_USG_4_FD_169105 | JGI IMG/M metagenome (GOLD analysis project Ga0224501, IMG submission 169105) | Sediment microbial communities from San Francisco Bay, California, United States - SF_Oct11_sed_USGS_8_1 | ecosystem: Environmental > Aquatic > Marine > Sediment | place: USA...
CAGATTTGAAAAATATTCTGAAAGATAATAGTTTTGATGCTCACCTTGTTTTTGATGAAAATATCCAGGGTATTGATGATAAATCTTTAATAAATATTTCTAAAAAAGAAAATAGAATATTCTTAACGATGGATTTAGATTTTTCTGATATTCGTGAAGGGTGTAATCCTATTATCTCAAGATGCGGCAATCATTTCTCTTATAATGAAATTCACAGTCAGGTAAGAAATAAAATAAGTAACCATGAAAATCGAGAGTACACATATGTCTTTGAACATTTCGGTAAATATGATGAAGAGAATAAAGCGGTTTTAACCGCCTTAACAAATGAAATGGAAAGAAGGCTGAATATAGAAATGCAAGCATTAATCGATAAATATGAGAATTGCAAAACTGTAAACTCTTACAAAGGTACTGGCTATGTTAGCAGAAAAGAAAGAGAGCGCAGAGAATCATTTCGAACGCCAGATTATAAGGCAAAAATTCAAAGCATTGTTAAAGTGGTTAAGAGTGAGATAGGGGGTTGAGTATTCTGTTAGCCACGTATCTTTAGTGCGTGGCTAACAGATGGCGATGGTCAAATTGGCGGGAACATTGCGAGGCAGGGAGGCCTCGCCTCTGGGGTGTGCTGAGCATGCTTGTCCCGAGCGAAGTCGAGGGGATGTGCGGCCGAAGCGGCTAAAAATATTCCGAAAAAAGTTTATAAACAATATCCCGATGTGCCATGGAAAACGTTCGCCGGCTTTAGGGACAGATTGATTCACGCATATTTTGATGTAAATCTTGACATTGTGTGGAGAGCTGTTCAACAGATTGATAGTTTACTCGAAAAATTAAAGTAAATCTAGTTTTTAATAAATTCTTTTCTTACCGCAAGCAAAGGCATGATTAATAAAATAAATAAGAAAGAATTTAAAATCGCGTTTTGCCAAAACCCTTTCGATATTGAAAATAAAGTATCTGATACAAACCAGGCGACAATAGAAATTGTCATATAATACCAGCTTTCAAGATTTCCTTTTCGAAAAGGGCCAACAAGTATCAGAAGTAAGAGAATACTCCAGCCAAACATAACGGCTCCTAGAACTGCATGCGTTAACTCAATATATTTTACGGCGTTTGAACTAAAACCGCTTTCAATTGTATTTGATTGCGAATAGATTAACAGACTAAACCCTTTAATAGTTAAGTTTGGCATGATAATCATACAGATACTAATCAACATGACCACACTAATTACTGACATAAGCCAGTAATACCAGAAAACAGAAAATTTTAGTTTTTCATTCATGTTATTTTGCTATCGATATCATGTGTATAGGCTCTGAAAAGAGTTCTAATATTTTCAAAATGTGACTTCTCTTTGTATTATATGCTCTTATCTTTTTCTATCGCCAACGCCTTGTAGCAATCCTGCTACACTAATATCTTCATCAAGTTCATCCCAATGTATGCCAATGCCTCCCCCGCTAAGTTCATATTTTTCCAATTGGCTTGGGGTTGCTCTTTCTAATCTGGGAAAATAAGAAAATGGCACCGACAACTCTCTGCCATCTTCTAAATGAATTGTAAAATTATATTTACTAAAGGTCACTTTTGTTGCCTTAGGTTCAGATATTAAAGTACTCATTCCATTTCTCCATCATAAAAGTTTTATTTTCTTTTACCTTCTCTAATAATTGTTTTAATTCTTTTGAATTAAAGCCCCATGATTCTGATAACTTAACATCAGGCATTAACCAAAATTTTGCCAAATTGCCTGATTTTCTAACATGAACATGGGCTGGTTCAAGCGGCTCTCCTTCATTTGAAAAGAAAAAGAATTTGTATCCGTTCCATTCAAATATTTTAGGCATTGTATCAATTTACATACTTAAATTATAGTGACAATAATAAAAAAAACAACTTTTTATCGTTAAAATAATCAAATCATTATAATAGTTTGATAGAAATTTTATTAATAACAGAAAAAATCCATCAATGCTTATTTATAATACTCTTTCGCGAGATTCGTAACTTTTGTAATAAAATCAGTTTTGGCTTTCGTATATGTTATGCGGTCACCCTTGTGTTCTTTTGACAGTTTTATTTTTAAATCGCTGTATTCTTTAGCAGCTTTTGAATGCTCAATAAGATAGTCTCTAAACAATAATCTTTCCCATAATTCAAAAGCGGCTTCAATCATATGAATATGATGTGTTCTGTTACCATGGTCATCACGTTTGATAAACCACGCGTAAAATGGTGGGGTATCGTCGCCAAATGAAGGCCGCCAAAAATAATCATAGCCTTGTGCCTCAAGAACGGGCGCAACTTTACTTTTGGTTTTTTCAAGACTTTCGACTTCGACCAGCATATCAATAATTGGTTTAGCTGATAGACCGGGGACGGCGGTACTGCCGAAATGTTCAATTCGTTTTATAAAACCAGACGGCACACAAGATAGTAAATGATCCCGCTCGGTTTCAAACATATTTACCCAAATAGGGTTATAAGATTCAATGGAGATTTCTTCTTTTAAAACACGGTTTATTTTTTGTTCAAGAGTTTCTTTTACCGCGACTGCCTTGAAAAAAGTATAACAAAATACTCCATTTGCTTCTGCTGTTTTGTACAAAGCTTTGATGCCTTTATCAAATGTGTTTTTGTCAATTAAACCTTCGTTTACAGCCGTTTCGCGTATACCTTTTATCATTGCCGTGAAAGTGTTTTTTGTAAAGCCTTCAACAAATTTTGGTTTGCTTGAATCAACATATACAAATCGGGGAGAGACGCTAACAGAACTAAATCCTGAAGTATCTAAAAGAGGGTAGAGCTCTCTGCCTATATTGGCATTGCCGCCCGCTTTCGCTTGTAACTGTACCTGGCAATCAATTGCTTTGCGCGCGTTTTCATTATCAGGATGAAAAAAAGCTGAACCATGGTCGCCTTCTATAACAGTAATTGTACCGCCTTTTTTAAGAAGTCTTTTTAAAGAATTTAGCGCCTTTTGCGGTTGGGCTAAATGTTCAAGAACAAAGCATACAAAAACATAATCAAACGACTCCGGTTCAAAAGAAAGATTATATAAATCTCCCTGTTGAAAATTTACATTTTTCAATTTAGCGTTTTCAATTTTCTTTTTAGCTTCAATGAGCGAATTCTCAGAAATGTCAATAGAGGTAATTTGAGCATCAGGGCTGTTGCGGGCCAAAGTTATTGTTTGCGCGCCTACGCCGCAGCCTGCCTCAAGAACCTTGCTGCCAGCAGGGTAAGAAGTGTCAGAGTGCAATAATTCTACAAGGGTTACAGCCTGATCTTGCAAACGCGTGCTTTCATGCAAATTGTATCCGTGTACATATTTTTTATGAATTGAATCATTCATATATATTAATTTCTCAGAAAGTCATGACAGATATTTTGTTTGAATATAATGTAAAGAAGATTTTATAAATAAACATTATGACTGTATTGCGTCGCCGTTTGAAAAGTAGGTAGTCGAATTAATCACAAGAAAATTTGCTCATGGTTTTGCCATGCCTCGAAGAGATAGGATCTTTAATAATGATACTATCTTTGTCCCATCCCGTAGATTAAATAAAATGATACAAGGGATGCGTCAAGAAAAATTTGTGGTAGAAGAAATACTTTACGATTAATCATCATTTATTTTGATAGGTTTTTATCATTATGTTTAAAGAAATTGTAACTGAAAGATTACGTCTTCGAAAAATAAAATTATCAGACGCCAAAAGCATGTTTTTGTATGCCGCCAATAAAGAAACTACCAGGTATATGGGATGGCAAACTCATAACTCAATTGAAGAAACTAATGAGTATTTGAAAAGTATAATGCCATTATATAAAACAAAAAAATATTATGACTGGGCCATAGAATTAAAAGAAAACGGCAAAATGATTGGCACATGCGGTTTTGTCAATGTACAGACTAACAAAGAATTTGCTGAAATTGGTTACATCATACATCAAGATTACCACAAAAAAGGCTATGGTACCGAAGCGGTTCAAAGTCTTATTGAATTCGGGTTTAAAACTTTGCGGCTAACAAAAATATACGCTAGAATATACAAAGAAAATAAGATATCTATTCGGCTTGCTAAAAAATGCGGATTTACACTTGAAGTACAGCCTGAACACCCTTTAACCAAAGATCACATTTGTTCCGGCGCTTTAAGTTATAGTATTAAAAACGCAGAGTAAGCCAATAAAAACAAAATTTAAACAGCAAAATTATTCTATCATAATCAATTATGAATTTGTTTCCTGCAATGATTTTTCAAAAAATAAAAAATCCCTATCTCCTCTTTTGAAATCGCGTGAAGGATTATGAATGAATCCGTATGCTTTGTATAACTTATGCGCCGTATACATATTTACCTGCGTCCATAACAGCATTTTAGTATAACCAGTATTGTTTACGCTTTCTAACAATTCTTCAATTAGAAGCTTGGCTAACCCCTTGTTTCTAAATTTGGGTTTTACTCCCAGTAAATGCATTTCAATTTCATAGGTTTTCGCGAAAAGTTTGGCAGAAGAATTGTAATCTACACCAATTACCATACCTGCAATTTCATTTGAAGCAATTTCACGGGCGCAATAGATTACTCCCCGGTTTCTAATGCTTGCGGGTGAAAATGATGTCTTAAATTTATTCAAATCTATGAAGCCTTCGTCAAGGTATGCTTCTTTCAATATTTCTGTAATTTCATTATCCGCAAGTTTAAGTTCGCCAGAGGTACCAATCTTGAATTTCATTATTCAGTTTCGCCGGTATGTTTGTTTCATTTTTATAAATATGTTTTCAAATAAATAAACAGTAAGTCAAAAAGTATTTTAGATGTCTGTGCTTCTCTTGAAGCGATAGAAACGCTATATGCGACTTGTCAAAAGTTAATCTCGCCTAAAGATATTCATCTGCAACAAACTGCAAATTTTGGGGCTTTCCCATAAGGGCCAGAAGATCGCCGGTTTTTATTTCGGTATTGCCGCTTAATTCTGAAATCATTTCATTTTTGCGCTTTATGGCCAATATCCTGACAGAATAAATTTTGTTTAGTCTTAGTTCTGCCAGAGTTTTTCCTGAAATGGGGCTTTTTTCTTTAACCGTATAAGAAATAATTTCAAAGTCAGAGAGAAAATCATGCACATCCATGGCTTTGGCTGTTTTTCTTGTGAAACTGCTGAACATTTCATAGTTATCAAATCTTATTTCGTTTACAAATTTTTCAATTTCATCCCGCGGCACAAGATATTTTGTTAGAACCTTGGTGAATATTTCTATGGATGTTTCAAATTCTTCGGGCACTACATCGCTCGCGCCTAATGAATAGAGATCATGAATTTCTTTAATATACCGGGTTCTTACAATTATATGAATAAGGGGGTTTGTCTTTCGTATTGTTTTAATGATTCTTCGCGTAGCATGAGGATCCGAAATTGCGATGACGGCAATTCTTGCTTTTTCAATATTTAGATGATGAAGCACCGCCTCATTAACCGCGTCTCCGTAGTAAATGCTAATGCCCTTGGCTTTTTCTTCTTTTACGGTTTCAGGGTTCATCTCAATAACAGTATAAGATATACCGCTTCTTTCGCAGGCCTTTGCCAGATTTCTTCCGTTTAGGCCGAAACCGATGATTATGATGTGATCCGTTTTCTTTGTCCATTTTTTACCGCTTACAATATGCAGGTCTCTTTTCCATTTTTTTGGAAAGGGAAATTTCAGAAGAAAATCTGACATTTTAGGGGCAAAGGTCAAAATAAAAGCCGTTGTAGACATCGAGAGTACGGCGACCGAGAGAAAAGTCTGATAAGAGTTCATGGTTAAAATATTCAGGCTTAACCCTGATTTTACCAGAATAAAAGAGAATTCCCCCACCTGGCTTAAGGCAACCCCGACCATAATTCCCGTGCGAAGAGGATACCCTAATAGAAGAGTAACCATACCCGCGATTAGGGCTTTTACTACAAGAAGGCCAAGCGTTAATCCCAGTATCTTAAAGGGAATACTTAAAAAGAAATCAATATTTAGAAGCATGCCTATTGATATAAAGAAAAAACTCATGAAAACATCTTTAAAAGGCAGAATGTTTCCGAGCGCCTCGTGACTGTATTCCGATTCTGATATGATAAGCCCGGCCAGAAACGCCCCAAGGGCAAGCGAAAGCCCGATGCTGGCGGTAAGCCATACAATGAGAAGGCAGACGGCGAATATGCTTAACAGAAAAAGCTCTTTTAAGCGGGTTTTGGTGATTTGAAAAAGTAAAAAAGGCACAATCCATTTTGTCGCCGCGTAAACTAAAACGACAATCAGGGCCGCTTTTAGCAGCAGCCCTCCCATGTTTGAACTGTCTGAGATACCGCTTCCCGCAAGAAGCGGCACAAGCAGCATCATGGGTACAATGACTAGGTCTTGAAAAATTAGTATCCCGAATGTGGTACTGCCGTGAGGGGTATCTATTTCGGCTCTTTCTTGAATTAGTTTTAATACAATGGCGGTACTGCTAAATGAGATTAAAATTCCCATTAGAAGAGCTTCTTCAAAAGAGTAGCCTCGAATCTTCTCAAGAAAGAAAAAAACTAAGATAGTCAAAAAAACCTGTAAAGAACCGCCTAATAATACAGATTTCTTTAGTTTTAAAAGATGCCGAAACGAAAATTCAATGCCTATGGCAAAAAGAAGAAGAACAATGCCTATTTCGGCAAGTACATCCACCTGGTTTACTTCGCTAATTATAGCCAGCCCATAGGGTCCGGCTATAATGCCGGTGGCGAGGTATCCTACGATAGCGGGTATTTTTAATTTGTGGCAGAGAAGCAATACGCCTACAGAGAGCGCGAATATGATTACAATATCGTTTAATAAAGGAATGTGCATTTAGTTTTTCCGTTTCGTCTAAATATAAAATTCATAATCTTATTCTGATTTCTATAAGCAACAATTTTTTTAGGCGGTTATTTAAAAATTTAAACAGAAATAGAAAAAAACCGCAATTCATGCAGGTATGCAATATATGGAGATAATTTCGACGAAAGTAAATAAATTCAATGGAAAAAAATATTTAAAAACATACAAAAAATAGACCATGAGAAAAAGATATAGTATCATACTAAAATGATTTATTAATATTGTGCCATAAGAGGGCCTTAAATGTGCGTGAATGAGCTAAACCGATGTCAAAGGTAAACTTTTTTGAAAATTATAACGAAGAAAAAATTCAAGATGTCTTAAACGGGCAGTCTGGCAAAGATGCCGTCATTTTTGCGATGTTTGCCGAGAAAGAAAAAAACGCGGTAAAAAAACTTCAAAAAGAATGCGCTAAAAAAAACATAAAATTATTGGGTATGGTTTTTCCCTCTCTTCTTGATAAAAACGGATTTCATGAAAACGGAGTCTTGTTATATGCCCCCGATAAAATAAAAAAAGCGGCAATATTTGAAGATGTTCCGCTTTCTAAAAAAGCTCTTTCAGATTATATGAAAAATATCAGCGCGTCTTTTTTGCCCGAGTTTTCAAGGGCCTATAAAAGTTCATTATATATGGTATTTGACGCGATGCTGCCCAACATTGCTTCTTTTTTAGATATTTTGTATGAAGAGATGGGCAGCGAAGTTAATTATGTAGGAATCAACGCCGGCAGCGAGACCTTTTTGCCGATGCCTTGTTTATTTGATAATGAAAGAGAATATAATAATTCGGTGTTGATGGTTTTATTTGACGAAGAAAGCGAGACGATCATTGAACACGGGTATACGGTTCCCGAAAAGAGACTGATTGCCACTTCGGCATCGGGCAATAAAATTGTTCATATTGACTGGAGACCCGCTTTTGAAGTTTATAAAGAAGTGATAAGAGAAAGCTATTCTCATGAAATCACAAAAGATACCTTTTATGAAAACAGCGTACATTTTCCTTTTGGCATTATTTTGGCGAGCGGCGAGATTCTGGTTAGAATTCCGGTTAAGCTTGAAGAAGACGGCTCTTTGTTTTGCGTTGGAGAAATTCCCGAAAACTCAATGATTACGCTTTTAAAGGCTCCTGACAGAGATAAATTAGAGACGCCGGCGGTTCTTATGAAACGAATATCTAAAAATAATAAAGCCGCAAACTTTCTTTATTATTGCGCCGGCAGAAGAATGCATATGAGAGAAAACGCCGTTTATGAAATAAAAGAATTAGCGAGATTAAAGAAAGATTTTAATTTTTTTGGGGCCTTAACTTTAGGAGAAGCGGGCAGCTTAAGCGGGAAGGGATATCCGGCGTTTCACAACGGTACGCTGGTATTTACGCAGCTAAGTTAACTTGTATAATTATGGATAAGTTGTTTATATTAACTATTCTTTATGATATGGCTCTTGCCGTCGGTTCGCATAATAAATCAGATGAGCTAATAGAGGCGGTTTTGCAGAAACTGATGCTGCATTCGGGATTTCCGATTGGCTTGTTTTTGAGCAAAAAATCCAAATCGAAAAATTCATATTCTCTTAAATACGGTATAGGAGATAATCGTTTTAAGAAAACGCTTGGTAAAACGGTAGACCTTGAACAATTCGAGGGCGCAAAAAACGAATTGGAATTTGCTGAGAATCTTTTTGAAAAGTTAAAGATCTCTCCGGTTAATATAAGAAAAACAATATTGTTAAACGCTTCAGAAGAGGGAATGTTTTTACTTTGCGCCTCAGAAGAAATTGAAATTTCATATTCTCCAAAAGTTATTTTTGAACCGGTCATGAATAACTTCGCGAAAAATTTAAAATTATTAAGAAAAAATGAATCGGTATTTAAAAGAACAAAAGAGAACCTGTATCTTGCCGAGCAGGTAATTCACTCTACTACAGAGGGTATTATGATAGCCGACCAAAATCTTAAAATTTTGTACGCCAATCCCTCTCTTGCTGAAATTTCGGGCTACTCTGAAAACGAAATAATAGGCAAGACGCCCGCTTTTTTTCAGTCGGGATGGCATGACAAAGAATTTTACCGGAATATGTGGAAAGATATAGAAAAAAATGGCAGCTGGAGCGGCGAAATTTGGGACAGAAAAAAAGACGGAAGTCTCTACTATGCTCATCTTTCCATTTCGGCAATTAAAGATAAAAACAACGAAACGTCGCATTTTGTCGGTATTACAATCGACCAAACCGAGCGAAAAGAGCGCGAAAAGCTCATTGAAAACCTTCACTTTTTTGATCCGTTAACAAAACTGCCGAATCGCACATTATTTGAAGACAGGCTCGAACAAAAACTGCATGAGGCAGAGAAGCATTCAGAAAAAGCCGCCTTGTTGTATTTTGATCTTGATAATTTTAAATTTTTAAATGATACCATTGGTCACCGCAAAGGAGACGATTTTTTGAAAATCGCGGCGTCTAAAATATATGAAGAACTGACTAAAAAGTCTGAAGACATACTGTTTTCAAGGTTCGGAGGCGACGAGTTTTGCGTTTTACTTGAGCAGCTAGAGAGCCCGAATGAGGCGGCTCTGGTTTCAAAAAAAATCAATGAAATCTTTTTAAAATCTTTTAAAATCGACGAACATGAGTTTTATTCCGGGGCCAGTATCGGTATTGCAGTGTATCCCGAAGACGGCGGCGACGCGCAGTCTCTTTTGAAAGCGGCCGATATGGCAATGTTTCACGCTAAGAATAATAATAAAAACAGTTATCAGTTTTTTACAAGGCAAATGAACAAACGGGCCTTTGAGTGGATGCTCTATGAATTTCATCTTAGAAATGCCGTTGATAATAATGAACTTGAGGTTTTTTTTCAGCCAAAGGTAGATACTTTAACGCAAGAAGTTGTCGGCATGGAGGCACTTTTGAGATGGAGGCATCCTGAGTTCGGGATGGTTTCGCCGGGTACGTTTATTCCCATTGCCGAAGACGCCGGTCTGATTAATAAACTGGGCCTGTGGGTTCTTGAAGAATCTTGCAGACAGACCAGACTTTTACATGAAAAAGGCTACGATAAACTAAAAGTCTCTGTGAATGTCTCAGGCTTTCAGCTTCAAGCCGGAAACTTCATAGATTTAGTAGAAACGACTTTGAAAAAAGCAGGTTTGTCAAATGAATTTCTTGAACTTGAAGTAACAGAAACGACATTAATGAAAAACATGAAATCTGCGGTTGAAAAATTAAATCAAATAAAAGACCTGAATATTAGAATTTCTATGGACGATTTCGGCACGGGTTATTCGTCTATCAGTTATTTACGAAAACTTCCTATTGACAGATTAAAAATTGATCAGAGTTTTATACGCGATTTAGACGACAACAGAGGAAAGTCGGTTGTTTCAGCAATTATTTCTTTGGGTAAAAATTTGGGATTAGATATAATAGCCGAGGGCGTCGAAAGCAGAGAACAGTTAAGATTTTTGGAATTTAATTTATGCGATGAAATTCAGGGTTATTACTACAGCCCTCCCGTGTCAGTGGTTGATTTCGAAGTTTTTTTACAAAAACATCGCAAGAGAGAACTAGCGCAACCCGTTAAATAAATAGAAATAGCCGCAGAATATGTAAAGCGCCAAAATGCCTGCTTCTTTTAACTCTACATATTCTGCGGCGTCAGCCTGCAGTGCCCTATCCCCTGGTTTCCCGCAAAATGCCGATTAGATTTATCGTATTTTTAGCATATTTAAAAAAGAATGTCAATAGGTAAAATTACCTATTTTTTCAGTTTGAACTATTTTTATAAAATTCCGGCTTTTGTTATGTTTTTGCTTGCCGCCGTGTAACAAAAAAAGAAAATGGCCTTTCAACAAGGCCTGAAATTCAGGCTTTTGTCAGGTTAATGTAAAAAAGCCTGAATGATGCTCTTGATTCAAGCGACAGCTGAAATTCGAGGCAAAGAAATAAAAAACGATTTTTTTTTAAGGAGAAGCTTTTATGGCAAAAGAAAAATTTGATAGAAGTAAAGTTCACGTTAACGTAGGCACAATCGGCCATGTGGATCACGGTAAAACCACTTTAACGGCGGCTATTACTATGACTTTAGCAAGCAAGTTCGGGGGTTCTAATAAAGCTGTGGCATATGATGAAATTGATAACGCGCCCGAAGAAAGAGAACGCGGCATTACAATCGCGACATCTCACCAGGAGTACTCGACAGATAAAAGACATTATGCGCACGTTGACTGTCCCGGTCACGCCGACTATGTGAAAAATATGATCACAGGCGCAGCTCAGATGGACGCCGCTATTTTGGTGGTATCAGCGGCTGACGGTCCTATGCCCCAGACAAGAGAGCATATTCTTTTGGCGAGACAGGTAGGCGTTCCGAATATTATTGTATTCTTAAATAAAGTAGACATGCTTCCTGAGGCAGATAGGGCAGAGATGCTTGAGTTGGTTGAAATGGAAGTTCGCGATCTGTTGAATAAATATAATTTCAAAGGTGATGAGATTCCCTTTGTTTCGGGTTCTGCTCTGAAAGCCGTAGAAGGCGACGAAAGCGATATCGGTCAAGGTGCTATATTAAAGCTGGCTGAGGCGCTTGATTCATACGTTCCAGATCCGGTTCGCGATGTTGATAAGACATTCTTGATGCCTGTTGAAGACGTTTTTACGATTACAGGTCGAGGCACCGTAGCTACGGGCCGAATTGAGCGCGGGCAGATCAATGTAAACGAAGAAGTTGAAATTGTAGGCATACGCGATACTCAGAAAACAACCGTTACCGGCATTGAGATGTTTAGAAAGCTTCTTGATTTCGGGCAAGCCGGCGATAACGTGGGTATCTTGTGCCGAGGCTTGAAGCGCGAAGATATCGAAAGAGGGCAGGTTCTTGCTAAACCCGGTTCGATTACTCCTCATAAAAAGTTTAACGCCGAAGTACTTGTTCTTACAAAAGAAGAAGGCGGCAGACATACTCCGTTTTTTAATAACTATCGGCCGCAGTTTTATTGTAGAACGACCGACGTTACAGGAACAATTAAGCTTCCCGAAGGCGTTGAAATGGTAAATCCCGGCGATAACGTAAATATGGAAATTGAGCTCATCAACCCAATTGCGATGGAAGAAGGTCTAAGATTCGCGATTCGCGAAGGCGGTCGAACCATTGGCGCAGGCGTTGTGAGCAAGATTCTTGAATAGAATTAAATAAGGTTAGTAAGCAATATGAATTCGGCTATGCAGAAAATACGGGTTAAGTTAAAATCATTTGACTATCGTTTGCTTGATAAGTCAACGCAAGAGATAGTAGGAACAGTTAAGCGAACAAAGGCCCGTATTGCAGGGCCGGTTCCTTTGCCTACAAAAAAAGAAAAGTTTACGGTATTACGTTCGACGTTTGTTCATAAAGATTCGAGAGAGCAGTTTGAAATGAGAACGCACTCGAGGCTGATAGACATCTTAGAGCCTACGCCCGATACCATTGACGCTCTGATGAAGTTGCAGCTGCCCGCGGGGGTTTCTGTCGATATTAAATCGTAAAGACGGGCAGAGATAAACGTAAGTAATTATAGTTTAGAAAAAAGAGAAATTAAGGAAGTAAAATGGCAAAGGGATTGCTCGGCGAGAAGATAGGGATGACGCAGGTGTTTGAAAGCAACGCCCTGCTTCCGGTTACCGCTTTGGCTTTAGGGCCGTGTTATGTGACGCAAGTGAAAAACGTTGAAAAAGACGGGTATTCAGCTGTGCAGATAGCTTATAAAGAAAAAAGAAAAAAACTGTTTTCAAAGCCGCAGGCGGCTCACCAGAAAAAAGCTTTGGGCGAAAAAGACGTTTGTTATCGATATTTGAAAGAAATCAGAGATTTTTCAGAAGATAAAAAAGCCGGAGATATTATAAGCTGTGAAATATTTTCTCAGGGAGAAAAAGTCGTGGTGCAAAGCGTAAGCAAAGGCAAGGGGTTTCAGGGCGTTGTTAAACGTTATAACTTTGGCGGCGGGCGCGAAACACACGGTTCAACATTTCATAGGAGCACCGGCGCAATAGGCGCGGGTACATATCCCGGAGAAGTTAAGAAAGGCAAGAAAATGCCGGGTCGAATGGGCGGTAAAAAAACAGCCATTAAGAACGTTGAAATTGTAAAGATTGTTCCCGAAGAAAATATCATTCTTGTTAAGGGCAGTATTCCCGGTCATCCGGGCAGTCTGGTGTATCTTTATACAAAATAATTAAATTGTAATTATAATAGAGCGCTGAAGAGATAAATATGAACACAAAGTTATTAGATTTTGCCGGTAAAGAGCTTGGAGAAAAAGAGCTTCCGAAGGTATTCGTCGTAGAAAAGGTGAACGAAAGTCTTATATGGGAAGTTATAAAAGCTGAAAACGCATCGATGCGACAAGGCACTCATAAAACCAAAGAAAAAGGCGAGATAAGAGGGGGGGGAGCAAAGCCCTTTCGTCAAAAAGGCACCGGACGAGCCAGGCAGGGTTCAAACAGATCTCCTCTTATGAGAGGCGGTGGTACTGTTTTCGGGCCGAGGCCAAGAGATTATTCTGAAAAGATTCCCGTAAGCAAGAAAAAGGCCGGAATCAGGCATATTATCGCCAAAAAGGCTCTCGAGGGTAAAATTGTAGTTATTGAAAGCTGGAAACCCGAAAAAATAAACGCTAAAACCGCGTTTGAAGGTTTTGATAAGGTAGTAAAGGCATCTTCTTTTAATGAAGAATACTTTAAGGGTAAGAAGGTAAAAGCCAATACAAACGATAACCGCAGAAAAATCACGGTGCTTGTAGAAGGCGATGTGGTAGAACGCAAAAAATCGGTTAGAAATATACCATGGATAAATTTGATTAATATAAACCGAATGGCGGCTTTGCCTTTGTTTTATAATCACGGCATTATAATAACATCAGAAGCGTTTGATAAATTAGAATCGGCTGTTAGAGCCAAGTGAGTAAATTATGGATATCTATGATATAATTAAACATCCTATTGTAACTGAAAAAGCCGAATCATTAAGAGAAAACAATGTTTATGTTTTTAAGGTTGATCTTCGTTCAAATAAGAAAATGGTTTCGCAGGCGATAGAAAAGATTTTTAACGTGAAGCCAAAGAAAGTAAACATGGCAAAAATTCCCAGATACTCAAAAGTAAATCGTTATGGCACAGGCAGAACATCCGTAGGAAAAAAAGCCTTTGTATATTTGAATAAAAAAGATAAGATAGAAATATTTGAAGGTGTATAATGGCTGTTAAAAAATTTAAACCGACGACTCCTACTCAAAGATATAAAACGGTGATAAAAACCGTTAAAAGCGCCGCAAATGAACCTTGCAAGTCTCTTTTGGCGCCTTATAAAGAAAAAGCGGGTAGAAATAATATAGGTCAGATAACCGTGCGCAGAAGAGGCGGCGGTCATAAAAGACGATATAGAATCATCGATTTTAAAAGAAATAAATTCAATATTCCCGCTAAAGTAGAAAAAATAGAATATGATCCGAATAGAACGGCAAATATTGCATTATTATGTTATGCTGACGGCGAAAGACGTTATATTTTAGCTCCCGATAAGCTTGTAGAAGGGCAAATTGTAATTGCCTCTGAAAAAATAGAAATGGAAGCCGGTAATGCGGCCCCTATAGCAAGCATCCCCATAGGCACCAATATTCATAATATTGAGCTTAATGCCGGCAAGGGCGGTCAGTTGGCCAGATCTGCGGGTGTTTATGGCACAATCTCAGGAAGAGACGAAAATTATACGGTTGTAAAAATGCCGTCGGGTGAAGTTAGGAAAGTGCATAATAAATGTATGGCCACTGTCGGTATTGTGAGCAATCATGAACATGAGTTATTGAAAATAGGGAAGGCAGGCAGAAACCGATGGCTGGGAAAAAGGCCCAAGGTTAGAGGCGTGGCAATGAATCCTGTAGACCATCCATTAGGCGGCGGAGAAGGCAAGTCGTCTGGGGGTAGGCACCCGGTAACGCCATGGGGCAAACCAACAAAGGGCAAAAAAACAAGAAATCGTAAAAAGCCCAGCGAAAAATTCATAATGAAAAAAAGGAAGTAGTGACAAATGGCGAGATCGTTAAAAAAAGGCCCCTTTATAGATTCACACCTATTTAAGAAGGTTGAAAAAGCAAAGGCATCGGGAGATAAAAAGCCAATTAAAACGTGGTCAAGACGTTCTACGATATTTCCTGAGATGATTGGTATGACATTTTTAGTGCATAATGGCAATAAATTTGTTCCGGTATTTGTAAACGAGAATATTGTGGGTCACAAGTTAGGAGAATTTTCTCCAACAAGAACTTATAAAGGACACACAAGTCTTGATAAGAAAAAATAATTTAAAATTAAGAAAGGATTGCATAAGGTATTATTATGGAGGTTAAAGCAAGTTATAATGATTTAAGAGTTTCGCCTCAAAAGGTCAGACTGGTTGTTAACGAGATAAGAGGATATGAATTTGCCGAGGCGGTTGACTTGTTGAAAAATATTCATAAAAAGTCGGCGAAAGCGGTTTTAAAGACGATTAAAAGCGCGGCTGCAAATGCAAAGGTTTTTAATCCTGATATAAAAGAATCAGATTTGTACGTCAAAAAGATATTTGTAGACGCTGGAACAGTATGGAAGCGTTTTATGCCAAGAGCAAGAGGCAAAGCAGATAGAATATTGCGAAGAACCAGTAAGCTTACAGTAGTGCTTTCTGACGAATAGGAAAAACAATGGGACAAAAAGTAAATCCAATTGGCATAAGGCTAAAAATTAACAGAACATGGGATTCTGTTTGGTATGCAAGAAAAGAAAATTTTGCGAAATTATTGCATGAAGATTTAAAAATTAGAGAAAAGATAAAAAAGAAATATAATAAAGCGGGTATTGTCAAAGTCGCTATTGAAAGATTTCCCGAAAAAATTCACGTAAAGTTACATAGCGTAAAACCTGGCGTTGTCATTGGCCAACGCGGAAAAAATATAGAAGCGTTAAAATCAGAGCTATCAAAGATAGTAACAAAACCATTAGAAATCAAAATAATTGAAGTCGCCAAGCCAGACGCATCGGCAAAGGCCCTTGCTGAAAATATCGCAATACAACTTGAAGAAAGAATGCCTTTTAGACGCGCTATGAAGCAGACTCTGCGTTCAAGTATACGCGCAGGCGTATTAGGCGTAAAAATCATGGTTTCAGGTAGATTAAACGGGGCCGATATGGCGAGAACTGAACAGTATCTTGAAGGAAGGGTGCCGCTTCATACGCTTAGAGCAATTATAGACTATGGTTTTGCCGAAGCAGATACGACATTTGGCAAAATTGGCGTAAAAGTATGGTTGTACCATGGCGATCATCTTGAATCATCTGCTGCGGCCAACGAAGAAGATAAATACATGGTAAAAAGACGCGAAAGTTAGTATAAGCATATAAATTATATATAGTAAGGAATAAACATGCTCTCACCAAAGAAGTTAAAATGGAGAAAACCTCATACAGGCAGATTAAAAGGTCTGTCAAAGGGAGGTAACGAAGTCTCTTTTGGAGAAATAGGGTTAAAGGCAATTACTGCAAATCGCCTGACTTCAAGGCAGATAGAGGCGGCCAGAACGGCTATGACTCGTCATGTGAAAAGGGGAGCAAAAGTTTGGATTCGAATTTTTCCCGATAGGCCGGTTACAAAAAAACCCGCCGAGACCAGAATGGGCAAAGGCAAGGGAAGTCCTGAGTATTATGTAGCGGTTATAAAGCCGGGTAAGGTAATGTTTGAAATGAGCGGCGCAAATGAAAACTTGATGCGAGAAGCATTTAAGAGAGCGGCGGCCAAGCTTCCTCTAAAATGCAAGATTGTTACCAGAGAAAGCTTCTAAGCAATTAAAACATACATTATTCTAAATACAGGGAATACTAGAGATTTATGATCGTTTTTGAACTGGTCGTCAGGCCGCAAGTTGATTGACGGCATGACGAAGAAATAATTTATGGATGAATAGAAATGGCAGTAAAAGAAAAAACTACAAAGAAAACGGGCCAGAAAAAAGGCGCATTTCAGCAAATGACCGATAAAGAGCTGGCTGTTAATCTGGCAGATTTTAAAAAAGAACTGCAAGAAACAAGATTTAAGACAATTACATCAGGGTTTACTAATGTAAGTCGTTTTAAGATATTAAAAAGAAATATAGCTCGTATTTTGACAATACAAAAATTGCGCTCAAAGCAAGCGGTTGAAAGTAAGTAAAAGGCAATATGAAAACAAAGCAGGAAAGAACAAAAAAAGGCATTGTAGTTTCTGACAAGATGGATAAAGGTATTGTTGTTAGAATAGATTATAGAAAGCTAGATAAAAAATTTAAGAAAACCATAAAGCAAAGCATAAAAGTGATGGCGCATGACGAGAAAAATGAGGCAAAACAGGGAGACGTTGTCAAGATAAAAGAAACAAGGCCCTTGTCTAAAAGAAAGAGATATGTTTTATTAGAAGTAATGCAGCGTCCTGAGGTTGTAGCGTAAGTTAGGAGATTTATAAGAAATGTTGCAAATGCAATCATATTTAAATGTAGCCGATAATAGCGGCGCAAGAAAAGTTCAGATAATAAAAGTTTTGGGCGGTTCAAAACGCCGTTATGCCGGCATAGGCGACGTCGTGGTTGCGGCTGTTAAGCAGGCGACGCCCGCCTATGGCATAAAAGATGTAAGCGGTAAAAAAGATCATAAGAAGCAAGTCGTATCTGCCGTAATTGTTCGAACAACAAAAGAAATAAAAAGGCCAGATGGAACATATATAAGATTTGACGACAATGCATGTGCCATAGTTGATAATCAGAATAATCCAAAAGGCACCAGGATATTCGGGCCAGTAGCAAGAGAGCTTAGAGAAAAGAATTTTATGAAAATTGTGTCGCTTGCTCCTGAGGTGTTATAATATGCAAAAATTGAAAAATATTAAAGCTCCCATTAAGACAAGGCTGAAGGTAAACGACGAAGTCGTGGTAATCGGGGGCAAGAGCAGAAAACAAAGAGGCAAGATATTAGCTATTGATAAAAAAAGAGGAAGAGTTATAGTTCAAGGGGTTAACTTGCGCAAGCGCTATGCAAGACCTACGCAGGAAAATCCCAAGGGCGGAATTCTAGAGATAGAGTCTCCTGTGCATATATCTAATGTTAGTTATTATGACGCAAAAGAAAAAAAAGCGGCTAAGATAAGAATGAGTATTGATAAGGCAGGTAAGAAAGTGCGAATATCTTCAGCGTCAGGTAAAGAAGTAGATTAATTAATATGAGCGCGAAAACGAAAACAACCGACTACGCAAGACTGCAGTCTGAGTATAATGAAAAATATAGAAGCGAGCTTAAAAAAGAATTAGAAATTGCTACTGTAATGCAGGCCCCTGAGTTAAAAAAGATTGTTATCAATGTAGGGGCGGGTAAAGCAATTCAAAATCCTAAGATATTGGATTCTATTGTTGCAGAGATGGCGGTAATTGCGGGACAAAGACCCGTAAAGACCAAGTCAAAAAAGGCCATAGCTGGCTTTAAGCTGCGTGAAAACATGTGGATAGGCGCGAAAGTGACATTGAGGGGCAAAAGAATGTATGAGTTTTTTGACAGACTTGTGAATATTGCTCTTCCCCGAGTGCGTGATTTTAACGGATTAAGTAGAAAGGCCTTTGATAAAAGCGGAAATTATTCGATAGGCATAAAAGAACAGATAATATTTCCTGAAATAAATTTTGATAAAGTTGAGAATATACATGGGATGGACATTACTTTGGTGATAAAATCTCGGGGAAAAGAAGACTCTCTTAAGTTATTAGAGAAGTTTAACTTCCCTTTTAGAAAAAATTAACGGGTAGAAATAGATATGGCAAAAAAATCGGCAAGAATGAAACAACGAAGAGAGCCGAAGTTCTCGTCAAGAAGGTATAACAGATGCCCGCTATGCGGCAGACCAAAGGCATATATGAGAAGATTTGATATGTGCAGAATTTGTTTTAGGGAATCTGCCTCAGCAGGTATAATTCCGGGAGTTACAAAATCATCTTGGTAAATAACAAAAAAGGATTTTAATTGGCATGAGCGTATCAGATACAATTGCAGATTCATTAACGAGAATTAGAAATGCCCAGAATGCTGGGCATGAGAAAGTTTCTATTCCGGCGAGTAATGTTCTAGAGTCGATAGTGAAAATATTGAAAAATGAAGGTTTTATTGCGGGGTTTAATAAAATTAAACTTGATAATAAAAATATGATAAATATTGAATTAAAGTACTATGAGGGCAGACCCGTAATCACTCAAATAAATAGAATTTCAAAGCCCGGCAGAAGAGTGTATACATCATGGAAAAATATCCGCCCTATGATGAATAATATCGGTATAAATATTTTATCAACTCCCAAGGGAGTTATTACCGGTAAAGAAGCTAAAATGCAGAATGTGGGCGGCGAGCATTTATGCGAGGTTTGGTAATTAAATGTCAAGAATAGGTTTTAAGCAAATCGAAGTTCCGGCGGGCGTTGAGATTCAGATTGGCGCCGATAACGTAACTTTAAAAGGCTCTAAAGGCGCTCTTGAGACGCCTTTGTTTCCGGGTATAACCGTAGAGAACGTCGAGAACTTTTTAAAAGTCAAAAGAGACGCTGACAGTAAAGATAAGAAAGCAAAGCATGGTCTGGTAAGAGCCTTGTTGGCTAATTCTGTAAAAGGAGTATCTGTCGGCTTTCAAAAAGTGCTCTTATTACAAGGGGTCGGATACAGGGCCCAGAAAAAAGGAAATGATATTCAGTTAAGTCTAGGGTTTTCGCATGAGGTATTGCATAAAATACCAGAGGGAATTAATGTAGATATTCCCGAGCCCACAAAGATTATAGTATCGGGAATTGACAAGCAAAAAGTGGGAGAATTGTCAGCTCAAATACGTAAATATCGTCCTCCTGAGCCGTATAAGGGAAAAGGCGTCAGGTATGAAGACGAACATGTTAGAAGAAAAGCCGGTAAGTCGGGATCAAAATAAACAGGTATAAGTATATGTCATTGGGTTTAATAAAAGAAATACAAGTTAAAAGAAAAAAAAGAATTCGCCATAAAGTGAAAAGTAATAATAAGGTTTTAAGGCCGAGAATTTATTTGCATATTTCAAATAAAAATATGTATGCACAATTAATTGACGATAAAACCGGTAAAACGCTTGTATGCGCCGCGACAGCGGGTTCGGGGTTTAAAGATAATAAAGTGAATAAGAACAAAGAAACTGCAAAAAAATTAGCGGATATATTTACCGACAAATTAAAAGAAAAAAAGGTTGAATTAACACAGGGCTTTGTATTTGACCGTGGGCAGCGCTTGTATCATGGCAAAGTAAAAGAATTTGCCGAAAAGTTAAGAGAAAATGGAGTTTTATTTTAGGATTTAATATGACAGGGAATACCCAAGCAAAAAGCAAAAAAACAAGAAAATCGGGAAAAAAAGAGCCCGCGAAAAGAAATGTTGTTTTAATCGACAATAATGAAATTGAATTAACCGAAAAAGTCGTTAATATGGGTCGCGTCGCCAAGGTAGTTAAAGGCGGAAGGCGATTTTCATTTAACGCATTAACAGTAGTAGGAGACGGCGAAAGATATGTAGGCGTGGGTTTTGGTAAAGCAAAAGAAGTGCCTGAAGCGATTAGAAAAAGTATAGAAGCCGGTAAAAAGAATATTATTAAAGTAAAAAGAAATAAGGCGACTATTCCGCATGCCGTTATAGGCAAGTTTAAGTCGGCAAGAGTATTGCTGAAACCAGGAGCCCCTGGTACAGGTATTATCGCCGGTGAAGCTGTAAGAGCGGTTGTAGAACTTGGTGGAATTCATGATATATTAACAAAAGCTCAGGGAACTTCAAATCCCTTGAATATTGTAAAAGCGACTATTGACGGTTTAAGCAAATTAACTACAGCCGAAGAGGCAAAAAATAAAAGAGGTCTTACTCTGCCCGATGTATTTGGCGAGTACAGTAAAAAAAGACGAGAAGAAAAAAAGATACAAGCAACCGAGCAGGCAGAAAAAGAAGCTAAAAAAGCCGATGAAGCGCTTATTCGATCTAAGCAAAAAGCTGAAATTGTCGCAAAACAGATAGAAATAGAAAAAGAGAAAGCCGCAAAAAAAACGGCTGAAAAGGCGAAAGAAGAAGCTAAAAAAGCTGAAGAAGCCTCAAAAGTTCAAAAGACCCCGGAGGCGACCGAAACGCCCGAGGAAACAAAAGAGGTTGAAAGTAACGAATCGCCTAAAGAGCCTGAGATGAAAGAGGCAAATTTAGAAGAAGAGAATAAAGAATAATGGCAGCGGTAAAAAAAGTAAATATAACGCAGGTAAAAAGCGCTATAGGCAGAAATCAAAAGCAGCGAAACACTTTGACCGGTTTGGGTCTGGGCAGAATAGGCAAAATGAGGGAACATAATTTGACTCCGCAAATACAAGGCATGATAAATAAAGTAGGATTTTTGTTAAAAATAGAGGAAGTTAAATGAGTGTATTAAATCCTAACAAGGGAGCTGTTAGAGTAAGAAAAAGAGTAGGCAGGGGCGTAGGCTCGGGCTTGGGAAAAACATGCGGCCGTGGACAAAAAGGCCAGAGAAGCCGAACAGGCGGCGGCGTAAGACCTGGGTTTGAAGGCGGACAAACTCCTTTATATAGACGAGTTCCCAAAAGAGGATTTAAGAATCTTTTTAAGAAAAATTGGAATATTATAAATCTGGGCAGTCTGGCTCTTAAGATAAATGAAAAAAAAGAGCTGCAGCAGCTTACTGAGCTGAATTTTTCAGATATGCTAAAAACCGGAATTATACAAAAAGAAAAATATCCCGTAAAATTATTAGGAGCCGTTAACGAATCTTCAGATTTGAGCGCGCTTAAAGGCAAGACAATCATAGTCAGCAAAGCAAGCAGGTCGGCTTTAGAGAAGGCCGCAAAAAATAATTTAACGGTAAAATTCGAACATCAGGAAAATCCGACAAAGCAAGTTAAACAAAACAAAAAAGAATCTGTCATTAAAAAAGAAAAATCTTCCGTCGAGTCAGTTGATGAGTCAGTAGACAAAGAAACAAAAACTGAAACAATATCTGAAAAAGAATAAAAGATGTTTAGAGCCATATCCACAATATTAGCGATTCCCGATTTAAGGTTTAAAGTTCTCTTTACGATAGGGCTTTTACTTGTTTATAGAGTGGGCGCACATATTACAATACCGGGAATTAACTTTAATATATTAAATGAATATATGCGCTTTAGCGTTGGTGCGACACCTGAATTAACCGATTATATTGACTTATTTGCCGGCGGAGCCTTTAAGCGACTATCGCTATTTGCCTTAGGTATTATGCCTTACATTTCAGCTTCAATCATAATGCAATTAATGATGGTGGTAGTTCCGTCATTACAGCGATTGTCAAAAGAAGGCGAATTCGGAAGAAAAAAAATCAATCAGTATACAAGATACGGAACAGTATTAATTTGCGGAGCTCAATCATACGGAATCACATACTATATTCAAATGAAGCATGTTGAGATATTAAGCAGAAGCTCTGAAAGTATGCTGATTGACGGAGGCTACAGCATAAGCTTTGTATTAATGGCTATGCTTGCCATTACAACAGGTACCATTGTACTAATGTGGATGGGCGAGCTGATTACCGAGAAGGGTATAGGAAACGGAATTTCCCTTATAATATTCGCTAATATCATTGCAAGCGCGCCTGCAGCAGTCGGCGCATTTTGGCTTGATGTTAAAAAAGCCGAAGTAGAGGTTATTTTAGCCCTTATTTTATTGGCTGTCTTTTTAATCATGATTGGGCTTTCAATTTTGTTGACCGAGGGAACAAGAAAAATACCCGTTCAATACGGTAAAAGAATAGTAGGCAGAAAAATGGTTCAGGGTTCAAGTCAGTCTTTGCCCATTAAGGTGAATTCTGCCAATGTTATGCCCATTATCTTTGCGGTTTCATTAATGATGTTTCCGTCGCAAATTGCCAATTATTTAGGAGACGAATATCAGGAATTTGCGAGATTTATACAAACTCATTTATATCCCGGTAAAATAACATATATTATAGTATATGTAACGATGATTATCTTTTTTGCGTACTTTTATACCGCAATTCAGTATAACCCTAAAGACTTGGCCGAAGCGTTGAAGAAAAACGGCGGGTACATACCGGGTATTAGGCCCGGCGGTCAAACCGAAGAGTATATAGAAAAAATATTAAATAGAATTACGCTTTCCGGCGCGATCTTTTTATCTTTTATTGCGATAACCCCCGATATTTTGATTCAAATGTGGGATTTACAAAAATACAGCGGCATGGCGCAGCTATTTGGGGGCACCTCGCTTCTTATTATTGTGGGCGTGGCCCTTGATACATTAAAACAAATAGAGTCTCAGCTCATTATGCGTCATTACGAAGGCTTTATGGATAAAAGCAAGAAGCCAGTTTCAAGAGGCAGGATGGTTCGATGAATTTGATTTTCATGGGACCTCCGGGGGCTGGCAAAGGAACACAATCAAAAATAGTAATGAATAGATTGAATATTCCGCAGATATCGACGGGAGATATATTAAGAGAAAGTATAGAAAGTCAAAGCGAATTGGGTATTAAAGCAAAAGAATATATGGACGCAGGCAATCTGGTACCCGACGAGGTTGTTATTGGCATAATTGAAGAGCGAATAAGCAACGATGATTGTGAAAATGGATTTATTTTAGACGGATTTCCAAGAACTACTGAGCAAGCAAACGCATTAGATAAAATGCTTCCCCAGAAGGGAATGAAAATCAACAATGTTGTATATTTTGACGTTCCTGAAAATGAATTAGTAGAAAGAATGCTTGAACGTTCCAAAAAAGAAGGCAGAGCAGACGATAATCTTGAGTCGGTAAAAAATAGGCTAGAAGTATTTAAATCAAAAACACAGCCTTTAATTGATTACTATGAAGAAAAAAGTATCTTGACAAAAATCGACGGGGTTGGCAATATTGATGAAATATCAGAGAAGGTAAAATTAAAGATAGGCGCATGAAATGGGTGTACGTATATATACATCCAGAGAGATTCAAAAAATCATCGACTCTGGTAAAATAGCGTATGAAGCGCATATGTATATTAAAGATAAAATTAAACCGGGAATAAGTACAAAAGAAATAGACGAGATGGCCAGAAAATTTATTAAAAAAGAAAACGCATACCCCGCATTTTTGGGTTTTAGAGGGTATCCTTCGGCTGTATGCACGTCTGTAAACGAAAGTATTGTTCATGAAATTCCCAATAAAGATACAATATTATCTGAAGGCGATATTGTAGGCATTGACATTGGCATTAAATATAAAGATTATTTTTCTGATACCGCATGGACATGGCCGGTTGGCGAAGTAAGTACAAACGCTAAAAAACTTATAAAAATAACGCAGCAGTGTTTATATAAGGGAATCAAATCTGCCGAAAGCGGAAACAGAATAGGGGCGATAGGAGAATCTGTGCAAAAACATGCCGAAGCAAACGGATTTTCGGTGGTTAGAAGCCTTGTCGGGCACGGCGTTGGCAGGTCTATACATGAAGATCCACAAGTGCCAAACTATGGCAGAAAAAAAGACGGCATTAAAATTAGATCAGGAATGGTTCTCGCGATAGAGCCGATGATAAACGAAGGCACTTATGAAGTAGTGACAGAAAATGATAACTGGACAGTGAAAACAAAAGACGGAAAGCTTAGTTGTCATTTTGAGCACACGGTTGCGGTAACGTCTAAGGGGCCGGTTATTTGCACAATGCCGGCGGGAAACAGTATTGATGTTTTTGAATTGATGGCCTCATAAGAAATTATTCGGAGAAAAAATATGAAAGTAAGAACGTCTGTTAAAAAGATTTGCCCAACATGCAGGGTAATTAAAAGAAAAGGAGTTGTCAGAGTTATATGCAAATCGAATCCGAAGCATAAGCAAAGACAAAAATAATATAACTATGGCCAGAATAGCGGGAGTTGATTTACCAACACAAAAAAGAGTAGTGATTGCGCTAACATATATATATGGAATCGGCAGAAAAAGAGCCGAAGAAATTATAAAAAATACCGGCATTTCAGAAGAAGCGAGAATAAATAAACTGACTGATGATGAGGTAGGGAAACTAAGAAAAGAAATTGAAAAATATCTTGTAGAAGGCGAGTTACGATCAAGAATCGCTATTGATATAAAACGCCTGATGGATATAGGTTGTTATAGAGGTTTAAGACACAGAAGAGGCCTTCCTGTTAGGGGGCAAAAAACAAAAACTAACGCAAGAACCAGAAAAGGTAGAAAGGTAACCGTTGCAAATAAGAAAATATAATTAAAGAAGTTAGTATATTTATTTTAGTATATTTATTAAGGAATAAAAATGGCAAAAGAAAAGAAAAAAGACAAGACAAAAGTTCCCAGAGGAAACGCTTTCATAAACGCGACATTTAATAATACAATAATTACTATAACAGACATGAAAGGCGATACAATAACATGGGCGTCTGGCGGATCGATGGAATTTAAAGGTTCGCGAAAAGCAACCCCTTATGCGGCCCAATTAGCGGCAAAATCTGCTATTGACAAGGCAAAAGAAAGAGGAATGAGCGAATTAAAAATTTATGTCAAGGGTCCAGGAGTGGGCCGCGAGAGCGCGATAAGAACTCTGGCTACATCGGGATTAAAAATATCTTTAATTAAAGATATTACGCCTATTCCTCATAACGGATGCAGGCCGCAAAAGAAAAGAAGAGTATAATACAAAAGGAATTAAAATGGCGAGATATAATGGACCAGTATGTAAACTTTGCAGAAGAGAAGGCTTAAAATTATTTTTAAAAGGTCAGCGATGCTTAATTGATAAGTGCGTTTTTAATAATAGAAAAAATCCCCCGGGACCCATGCCAAAAAGAAAGCCAAAAATGACGGGTTATGGGGCTCAGCTGCGCGAAAAACAAAAAGTAAAGAGAATTTACGGAGTGCTGGAAAAGCCGTTTAGAAACTATTTTAAAAAGGCTCTTAGAATGAAAGGCATAACAGGCGAGAATTTGCTTCAATTATTAGAAAGAAGATTAGATAATACTATTTACAGAATGGGTATCGCTTCTTCAAGAGCGCAGGCAAGAACGTTAGTATCTCATGGACATATCAAAGTTAACGGGAGAAAAGTTAACATATCGTCTTTTCAGGTAAGCGTAAATGACGAAATATCATTGTCTGAAAAAGTTTTGAATTTAGAACTAATTAATTCAAATATTGAATTGGCGCAGGGCGTGGGCCTAATAGCGCCTTGGATAGAATTAGCGACTGACGGTAAGTCAGGTAAAATAAAAGAATTGCCTAAAAGAGAAAATGTTGATATTCCGATCAAAGAACAGGTAATTGTAGAGCTATATTCTAAATAAAAAATAAAAAGGGTTTAATAATATGGAAACAACGAAAGAAACGCCGACTCCAAAAAATTTATTAAAAGGTCTAAAAAGACCCAAGTTTGTAGAATTTCATCATATCGAAAAAAGAAATGATTACGGAAAGTTCGTAGCCGAACCGTTTGAAAAAGGCGTAGGCATGACTATGGGAAATTCTCTTCGAAGAATTTTAATGTCAATGATTGAGGGAGCGTCTATCGTCGCTATAAAAATAGACGGCGTAAACCACGAATTTTCTACAATTCCCGGGGTCGCCGAAGACGTAACCAAATTGATATTAAATCTAAAAAAAGTAAATCTTAAATATGAGGGAGCAGGGCCCATAACTATTGATATTGAGAAAAAAGGCGCGGGATTGTTATTAGCTTCTGATTTAGAAGCCAACGCTCAAATAGAGGTAATGAATCCTGAGATGGTAATCGCTCACCTCGATAAAGAGGCTGACCTAAGAATAAGCGTTCAGGTAGATAAGGGCAGAGGATATCTTCCGGCTGAAGAGCTAAAAAAACATATCGACGAGGTAGGAGTGATTCCTATAGACGCAATATTCTCTCCTATTAAAAAAGTTAATTTTGAAATTACCGAAACTCGGGTTGATCAGAGAACAGATTATGATAAATTAATATTAGAAGTCTGGACAGACAGCACGATACCGCCTGAAGACGCAGTCGCCTATGCAGCAAAAATATTGAAAGAGCATTTAACTGTATTCATCAACTTTGAAGAAGAAATGTATGAAGAAGAAGAAGAATATGACGAAACAGACGAGAAGTTACAGCAGGTTTTAGATATGCAACTTGAAGAACTTGAACTATCTGTTAGAGCTGTTGCCGTATTAAAAAGTTTAGATATGCGTCAGGTAAAAGATCTTGTAGTGAAATATGAAGAAGACCTAAGAAAGAGCAAGCATTATTCAGATAAAGTTTTGTTAATATTAAAAAGTAAACTTGCAGAATTAGGCTTAAGTTTCGGAATGAGAGACATCGCAAGATAATAAAATTACATTTAAGTACTTAAGGAAAATAAAATGAGGAAACAAAATAAGGTAAAACAGCTGCAAAGAACTAGTTCTCATCGAAAAGCGATGCTGAATAACATAGTCACTTCTCTTATTTACCATGAGCAAATAAAAAGTACAACGGCCAAGGTAAAAGCCGCGAGGTCGCAGGCCGAAAAACTGATTACCCGAGCCAAAAAAAACCTGAATGAAGAAGCAGACGACGCTGTTAAGGTCGGCAATATTAGACTTGTGTCAAAAGTAATTAAGCAAAAAGAAATATTACATAAATTGTTTAACGACGTGGCCCATCGATATAAAGATAGAAACGGCGGTTATACGAGAATTATTAAATTGGGAAAAAGAGATTCAGATAAATCAGAAATGGCTTTACTGGAGTTAGTAGAGAAAAAAGATCTTGTTGAACTTAAAGAAGAAAGAAAAGCCATAAGAGAATCCAGAAAAAGTCCTAAGAAAAAGCCTGAAAAAAAAGCAGAAGATAAAACCTCCGCAAAAAAAACAGAAAAAAAGAAAGATTAGCGAAAGGTCTTATTCTTAATAATTCAACAAATTCTGATTAAAATTATAAGAAGACTTTTAATAAGATTACAATATAAAATCGTTTAAATGAAAAAAAATATCCCTTTTAGAGAGCTTGGCGTCTCTGATAAAATTATAGCTGCTCTCGAAAAAAAGGGATATCAATATCCTACTCAAATACAAATAGAAGTCATTCCGCATTATTTAAAAGACCGCTTAGATATAATAGGGCAGGCTAGAACGGGTACGGGTAAAACCGCCGCTTTTGGAATACCTCTATTAGAGCTTTGTAAAGAAAATTCCCAATTTGTTGAAGCGTTGATTTTGACGCCTACTCGCGAGCTGGCTATGCAGGTGGCAAAAGAGATTGAATCTCTTAAGGGTAATCTTAAAACAAGAATAACCTCAATTTATGGCGGGCAAAAGATTTCGCCGCAAATTAAAACTCTAAAAGAAGGGGTCGACATAATAGTAGGCACGCCAGGAAGAATTTTGGACCATATTCGCGCAGGCCGCCTTAATTTATCGAAAATAAATCACTTAATTTTAGATGAAGCCGACGAAATGCTTGATATGGGTTTTCAAGAAGAATTAGAGGCCATATTAAAAAACTTAAATAAAAACAGACGAACGCTTCTTTTTTCGGCCACTATGCCCGCGAGAGTAAAAAAAATAGCCGAACAATATATGGGCAAAACGATTAGCGTAAAAGTAAAAGCCACTAACGAAGAGTTGAGTAAAGTTAGTTTAATTGCTTATGAGATTAGCGCCAAAAATAAACTAAATGCCTTATGCAGAATTCTCGATTATAATGACGATTTTTACGGGCTGGTTTTTTGTCGTACTCGTTCAGATGTCGATAACGTCAGCCGCGAACTTCAAAATCGCAACTATTTAGCTGAAGGTTTTCATGGAGATATGTCTCAGGCAATTCGCGAAAAAGTGTTACAAAAATTTAGAGATAAGAAAATTCGCGCCTTAGTCGCTACAGATGTAGCGGCTAGAGGTATTGACATAAATGATCTTCAATTTGTTATAAATTACGCGGTTCCTGACACGGCTGAGGCTCTTACTCATAGAATTGGCAGAACTGCAAGAGCCGGTAAAAGCGGAGCGGCTATTTCTATTGTATCTCCTTCTGAATATATGCGCTTTAAGAAATTTGAGAAAGAAAACAATATGATTCATAAGCGGGAAGATTTACCTGGCAAAGAAGAAATTATAAAAAATCGTATAGAGAATCTTCAACAAAGAATATTAAAAAAATTATCAGAAGAGATATCTGAAAATTATCAATCAATAGCTAAAAAACTATTGTCTTTATCGACTCCCGAGGCGGTTGTAACGGCTCTTTTAAGCGAATTTCAGGGCAATGTATTTGAGCCTAAATATATCGAAGAAATATTAAATGTAAAAGATACGAAAAAATATAAAACTTCGAAAAATAATAAATTTTCAACTGAAAAGAATAGAAAGATGAAGCGGTCGGGAAAAAGAAAAAAAAACAATCAAAAACGCTAAAAAACTAGTTTTCTCTTCCTATATACCCCTCATTTTCCATTTTTTGCTTTTCTTCAGAATTTAATAGAGTGGTCATTTCTGCCAAAGGCTCTTTACTTAAATCCCTTTCGGGAAGTCGTTTATTGATTCTTAAATTATCAGGCTGTTGGGGGTTTATTGCATTCGCTAAAACTCTGATATGGGGTTTCCCCGGAACATCAGTGTTCTCTTTAATTATCTCGGCAAGGCTTAAAGACTGTATTCTTTTGTGATTATCATATTCGGCAATCCATGCATAATCGCCTTTCTCATAAAAAAATTTTCCCATTATATTTTTGGAACAGAGTTTTACAAAGGCCTCGACCAGTTCAGGATAAAAATCGAGTTCTCTTCGGTTCCAAATATGCGTAATAACATTTTTAGGCGTCCATTTGCTTTTATAGGCTCTTTTTGAAATTAGGGCCTCGGTTACGTCGCAAATTGATATTAAATTAGCGGGTCTCATTATACCCAATTCAGAAGGGCTGACATTTATCTGAGGATAGCTTTTATTGCTCGGCATATATTTAATATGATGGAACAAGATAATCTGTCTTATTCTTTTTGAAAGCGGAAGATGCTTTGTTCGCTGATAGCCCTTTTCAGGATGTTCTTTTATCTGCATAAAATCTTTTTCAGAAAGCCTGTCTTGTTTTTTTAGTATTTCTTTTTCTATATCAAGTTTTCCTAAATCATGCAAGAAACCTCCTACGGCCATATCAATAATAAAATCTTTGTTGCGATCTTTTTTATTTCCGTTTTTATACTCGCTTTCTAATTCTCTGTCAACCCAGCTAAACAGAGAATGGTTCTGAGAAATTTGTTCTGCCCAGTAAAGAGCGGTAAGAGAGACATTTAGAGAATGTATATGTGTCTCGTGATCATAGCCTTCCATATCTTTAATGAGATTAAAGAAGATTCCTTCAAGATTTTTATCTCGAATATTTTCGCTTTCAGTCGTAACAAAATCTTTAACGTCGTCAAACAATGATTTTGTCATCAAATTATCTTTTATTAATGATTTAAAAACAACGTCTTGAAGTCTCAACCCGTCATTGATAAGCTTTTGGGTGAATGCTTTTTCATGAGTTCTGGCATATTCGTCAATTTCTGAAAAAAATAAATCATGCAATATCTGAGCGTCTTCTTTATTTACATAGAGCCTCCAGTTGTCATACGCTTTAAGCGATGATTGATCAATTGGTACGTCTCTGCCAATTATCTTTTTTAAATGCAACAGCTCTTTTGTATTTATAGATTTGGGAATTCCGAATAAATCAATCGAGAATTTAACATCCGGCTCAATATTAAACTCGCTTAAAGGCAAGAACCCTTTCTTTTGAAGAGACATATCAATATATGTAATTATATTTTTATCCATATAATACAGTTCTTTTATTGTTTTATACTCAAAAATGCTTTACTATGTAATTAATATTATAAAGAAACTAAGTTAGTTTCCATTTTACTAAACATTTTGACAATAAATATTTTTAAATAACTTGCAAATTAAAAAGTATATTTGTATCAGGTTATTGAAAATCAATTAATAATGCTGATAAAACCTTGATTTTGCATTTTATTTTTTTCGTCGGATGTTAAAAGAGTAAGCATTTCGGCTCTTGGTTCTTTGCTTAGGTCTCTTTCAGGCAGGCGTTTATTTATCTTTAGAGATTCAGTTTCAGCGTTTAAGGCATTTCCCAGTATTTTTACAATAGGTTTAGAGGGTACATCCATATTTTCATTTATAATTTCGGCAAGGCTTAAAGACTGTATTTTCTTTTGAGAATTATATTCGGCGATCCATGCATAGTCGCCTTTGTCATAAAAAAAACTCCCGATAATATTTTTCGAGCATAGTTTAACAAATGCCTCGACAAGTTCAGGATAAAAATCAAGTTCTTTTCTGTTCCAAATATGAATAATCGCGTTTTTAGGCGTCCAGTTATTTTTATAAGCTCTTTTTGATAGTAATGCCTCAAGTACGTCGCATATTGAAACAAAATTTGCGGGACGCAAAATTCCTAATTCTGAAGGATTCATGTTCAAGTCTGGATAACTTTTTGGTCCCGGTTTATATTTTACATGATGAAATAAGATAATTTGTCGAATTCTTTTTGAAAGAGGAAGATGTCTGGTTCTTTTGAAACCGTTTTCAGGATGTTCTTTGATTTTCATAAATTCGTCATCTGAAAGCCTGGTCTGTTTTTTTATAATATCCTTAGGTATGTCAAGTTTGCCTAAATCGTGTAAAAAAGCTCCAACCGCTATATCTATGATAAAATCTTTATTTCGTTTATGATTCTTTATTTTTTGATATTCGCCGTCAAGCTCTCTGTCAACCCAGCTTAAAAGAGTATGGTTTTGAGATACTTGTTCTGCCCAGTAAAGAGCAGTTAAAGACACATTTAACGAATGAATATGGGTTTCTCTATCATAGCCTTCAATATCTTTAATTAAGTTAAAACTGAGATTATGCAAATTTTTTTCGTTGATATTTTCGCTTTCTGTAGTTACAAAGTCAATAACGTCAGAGAAGGCAGATTTGGATAAAATATTATCTTTTAGAATAGAGTTAAAAACAATATCTTGAAGACGAAGACCGTCACTGATTGTTTTTTCGCTAAAAGCATTTTCTTGTATTGGCGCTTTATATATATTTGAAGATTTAAAAAATTTATTTAATTGATTGAAACCTTCGTTATTTACATATAATTTCCAGTTATTCATGCGGTCAAATATTGAATGATTAATAGCTATTTCTTTTTTAACTAATTTTTTTATGAGAATTTCATTATCATTTGAAACAGACGAGGGTATTCCAAATATATCTACGTTAAAATTTATGTCGGGCGTTATTTCAAAGGTTTCTAACGGAAGATATCCTTGTTTTTTTAGTTTAATATCAATTTGATTAAAGTTTTCTACATTCATGTTCTTTATTCAATTTCTAAAATATAAAAAAACGGGAATTTCATATATATTATGTATGGCAATCGAGCGTTGTTATAAAAAAGCATACATAGGCTGTAGAAATCCCCGTTTTTTTTATGCGTCTTATGACGAGAAAAACATTTAAAGTAAAACAAATATTTATTGAAAAAAATAATTTGTTTTATCGATAAATGAAAAAAGGAACATTGAAAAATAAATATGTTTCATGCCCTATATTATAAGCAGAATAATTGACCGAGACAATTATAATGTTAAAAAATTAAATAATTATAAGAATTTTACAATTTCAATAGCGTGAATTATAAAAAATACTACAAATTCTGATTAGCTTTTAGATTTTGTCCGCCGATGTCGGTAAATTACAAACAAACAAGAACCGAAGGCCTTCCGGTATGGGTTAAAAAAGAAACCGCCGAGATATGGCAAAAGCAAAGAAGTATACTTGATTCTAATACGTCAATTAAAAACGGCGTATATATGATAGACTGGCCAGATTTTATGAATGACAAAAACGAGCAAAAAGCCGAAAAATTGACCGAGTGGCATAATATGGCTTCTGTAAAAGATTCTTCGGCCTCTGCGGTAAGGGTAGATATGCCGACCATCTGGGTAAAAAAAGACAGCTTGTATGATATTATATCGTTTCTTAAAGAAGATAAAGACTTTGAATACGGTTTTTTAGCCGATTTAACCTCCGCAGACTTTTTAAATTCTCCCGATCTTGAAGATGAAAAGAAAAATCAAGGTAAAAGATTTCAAATGATTTACACCTTAAGATCATTAAAGAACAAAGGGGCGTTAATTAGAGTTGTTATGCCGATAAATGAAGACGAAAAATCTCCTTCGTTAACAAAATTTTGGGTTGGGGCAAACTGGCCAGAGCGCGAAGTGTTTGATTTAATGGGCATCTCTTTTGAGAATCATCCTAATTTAAAAAGAATTTTAATGCCCGATAACTTCAAGGGACATCCGTTAAGAAAAGATTTCCCCTTGAAAGGGCGGGGCGAAGATTATTTAATAGAAGATTTATTGAAAGAGAGATTGATTGAAGATTAATGAATAATTTATAATAGGTACAAAATGAACCCTGATAAAGACATTAAATCTACTGCTTCAGTTACCGAGAAAGAAATGCCGGGTGTTATTAAAACGGGAACTCTTCCCGACGGCCGAATGACCATCAACTTAGGTCCTTCGCATCCGGCTACCCATGGCATTCTTGAAAATCACGTTATTTTAGACGGCGAAAAAATTGAAGAGTGTATACCCGTTATCGGTTATGTTCATCGTACATTTGAAAAGATGGGAGAGCATTACGGTTATAATCAATTTCTGGTTTGTACCGACAGAATGAATTATATATCAACGCCAATGAATAATATCGGCTGGATTCTGGCCGTTGAAAATATGTTAGGCATTGAAGTTCCGGCGAAAGTTACCGTCATTCGAATGATCATGTCAGAGCTCTCTCGAATAATTGATCATATTATTTCAATGGGTATTCTTGGCGTCGACCTTGGCGCATTTGCGTCATTTCTTTATATGTTTCATAAACGAGAAGAAGTTTATGATATTATTGATAAACTAACCGGCGCGAGGCTTACGAATACATTTTGCAGAGTTGGCGGTCTTGAAAGAGACGTTTATCCTGAATTCGTCAAAGACGTTAAATATTTTTTAAAAACATTTCCTAAGGTATTAAAAGAAAACGATAAACTTTTGACAAAATCGAGAATATTTTACGAAAGAACAAAAGACGCGGGAAAGATATCGGCTCAAAGAGCTTTAGAATACGGCTTTACCGGCCCCAACCTAAGGGCCGCAGGCGTAAACTTTGACGTTAGAGTCGATAATCCTTATATGTTTTATGATCAGGTGAAGTTTGATATTCCGGTAGGCGAAACCGGCGCGGTATATGACAGATTTTTGGTTCGGGTTGAAGAAATGCAGCAGTCAATGGGTATCATAAGACAACTTATCGATAATATTCCCGAAGGTTCTTATCATGCAGACGTGCCGCATGTATATTTGCCAGAGAAAAATAAAGTTTATACCTCAATGGAAGATTTAATATATCATTTTAAGATTATCATGCAGGGCATTAAAATTCCGCGGGGCCAGTTTTATTCTTCGACAGAGGCCGCAAACGGAGAGCTTGCATTTACCATTATTTCGCGCGGCGAAAAATCGCCGTGGCGCTTGCGGGTAAGAAGGCCCTGCTTCTGGTATTATCAGGCCTTTCCTGAACTGGTTAAAGGCGGATTTCTTGCCGACGCTATCGCGAATATGAGTTCGTTAAACGTAATAGCGGGAGAACTGGACGGTTAAGATTAAATAAAAAAGGGAAGAAAATGTCTAACGGTTTACAAGAGGTTACTGAATACAGTTTTTCAAAAAAATCTGATGAAAGATTTAAAGAGCTTGAAAAAAAATTTCCCGAAAAGAATTCCCTTGTTTTATGGGCTCTTCATTTGGTGCAAGAAGACATCGGCTATGTTCCCGAAGTCGCAATGGAGTATGTCGCCCAAAAAACAGGCGTTTCAAAGTCATGGGTTTCGGGCGTCGTCACTTTTTATTCAATGTACAATAAAAAGCCCGTTGGCAAATATCATTTGCAGGTATGTCATAACGTATCATGCTGGCTTAACGGATCTGATAAGCTTGAAGAGGCAATAAAAAGAAAGTTAAATATTGAGCATGGCGAAACAACCAATGATGGCAAGTTTACATTTTCGCATGTAGAGTGCCTGGCAAGCTGCGGTACGTCTCCGGTTGTTCAGGTAAATAACGATTACCATGAAAAAATGACGCCAGAGAAGCTTGAAGAACTTATTGACGAATTAAAACAAAAGTAAAAGAATATGGCCGATTTAGAAAAAAGAATACTTTTACAAGACGTGGGCAAACCAAATTCCCACTCAATAGACGTGTATGAAGAAAGCGGCGGATATACCGCGTTAAAAAAGATATTGATTGAAGATAATAAAAAGTGGACCCCCGGGGCCATTATAGAAGAAGTGAAGGCTTCAAACCTAAGAGGGCGCGGCGGGGCCGGTTTTCCTACCGGTCTTAAGTGGAGCTTTATTCCTAAAGATTCGCCTAAACCGAAATATTTAATTTGTAATGCAGACGAAGGGGAACCCGGTACCTTTAAAGACAGGGTTTTGCTTGAAGATACTCCGCACGGATTTATAGAAGGCATGATTATAGCCGGTATCGCCTTAGATTCTAAACAGGGATATATTTATATTCGAGGCGAATTTTATAAGCCATGGGAACGAGTAGAACAGGCCATAAAAGAGGCCTACGAAAAAGGATATTTAGGCGATAATATATTCGGCACCCAGCATAGTTTTCATCTAGCAACTTATAGAGGAGCGGGAGCCTATATTTGCGGCGAAGAAACCGCTTTAATTGAAAGTATTGAAGGCAAAAGGGGCCATCCGCGGTTAAAACCTCCCTTTCCCGCTGTTGAAGGTCTTTACAAATGCCCCACTGTCGTTAACAATGTTGAAACATATGCGGCAGTTCCTCATATAATAAACAACGGGGCAAAATGGTATTCTTCTTTAAGTGTAGGCTCAGAAAAATCGGGCGGTACGAAATTATTTTCTATATCGGGGCACGTAAATAATCCCGGTGTGTTTGAAGTTCCATTAGGGCTTCCCATGATTGATATTATTGAAAAGGTATGCGGCGGAATAAAAAACGGCAATAAGTTAAAGGCGGTAATTCCCGGGGGAAGTTCAACCCCTATTTTAACCGCCGAAGAGGCCTCAAAAGCGATTATGGATTACGAGGGTATGGCCGCAGTAGGAACTTTTTTAGGTTCCGGCGCCGTAATAGTTCTTGATGAAACAACCGATATGGTCGAATTGGCTTATCGTGTAGCTTATTTTTATGAGCATGAGTCTTGCGGGCAGTGCACACCCTGCCGCGAGGGAACAAAGTGGGTTAAAGATATTATGAAGCGCTTTAAAGACGGCATAGGGCAAGAAAATGATCTTGATACTCTGTGCGACTTTTCGCAATACATGGCAAACGGCGCGACAGTATGTCCTTTCGGAGACGCCGTAATGATGGCTGTAGTTCCCATTGTGCAAAAATTTAGAAGCGAATTTGAAGCGAGAATTGATAACTCTGAAGACGTTCAGCATAAGGTATCGGCGGCGGGTTAAAAAAAGAGAAATTGTATATGGAATGGTATCAATCAGAAATACTTTGGAGCTTAATCAAAATACTGGTTTTATTTTTTCTTATTATTACCGGCGCGGGTTACTATACTTTAATGGAAAGAAAAGGCGCGGGATATTTTCAGCTTCGTTACGGCCCTAACCGCGCGGGTATATGGGGAATTTTTCAGCCGCTGGCAGACGGCATTAAGTTTCTTTTAAAACAGGAAACTCTTCCGAAGCACGTAGATGTATATTTGTTTTTACTTGCGCCTGCGATTTCTGTAATTACGGCCGTATTATTATGGTCAACCATTCCTTTTACTCCGCTTATTGATTTGCCCTTTGAAGTTCTTGGCAAGTCACAGGTCGCCTTACAGGTATTAAATCCTGGCAGCGGCATATTGCTATTATTTGCCATTTCGTCGCTTTCGGTTTACGGCGTAATGCTGGCGGGCTGGTCGAGCAATAATAAATACTCTTTATTAGGGGCCGTTCGTTCAACGGCCCAGATGATAAGCTATGAATTGAGCCTGTCATTAAGCATTATCGGCGTCATTATGATGGCGGGGCATTTTGATTTATATAGAATTATTGAGGCCCAGAATGAAAACGGATGGTTTTTCTTATCAGTACCCGGCTTTTTAGGTTTTTTTGTTTTTATAGTCGCTTTGTTTGCAGAAACAAACAGACTTCCTTTTGACCTTGCCGAGGCCGAAAGCGAGCTTGTTGTGGGTTTTCATACAGAATATGGGGCATTTAAGTTTGCCTTGTTTTTTGTGGCCGAATATATGAATATGATAACGGTATCTTTTTTAACCGTAATTTTATTCTTTGGCGGATGGAACATCCCTTTCTTTTTAAGAGATATGGTAAGCGGGATGTGGTGGGGTCCCTTGGTCGGGGTTTTGTTTTTTGTTTTTAAGGCCATGTTTTTTATGTTTCTTTTTATCTGGGTAAGATGGTCTCTTCCTAGATTTCGTTATGATCAGTTGATGAATATCGGGTGGAAGTATCTTCTTCCCATGGCGCTTATACAAATTTTTATGGCGGGAATTTATTTATATTTGAAGTAAACTAAAATGGAAAATATCAGAGAAATATTGTTTTTTTTATTCGCCTTTGTAATGATGGGCGCGTCATTCGGGGTAATTTTGCATAAAAATCCGGTAAAATCGGCTCTTTTTCTTGTGGTCTTTTTTGTTTCGCTGGCCTCGCTATACGGGGTATTAGGAGCGGAGTTTTTAGCGGTACTCCAGGTATTGGTTTATGTGGGCGCCATTATGGTATTATTTTTGTTTGTTATTATGCTAATTGCCGTTCGCGATGAGAATTTTGAAAATATCGGCGCCAATAAGGGCAAAACCATGGTGGTTTTTCTCCTTGTTTTAGCATTTACAATGCAGTTTGCCGCTCTTGCAAGCGTTTTGAGCTCTGATGATAAAATCAATACAAAGACTGAATATTCAAAAACAATCGATTCGGCTCAAAATCTGACCATAGAAGGGAACGCCGAAGTTTTATCATTTCATCTTTTCGAAAAATATATTTTACCTTTTGAACTCATATCAATAGTTTTATTAATCGGAGTAATAGGAGCGGTGGTAATCGCTAAGAAAAACAGGCGAAGGCTTGAATAGAAAAAAGAAAGGAAAATAATTAATGAATGGCGCAGAAATTCCGGTAAGTTATGTCATTGTATTGACTCTATTATTATTCTCTATAGGAATGCTGGGGGTTTTAACGAGAAAAAATATTATTGTTATTTTTATGTCGGTTGAAATTATGTTAAACTCGGTAAATCTGTTGTTCGTGGCTTTCTCAAGATTCTGGAACGACCTTTCGGGAGAAATGGCTGTTTTTTTTGTGATGGCGATAGCCGCCGCCGAAGCGGCCATTGGTCTTGCGCTTGTCATATCGCTTCACCGAAAGTTTCATACCGTAGATATCACAGAAATTAAGGAACTAAAAAATTAATATGAACGAAATATTACTCATTGCGGCTATTTGGCTTCCTTTTTTGGGTTTTCTGGCAAATGGCTTATTAAGCCTTAAAAAAGAGCCTGCAAGTCAAAAACTTGTGTCTATATTCGGCGTAGGTTCTGTTTTAATTTCTTTTTTAATTTTTATATTTCTGACATTTGCAGAAAATACGGCCATTGTATCTCAATCAGGATTTTCTGCCATGTTTTTTACGTGGATTAACGTAGGAACTTTATCCGCCGATTTCGCGTACAAGCTTGACGGCCTTTCTGTTTTTATGGCATGGATTGTTACCGGTATAGGTATGCTTATTCATATTTATTCAACCGGCTATATGGAAGAAGAAAAACCGCATTTTGCGCGTTTTTTTGCGTATTTAAATTTATTTATTTTTGCCATGCTACATCTGGTATTAGGCGATAGTCTTCCTCTTTTATTTTTAGGCTGGGAGGGCGTTGGTCTTTGTTCTTACCTTTTAATAGGGTTTGATTATGATAAAGATTTTGCCGCCGTTGCCGGTAAAAAAGCGTTTATAACTAATCGAATCGGCGACGCCGGTTTTATTATCGGGATGTTTTTGCTGTTTCAATTGACAGGATCCCTAAAGTATGACGAGATTTACGGCTTTTTTGGCGCCAATTCTGTTGACGCTTCTACGTTAAATATTATCGCGTTATGTTTATTTGTAGGAGCCATGGGAAAATCGGCGCAGATTCCGCTTTATGTATGGCTTCCCGACGCCATGGCCGGTCCTACGCCAGTATCCGCTTTAATTCATGCCGCTACGATGGTAACGGCTGGCGTCTTTATGATTGCCCGTCTTGCTCCGGTTTTTCTTGGGGCGCCTGAGGCTTCGACTGTTATTGCTTTTGTAGGCGGTTTTACCGCTTTGCTTTCTGCTTTAATCGCGCTTACCCAGACAGATATTAAAAAAGTATTGGCCTATTCAACCGTATCTCAGCTTGGCTATATGTTTATGGCCATGGGAGTGGGCGCGTACGGCGCGGGTATGTTTCATTTGATGACGCATGCTTTTTTTAAGGCATTATTGTTCTTAGGCTCGGGGGCTGTAATATTGGCTCTTCACCATGAGCAAGATATGCGGCGTATGGGCGGCTTATATAAGCATGTAAAGCTTCTGGCAATTTTATTTTGGGTAGCCGCCGTCGCCATATCGGGTATACCGGGCTTATCAGGATTTTTCTCGAAAGATATGATACTTGAAATGGCATATACATTCGCAAACGGCGGGAAAATATTATTTTTGCTTGGCTTTATGACGGCCATACTAACCAGTTTTTATATTTTTAGGCTTATTTTTCTGACCTTTCATACATCGGGCGATGCTGTTAAAAAGATGGAAGAGGGCGGTTCGCATGGTCATGGTCACGACGAGCATGGGCATCATTCTCATCACAGCGGTTTGGTTCCTCTGGGCTGGAACATAATGGGGCCCCTTGTTGTTCTTGGTGTTTTATCGGTATTTGGCGGATACGTAGGTCTTCCCCATATTATAACGCATAAAACTCCGGGTATAGTCGGTTATTTTGATCAGGTATTATCGGTGGCCCCGTCAAAAGCCGCAGAATCGTGGCACCAGCATATCGAGGGTTCTACGGCGTGGCTTCTTATGCTGGCTTCTATTGGCGTCGCGTTTTTAGGATTATTTACGGCGTGGTTTTTTTATCAGAAACAAAATAAAGTTCCCGCAGAAGATTCTGTAAAAAGGTCGTTTTTTGTTCATTTAAGTTTTAATAAATTTTTTGTAGATGAAATCTATGAAAAAATATTATTGAATCCCCTGAAAAAGATAGCCGATTTATCGTATAAAATTATTGACGTTAAAATTATTGACGCCTCTATTGATTATCTTGGCAAAATTACGCTTTTGATAGGCTCATATATGCGGCGTCTGCAAACGGGAGTTACTCCTAATTATGCGCTTTATATTGTTTCAGGAACGGTTGTAATCGCATTTATCGTTTTCGGAGGATTAAACTGATGTTGACATTAAGTATACTGGCTCCTATTGTTGCGGTTATTATAATCGGCCTTTTGCCGGCGAGCAAATCAGAAAAACCGTCGAAAACAATGATGTACATTTCGATGGCGGCAAGTTTGATTTCTATGGCCGCTTCTTTCATCGCGGCTTCGGGCTTTTCATCGGTAAATCCCGATTTTCAGCTTACCGAAGTCTGGTTTACCTCTGTAGAAAACGGCATTAATTGGTCATTTGCCTTAGACGGTTTGAGTCTGGGGCTTTATATATTGACGGCGGTTTTATTTCCTATTGGTATTTATTATTCGTATGTTAGTTTTGAAACGCAAAGCGCGCAAGGCGAAGCAATTCGAAGACAAAAACTTTTTTACAGCAGTCTTTTAATATTAGAAACCTCTGTTTTAGGCGTTTTTGCCGCCCAAAACTTAATTGTATTTTATGTTTTTTGGGAACTTATGCTGGTTCCTATGGTGCTTTTAATTGGAATATGGGGCGGTAAAAATAAAAAGTACGCGACCATAAAGTTTTTTCTATATACTTTCGGCGGCTCGGTATTTTTAATATTTGGTATTATCGCTATCTTATATTATCAGACGCAAAGCAAATTGAGTTTTGACTTAACCGACAATCTTGTGATGAGCCTTAGTCAGTTTCCGCATGCCGTGAAGGTTTATTTGTTCTGGGCCTTTATTATAAGCTTTTTAATTAAGATACCGGTATTTCCCGTACATACATGGCTACCGCATGCCCATACAGAGGCTCCCACTGTAGGTTCTGTGATATTAGCCGGCGTGTTATTGAAAATGGGTACATACGGGGTTGTAAGATTTTCATTGCCTTTTTTTCCGTTAGTGTCTCAGGAATATGCAGATCTCTTTATGGTAATCGGGGTAATTGGCATCATTTACGGAGCATGGCTTGCATGGGCCCAGACAGATATTAAAAAGCTTGTTGCCTATTCTTCTGTGTCGCATATGGGTTATATTGTATTGGGGATGTTTTCGGGAAACATTATCGGTTTAACCGGAGCCTATATGCAAATGATAAATCATGGTATTTCTACAGGACTTTTGTTTCTCTTAGTGGGAATTATTTACGATAGAACTCATACCAGAGAAATTGACGATTACGGCGGTTTGGCAAAATTGTCTCCTTTGTACGCAATTATATTTATGATTGCCACGCTAAGTTCGGTCGGCTTGCCCGGAACAAACGGGTTTGTGGGAGAATTTTTAATACTCTTAGGAACGTTTCTTGCCAATAAAACCGCCGCTGTACTTGCGGTTTCAGGCGTTATTTTTGGCGCCGTCTATATGCTTCATCTTTATAAGCAGGTTTTTTTCGGAGAGCCGTCTGAAAAACTGTTAAAAATAAAAGAAAAAATTTCTTTGAATATGACCTTTAAAGAAGTTTTATTAACGGTACCATTTATTGTTATGATTTTTTGGCTTGGCGTAAAGCCGGGGCTTTTACTCGATACGACCGACGCATCGTTAAAGAAAATATTAAATACTACGGTTCAGGCAGAACTGGCCGAAAAAAATCTACTTAAATCGGTCAAAGCCGCTAATATTAAAACTGAAATAAAGAAAACAGAGGAAGGTTTATGAACAATTTGTTTCAATTTACCGATTTAATCGCTATATTACCTCAGATTATTTTAATAACAGGCGCGCTTTTGATTTTGTTTTGCCAAATTGTTCTGCCCCGTGGAAGAGTTGACGCTGCTGTATTTATTTCGGGCGTTTCTGCTATTCTGGCATTAGCGATTTCGTTATTCGGGTTAGAATCAAGCGTATTAGAATCTATATTTGGCGGCGCGGCGTCATCCATTAAGTATCCGGGGTTCTTAGACGAAATTACAAGGCTTACAAAAATATACGCTTTTTCGGGGCATACATTCTGGAATCCCTTTGCTTCTATTTATTCATTTGCTATTTTATGCTGTCTTACATTTGTTATATTAATGGCTCCCAAAATACTTAAAGAACTCGACCTGAATTTATCAGAAGCGTACCAAATGATGCTCTATGTTGGGGCCGGTTTGTTGTTTTTTATTTCGGCCAACGATTTAATGACAATTTTTATTTCGCTTGAATTATCGTCTCTGCCTTTATTTGTTCTAGCGGCATGGGATAGAAAAAGTAAAAGCTCAAACGAAGCGGGCATAAAATATTTTCTGCTTGGAGTTTTTTCGGCCGCCTTTTTCCTTTTAGGAACAGCGTTTCTTTACGGCGCAACCGGAACCATGAACCTTCTTGATATCAGCGCTTTGGTAAATGAAAATTCAAAAATGACTTCAGAGACAATATCTATGGTCATTGGCGGGATTTTATTGATTATGGTCGGCATTGGCTTTAAAGTGGCCGTTTTTCCTTTTCATGCATGGGTGCCCGATGTTTATGAGGGCAGCATTACCATTGTTACGGCTCTAATGGGAAGTCTGGTAAAAATAGGCGCGGTTGCGGTGTTCTTTAAGATCATGCTATTAGTGGCTAAGCCGTTTGCGCAGTATCTGATGCCAGCCGTTGTTATATTTTCTGTACTTTCGATGTTTTATGGCAACTATACCGCTTTGCTTCAAGAAAATATTAAAAGAATGTTTGCTTTCTCGTCTATTGCGCATGCCGGTTATATGGCGTCTATGTTTTATATACCCGATACATCAAAAGAAGGTTACATGATTCATCCCGAGACATCTGCAGCGTTATTTTTCTATGTTTTTGGGTATGCCTTAACAACCGTTCTTGTTTTTGGTACAATCGCTTACCTTGAGAAAGACAAGCCCGTTACTTTTGAAAGTCTTAAGGGACTGTCGAAAACAAATCCGATATCGGCATTTTTATTGGCGTTAAGCGCTTTATCTTTTGCCGGAATTCCTCCGATGATTGGTTTTTTTGGAAAATTTTATATTTTAAGAGTATTATTAAAAAGTGATCAGGTATTTTTAGCTTTAATGGTTACAATAAACAGTTTAATAGGCATTTATTATTACGCAAGAGTATTATTCTATACATATTGGGATTTTGATAAAGAAGAAGGTACCTTAAAAACTAAAGCGTTTAGAAGTGCGGGGTCATGGGCCTCGGGCATTATTCTTTCGCTTGCGGTTCTTATTCTGGGTTTTTTATCCGACCCGATTTTTCGACAGGCGCTATCGGCTTCATATTCGTTTAGATGAATATAATCTGTTTTAATAAAACAAATACAACAATCCAAATTAAAAAAATTGAAAAAGGAAATTTTTTTAGTGTTAATGATTAATAATAGGAGAAAAAAAATGAAAATGAAAAATAGAATAAAACATAATTTGAAAAACGGTTGGCTTCCATTTTTTTCTATGATTTTCTTCGCGGGAATTATGTTGTCTCCGTTTTCAACGGGTTGTAACGAAAAAAATCACGGTTTTGCCACTGCGGCCGAATCGAACCCGCTTCTAAAGTCAGAAGCCGTAAACGGAGCTTTGGCATTACAGCAGGCTTTTCGCGAAATTCACCGCGAGGTAAATCCCGCAGTAGTAAGAATTGAAACAGAGCAAACTGTCGAGCTTCCCAGGCATCCTTTTTTTAGCGACCCTATGTTTAGAAAATTCTTTGGGGTGCCCGAAGAGTCGCAAAAACAAAAAAGACAGGGGCTCGGTTCAGGCTTTGTTATCAGCACAGACGGTTATATTGTTACTAATCATCATGTCATCAAAGGGGCCGATAAAATAATGGTGAATATGATTTCAGGAAAGTCATATGAAGCAAAAGTAATAGGAAGCGATTCGGTATCTGATATAGCTCTAATAAAAATGGAGGCCGCTAAAAATTTAAAAACGGTTCATATCGGCGATTCTGACTCTATAGAAGTAGGAGATTTTGCCATTGCCATAGGAAATCCGTTCGGATTAACGTCTACATTTACAAGCGGTGTTATCTCGTCAAAAGGTCAGGATATCAATACGGCCGACGGAATTCCCCGTATTCAAACAGACGCGGCAATTAACCCGGGAAATTCAGGCGGCCCTTTGCTAAATTTAAAAGGAGAGGTAATAGGCATTAATCAGATGATTTACAGCCAATCGGGCGGTTCTGTGGGCATTGGCTTTGCTATTCCCATGAATTATGCGGTAGAGGTTTTAGAAAGATTAAAAGAGGGTAAAGAATTAAAACCGGGATATATAGGGGTCTCGGTAAACCCTGACGTTACCGAAGAACAGTTAAAAGAATTAAAGCTTTTTGGAAAAACCGGTTTATTAGTGGCTCAAGTGGTTATAGGTTCTCCGGCATGGAAGGCAGGCGTTAGACCGTATGATTTTATAACTCATATAGACGAAAAAAAAGCCGATAAATTTTCGGTTCTTAAATCGGCGGTTATTCGAAAAGGCGTGGGCGGAAAAATTAAACTAGACTTGTTATCTGACGGCAAGAAAAAGACAGTAACAATAACGGTATCCCAAATGCCCCAGGGTTACAGATAGCCATGCTTTTAACGACCGATGTAGGAAATACAGATACCGTTTTAGGCATATGGGAAGATAAGCGTTTATTAAGCGTCAGTAGATTTCAAACAAAACCAGACCGTAAGAAAAATGAATGGCGCGATATTTTAATAAAATGCCAAAACGATATCAAAATAAGATATGCACAAGATAAAGAAAGAAAATTTACAGAATTTATTTACGGGTCGGTTGTTCCTTCTGTCGATAATGTTTTAGAAGAAGCGGTCAAATCGCTGAAATTTCAAAAAATAAAGAGAATTGATTCTAAAATAAAGCTGCCATTTCGGCATAAAGATATTGAAATAAGCAAATTAGGAGCCGATAGAATTGCCAATATGGCGGCAGGCGTTAGCCTTTATTCTGAAAATATAATTATAGCAGATTTTGGCACCGCTATTACCTTTTGTTTAATATTAAATAAAGAATACAAAGGAGGCGTGATTGCGCCGTCTTTGCGCGTTTCATTGAACGGATTAATATCTCATACGGCGAAACTACCCTTCGTTAAACCCGAAAAATTAATTGAGATACCGGGAAAAACCACGGAACAATCTTTGCAAATGGGCTTACAAATAGGCTGGCGGGGTCTTGTCAAAGAAATTATTTTTGAATTAAAAAAACGAGCGTCTAAAGATACAATCTGCGTCGCTACCGGCGGAATTTCAGAAAATCTTGATTATCTTTATGAAAATTTTGACGTTATTGATAAAAACTTGACTTTACGCGGGCTAATGCTGCTTTATAGTAATAATTAAATTATTTTTAGCTGACGCTGAAACCGCTTAATTTAGAGAGATGATGACATACAATGAAAATAATTAAAATAATATTAATATTGCCTGTATTTTTATTAAATCAATGTCTAAGCGACGGATATATAATAAAAAAAGAACTTCCGAAGGGGCAGGTTTCAATTTCAAGAAAAGGCGAGGTTATCTTGTCTCTGACAAAAATCAACAAGAAAACAGAAAATCAAAGCGAGGCGTTGTTTATTTCATGGCGCTTTACGGGCGTAAAAGACGGTAAAATTGAATTTTTATATGAAGAATATTTCGGGAGTTTAAAAAAGAATCCCGATATCAGCGATAAAAAAATATTTTCATATGAAGAAGAAAAATTAGATTTGGGTTCGGGAGAGCTTGTCATTTATGAATTAACCGAAGAAAAAATTGTATATACATATACAGTTAAAACAAAATGATATTATATAGATTGTATCCTACTATATTAAATAGATATATTTTAAGAACTTTCTTTCATCCTTTTTTAATTGGGTTCATATTCTTTACGTTTATTCATTTACTTTTTTATCTCAAAGAAGCGATAAAAGCGGCCGTTGAAAAAGGAATACCTACAAATTTAATTTTTGATTTACTTTTAAATTCAATGGGCTGGACGCTGAGCATTACGGTTCCCATGTCTACTCTTTTTGCCGTTATAATCGCTATCGGAGGAATGAATTCTGACTCTGAGCTTACGGCAATAAGGGCCGGAGGCATAGCGTATTCAAGAATCTTTCGCCCTTTTGTCTTTTTAGGAATATTTATGACAATTGTAATGCTTTGGTTTAATTTGCAGTTAAATCCTTATTGTTTTGGCAACATGCGCTCTGCCATGTCTGCTATTTTCAGGTATGACCCGATTGCGATTCTAGAACCAGGACAGTTTACAACGCTTGATAAGACCGCAAATCTTGAAAGACACATTTATATCGAATCAATTACAAAAGATAAAAAAACTGAACAAGAGACCCTTCGCAATATTCAAATTAGAACGACAAAAAAAGGAAAAGACAAAATATTCAGACTTTCGCAGTTAATTATAGCCGGAAAGGGTCAAAAAATAATTAAAGAAGCTTCAGGAAAAGAAGTAAAGGCTTTAAGATTATATGAAGGATATATTTTTCTGCAAGACAGCGATTCTAAAAATTTTCAAAGAATTAATTTTCATAAAGGCAGTATGGATATTAATATTCTCGAGCCAGAAGACTATAAAGAACATAATGACATAAAAAATATACAGGCCATGAATTTATCTGAACTTCTTCATGAAATAACAAAACTAAAAAAAATAGCTCTTAAAAATAAAAGAAAAGATGAAAACGGCGTAAGAAAAGCATATTTAGAGCTTCATAAAAGAATCGCCTTATCTTTCGCGGCCTTTTCTTTTATGTATTTAGGCTTTCCTTTATCGATAACGCATCGTAGAAGCGGAAAGGGTATGGGGCTGGGTATTTCAATTATTTTTATCTTTTTATACTATATTCTTTTTTTAGGCGCCGATTCAATCATTGTTAAATTTAATAATTTGCCCGTTTTTATCGCGGCATGGGCGGCTAATTTTGTAAATATACTGATAGGATTATATTTCTTTAAGAAAAAAATATATTGAAATATTTATTATTTATCGGGCAGCGTAATAATCGTTTCTAAATATTCTTTTATATTAGGACTTGTTTCTTTATTTATTTTTATGCCGTAACTATATAAAGTAAGCGATTTTTTTGAGGTTTCTTCAGAAACCTTTTTCCAGGCGATGTTACCCCAGAGTTCCAGAATTTCGGTATGAACTTTATCGTATATCCAAATTACAATATCGTCTTTTTCTTCATAGGTAAAGTAAGAATGAAAAGAAAATCCGTCTTTTGATATTTCAATTGCATGGGGCGATTCAAATAAATCTGTTTTTTTTATGTTCGGAAATTTTTTGGCCACCCATAAATTAAGCATAGGCTTTTTTCGTATAGAAATTCTTCTTTCATGAACAGGGGGCTGTACCATTTCCATAAGGTTTCTCGATAATAAATCTTTATCGATAGGTTTGGCGAAGATAAAATCTATAAAGCTTAACACTTCGGGATTTTTGGCTAAAAGATCGGGCATTGCAGAAATTACTATGAGACGAAGTCCAGGATCTTTGATTTTCAGCTTTTTAATTAAATTAAAAGAGCTGCCTCCTTTTAATATTAAATCTACAATAGCTGCATCGTAATTATTTTTTAATATTTCTTTTTCTTCTTCTATTTTCGAAAAAATATGAGCAATGCCCCCCAGGTTTTCAATAATATCTTTTAAAAACTTTGAGCTTATTTTTGCGTCTTCGAGAATCAAGATATTCTTATTAAATAGAAATTTCTCGCTTTTTTGAACGGGAAGGCTTGTTTCATCCTGGTGAATTATCGTAAACGAAATAAGGTGATTATCATTATTATTTTTGTCTATAATTTCATAGAAATATTCATATAGAATCAAATTCTCATGGGGATCTGCCTGAGATTTTCCGGGTAAATAAGGCGCCGATAAAACCAAATATTCTCTGCCTTTGTGGGGCAAATCGGGTATTATATGACCGCCATAGATATTTAAAACTTCTCTTAATGTTGCGTCGGTTTCTTCGGGCGAGATATTATCTGCATCTATGAGCGTCTTTGTTATCCATTGCGCGCTTTTTAGCTTGGTTGAGAGAAGTACCGTATATAGTACTGTTTCTTGCTCGTCGGTAATATCTAAACAAAAATGATAGTCTAAAGATTTTTTTGAACTTTTTGCTTCTGCCTGCTCTATGTTTATACCGTAGTCTTCAAATAAAAATTGAATCGATTCTTGAGCTTTTAGCATTAAATTTTTGAGGGTTACACAATTGCGCGTATCGCGTTTATTAAACGTTCAGGTTTAAATGGCTTGGTTATAAAATCTATCGCCCCTAAACTTATCGCCTTCTTGATTAAACCTTCTTCGCCGAGCGAGCTTAACATGATTACCTTTGCTTCAGGGTTACTCTTTAATATTTCTTGTAGAGCCGTTAACCCGTCCATGCCCCGCATAGTTATATCCATAGTAATTATGTCGGGCTTTAGTTCGTTAAATAGTCTGATTCCTTCGCCTCCGTTTGCAGCTTCGCCTACAACTTCAAAATCGGTGGGTAATAATGATTTTTTCACCATGTTCCTAATAAATGTCGCGTCGTCTACAATCAAAATTCTTACCATCTATCTAATACCTTAACCTTTTTTAATTACGCTCGTTATTGAAGATACAAGTCTTTCTTCAGCGAAAGGCTTTATGATAAAGTCGCTCGCTCCAGATTTTATAGCTTCTTTGATGAATCTTGCTTCGCCTAATGCCGAAACCATGATAACTTTTGCCGCAGCGTCAATACTCTTTATCTTTTTGGTAGCTTCAATACCGCCCATCTTTTTCATTGAAATATCCATAGTAACAACGTCAGGCCGCAGTTCGTCAAACATTTGTATGGCTTCCCAGCCGTCTTGAGCTTCGCCTACAATAACAAAACCTTGTGGCTCTAAATATTTTCGAATTACCTGTCTCATGTAACCCGAATCGTCTACTATTAATACTTTAGTTCCCGCAATTTCACTCATAATGACATATATTTATTCGGCCTTATCTTGTAAAACTTTTATCTCTGGAAGCAGAATAAGTAATTCGGCCAAAATATCCTCTTCATCCCATAGATATTGATTTTCTATATATAATACACTATAGCTGCCGCTGGCAATTTTTTTCTCGATCATTTCTTTAATTTGCGCAGTTCCCCGTATAATTTCGGGCGTTCCGGGTTCTACCATGACTTCTGTTACAGCGGTTAAGCTATTTGTATATGCTGCTCCTAAAATATTGGTAACTTCCATTAGGGGTTCTAAGTCAAGATGCTCAGGAGACGGTAAAGATAGCTCTTGAAGCATATGTTTTACAATCTTCATGGCGTTATTATGCGTTAAAATAAAGTGAATGGCTCCGTCTAAGGGCAATACCGGCAGTATAAACGAGACCATCCCTGATGTCGATTTTTCAAGTTTCTGTAATAGCATCGCGGTTTTATCGGAACTTAATTTTCTCGCTCGACTTTGACCTACTTTTATGGCTGAATTACCCGTTAGCTGCTGCAGGCCCTGAACTGCTCTGGAATTTCCTTGTAAGAGCCATTGTTTTAGCAAATCAAAATTGTCAGACTCAAATAATTTATGCAGTTTCTTTACGCTGTCTATATTTTGCATTTCTTCGGCTAATTCAATTCTGCTTTTTACTTCATCAGATAAATCGTCGGTATCGTATTCTGAATCGGAGCTTTTATCGCTAAATGTGTCATATCCCATGTCGTCTTCGTCTGCAAAAAAACCTTCGCCGACCGTTTCAACTTCTTTGACAAGCGTAGTTTCGCCTTTTGGTTGCTTTGTTTCTTTAATTTCAGGCAGAAAATTTTTATCTTCAATTTCTTCCTGAGGTTCTTGGGGTTTATCTGAAGTATAGAGTTTTACTTTTGGTTTTGAAACCGAGTCGTCTTCATATTCAATATCTTCAGGTATAGCTTCGGGTTCTTCAGTATATTCGCTTTTTTTCTGCGCAGAGTAAAGTTTTAATCTGCTTATATCGTCCTGGAGTTTTTTTGTGTCAACCTGAGATTGTCTGTCTGTCAAAATTTTATCTCTTAGATCTTTGAACAATTTCATGATACCTTGAACGTCCAGAATCAATATGATATTTCCGTCTCCTAATATAGAAGCTCCAGAAACCCCTTCTATGGGTCGAAAGTGTTCGGCTAAAGATTTTATAACCATTTCTTGTCTATTTAAAAATTCGTCTACCAGAAGCCCTACGAGAGAATCATTGAAATCAACGATAATCAAAGCAAGTTCTTCGGTTTCGTAGCTTTCTTCGCTGGGTTCTATTTGAAAAACTTCTGTAAGGCGCACAACGGGTACAATGGTATCGCGCAATCTCACCATTTCATTGCCTTCAATAGTTAAGAAATTTTTTCTTTCGACTTTCTGAGTTTCTATAATGGTAGCCATGGGAATACAAAATTTTTCCTGACCTACTTTTACAATCAAGGCGTTTAATATCGCCAAAGTAAGCGGCAGTTTAATTGTCATTATTGTACCGCGATCCACTTTTGAATCGATGATGATGTTGCCGTTTAAGGCTTCAACGCTGGTTTTTACCACATCCATACCTATGCCGCGGCCCGACATGTCGGTAACCTCGTCTTTAGTCGAAAATCCGGGATGAAAAATTAAATGGATTGCTTCTTCTTCTGAGTATGTATCAGCCTCTTCTTTGTTTATAATACCCTTTGAAATCGCTTTTTGAAGAATTTTTTCGGCGTCAATACCCTTGCCGTCGTCTTTTACAATAATATTGATATAATTTCCCTCTTGAGTTGCTTCAAGGCTCAAGGTGCCCTCGGGCGATTTACCGGTTGATTTTCGTTCATCGGGAAATTCAATACCGTGATCTACCGAATTTCTTACAATATGCGTCAGGGGTTTTATCATTTCATCGATAATTTTTTTATCAATTTCAGTTTCTTCGCCCGCTATTCTTAGAATGATACTCTTGCCGGTTTTTGAAGAATAATCTCTGACAAAACGTTTAAAACGGCTGAAAAGCTGCCCTACGGGAACAAGACGCGATTTCATGATGAGCTCTTGAATATCGCCTGATATTCTAAAAAGATCGCGCGTTCTGTCGCGAACCGCCTTATTTATACTGAGAAGTTCGGGCATGCTTTTTAAATCGTCTTGAATTTGAAGAAAACCGCTGTTTGCTATTACAAGCTCTCCGACTAGATTTAATAGAACGTCAAGCCTGTTAACGGGTATTCTCACCGAATCGCTGGCTTCTATTTCGTCTTTTACCTGAGTCTGAGCCGCTTGTTTTTTGACCGGTTTGGCGGCTGATTTTTCAGAATCGCCTTCTGTTTTAATATCTTGATCGTCATAAACCTCGACTTTTTCAATTAAATCGACGCTTACGGCTTTTTGCACTTCTTCTTTGGTAACGTCTGCCTGAACCCAGAAGCGCACTTCGCGATCATATTCGTCGGTAAATTCGTCGGAGTCTAGAATGTCTTCTGACGGCTCTTGTTTTATTATTTCAACTATATCGCTTAATCTCTTGTGCACCAGAAAAGCTCTAATTGAGGGGGCCAATTCATTTGGAGATATCCATAATCTGACAAATATAGATCCGGGAATAATTTCAATATCGTCGGGAAGACCCGATTCAGAGCTTGAAGCTTTCTTTGCGGCCTTTTTGGCCTCTGGCTTTTTCTCGGCAGCTGCGGCAGCGCCGCCTTTTAAAAAGGCGTTTACCCGCTCAATTAATTCATCTGTCGCAATAGAATCGGGGTTAGAACCCGTCTTAAGAGCCTTGCCTATCGAGCTTATAGAGTCTTTGCATTCTAGAAGCGTATCAATAACGTCTTTTTGAACGGCAATATTCCCGTTAAAAAATTCCATGAATACGCTTTCCATAGCATGACCCAGATTAACGAGATTTGTCAGGCCCAGAAATCCTGAGCTTCCTTTTATGGTATGGGCCACTCTGAATATTTCTTCTAAAGTTTCTTTGTCTTGAGGATTTTCTTCTAGCGCAATGATTGCGTCATCGAGATAATTTAAATTTTCTTCAAGTTCGTCTAAAAATATCTTGATTTCTTCTTGATCTTGAGTCATTAACATACTATAGTATCGACCATGCTTTTATTGTTTTGAAGCTTAAAGTTTAGATATATTATAAAAATATTCTATTTGATAATACTAAATATTCGCCTTATTTTCAATAATTTTGAAATTTAAAGTTTATAAAAACGATTTGCTACCCATTTTTTTTGTGTAAGAAAAACGGGTAGCGCCCAAAAAGAACCCGCTCCGCTGTTCATCCATGAACAGAGTCGCTCCATTGGCTCGGCATCCCTGCCTCGCGGGGTTGGCTCTGGTTAATTTATTTTCAATAAAATGAAAAACGACACGGGTATGTCGCGCAAGTAAAGACTAATATAGCACTATAAGAATTGACAAAATGGGAAAATGGTTTGATTTGCTTACGAATTGAAAACATAATATGATTAGAAAAACATTCGATTGTTAAATAACAGATTTGTTTTTAAAAAAACATTGCGAGGTCGAGGTATGGCTTCTTTAGTTGAATTATTAGATTTTATAAAGAAACCATGCTTCGACAAGCGCTCAGCACAGGTGAATACAGAAAAGTATTTTTTCACCACAAATAAAAGAGAATTTGACGCGCTGTTTAAAGTTAAGAGAACCTACAAAGTATTATAAATGGCGCCTGGCCCGTTTTTTAATTAATTTTACAATATGTCTTCTGTCATTAAAATTAGCGGCGCGAGAGAGCATAATCTTAAAAATATCTCTCTTGAATTACCGCGCGATAAGCTTATCGTCATTACCGGTCTTTCGGGCAGCGGCAAAAGTTCGCTTGCCTTTGATACTATTTACGCCGAGGGGCAAAGGCGATATGTAGAGTCTTTATCGTCATACGCAAGGCAATTTTTGGGACAGCTTGAAAAGCCCGATGTCGATTCTATTGAGGGCCTGTCTCCCGCTATATCTATTGAACAAAAAACCACGCACAGAAACCCGCGTTCGACCGTAGGCACGGTGACTGAAATTTATGATTATTTAAGACTTATTTTCGCGCGAATCGGAGAGCCTCATTGTCCGCAGTGCAAAAGACGACTAAAGGCCCAGCCAGTAGACAGTATTGTAGATATTATTTTGGCGTACCCTAAAAAAAACGAAAAGGCCGATTCTGTAAAAATTCAGCTTTTGGCGCCTTTGGCAAAGTCAAAAAAAGGCGAGTTTAAAGACTTGTTTCAAAAACTTCTTAAAGACGGATTCTTAAGAGTCAGGGTTGACGGCGAAATAAGACAGCTTGAAGACGAAATTATCTTAAAAAAGAACATAAAGCATAATATAGAGCTTGTTGTCGACAGGCTTATCTTAAAAAAAGACGAAGAACATGATATAAGAAGCCGTCTGGGAGATTCGCTTGAGCTTACGCTCTCAAAAGGAGAAAAGCAGGCTTTTGTTTACTATGAATCTTTAAATTCAAAAGGCGAAGTTCTTGAAAAAGGAGAAGATTTGTTTTCTTCAAGCCTTGCGTGTCCCGCCTGCGATATCTCGTTTCCTGAAATAAATCACAGACTTTTTTCTTTTAACTCGCCCGAAGGCGCCTGTCGAAGATGTTCGGGCATAGGGCATATGCTTGAATTTCACCCCGATTTGTTAATTCGCGATACTGAAAAAACTATCGAAGAGGGCGTTGTTCCGGGGCTGGGTTGGTCGGCAGAGGGATATTGGTATAAGGCGACAATGAAGGCTCTTTCAAAAAAACTGAATTTTTCAATGAATACCAAATGGAAAGATCTTTCGTCAAAAATCAAAAAAATAATATTATACGGAGATTCTTCGTTAAAAATTCATTATGAAAGCGACTGGGAAGACGGATCGTATAATTTTACGCGCGCTTTTGAAGGTATTATTCCGAATCTTCACCGGCGCTTTGAGACGACCTCAGATAGCCATAGAATGCGCATGGAACAATTTATGGTGAACATGGATTGTCCCGAATGCAAAGGCGCCCGATTAAAACCCGAGGCGCTAAACGTTTTCATAAAAGGCAAAAACATCCGTCAGCTTACAAAGCTAAGCCTAAAAAAGGCCCTTGATTTTTTCGGCAATATTGAATTAACCGAGACAGAAAGACTTATCGCAGAGCAGGCGTTAAAAGAAATTCTGGCGAGATTAAAATTCTTAAACAGCGTCGGCGTTGAATATCTGACCATGGATAGAATTGCCGGCACCCTTTCGGGCGGCGAAGCGCAGAGAATTCGTCTTGCGACGCAGATTGGCTCGGCGCTTGTGGGAGTTTTGTACGTTCTCGACGAGCCTTCTATTGGTCTTCATCAAAGCGATAACGAAAAACTTATCAAAACCCTAAAAGCGTTAAGAGATTTAGGAAATACCGTTATTGTTGTAGAGCATGACGAAGAGACGATTGAGTCGGCCGATTACATTGTCGATATGGGGCCGGGAGCGGGGCATCACGGCGGAGTAGTCGTCTTTTGCGGCGGTTATGAAGATCTTTTAAAATCAAAAAAATCTTTAACGGGCAAATATATGTCGGGCGAGATAAGAATACCCGTACCCGAAAGAAGAAAAAGAACCTCGGCCGAAATCAAAATATTTTCGGCGGCCGAAAATAATTTAAAGCAAATTTACGTTGAATTTCCTTTAGGGATGTTTATTTGCGTTACCGGTCTTTCAGGCAGCGGTAAAAGCACTTTGATAAACGAAATTTTGTACAAAGGCGCGGCTCATCGTTTGTACAAAAGCCAGATATTACCCGGTAAACATAAAAAAATAACGGGTCTTGAAAACATTGATAAAATCATAGATATCGACCAGAGTCCCATCGGCAGAACGCCGAGATCAAACCCGGCGACTTACACGGGAGCTTTTACCCCTATTCGAGAATTGTTTTCAATGCTTCCGGCAAGTAAGATGAGAGGCTATAAGCCCGGACGTTTTTCGTTTAACGTAAAAGGCGGCAGATGCGAGGCCTGCGAGGGCGACGGCGTAAAAAGAATTGAAATGCATTTTTTAGCGGATGTTTATATTACATGCGAAATATGCGGCGGCAAAAGATACGGCAGAGAAACTCTTGAAGTTCGCTATAAAGAAAAAAACATCCACGATGTGCTTGAGATGTCAATAGAAGAAGCTCTTGATTTTTTTGAGGCCATACCCTCTGTAAAAAACAGGCTTCAGGCCCTGTTTGACGTAGGTTTAGGATACATGAAACTGGGCCAGCCGGCGACCACCATATCAGGGGGCGAGGCGCAAAGGGTGAAACTTGCCACAGAGCTTTCGAAGCGTTCAACGGGAAAAACTCTTTATATATTAGACGAACCTACGACCGGTCTTCATTTTGAAGACGTCAGGCAGCTTTTGCTGGTTTTGCATCGTTTTGTCGAACATGGCAACACGGTTATTGTCATTGAACATAATATGGACGTTATTAAAACGGCCGACTGGATAATCGACTTAGGCCCCGAAGGCGGAGATTTCGGCGGCGAGGTTATCGCCTGCGGAACGCCAGAAGAAATTTCTCAGTCTAAAAAATCGCTTACCGGAAATTTTCTTAAAAAATGGCTTAAATAAAAAGTTTTTCTTATTATAAAACATAACTGATATTTGTCTGAAAAATGTTTATAATATAGACATTTTGGCTTTGATTGAAATCAAAGCGTATTAAAATACATTTTTTTGAGTGATTGTTAATAGAAAACCATTGACAATAGAAATAGGCAATTACAATTGGTTACATTATATATATTCAGGAGAATCTAATATGGAAATTCAATTACGTGACATGGGCAGGCATAAGGTTATCGCTATAGAAGGCGATGTTGATTTGTATAACGTAAGCGAATTAAAACAATCAATATTTAAGATGCTTGACGACGAAAATATTCAGTCTTTGATTGTTGACATGAAAGATATCAATTATATGGATTCTTCGGGTATTGGCGCCCTGGTCGCCGCTCAAAAAAAAGTGAAAACGCTTGGCGGTAAATTCGCTCTCTTAAACGTCAGAGACGAAGTTATAAATATCTTAAGACTCGCTACGTTAGATCAATTCTTTACCATTTACGAAGACGATAGCAAAGTAGAACAATAAAATTAAAAAGTGAAAAATATTCTTCTTTTCTACGGAGGGAATTCCGGCGAGCATGAAATATCGTGCATATCGGCTTCTTTCATAGAAAAGAATTTATTAAAGGCCGGTTATGCCGTATTTCCTGTTTATGTCGACAGAAATTCACGCTGGCACTTGCAGAAAAAAGTATCAAAAATTTCGCAAGAAAATCAAAATAATCCTGTAAATCTCAATCTTGGCGGCAAGAAAAAAATAGTTTGCCAAAATAAAGAATATGATTTTGATTTCGCGTTTTCTATTATACACGGCACGACAGGCGAAGACGGATGTCTTCAGGGTATGTTTGAATTTTTAAATGTTCCTTATGCCGGTTCGGGCGTTCTTGCTTCGTCAATTTGTATGGATAAATTTTATATGCGCGATATATTTTCAAAAAATAATATTCCGCAGGTAGAATATTTAAGGCTGCAAAAAGACGAGTTTGAAAAAAACCGGGAAAAAGCCGTAATCGATATTTTAACTAAATTAAAATTTCCTATATTTATAAAACCGTGCAATCTGGGAAGTTCGGTAGGCGTTTATAAAAGTAAAAATCAAGACGAACTAAGGGGCGATATTGAAAAAGCCTTTGAGTATGATAATCATATTTTATGCGAACAAGGCTATAGCGTGCGCGAAATTGAAATATCTATTTTAGGAAATTATCCCGAATACGAAACCAGTATTGCAGGCGAAATCATTCCGAATCATGAGTTTTATTCATACGAGGCAAAGTATCTTGACGAGAACGGCGCCCGGCTGAAGACTCCCGCCGAATTAACAGATTCGCAGTTCAATGAAATTCAATCAATAGCAAAATCGGCGTTTGCCGCTGTTTCAGGCAGCGGTTTTGCGCGAATCGATTTTTTTATTGATAAAGAAACGAATAAAATCATGCTCAATGAAATAAATACTCTGCCGGGTTTTACTCCGGTCAGTATGTTCCCTAAGCTGTTTGACTTAAGCGGTAAGCCTGCCGAAGTATTATTAAAAGAAATTGTAGAATTGGGCGAGAAAAAATTTCATATTCAAAATAAATTAAAGAGAACTTTTAATTAAAATGGAAAAAAAAGCGGGCCGTTTCAGTTTACTTATGCATTTTTACGGAAGAAACCATCCCGAAAACCATCTTGATTTATTTCTCGATATAGGCGAAAATCTTCCTTTGGCGCATTATTTTTGCAGCCTGAGAGATTTTAGAAAACAAAAAAAAGATTGTTTAGCCTATTATATTCTACGCTATGGAAAACCGCATCGCAGACGATACTTAACTTACAGCGGTTTGATAAGCGAAAACAGGGGCAAAGTAAGAAAATTAAAAAAAGGAAAATACAAAGCTTCTTTTAAGTTGATTCAAAAACCATTGAGAGAAACCATAAAAATTGCTTTTCAAAGATAATAAGAAATGTACAAAGAGGTAAAATTTGACATAAACCTTTCAAAAGACGAATTGTATGCGTTTCTTCCCGAAAGAGAAACAGATTCACAGTTTGATTTTGAAATGAAGTATAGAGCTTTAGACGAACAGCTTGAATCTTTAAGAAACGAGCTGAGTAAGGCCAAGACCGTCGTAAACCTTTTAGAAGAAGAGCTTCATGAAAAAGAAAAAGAACTTTCTGAAAAAGAAAAAACAGAAGAAGGGTTTTTAAATGAGGCATACAGGCTTAAAGAAGAACTCGAGAAACGTCCCGAAGTAATAGAAAAATCCGCAGAAAAGCAAGCCGCAAAAGCCGTCGCGATTCCTGAAATGTTTGAAGAAATCGCCGAATATACAGAAGTAGAAGAAAAAATACTTGAAGACGACGGCAAACCGGGAATAAATTATAATTAAATAATCTGTGAAACTTCAAATTCGTATACTTTTTTTTGCCGCTTTTTTCTTTTTATATTTTATATCGTCAGCGAAAAGTTTTGCGCAGGAATCAGTAGAAATCAAGCCAGAAGAGGGCGGCTTTATCGGAATCTCTTTTCCTCTTAGTTTTGCGTTTCAAAACAACAAAATAAACGGAGAAAGTTTTAAGACAAATCACTTTTCGCTGCCTGTGCAGGTTATAGGCGCGTCGTCTGATTTTGCGGTTGTTACAAATATGCTTATAGCGGCAGATCTCTTAAGATTAAGCAATTATTATAAAGAATATCCCGGTTTTGGCGAGAAGGGCGAAATTTACAGCTTTTCTTTTTTTAGTTTTGAAGTCTTATACGAGGCGTATTCTTTTAAAACATTAAAATTTCATTTAGGAATCGCTTTTGGCCATCAGGGATTTTTAATAAAAGAAAGCCCAAAATCTCATTCGCTTTTTGGCGGATTTTCAGCCGCGTCGTACTGGTTTTTTCACGAAAATTTTTATCTGCGCTATAAGTTTCAGGTTCCGGCGGGCTTATATAATAAAAATATAGAAAAACTATTGTATCTGAAGCATATGCTTGAGATTACGTTTGATCCTATTGGTCCCATATTAAATCCTTCGCCTAATAGCGCTTTTTTTTCTGCCGGGTTTATGCTTGAACTGGCCTCGTTTCGATCTTTTGATAAAGACGCTTCATTTATGCATTATAAGCCGTATCTGGCGGCGACGGTGTTGTATTGATGGGTGATTAAAAATGATAATGAAATCAAAACCCTCAAAAATCAACATGCTCATTTTAACCGAGTGGGAAAAAGATTTCAAGTGGCACATACCCCAGCTTCCCGCGAAAGATAAAAAAGGCGAACTTGATATTATCAATATTCCTTTTCGTTTATCCGGTTTTTTTCGGTGGGTATTTGGAATATTAAAAATAATTCGAGTTTTAAAAAAATATGATATCATTGTTTTTCGCGCCATAACAAAAACATCCGTTGTTTTGTGCTTTTTAGAAAGACTTAAGCTTATAAAATTACCTTTTGCCGTTATAGCAGAGCTTAATTTATATGAACATGACAAGAGTCTTCGTTCGGCAATACGGTATAAACTTTTTAAGCTTTTATATAAAAATATCGGGTTGTTTTTTCCTTTTTCTAAGGCGCACTGCGATTATCTTCATAGGCTTACGGGTATATCAAGAGAAAAATATTTTCCTGTTTTTCAGGCTGTCGATTATCTGCCGGTTTCAAAATATCCCGACGCTTCAGGCTCTAAAACGGGCGACTATCTTTTAATACCGGGAAGAACCGGCCGCGATATGAAATTGCTGTCGAAGATTTTAAAAAATTATAAGAAAAAAGCAATTCTTGTTACCAATAAAAAAAGCGTGAAAAAAATATCGTTTCAAAAAAACATTAAAATCTTGTATGATATTCCGTTGAAAGATTTGTTAAACCTGATGAAAAAAGCCAAATATATTTTAATACCGCTTAAAGATACAGAAAACCCCGTCGGTTTTCGAATATTGTTTTACGCCTTACAGCTTAAAAAGGCGGTCATCATGACAAAAACAAAACACGCGGCAGAATATTTTCCCAGAAACCCTCCGCTGGTATTTGTTTCGCCAGGCGATATTAAGGCCGTTGAAGATGAAATGAAAAAACTGGAAAACCATCCGCAAACAATAGAGCCATTAGCTAAAAAAGCAGCTTTTATGCTGAAAAATAATTTTACAAGCGAATATTATATAAAAACTATGTACAAAATGACGCTTCAAAAATATATTAATTTTAAATAAAGGAATATTAAAAAATGTCTGATCAAATAAGAGATTATTACAACCGATATCATAAGAGTACTCTTCATTATGATGAAGGCATAAAAAAACTTGATAAGCGTATACAATTTATAAATAAATTTATTAAAAAAGATGATAAAATATTGGAATATGGATGCGGCGAAGGTTTGATTATCGGAGAAATAAAAAAAAATAATAAACTGAATAAAAATATTTTTGGTTTTGATATCAGCGAAGAAGCCGTTAAAAAAGCAAAAAAAAGATATCCGAGTATAAAATTTGGCGTGATTCCTGAAACGGGAAAACTCCCTTTTAAAAACGGTACGTTTGACGTTTTAGTCTGTACAGAAGTCATTGAGCATATTATGGATGTCGAAAGAACGCTGGCCGAGTTTAACAGACTCTTAAAACCAAACGGTCTTTTGCTTTTGACAACCGGCTATCACGGATGGATAAAAGATTTGCTCATTGTTCTGTTTTTTCGGCATGAGCTGCACTTTCATAACCCTTACTCGAGTCATATTCGTTTTTTTTCAAAAAAATCAATGCTTGGCATCTTAAACGACTTTGGTTTTAAAAAGAAATATTATAAAGGAATTTATAAACTGCCCCTTGTGCGGGAAATGATGACTATTGCTGCCGAAAAAAAAAGAAATATTAAATAAATTGAAAACTCTTGTTTCAAATAAAAAACTTTTATTCTGGACAAAAAAATCGACATTATCAATTTTAGATCAGGGCGTTTTTGCCGGAGGTAATTTCTTATTAAACTTACTGCTGGCCCGCTGGCTTAAGCCCGAAGACTACGGCGTTTTCGCGCTTACATACGCTATTTTTTTGCTTTTAACCGCTTTTCATAATTCGGTTTTAGTCGAGCCTGTAAGCGTTTTCGGGCCAAAAAAGTATCTGAATAATTTAATCGAATATAAAAAAAATATTGTCGCGGTTCATTTCTTTTTAATGACGATTTTTTCTATATTGCTTTGTCTGCCCGCCTTTTTAATTACGCACTTTTATTTTATAGAATTAAAAAGAACAATGCTTTATATGCTGCTTTCGGCGCCCTTTATTTTATTTTTTTATTTAATCAGAAAAACATTTTATATAAATTTAAATTTGAGAAAGGCTCTTTTTAGCTCTTTATTGAACCTCTTTCTTATAATGGGCCTTGTTTATATAATGTATAAAAAAGAGACGCTTTTAGTCGAATTCATATTTCCCGCGCTTGCGATAGCGTCATTTTTTTCAGGGCTCTTATTCTCATTTAATATAAAATCAATTAAGAAAGAGATTAATGTTGTTAATATAGAGAATAAAACAATCATAAAAGAAAACTGGAAATACGGCAAATGGATTTTGGCCACGTCGTCTCTTACATGGTTATCGGGAAATTTTTATTATATAATACTGCCTTTCTGGGTAGGCTTAAGCGAAGTAGGCGCTCTAAGGGCCTACTTAAATTTGCCTTTGCCGGCCATTCATGTAATAACAGCGTTGTCTGCTCTATTTATACCGCTTATGTCGAAGCATCTTCACGAAAAAGGAATTCAAGGGGTATTTAAAGATATAAAAATCTTTCTTTTTATAGGATTTTTCTTATCAGTCGTATTTTCTTTGCTTCTGGTTCTTTTTGATAAAGAAATTCTGTTTTTATTATATAAAGGGAAATATGAGAACTATATAAATATGATATTTATTGTCGCTTTATTGCCCTTGCTCAATGTGTTAATTCAGGCGTTTGCTTCTGTGTTGCGGGTTTTAGAAAAAACAAAATATATTTTTCATTGTTATATTTTTTCGTCTATCGGGGGCCTTGTTGTTGGCGTGATACTGCTTGAAATTCTAGGGTTTGAAGGGGCTTTTTGGGGAATGCTAGTTTCTTATATGATTTCGGCGGGGGTATTGTTTATTTCAAGTTATTATTCAGGTATTCGAAAAAAAAATGATTAAAAGTCTAAGACATTCTTATGAGTTTCTTGTTCTTGAATATTGTAAAAAAATTGCGGTTCCTATTATGGTGAAAAACGGAAAACTATTATGCGTTATCATTACATGAGTGAAAAATGACCTTACAAAAAGAATACTGAAAACAGCGATCATTTCTATTGAAATAGATCTTCTTATTTTTTCTTTCGAATTTAATAATTCATATAGTAAATTATAAAATATTTTAAATAAAACAATGCCAAAAATAAAGCACCCAATTGCGCCTACATTTGTTAATAGCTCTACCCATAAACTATGGGTAGAGCCTGAGAGACTATAAAAACCCGACATTTCGGGCATTACATAGAACCTTGAACCAGCAAAAGCTCCGTATCCTAAGAGAGGATTTTTTTCTATAAAAAGCCATGCGTGCTGCCATTTTTCAACCCTGCCGCTTAAACTGTAAATCATTTCAATTTTTTGACCTCTCATGCCATAGGTTAGTAAAAAATCTCCGTAATTAAGCTCTAAGATAAAAAACATGATAAGCAATGAAATCCCTAAAAATAATCCGATTCGTTTATAAAGAATTAATACCGTAATAAATCCAAATATAAAGCCTAATAAACCAGATCTACCCTGCGATAGTATTATTGTCGCCAGGCCCCATATCATTACCAATAGCCATTTCTTGTTTTTTTTATCAAGAAGGCGACAAAAAGCGACTATAGAAATGATTGCGCCAAGGTGCGAAACGCTGTTTGAGTTTATTCGCGGATATACGCCGTTAAGGCTAAATGGTATCATACCCGATGAACGAATAAGCGCCTCTTCGGGCGCGATAAAAATACCTAGCCAAGTAAGCATAAGAAGAATGCCCAGCCAGCCCCACATCAAGTTTATCCATTTTTGGCAGTCTGTATCGCTGCGAAAAGATACAGCGGTATATGCCGTTAAACTGATAATTAAAGTATATTCAATGGTTCGATATCCTGTCCATAATGGATTGACCGACCATGCAAAAGATAACAATGACCAAATACAAAAAAGAGAAATCGGTACCATTATTCTAGAAAACATTACGCTCAAACGTCTTAAATAAAAAATAAATATCATTAAACCAATAATACCGCTTGCAATGGGACGATGAATTACCGATAGTTGTAATGGAGCATCTTGTTGAACGTTTTGAAAACGATGAGCAAAAATGAGGCCGCCGATAAAAGCGATGATCCAGAAAAATTGCCATTGTCTTTTTGATAAAATTTCTGAAGTTGCTTGCATTTAATATACCATGATAAATTTTAATTACTTGTCAATTAAAAAACACTTCACATCACGTCAAAAAAGGAAGTTATCTATTTTTTTATTTATTATTTGCGTATTTAAGAACAATAAATTATTTTGAATGTAAAAATGAAACTGGCCTTTTTATCATTGTACAAAACCTTTGATTATTCACAAGTTGGCGGTACCGATTCTATGATGAGAAGACTGGCCGAAGGTTTATTAGAAAATCAAAAAAAAATAGAAATAGAATTTATTTTTTACGGGGGGGGCGAAAACAATAAACGCATAGCGCATAATTCAAGATTTTCATCGGCATACTTTGAATCTCTTGAAGCCTCTTTAAGGTACATAAAGTCAAATGATTTTTATCATGTGATCGCGTGCTATCTTTTGCCAAAAGACAGGCTAAAATACGCTTTTTTTAGAAAAAAAAACAAAAATAAAAAATATCACAGTATTATATTCTTTTATCCCGAATCAAGAATAAAAAGAGTTCTTAAGTTTTTAGAGTATATTCTTTTTTCTTATAACGGTTCGGTGTTTTGCGTTTCAAAAAGGCAGTATTCTTATTTAAGAAGATTTGTTAAAAAACTGGTTTTACTGCCCCCTTCGGTTACAAAGTCTTATTTTCTAAAACCAGGGCAAAAAATGTTTAAGAAAAAAATTCAAGTCGCTTTTTTAGGGAGAATTGACGCCAGAAAAGGAATTGATAAAGTTATTTCTTTGTTTCATAAACTGAGTGAAGATAAACGTTTTGTATGCTCTATCTATGGCATTGTGATTCAATCTGATAAAGAAGCTTATGAGATTTACAAGTCTTTAAAAAAACAAAAAGAAATAAAGTTTATTGAAATAGACAGAAAAGATTATAACGATAAAATAGATAAAAAAGTAAGAGATCTCCTGAAAAATACCGATGTATTTTTACAGCCCTATCAAAACCTTGACAGCACCGTAGATATGCCGCTTTTAATTTTAGAGGCGATGGCTTCGCTTTGTTTGATAATCACAACGCCCGCGGGAGATGTCGCCGAGATATATGGTAGTCAAAATTTTGTCGTTAAAAAAGACAGCTTCGCAGAAACCGCGTTTGAAATAATTAATAGATTAGATAAAAAAACTCTTTTTGTCGAAAGAAAAAGGCTTTATAAGCGGGCCGCTGAATTAACGTTTAACAATCTTTATATCGCAAAGCGTTTTTTAAATGAAATTAATAACTAAAAAAAACATTAAGAAAGAATTTTTAGTAAATCTGTTTTCAGAATTAAAACACGCGAACATTGTATACTGCGTACTGGGCGGCTATGAGAATCTGCCTGAGAAAACCGGCAATGATCTCGATATCTGGATAAAACCGTCAGACGCTTCAAGTTTCACGACAATACTAAAGAAAACGGCCAGGAATCAAAACTGGAAAATAACAGTTCCTAATGTTTCGCCGCGGTTAAGTTCTTATGAGAAAAAATATTATCTTATCAATAATCAAAACGTTCTTGAAGTCATTCATCTTGATTGCTGGAGTTTTTTACACTGGCGCGGAATTCCCTTTGTTAACGAAAAGAAAATTCCCAAATTTATTTTAACTCACAGTAAAAACTTTCAATATTTATCGCCGAATGTTCAAATCATGATATCTGCGCTTAAAGACCTTTTGTATAAGAATAAAATAGAAGAGAAAAGAAAATCTCTGATAAAACATGATTTTAAATTGCAGAGAAAAGAAGCCGCACTGCCGTTTATAAAACCTATAGGAAAAAACAGAGCCGATTATGTTGCCGAATGTCTTTCAGAAAGAAAATGGGAAGACCTTGAGAAAAAAGTGTCAGCGATAAAAATAAAATTAGTTTTCAGGGCGATATTCGTTAATCATATCAAACAGCTTTATTGGCTGCTTAAGTATTGGGGAGGCATATTCAATCTTTTATTAATTAAAAAATACGGATTGTTTATTGTTTTTATAGGTCCCGACGGCGCCGGAAAAACAACTCTCGCAAAAAAAATACTTTCTTCAGAGAAGTTTTCAAAGCTTTATAAAGATAAATATTATTTTCACAGCAGATTTCCCTTTCTGCCCGCGTTAAGAAAAGTCGTCGAACTTTTTGGGAAAAATTCTGTAGAAACAAAAATTAAAATAGAAGAAGAAAACGACTATGCGAAAGAACTTGCGCCTTTAGGTTTATTAAGAAGTATGATTTATCCTATATATTACGGCATCAACGCGCTTTTAGGCTATTTTTGGCTCTTTCAAAAAAAAAGAATTCGGGGGGGCAGTTTAATTGTTTTTGACAGATATTTTTACGAGTATAAAATTCAAAAAGAATTTATCAGATGCCCGAGAATATTATTGAATATTTTAGAATTTTTTATACCACGGCCCGACGTTATTGTTTTCGCCAAAGATAAGGCCGAAAATATTTATTTAAGAAAAAAAGAGCTGCCGCTTGATGAAATAAAAAGACAGCTTAGAGAATGCGAAAAAATCGTAAAAAAGAATAAAAAGAGTATTATTATTAATACAGGCTCTTCGATAAATATCGCGGCGGTTGATTTAGAAAAAAAAATCGCGCAGTTTGTTCGATAAAGAAATTGAAATGAAAGTATTGCATATTGTTCCATGGTATGAGCCGGCATGGTCGGCGGGGGGTACGGCAACTGCGGTCAGTATATTGTGCCGCTCGCTCGCAAAACAGGGAGTTGATATTACGGTATATACAACCGATGACGCCGGTCAAGATAAACGCTTGAAAATACCCTTGGTGCAGCCGGTTGTTTTAGGCAAGGTTAAGGTTTTTTATTTTAAGTGTAAATTTATAGGAAATTATAAATCGGCCTTTTATTCAAGAGGGCTCTCGAGAGCTTTAAAAGAAAATATTAAAAATTTTGACCTGGTGCATATTTCTGGCGCAAGACACTGGCACGGCTATAAAGCGGTAAAATTGGCGCATAAACACAAAATTCCTGTAATGTTTACGGCCCATGGAAGCCTCATGAATTCATCAATTTTAGAAATCGGGAATATTTGGTTAAAAAAACTGTATATATCTTTTTTTGATAAGAGAGTCTTAAAAAAAGTATCGGCTTTTCATTTTCTTTGCGAAGGAGAAAGAGAAGCGTCGGTTAATTCGACTTTTAATAAGCCGTCTTTTATTGCGTCTAATGGAATCGACATTCATTATTTCAGGCGCGATAAAAATACTCGGTTTCATCTGAGAAAAAAATATAATCTCGATGATAAGTCAATTGCGCTAATCTATACGGGTAGAATACATCCGGTTAAAAATCTTCATTTGATTATTGAAGCTTTAAATAAAATAAATTCAAACTCGAATGAAAAAATATATTTTTTTATTGTCGGCGCTGTATCTGACATAAGTTATTTAGAATTTCTAAATAACTTGATAAGCAAAAAGATAAAAGAAAATATTATATTTATTAAATCGGTTCCTCCCAAAAAAATTGTCGAATGGTACACTATGGCCGATTTATTTGTAATGCCAAGCAAAGTAGAAGGGGTCAGTATGTCTTTAATTGAGGCAATGTCGTCTTCTCTGCCGTGTCTTGTCTCTGACAGAGTCGCTAATTTTCGAGAGATTCAAAAAGACAAGGCGGGCATGATTGTAAAACCGAATCTTGAATCTGTAACCGCGGCTTTAAAAAAGATATTGAAAAATAAGTCTCTATTAAAAAAACTGTCAGAAAACGCGAGAAGAACGGCTGAAAAAAGATACGATAAAGAGATAACGGTAAAAAAAATATTAAAAGAGTATGAAAAAATATTAAGAAATGAGCGTAATACAAAAAATATTAAATAAAATATGGGGTCTTGGCGCTTCGCTGGCAAATATGGCGCAAAGGCATAAATTGCTAAACAGCAGAGCGAGAACAGTATTTAGAAAACTGGGGCACCTTTTGATTCCTAAACCTAAAGAAAGAATGACGCTCTCTTTGCCATGGAAAATGAAAATAATTACGCCGCCGGGCTTTAGGGGCGGTAGAAGCTATACTGCCGGCGTCTATGAAGAAGATTTAACAAATTTGTTTAAAAAAATAATAAAACAGAGCGATACGGTTGTAGACTGCGGAGCTTTACTCGGCTATTATACTCTTCTTGCTTCTTCTCTCGCTGGCCCTGAAGGAAAAGTATACAGTTTTGAACCCGAAGCGAAAAGCTGTGAATATCTCAAAGAAAACATTGAAATAAATAAGTTAAAGAACGTTATTTGCGTTAATAAGGCGCTCTCAGAGAAAACCGGATTTGCTCAATTTGCAAGCAGCGAAAGCAAATCAATTGGTACGGTGGGCGGTTTTTTATCTTATGATGAGAATGAAGAAAATACAAATAAAATAGAAACTGTAAGTTTTGACGACTATTTCAAAAAGCTGAATTGGCCCCCTGTTGATTTTATTAAAATGGATATTGACGGAGCCGAGAAATACGCCCTGCTTGGAATGAAACAGCTGAGTAAAAAAAATTCTAAATTAAAAATGGTAATGGAAGTAGATCATAACGCTATTAAAAATTCAAAAAGTAATCCAAAAGAATTATGCGATATTTTAATGGGTTTAGGTTTTAGAAAAGGTTTTGTCGTTGAAAAAAAACTTCAGGAATTTTCGTTAAAAGACGGGTTTCTTTACTTGAAATCGCACTATAATGTTTTACTGACAAAAGAATAAATGCTAAACATGAAAAATAAATTAAAATATTTTATGAAAGGAGTCTCATACCGTATATGGAAGAAGCTTTTAAAAAAAAATACCAAATATACCAGGCATGATTCGGTAAAAATATTAGAAGCGGGCTGCGGTTCGGGAGCTTTGATCTTAAGCTTAAAAAAGTGGTATAAAAATTCTAAGATCATAATCGGCGATTTAGAAATAAATTCGACGGTGAAAGATAAAGAAATAATAGAAAATCATAAGCTCTTGCAGTTTGACGCGCACAGACTTCCTTTTGCAGATAAATCGTTTAATATTATTTTTTCTCTTCAGGTGCTCGAGCATTTAAGAGAACCCGAAAAGTTTATTTCTGAATGCAAGAGGCTCTTAACAGACGAGGGTATTGTTATTTTAAGCACTCCGAATATCGAAAGTATAGGGGCCAAAATCATGAAGAAAAGATGGGTGGGGTTTGATGTCGAACACATATCTTTGAAGTCGGCTTTGACATGGCGCGAGATACTTTTACGACACGATTTAAAAATCATAAAAGACGGAACTACGGGCATTTCAGGGATATCTTTATTTAGGGTTTTCCCTTTTAATTTAATAAATTATATACCCTTGGCCGTTTTTGGATTTTTCCCCTGGTATCAAGGCGAAAGCTATATGGTAATGGCTCAAAAAAAATAATGGAGAAAATATGAATTTTTCAGATATGGCGTTATGAAAAAAAATAAGAAAAAAAATATTTTTATTTTGAGTCTAAAGTACGCCCCCGGGCTTCTTAAAGAATTTTTTGTTTTAGGGAATAATATAAGAAAGCAAAACGCAAATGTGCGCTATATGCTTTCTGAAAAATATAAAGCGTTAACAAAAGAGAATAAAGATATTGACTATGTTTCAAACGCCGCAAATAATCTTGAAATGATTTTAGAGACGTTTTCAGGAAGTCTCTTAAAAACAATTTTAGAAATATTCAACGAAACTGCGCCCGATGTCATTCTTTTTTATAATCCGCATTTGCTAAACCCGATACTTTCAAAAAAACTGAAGAAAATATATCCCGATGCTAAGATTATGCTGTATTTGCACGACCCTTATAAGCCAGAGAAGAAAAGCTATGGCATAAAAAAATCTCTTTATTATACATTTGTCGAACGGGTGCAGAAAAAGACGGTAAAATATATGGATCATGTAATTTCTCCGTCTCAAAGATCAAGCGAACTATTTCTTAGGTATTATAAAAACTTTTCAGGAAAAAACCATATAGCTCCTCTTATTTTGCCCGATAAGAAAGAAAAGAAAACAAAACCTCTTTATTTTACCATTGTCGGGCATGCTCATTTTGCAAGCGGGCATGACGATTTTTTTCGATTGATTAAATTTACCGTTAATAATAAGCTTTCGTTTCATTACGCCATTATAAGTTCGAGTAATATTGATAGATATATGAATTCTTTAACCAAAGAAGAAAAGTCTTTCTTAAAGGTCATAAATAAGCCGGTTATAACCGACGATGAAATAGACGATTTAGTTTCTGAAAGTTTTGCCGTATTCAGGTTCGATAAAGAAGTTACCCAAAGCGGAGTTATACCCGTCGCTTACAGAAAAGGAGTTCCCGTGATTGTAAGAAATATACCGGGCTTAGGTCAGCATGTAGATCATAAAAAAAGCGGCTATGTTATTTCTGAAAAATTTTCGGTTAATGAAGCTATAGAAGCAATGAAGTTTGTCAAAGAAAATTTTAATATGCTGACAAAAAAATCTAAAGATAAATTCAACGGGATATGGTCAGAAAAAAATTGGATAAACTATTATTCATGGTTAAAAAAAATTATCTTATAAAAGATGAAATTACCTGCGGGGCAATTATATGAAATTAACTGACAAAGAATTCTGGAAAGCAAGCTGGAAAAAGTATGGCATTACCGATTGGGTTGATGAAGAACAGGAATTTGTTCCTGAATGGCATAATGTTCTATATAAGACTCTTTTAGAATATAAAGGTAAAGATTATTTTGAGATAGGGTGTTTTCCCGGTAGATATTTGAATTATTTTTACAAAATGTATGGGATGAAAATCAATGGCATTGAATTTCTGGCGTTTAATAAAAAAAAATCAGCTTTTAAAATATATACCGGAGATTTTTTACAGTTTCATTCGAAAAAAAAATATGATCTGGTTTGCTCATTTGGTTTTGTGGAGCACTTTAAAGATTTTCCTTTTATTATTAAAAAACATATTGATATAGTCAATCCTAATGGTATTGTTCTTATTGTAATTCCTAATTTTGTACATGGTTTGCGCTTTTTTATTCGAAGAAAACTGGATAAAGAATTATTTCAAATTCATTTTCAAAATTCAATGAATATTAAGATTCTTAAAAATGAGTTAAGCAAATTGGCAAATATTGATTTTTCAATTAATAGATTAAAATTTTCAGATAAGTATTTTTATCAAGTAAGTAAGACAAAGAAAAAAATCGGAAAATTCTTATCTTTTTTTATAAGAATGATACCGCCATTAGATAGGGGGTTATCCGCAGAGATTATTGTATTAATAAGACCGAGAAAAAATAAATAAATGATGATTTTAAATATAGTTTTTTTCGGTTTTATCTAAATTCTGCTTATTTTTAATAAGTTGATTTGAACTGCAACATGATTATTATTTTATATTATAAAAGAGGATGAATTTTATTGACAGCGTTTTCTCTGTTTAATAATATGTATCATTCATCAGCGAGAAGATAAATATTGGCAAGAGTATTGTATATCAAATAGAGAATATGAAATTTGAAAAGCTTTCCATTCCCGATGTGATATTAATTCATCCTATGGTTTTTGAAGATAACCGGGGTTTTTTCTTAGAGACCTATAAAAAATCAGAATTTTATGAAAACGGCATAATGTATGAATTTATACAAGATAATCACGCGAAATCGCATAAAAATGTATTTCGCGGTCTTCACTACCAGTTAAGTCCCGAAGCGCAGGGTAAACTTATTCGCGTAACGAGAGGCTCTGTTATAGATTTTGCGGTCGATATCAGAAAAGAATCTTCAAGTTACGGCAAGTATGTTTCGGCACATTTGTCGGCAGAAAGTAAAAAAATGCTTTGGATACCTCCGGGGTTTGCTCACGGATATTTAACTTTAGAAGATAACACTGAATTTCAATATAAAACGACCGCTCAATACGCTCCTCTGTTTGAGCGCGGCATAAAATTTGACGATGTTGAAATTTCTCTTGAATTGCCCGTTTCAAAAGAAGATTTAATCTTAGCCGAAAAAGATAAGGTGTTACCCGCGCTAAAAGACGCAGAAAATAATTTTTAATGATATTGATATCGGGCAAATCGGGACAATTGGGCGGCGAACTGACCGAATTGTTTGAAAAAGAAAAAGTAGAATTTAAGGCGTTTGACTCAAGAGAATGGGATATTACCGATTATCAGAAAAACCATAGTATCATCGAAAAAATAAAACCAAATTTGATAATAAACTGCGCCGCATACACAGCCGTTGATAAGGCCGAAAGCGATATAGATAGAGCGTATAAAGTCAATCGAGACGCTTTAGAAAATATCGCAAAATCTATTAAAGACAGTTCTATTAAGCTTTTGCATATTTCTACAGATTATGTATTTTCGGGTATTGAATGCGGCGGCCCCTCAGAAATATGCCGAATAAAACCCTTTGAGCCGAAAGATAAAACCTCTCCCCAGAGCGTATACGCTAATTCAAAAAATGAAGGAGATAAAGCCGTTCAAAAAATACTTTCGTATAATAATAAAATGCGAAACTCTTTTATTATTCGTACCAGTTGGCTGTATTCAAAAAATAGAAATAATTTTGTTAAAACAATGCTCAGGCTGGCTAAAGACGATAAAATTGAAGATATTAGAGTAGTTGAAGATCAAATAGGCAGACCGACATGGGCGGCAAGGCTCGCGCAGTTTATTTTTCTTTTTATTAAAGAGAAAAAACTGAATACAGAACCGTCAATTGAAGGGGGCCTGTATCATTTCGCAAACAGCGGTATTGCAAGCTGGTATGATTTTGCCTATGAGATTATAAAGATGGCTTATGAATTAAAGATAATTAATAGAAGAAAATTAGTTCTTCCGATAAGTACAGAAGAGTATCCGCTGCCCGCAAAAAGGCCCCATTATTCTGTTTTAAATCTAGAAAGCGCAAAGGAGGTTATGCAAAACATACCCCACTGGAAGAACGATTTGAATCGTTGTCTGCGCGAAATGAAATTATGAAATTATAAATCAAGTTTTATAGATAATCAAATGAGTCATATTAAAATCAAAAAAGGAATTGTTTTAGCGGGAGGCTCGCGAAACAGTCTTTATCCCATTGCGACAGCCGTGTCAAAGCATTTTTTTCCCTTGTATAATAAGCCAATGATTTATTATCCCGTTTCTACATTAATGCTGGCCGGTATCAAAGATATTTTGCTGATATCAGCGCCTGAAGACTTGCCTGTTTTTCAAAAACTTTTAGGCGATGGTTTGCAATGGGGAATTTCAATTCGGTACGCCGTTCAGCCAAAACCCCGCGGTATTGCTGAAGCTTTCATCATTGCCGAAGATTTTATAGACGGCGATAGCTGCGCTTTGATATTAGGCGATAATTTATTTTATGGCTATGGGTTATCTGAAATGCTTTCAGACTGTGTTTTAATAGAAAAGGGAGCAAAAATATTCGCGTATAGGGTTAAGAATCCTCAAAGGTACGGCGTGGTAGAATTTGACAGCTTGCAAAGAGTAATTTCAGTTGAAGAAAAGCCTTTAAAACCAAAGTCGCCGTTTGTTGTAACAGGGTTATACTTTTTTGATAATCATGTAGTAGAAAGAGCGAAGAGTTTAAAATTATCGAATAGAGACAATTTTGAAATTTCTGATCTTATTAAGATATATCTTGAAAATGGGGAGCTTATAGCGCGGCCATTGGGGCGCGGGATGGCCTGGCTCGATACAAGTACGTTTGATTCTCTGCTTGAGGCTTCCAATTTTATAAAAATTATTGAAGAAAGGCAGGGGCTAAGAATCGGATGTTTAGAAGAAATTGCCTACCGAAATAATTTTATATCAAAAGAACAATTTAAGAAACTTGCCGAATCGTTATCAAAAACAGAGTATGGCCAATACCTTTATAAAATATTAATAAATAAAATTTAATAAATAAAATGCTATTTTAGATGCCTGCGTCTGACTTGTAATTATTTTATAAAAAATCCCGTAAATAAAAACATTTCATGCATGTTTTATGGCCGAAGGCGTCTTCAATGTATAAATATAATCTATGTTCTTGAAGTATTGAAATAAGTAATTTAAGCGCAAATAACCGAGGTATGAAAAATGAACAATAAAAACGTGCTTTTAGTCGACGATTCTATTTTAACCAGAAAACAGCTTGGCGAGATTTTAGAAGAAGCGGGATGCCGCATAAAAGAATATGCGGTTGACGGCATAGACGCTCTCGAGAAATTTCGGCTTAATCAAGATTTTATCGATTTGGTAACTCTTGATATCACCATGCCTAAGATGGACGGCATAGAAACCCTGCGGGAAATCATGAAAATAAAGCCCGACGCAAAAGTGTATATGGTAAGCTCAATGGGAAAAGATCAAATTATAAAAGAATGCATGAGCTTAGGCGCGAGCGGTTTCATTGTAAAACCGTTTTACAAGAAAAAAATATTTGAAACAATCTTAAGCGTCTCGGCATAATATGCGCTTTAAATTTTAGTGAAATAATATGCGCATATTTGTCCCCAAGTAAGATGAACTAAAATTTAAACTTGACAGCTTGGCCAGATTTTTTTAATTAGTCGCTCTTTTTTTAATTTGACGATAGAAGTTTTAGTTTTTACGCGTCTAATAAAATAGAGATAATAAAATAGAGAATACCGAAAGGATGTCGAGATGACAAGTGTAGAAAAAACAAATATAAAGATAATCATTGCCGATGATCATGACGTTTTCAGAAAACATATTAAAAATCTGATTATTCATAAAAATTTGGCAGAGAAAATTGACGAAGCCGTAAACGGCATAGAGCTGATTAAGAATCTTGAAAAGAACAAATATGATATCGTTCTTTTAGATATATCTATGCCCGAAATGGACGGGCTTGCTGCTTTAGAAGTTATCAAAGAAAGATTTCCCGATTTAAAAATTCTTGTATTAACCATGCATTATGAAGATTCATACAAGAAGAGGGTTAAAGAAAAAGGAGCCGACGGCTTTATCTTGAAAACGCAGATTTTTGATAATATTTTCAAAGCAATTGAAGCCATTATGAGCGGCAAAAAATATTTTATTGATTCTTGAAGAAAAATATTGATTAATATCTTTAAAATTAAATAAGTTTCATAAATCAAGAATTATCTTCAAAAAATATTTTAATAACCGCGTCTGATATTTTTTTGTTTACTCCTTTTACGCTTAAAAGCCGATTGCTTAGCGCGGTTTTATTGGTTTCAAAAAAATCAATCTTTCGAAGGGTCGCCATAAGGTTTTTAGCCGTTTTCTCTGCGATTCCCGGAATTTGATTTAAGGTTGAAGTTAAGTTCTTTTTAAGACGAAGACTTCGATGATACGAAAGACAAAATCGGTGAGCTTCGTCGCGGGCATGGCGCAATATAAGCATGCCGGGGCTGTTTTTATCCATTTTTAGTTTATGGTTCGATTCAAGATAAATTTCTTCTTCTTTTTTTGCCAATGAAATAACGGGAACAGAAATGCCGCATTCAGACCGCGCCTTTAGCGCCGCTTTTAGCTGCGTTATGCCCCCGTCGATAACAATCAAATCGGGCGGTTTTTCATTTGTTTCTTTCAGTTTTCGCAATCGTCTTGAAATTGTTTCATGAATCATGGCGGGATCGTTTATGCCCTCAACGGTTTTGATTTTATATTTTCTGTATCCCGGTTTGTGCGGAAGTCCGTTTTTAAACATAACGCCTGCGGCGACAGGCTCTTGCCCGAATAAATTTGATATATCGTAGCATTCAATAGTTTCGGGTATTTTAGAGAGTTTTAATAAAGAATAGAGCTGTCTTAACCCTCTTCGTTTATTTTGAATATTTTCTGATAAAATTCTTTCGTTAAGACTTAATCGTGCGTTTGTAAGCGCCATTTTAAAAAGATTCTCAATTTGCTTATATTGCGGATGTATGCTTCGCAAAGATCTATTGGTTTTTATTTTAATTTTCTGGCCCGTTTTGTTTTTCAAGGCGTTTTCCCATTGTTTTGCGTTTGGCATTTTATGTGAGATAAAAATAGTATCGGGATAATCAATTAGCCGCATATAATAATCGAAGAAAAACGCCTCAAGATATTCTGCGTATAATTCTTCTGCGGGTTCTTTATGAAAATCGGCGGAGTCATTTGAATAATTCAAATATGAGGCCTCGCTTAGAGCGTAATTTTCTTTACCGGTTAAATTTCCGTTTCTGATTTTTAATATAACGATTTGGGCGAAAAAGATTAATTCGTTATTGTCTTTAGATCCGGTTGAAAAATAATCAAGCCTGGTTTTTAATTCTTGCTCAATCTCTTTTCTAGAAAGCAAAACAAGGCCCGCAATATCATAGTTGTGCCGCTCGTTTTCTTCGTGAACCGTTTGACCCTGAAGCGTTATTTCAATGTCTTTTAAGATGTCTCTGGCTCTGGCCGCTTTTTCAAAATCAAGGTTTTCTGAATAATTATTCATTTGTTTTTTTAAGTTTTCCTGCACAGTCTGGCTTTTGCCTTCTAAAAACTCTTTGATTTGAAGCGTCATATTTTGATATTCCCGCTCGTCGACATTGCCCGCGCAGGGGGCCCAGCAGCGTTTAAGGTGATAGTTCAGGCAGGGTTTGCGGGGTTTGCTTAAAGGAAATTTTAAGGATCTTTTTCTGACAGGAAATATCTTATTGACAAGAGCAAGGGTGTTTCGAGCCGCTTTTACGTCTGAGAAGGGCCCGAAATAAGCGTGATTTAAATTTGTTTTTCTTCGGGTAATGAATAACCGCGGGTACGCTTCGCCCATAGTTAAGCATATATAAGGATATCTTTTATCGTCTTTTAACCTTACATTGTACACAGGGTTGTATTTTTTTATCAGGTTGCTTTCTAAAAGAAGGGCCTCAAGTTCAGATGACGTTACAATCCAGTCTAAGTCGGCGACTTTCGACATAAGAAAACGGGTTTTATATTCGTCGCTGTTAAGATACTGCCTGATTCTGTTTTTAAGATTTTTAGCTTTTCCCGCGTATAAAACCTGTCTTGTTTCTTCATTCTCTTTTTCTTCTTTTTCGCCTAGCCAAAGATAGCATCCGGGCTCAGCGGGTACCGATATAAGCTTTGTTTTAAGGTCTGCTTTTTTATATTGGCTCACTTTAAATGAATAATATATTAAAAGTTGTCTGTCAAGCGTATATTAACTAATAATAGCGCGGTAAAATTTTTCTTTTAAAATAAGGTCCTACGCAAATATCTTTGTATATTTTCCTATCATATAGGAACAAAAATTATAATATTTGCCTAAAGAAGAACGATAATATTTAAGATGTCTTAACCTGCGTTAAGATACAGGCTTTATTTCATCTAAATTGATCTAATTCTGAAAAAAGAAATTTACAATAGACGGTGTTTTGCTACTTCGGTCTATATAAATAGAATCTAAGCGAGAAATCGGTAAAAGTAAAAAATGCTAGAAGATATAAAGAAAATCAGCGTAAGCGAGAATGATAAATATTACGCGAGAAAGTGGTTTACATTATCGGTTGCAAGCTTGGTTGTCGCGGGGCTTTTTTCGCTTTTTTTAACCTTTTCAAGAATACCTTTTTTTAGCCAATTTATAAGCGATCCTCTTTTTTTTAAGCGGGCCCTTGTTGTGCATGTCGATTTGGCGCTTATTGTTTGGATGTTTTCATTTATTGCCGCCGCGTTTTATGTGCTAATACCCGGCGATAGAGAAAAAAATTTTTTCAACAATTTATATTTTGGCGTATCGGTAAGCGGCGTAGGGCTTATGGTTATATCGCCGATAGTCTCGGGTTCGGCGCCTATATTGGCAAATTATGTTCCCGTTGTCGATAATTCATTATTTATTGCGGGCCTGCTGATGTTTGCAGGGGGCCTTTTGTTTACGTTTCTAGATTCTCGCCTTTTATGGGATTCTAAAAAAAACTCGGCAGACGCCGGCGAAAAAGCTTATATTCCCGGTATTCGGGTGGCCGTACTTTTATTTATCATTGCTCTTGAAGTTTTTCTGGTTTCATACTTAAATACAGACTCTTCGTCTGACGCTAAAATTTATTATGAGATTTTATTTTGGGGAGGGGGGCATCTTCTTCAAATGGCTTCAGAAATGGTTAAGGTTTCTATCTGGATATTTCTGCTTTATGTGTTAACGCATAAGTATGCGATTAAAAGACATCATTTTTTTATTATTTCGGGCCTGTATCTTCTTCCCGTTTTTATTTTTGTTCCGTATGCCCTGACTATAAATCCGGCCAATAACGATTATCGCAATCTTTTCACAAACCTTATGAGATGGGGTATTTTTCCTTTTGTTACGGCTGTATTTGTATTTTGTGTACATTTTCTTTACCGCCTGAAAAAAGAAAAAATAAGCTATAAACTAAACAGTCTGCCTTATAACGCTTTTATTATAAGCGTTATATTAACAATCACAGGTTATATTTTAGGCGCTTTTATTGGCGGCTCTAATACGATGATTCCTGCGCATTACCATGCGTCTATAGGGGCCGTTACGGTGGCTTTTATGGCGTTTGCTTTTATTATGCTAAAATTTTTAGATTTTCCTTTACCGCAGTTCAGCAAAAAGAAAATTGTCTCTTATCAGCCGATGATATTCGGAATTGGGCAAATAACCTTTTCAATAGGGTTTGCCATAGCGGGTTCATACGGTATGGGCAGAAAAGTTTATGGCGCAGAACAGCAGGTTAGAGGTTTTTGGGATTACCTTGGGCTCAGCATTATGGGGCTCGGGGGTTTTGTTGCAATTATAGGCGGTTTGATTTTTCTGTCTGTAGTTTTAGCCGCGATGTGGAAAAAATATACCGAATTAAACGCGGCAGTTAAGATTCTAAATAAGGAGGAAAGTTATGGGAAATGAAAATACGCATTGGCTTGAAAGGCTGATGGAAAACCCTTGGATGTTACTGATATTGGGTATCGTTGTACCCACTATATCGTATACCGTTTGGGGAGTGTATGATGTACTGAGTTTACCTGTGGCTCCGTTGCCGTAAGTAAAAAATGAATTTCAAAAAATTAAAGAATTAAAGAACTAAAAAAGGAGAAAATAGTATGAGTTTTATGATACCTGAAAAAGATTGGTTCAAGGCTCCCGATAAAGGCGAAAAAAGCTGGATAGCTATCGGCTTTATATGGTGTCTGGTTCTGTTTTTTTCAATGCCTATTTGGCACATTTATGGAAAGCAGAACTCTTCAAGCGAGTCTTATAGAGTTAAGCCTGAAGATTTTTCTGCAAGAGTAATGAAATTTGTAGAAACAAATTCAATTGGCAAAGACGGAAATACGCCTATTGTACAGCCTAAACCGGGCGGTCACGCGTATGTAATGGGCGGAGGTTATATTTGGTACCCGATTTTAAAATTGAAAAAAGGTAACGAATATATTCTTCATATTTCATCAACAGATTATCAGCATGGTTTTTCGCTTCAGGGTGAAGCGGGAATTAATATGAATTTTCAGATTCTTCCCGGATACGATCACGTATTAAAAATCACTCCTACCACAAGCGGTACATTCAATATTGTTTGTAACGAGTTTTGCGGCGCGAGACATCATGTGATGACTGGTAAAATTTTAGTGGAGGATTAAAATATTATGAGTTCTATAGCAGGTTTTTTAAAAGGGAATTTTCTTCCCGGGCAATCAAGAAGCTGTGACACGACGGGTCTTCCGGTTTGCAATACCGCTTCTTTATACATTCGATTGAATGCGGTTATTGCTGTTGTTTCGCTTCTGATTGGGGCAATCGCGGCAATTTTAATTGCTCTTACAAGATGGCCGGCCGTTCACCTTCTTCCGGCTGAATGGTTTTATCGTTTTTTAACGGTTCATGGTTTTAATATGCTTATTTTCTGGATTATTTTTCTTGAAATTGGCATATTGTACTTCGTTGCTACGACGCTTCTAAATTCAAGATTGTTTTCAAAAGCAATTGCGGCTATTTCGTTTGCTTTGATGCTGATTGGTATGATAATGGTGAACGCCATGATTTTTACGGGACAGGCCGATGTTCTTTTTACGTCATATGTTCCGTTAATGGCTCATCCATTATTTTATCTGGGAATAATCTTATTTGCGGTAGGCGCGCTTTTGGGCGTCGCTAATTTCTTTTTGACAATTCATATTGCCAGAAGAGATAAAACATATGAAGGTCCTTTTCCATTAGTTGTATTTGGCGCTATTACAGCGGCCGTGATCGCTGTTGTTACCATTTTACACGGCGCTGTGGTTTTAATTCCCACGCTACTATGGTCGGCCGGTCTTCTAGAAACTATAGACCCAGGTTTTTACCGTGTTGTATGGTGGGGCCTAGGACATATGTCTCAGCAGATTAACGTTGCAGCCATGATCTCAGTATGGTACTTTATGTTCAGCCTGATAGTTGGCGCAAAACCTTTAAATCATGCAGTATGTAGAGGCGCGTTTATTCTATATATTTTGTTTATTAACCTTGCTTCTGCTCACCATCTACTTGTAGACCCGGGCGTAAGCACAGAGTGGAAAATATGGAATACTTCTTACGCTATGTATCTTGCCGTATTGGCTTCTATGCTTCACGGTTTTACGGTACCGGGCGCTCTTGAAGTAGCTATGCGTAAAAAAGGCTACAGACAAGGTCTTTTCGGATGGCTTGCGGCTGCTCCCTGGAGTAACCCAGGTTTCTCAGGCGTTTTTATGGCGATGGTCATGTTTGGCTTTATCGGCGGTATTACAGGCGTTACCATTGGTACAGAGCAGATTTCAATTATTACACATAATACATTGAAACTTCCGGCTCACTTTCATGGTACTGTAGTTGCGGGTACAACGCTTACTTTTATGGCCTTAGCCTATTATGTGGTGCCTTTGATATTCCAGAAAGACTGGTACGCGAAAGGTTTATTAAGATTACAGCCATATATATTCGCTATCGGTATTTTCACAGTGATTATTGGTATGCAGTTTGCAGGTTCAGCCGGTATTCCTAGAAGACATTGGGATATCAGTTTTGCCGGAACTCCAATTCCTATCACTCCGATGGAATCTGGCTGGCTAGCTTTAGTAGGTATCGGCGGCGTTATCGCTTTTCTTGGCCTTCTAATTTTTTTACTGGCTACTGTTGCAACGGTTTTCTTTGGAAGATCAAACAAAGGTAGACCAATGGAAGATTGGGGCGGAGTAAAAGATATATCGGCAGGCGCCGGCACATGGACAAAAGAAGACGATCATAAAACTCCCGGAACATGGGCGTTGGTTATGATTCTTCTAACTTGTTTTGTGGTTTACTTTTTCGCTAACTGGAAAGCGTTAGCTGACGTTTGGTGGGTTCATTAATACCCATCTAAATAATATTATAATCAGGGACTTTTTAAGGTCCCTGATTATAATAATGTTTTAATCTCTTTAAATTAAATTATTGTATTTTATCTATCTTGTTAAAAAATCATTTTTTTTTAGCCAAGGTGAGTAAAATAGAATAAATTTAACCAATAATGTAAATACGGTATTGTAATTGCATTTATTCTTTATCTGATAATTAGCAAACAAGAAAATAAAAAGGAAAACAATATGGAAAACCAAAAAAAATCTAACGTTGATATTATTGAAGAAATTCAAGACTGGCTTGCCGGGTGGAAGTTCCCGATTGTAACGCTATATATGATGTTTTTTATAGTGATTTTCTTCTTTTTGGTATTAGTATATCCTGAATCCGACTCTGTCATAGGTCAATTTGCCGAAGATTTTAAAAGATGGTGTTATGGATATGATCCCGCAACCGGAAAGTTAGAGATAGCATATGTAGTGATGTTTTTAACCGATCCGTTTATTATTGCAACGGTTATATATTATATATGGAGAGAGCCGGTAAGAAAAATATTAAAAGAAGATCCAAAGCAGACTTTACGATATGGCGGGTATGCGTTGGCAATTGTATTAATATCAATTTTCGGGATGTTAAGAATTTCAAGCGGCGATAAAGAAATAAACGCTTTGTCACAGCTGAAAACAATGGAGTTTCCCGCTGATAATTTGCGAACAGAGATTCCGGCAAGAAACTTTAAACTTATTGACCATAAAGATAAGCAAATTGAATTGAATAATTACAAAGGAAATGTCGTTATTGTTACGGCTTTTTATACAAATTGCCTAAAAACATGCCCGGCTATTTTGTTTCAGTTAAGAAAAATTGTAGAGTCTATTGATATTAATGATAGAAAAATTTTAAAAGCGCTGGCGATTACCCTTGATCCTGAAAAAGATACCAAAGAGAATATGGTTAAAACTGCAAAAGATCATAAATTAATTACAGATGAATATCATCTATTAAACGGTAAGCCTGAAAATGTTTATGCAGTATTAGAGCAATATGAAATACCAAGAATTGTAAATGAAAAAACCGGCGAAATTGATCATCCAAATGTTTTTATACTAATTGATAAGCAGGGTAAAATTGCCTATAGGTTTACTTTAGGAGAGCTTCAGGAAAAATGGATGAAAGAAGCTCTTGAAATTTTAATAAAAGAAGCATAAAAATTTAAAAAAAATTGTCAAATTTAAAAAAAATACATAAATTCAATTATTATAATTATTTAATAATGCGATTTTTAAGACAGAATATCCTCATCTGTTGTTCCAATGGTTATCATTGAAAGAATTAATTAGTCTATTCTATTAGATAGGCTGATTAATTATTATTTGAGTTAGAGCGGTATATTCTGAAGCGTTATTAAAATATAAAACTTATGTAAGGAGAATAAACTATCATGGCCAAAGAAGAAAAAATAAACAGTAAAACGATTGTGTATGACATTGCTCCCGTTCCTCAGGTTTGGGGCGAATCGGTTCTAAAAATATTAAATAATATATTTTTAAATATAAACGGGGTTCTGTCAAGGCTGATACCCCTTCATGTTAACCCCTTTGTAAATGCGGGCGCAATTGCAAATACCAGCCTTATTATAGCGATAATATCGGGAATTCTATTATTATTCTGGTATGTGCCCAGCGTAAATTATGCCTATGAATCATTAGAGGCAATGAAAAAAAGTCCTTTATCTGCTCAACTTTTTAGATCGATACACAGATACAGTTCAGACGCATGTATACTATTTGGTATTATTCATGGTTTTCAAATGTTTTTTTCCAGAAGATTTGCAGGCGCCAGATGGCTTGCCTGGGTTACAGGAATGTTAATTATTGGTTTTATTTGGGTTATCGGCTGGCTTGGTTACTGGCTATTATGGGATGTCAGAGCTCAAGAAATCGCCACAACTTCTATTCGAATACTAGATGTGCTGCCTATTTTTTCAATGCCTCTTACAAATAATATTTTAGCCGATGAACTTGTCGGTACAACGATATTTTTTCTGGTATTTTTCTTTCATATGATATTACCGCTGCCCATGGCTGTCGCTTTATATTTGCATATTACAAGGCTAAACCGTGGAAAGTTATTTGCCAATAAAAATATGACTATGTGGATACTTATAACAATGTCTATATTATCATTTGCAGTTCCGGCGTATAATATTGAAAAAGCCTCAATGTCAATTATTCCACAGAATTTTACTATGGATTATTGGTACATGGCGCCTTTATTTATCTTTCAGAGATTATCTGAAGGCATGGTCTGGTTAGTATTTCTAGTTTTAGGAATAGTTACATTTACTTTTCCATGGACATTAATAAAGAGAAAAAAAGAAAAAGAAAAAACTCCGGCAAATGTTGATACATCAATGTGTAATGCGTGTAGAACATGCGCCAGAGACTGTCCTTATAACGCAATTACAATGGTGCCACGCACCGACGGCAAGAAATTTGACGCTCAGCCTGAAGTAAAAGAATCTCTATGTGTAAGCTGCGGTATCTGCGCGGGAGCCTGTAAAACAGGCGCGATTGGCTTGTCATGGTTTGAAAATTCAGCGATTCGTCAGAAGATGCAAGCATGGGCCGATGAAATCAAAAAAGATAAAAAAACAAAATTTGTGGCGTTCATATGCGGACAATCGGCTGGCGGTAATTTTAATATTAATGATGAAACAGGCGAATGCCAACAACTTGAAGGTTATAAAGTTTTGAAAGTGCCATGCATCGGTTGGTTAAACATGAGATTGCCTGAAATGCTAATAAAAAACGGCGTTGAAGGAGTTTTGATTGCGGGATGTAATGACGGCGACTGCGTAAATAGAGAAGGGGTCGAAGTTACCGAAAAGCGTCTTAAAGGAATTTATGAGCCCACTTTAAAACTTTCAGACAGCGAAAAAGAAAAAATTAAATACATCAAAGCATCTGGAACGAAAGCCTTATTGGTTAAAAAAGAAGCAATGAAATTCAAAGAAGATTTTACTCAAAAACAGGATCAAAAACCTGCGAGTAAAGTTGTGACCTTGATATCATATGCCGTGCTGTATACGCTGTTTACTGCGGGAATATACTTATTGAGCGATTATGGGTATACCACTCCATTTGAAGGGAAAACAGAATTAATTGTTTCATTGGAACATCCGGGCGAAACAAGCGAGAATTGCAGACAATATACAAAAGAAGAAATGGAAAAGATGCTTCCGCATATGAGAAAAACCGAGATATGCGAAAGAAAACGTTCGCCAGTTTCTATGATTATTAAAGTTGACGAAAAAGAAATCTCAAATAAAACATATAAACCTGCCGGTCTCTGGGAAGACGGTAAAAGTATGGGTATTGAAAGATTTGACGTTAAGCCGGGGGCGCATAAAATAACCATTGAAATAAACGACAGTCTTAAAAACGATTGGAAGTATAAAACTGAAAAAGAATTGAATTTTCTTGAAGGCACAAGAAATGTGCTTGTTTTTAACCGAGGATTTAACTGGTTTTTGCATAAAAAAGATAAAGAATAAAAAATTATTGTAAAATACAATCATAAATATTGATTGGCAATATATTAGAAATTTCTTTAATGACATAAAAAATATAGGAAAATTGTCGGGTGAAAAAAGAAGGGGTATTATACAAACAATCAAAGCTTTAATTACTCTTTGTAAACCAAAGATCGTATTAATGTGCCTTATTGTCGGTCTATCTGGTATGATTCTTGCGAGCCGCGATATTCAGGCATCGGCTATGCAGATGGCTTTAGCCATGATTGCATTGCTTTTAGATGTCGCCGCGGCTAATTCTTTAAATATGTTTCTTGAGAGAAATTCTGACAAGAAAATGGAAAGAACAAAGAATAGGCCGTTGCCTTCAGAAAAATTAAACCCGATGACTGCTCTGATTTTTGGCAGTATTTTAGGAACTTTATCTTTAGTAATTTTATTTTTCTATGTAAACAACGTTACTTTTGTGTTGGGCATAATAGCGCTAATAACATACGTCATGGTATACACTCCCCTAAAGTATAAAACTCCCTATGCATTGTATATTGGCGCAGTACCTGGGGCTATGCCTGTTTTAATGGGATATACGGCCGTTTCAAATCAAATTGATTTAATCGGTTTTATTTTATTTTCAGTTCTTTTCTTTTGGCAAATTCCGCATTTTCTTTCAATAGCCATTGTAAGAAAAAATGAATATAAGGCTGCAGGAATTAAAGCGTTTTCATTATATCTTGAAGAGAAATATATTTCAATTCAAATGATAATATTTTCTGTTTTTATGATGATTTCAAGCTTGCTGATTGGTTATGCAAAAATTGCGGGAAATATTTATTTAATAATGAGCTCTATAATTGGATTATGGTTTATATTCGCAATTATACAAGGCGTTAAGAATAAAGATTATAAAAATATGGGCAGCATAGTTTATACGAGATCGATTGTCTATCTGCCGCTTTTAATCGCTTCAGTATCAGTCGATATATTAATTTCTAAATACATATAGAAGTAAGGTCATAGTAATGGAAATAAAAATTAGCATATCGAAAATACCTTTTTTCAAATTTGTAACGCCGGGTCTTGCAGGTAAGTTAAAGACATTATTTAAAATTAAAAATTTCAACAAAGATGATGTAATTCTAAAGTATGGGCAAGATGTTCCCGGATTTTACATAATTGTACAAGGGGATGTTCTGATTCAAACCGAAAGACATGAATCAGTTCTGGCGCACCTAAAAGAAGGGCAGGGGTTTGGCGAAATGTCTTTGGTTGAAAATCAAAAAGCGGCTGCAAACGTTAAAGCTACTGAAGATAAAACAAAACTTCTCTTTTGCGAGGCCGAAGATTTTAAGAAACTAATATCAGACGATTTTGTATTTGCCGCGGCTTTTTATAAAGGGGCGTCAACTATATTGTCTGAAAGGCTGCGAAAAACGAATTTATTAATCGAAACAGAGATGGACAAAACTAGAGGTATTATTAAAGATTTAATGGAGGCCGAAGGCATTGTCGCAAAATTGGCAAAAACCAGAGTTTCAATTGACGGTACAGGCGAAAATTTGATATCGAAATTAACAGATACTTTGCCTGTATTAAATGAAATTGAATTAAAAGCGCCCGAATATAAAACTCAATTAGATATGATTAAAAATACTATAAAAAAAGTAGTTACTGTTGACAGTCAAAATTTTGATATTATTTCTCAGCAAGTAGAACGAATTCATAAGTATCTTATAAATATGCATCGATTGCTTGAGGGAGAAGATGTAAGCGCCATACAAGGCGATCAGAATATATTTTCGGTAGACTTAGATAAGGGGCCGGATGACTCAGAAGAAGCAATTACATTTTTTTAATTGCTAATGCAGAAATTGCTTGTCTTTATAACTCAAGTTTTTAATTGATATATCTAAATGCAATTTAAAGTAAAAGTATCTAAAATACCATTTTTCAAATATATAACCCCTGAAATTGCGGGAAAGCTCGTCGCCTTATTTAAGGTACAAACATATAATAAGCATGATATTATTCTCAGCTTTGGTCAAGATGTCCCGGGGTTTTATATTATAGTACAAGGAGAAGTCGTCGTTCATACAGAAAATTATGAATCAGTATTGGCAAATTTAAAAGAAGGGCATGGTTTCGGAGAGATGTCGTTGATTGATAATCAAAAAGCCTCGGCTAATGTAAAGGCCTTTGAAAAGAGAACGAAAGTTCTATTTTGCGATTCTGACGCTTTTAAGAGACTGATTTCTGAAGATTTTATTTTCGCGGCCGCATTTTATAAAGGGGTATCAAGCATACTTTCTGAACGATTGAGAAGAACTAACCTGCTCATAGAAACAGAAATGAACAAAACGAGGGGCATTATAAAAAATTTAATGCAAACTGAGGGTATAGAACAAAAGTTAGGAATTGCAAGAAAATCTATAGACGGTACCGGCGAAGGTTTTATAAATAAATTAAATGAAACAATTCCCGCCTTAGACGCGGTTGTTTTGAAGGCCCCCGATTCTAAGGCCGATATTGAAGCAATTAAAGACAATATAAGAAAAGTAATCACGATAGATAGTCAAAATTTCGATATTATCGCTCAGCAGGTTGAGAGAATCAATAAATATTTTCAAAACATATATCGTTTATTAGAAGGCGAAAATGTCGATCATATCGCGGGCGATAAAAATATATTTGAAGTTGACCTTGATAAAGGTCCCGTAGATTCTGATGACGCAATTACTTTTTTTTAACGCTTTTTAAAATAGTTTTTGGCAAGCGTTATCCAGAGGTTAACGCCTATTTCTAATATATTATCATTAAAATCATAATAAGGGTTATGCAGACCAGTGTTTTTTTTACCTGAACCAAGAAAGAAATAACAACCAGGAATCGATTTTAAATAAAAAGAAAAATCTTCGCTGCCCATACTCGGTTCAATGTCTTTTACTACATTTTTTTTTCCTAATAAAGGTTCGGCGGTATTAATAACGAAATCGGTTTCTTTTGGCGAGTTGACGGTAATCGGATATCCATCGGAATGCATTATAAAATCTACTTTTATATTACATCTTTGAGCGAGCGCTTTGCAGGCTTTTTTTATTTGTGTTTCAATTTCAATGTGCTTTTTACCGCTAAAACAACGAAAGGTTCCCTTAAGCTTAACGGCTTCGGGAAGTATGTTCCATGAATCGGGAGAGTCAATAGCGGTTACAGATAATACAGAATTGTCAAAAGGGTTGGTTCGCGATGTCTGACTATGAAGCGAAACGATAAGCTCTGAAGCATGCAGTATAAGATCGTTCCCTTTATAGGGCATTGCTGCGTGAGTTCCTTTGCCTTGTAGTATAATCGAGAAACGACTGCAAGACGCCATAATGGGGCCTTTTTTAATTCCCACTTTGTTTTCTTCCAGCGAGGGCCAGTTATGCATTCCAAAGATGGCTTTCATGGGAAATCGATTTAAAAAGCCGTTTTCAATCATATTGCGGGCGCCGCCTTCATTTTCTTCAGCGGGTTGAAAAATAAAATAAATATTGCCGTTAAATTCTTTATCTTCAGCCAGATATTTGGCTGCCCCTAAAAGCATGGCCATGTGACCGTCATGACCACAGGCATGCATTTTGCCCTGATTTTTTGATTTATGAGAAAAATTGTTTTTTTCGGCGATATTCAGGCCGTCCATGTCGGCTCTAAAGCCTATAAAAGGTTTTTCGCTTCTTTTTAGACTGCCGATAACCGCCGTTTCAGGTTTTCCCGTAAAGACTTCAATTCCATAGCTTTCAAGCTTTTCTTTTATAAAAACCGATGTTTCATATTCTTCAAAAGCTGTTTCTGGAAAAGTATGCAGATGTTTTCTGTATTTAATAATTTCGTTAAGAAATTGATTTGAAATAATTGTATTTCTCATATGCCAAGAATTTTATTTATATCTTCATAAGTTCGAGACTGAGATTCTGCGACTTCTTTATTAACAAGCATGCCTGTAAATGTATTTATGCCGCTTTTTAGAGTATTATTCTCTGTTATAGCTTTTATTAATCCCTTTTCGACTATTTCAAGAATAAAAGGCGCAGTGGCATTTGTAAGAGCGAAGCTTGAAGTGCGCGGTACGGCGCCGGGAATGTTTGGTACGCAGTAGTGAAGAATGTCATTTTCAATAAAAACAGGTTTAGAATGACTTGTCGGCCTTGAAGTTTCAATACATCCTCCCTGATCTATGGCAATATCAACAATGATAGAGTTTTTTTTCATTGTCAAAAGAGTCTCTTTAGAAATTAGTTTGGGAGCTTTTTTTCCCGTAATTAAAACGGCTCCTATAAGCAAATCGGCTTTTTTTATTTCTTCTTCTATATTATGAGTATTTGACATTAGGGTATGAATTCTTCCTTCATATCTTTCGTCGAGACGCGTTAAACGATGGGGGTCGATATCTAAAACAGTCACCGAGGCTCCTAAAGCTGAAGCTATTCTTGCGGCGTTTGCGCCCGCGTTTCCCGCTCCTAAGATAGTTACGTGTCCCGGTTCGACGCCTGGTATTCCGGCAAGAAGAATTCCGCTGCCCCCTTGTGCTTTTTCTAAAAATCTGGCCCCAATTTGAATAGACATTCTTCCCGCAATTTCGCTCATCGGAGCTAAAAGAGGAAGATATCCGTTTTCTTCTTTCATTGTTTCATAAGCAATCGCAATAACCTTTTTTTTTAGAAGTTCGCCGGTTAAATCTAACAGAGGAGCCAGATGCAAAAAAGTAAATAATATCAAATCTTCGCGTAAGTGCTTATACTCTTCTTTTTGCGGTTCTTTTACTTTGACAATCATATCTGAATTTTCATATACTGCGGCTGGGTTTGACATTATCTCTGCGCCTGCCGATAAAAATTCTTCATCTGACACGCCGCTGCCGATACCAGTATCTTTTTCAATTATAATTCGATGCCCTCGAGATACAAGAGTTTTAACCGTTGCGGGCAAAATGGCGCATCGAAATTCATTATCTTTTATTTCTTTTGGTATGCCTATAGTCATATTCTAAATCCATTATTGAAATAGGTATTCAATTTTCAATAAAGATTTTTTTTATTAACTATTTACCATACAATATATTTTATGAGGCTTGCCTTTCTAAATAAAATATTAAAACCATCCTTTATCGTGAATTATCGGTTTATAGTACTTGAAGGCATTGACGGCAGCGGCAAGTCGACATTGGCAGAAAATATTAAAAAACATTTTTCTAAAAATCATTTCTGTATCAAGTTAAGCGAACCCACTGAATTAAATCTATGGGGCAGGGAACTGCGTAAGATCTTAAAAAGTAAAGCCTCGCTCAATGAAAAACTTTCGTTAAAGCTGCGCCGTTTATTTAAAAAAGACCGATTATGGGATATTAAAAACAGAATAAAACCGGCGTTGCAGGAAAATAAAATTGTAATTCTGGACCGATACTATTTTTCTACGGCCGCTTATCAGGGCGAAAATCAAAAAGAGGCAGACGAGATCATGCGAGAGTACACTGAAGATAACAGAATTTTACAGCCTGATTGCGTATTGTATTTGAAAATCAAGCCTGAATATACATTAAAGCGAATGGCGAAGAGAAATGAGGCAGAAGAAATATTTGAGCATAAAGAGGCTCTTCAAAAAATATTTGAGCGCTATGAATATATTGTTTCAAACTACGCCAATGAAGCTAAGATAATCGTTTTAGACGCCGGCTTAAATGAAAAAGAATTGGCGAGCGCGGCGCTCGCCGCGCTCAATGAAAAGAGATAGCTAGTGAAAATTTTGATAATTCGTTTTAGTTCGTTAGGAGATATTGTACTTACTACCCCCATTTTATCTTTTTTAAAAAAAGAGTATTCTTCATCAGTAATTCACTATGTTACCAAAGAGAGTTTTAGAGAAATTTTAGAAGAAAATTCAAATCTTGACAAAGTTTTTTTACTAAAAAAACAATCTCTTTTTCAACTCGCCAAAGAAACGAAAAATTATGATTCGCTGCCTTATGATTTGGTTTTTGATTTGCATAATAGCCTTCGGTCTAAATTATTTTCTATGCTTATTAAAGCTAAAAAAAATTATAATTACAAAAAACCATATTTGAAAAGATGGATGCTGGTTTATATGAAAATCAATTTATTTAAGAAAATAAATGAAATTCCTTATTTGTACATTCAAAACTACAAAAGGGGAAATAATCAAAAAATAAAACTAAATCGGCCGCAAATTATTCCTGTTGCTTTAGATAAAAAAAAGAAATTGGGATGGAACGATAAAAAAAAGACAATCGCCATATCTGCCGGCGCAAGATGGTTTACAAAAAGATGGCCCGTTAAAAATTTCATAAATGTTATTTCAAAAATAATTAGCGAAAATCCCAGACTGCAAATTGTTCTATTAGGCGGCAAAGAAGAAATTGAGACATCAAAGCTGATTGTAAAAAGCATTAAAAATAAGAATCTCTTTGATTTTACGGGAAAACTCTCTATAAGAGAAAGCGCCTATCTTCTTTCAAAGTCTGACCTTTTTTTAACTAACGACAGCGGATTGATGCATGTCGCTTCTGCCTTTGATATAAAAATAGTAGCTTTATTTTTAAGCACTGTTGTTGAATTCGGATTTCAGCCGTTTACGAAAAATAAAATTATTTTATCTGAAAAAATAAAATGTAAACCATGCGATCACAAGGGGTTGCCAAAGTGTCCGAAGAAGCATTTTCAATGCGCTTATCTGATAACTGTTGAAAAAGTTTTTAATATATTAAAAGAAACTATAAAATAATTTTATAGTTTTTCAGCCTGTAAAAAATAAGTATTTTCGCCTTCTTCGGTTTTTAGTTTTTGAAAATAACTTTCAGGACGATCTTTAATATTGTTAAGCAAGACTCCTTTGCCGTTTATATTTTGCCAGTATTTAGAGTTTTCAATAACAAAAAGAGCGTCATAAATATAGGGCCAGTAGTCAGAGGCAAATTCAAAAAGAGTTCCATTCTTTGAAATATTCGTTATAGAATTTAGAAAATTCTCTGTTAATATTCTGTGCTTATGATGTTTTTTTTTGGGCCAAGGGTCGGGAAAGTTGATAATAATATGATCAAAGCTGTTTTCGGCAAAGATATCTTCAAAATACCATGATACATCCAAAAGCATCCATCTTATATTCTCAATATTTTCTTTTTTTTGATTTTTAATGGATCTGATAATTCTTTTCTTCTTTTTTTCAAGAGCAATGATAAGAGAATCACGATTTTGTTTTGCCAGCTCAAGAGTAAACTCTCCCCAACCGCTGCCTATTTCGAGAATAAAACCGTTATATTGGTTAAAATTCTTTTTAAGAAAGTATGGAAAATTTGATGGTTCAAAGGGCAGAATATAATTCTTTTCAATTTCAGAAAATTTTCGGCTTCTTTGGGTTAATATTTCGGTAAGTTTTTTTTGAATTTTCTCGTTTTTCATTGATAAAGAAATGTTCATACCAATCGCCTGTGAGGCGGCTAGCATTCTATATTAAGAAGCGATATTCGCTTTACAATATCATATAATTAGTATAAGTTTATGGGTATAAGACAGCTACAAAGTTTCCTGCGGCTTCTTCAAAAGGTTTATAGGTTGTTATTTTACTAAAACCGGCCATTTTGCCAAAAGTTATAAAGTTATTTTCGCTAAATAAATGCATGTGCTCCAAAGGTTTTAATGCTTTCCAATTGCATCCCAGTTTCTTAGAATTCTCGCATTCAATATTTGGGGTTTGAACAATAAAAACGCCGTCGTCTTTTAATAATCGGCGAATTGATTTTAAATCTGACAAGGGATCTTCAAAATGCTCTACTACGTCAATGGCGGTAATTATATCAAAATATTTATCTTCAAATCTATTTGAAACGGTTTGAAATTTTTCGCTGAATATCTGATCTTTAAATTTTGGATATGTATTACAAAAAGGTCGAATTACTTCTGGAACCAACTCTACTCCAAAAACATTGAAATTTTCTTCAATGGCGACTTTCAATAAAAAACCCTTATTGCACCCTATATCAAGCATCGTTTTCTGATCATCTGATGCGAGATGTCTCTGTTTGACAAAATCAAATATTTTATGCGCTCGATTCAAGAAATGTTTATATCCCCCTAAGCTTCGCATTTTTCGAATTGAGCCAAATAGTTTACGGCGAATTGATTTAAAGTTGCCTCCGCCATGCGCTTTTTTTATTTCTTTTATATTTGCTAATTGGTCTACATAAGTTAAACTGCAACATTCACATTTAACATATACTAAATTGTCAATTTCACAATAGAACCTGCTTTTCTTTGTATTTCCGCAAATAACACATGGTCGCTTAGGAATATAATCATTCATTATTCTTTATCTTCTAAATTAAAATTAATATATCACGTATATTGTCAATTCTATTTTATTATGGCTTCAAAAGAAAATATAGATATGTGGTTAATGAACCCGCGCCCATTGCCCCAGGTACGATCAGGAATTAAAAATTGAAACTGTGTCGAAATTAAAAAGATATCCTAAAAAATCAATAACCTTAATTCATAAATACAGATATCGTCTAAATTTATTCATACTTTGATTTTCAAAAAGCTTTACGTAACTTATCCTTTTTACATTTTGACGGATTCTGTGGATATAGTGTTTAAATACAATGATTTTTATTTCGACAAGTAACGGGATTTTCAAGCTTAAAGATTCGCTTGATTTGCCGGCAATAATTTTAAAGCCAGAATCTTCTTTAGGATTTTTTGGTATAGTTTATTATGCAAAAGAAAAAAGCGTTTTAGCCGCTTCAAGAGAAAAATATCGATTAAATTTTCGTTCTAAACATTCGACGGATGTAAAAATTTATGAGATTGATTTAAATTCTCTGGAAAGCCGAGAACGCTGCGTTGTGCCAAAGGTGTATGATGTTCATCAAATTGAAATTATTAACGATACGTTATTTTTAACGGATACTACATTAAATCGCATACATGTTTTTGATTTAATCTCGAATAAAACGAAAGGCATAATCAATGTGGGGTCTAAAAGAAAAGATATAAATCATATAAACGCATTACTGAAAAATGATAACGAATTATGGATAGGTTTAAATAATCGCGGACGCAGCGACAGCGAAATTCTTATGCTTTCGGCTGAAACGGCGTTGATGAACGACGGTTTAAAAAAAATTGACGCTTTGAAAACAGGCAAAATAGTTAAGTTATCAGGTTATCAGCATACTCATGATTTAGAAGTTTATAACGAAGCTGTAATTGCATGCGCCTCAAAGCAAGATAGTGTTTTTCGAACAGATAACCTTGAAATTATCGTTCATTTAAAGGGTTTTATTCGCGGACTTGCTTCTGATAAAGAAGGGCTTTGGGTTGGCATAAGCCCTACTGCATCAAGGGCCGAAAGGCACAAATCAAATTTAGACGCAGAACTTTGCTTATTCTCTCATAACGACTTTCAATTAATTAAAAAAATAATCGTTCCTGGCGCGGGTCAGCTTTGCGATTTATTATATGTACCAAAGTAATCTATTAACGAACAAAAAAATAGATATTCTTATAATAAGTATAAATACGTTCATTGTAATGAAAACAAATTGACGGTCTGTTTTTAGGCAAAATGGTGCCTTTATTAAGGAGATAAAACCAATGAGTACATACAGCGCAGACGAAATATTTCAATTTGCCATAAGAATAGAAGAAAACGGCAGAAAATTTTATTTAGAAATGGCAGAAAAATTTAAGAGTAACGAAAAGATTCATGCTCTTTTTCAGGAGCTCTCAAAACAAGAGGTAGAACACGCTATTGCTTTTGAAACGATTTTAAAAAGTTTTCAAGATTATTTTTCTTCAGGTTCGTATCCAGAAGAATATTTTACCTATCTGCGGGCATATGCAAACAACTCCATTTTTTCAGAAGAAATCTTAAAAGAAGAAAAAGCAAAAATTTCTGATTTAAAATCGGCGTTTGATTTTGCCATTAGAAGAGAACTTGAGTCGATAAGCTATTATAATGAACTTAAAAACCTTGTGTCTCCTGAAGATAAAGACAAAATAGAACAAATCATAGAAGAAGAAAGAAAACATTTCTTAAGGCTGAACAAGCAAAAGCAGGAGCTTGTCTAAATAAGAAGCTTTTCAAGATATACTGAAATCCGTTAAAAGAGGATTCTTCTCGGCTATAATGTTTATTTATAAAGAGATCAATTTTCTTTTTCTGCTTTTTCTGTTGTCTTATTCTTTAGTAATTCGATAATTTCTGTATGGTTATTTTTTGTCGCAATCTGAAGAGCGCTTACGCCTTCAATACTCATAAGGTTTAGGTTTGCGTTATTATCAAGTAGAATCTTTACAGTTTCTGTATGAGAATTTTTTGCCGCAAGCATTATGGGCGTAAACCCTGTGTATGTTTGAACGTCAAGATTTGCTTCATTTCGTATCAGATATTTTATTATTTCAACGTGTCCCTTGCTAGCCGCTGCGTGTATAGGGGTTAAACCGGTATCGGCTTTTAAGTTTAAATCGGCTTTGTTTCTCAATAAAAGTTTAACTATATCAGTTTGACCATAATTTGAGGCCAATATTAAAGCGGTTATGCCTTTGCGGTTTTGAATATTTGTGTCGGCTCCGATTCGAATTAAAAAATCGGCAATTTCTGTATTCCCTTTTTGTAAAGCGGTCATTAAAGAAGTAAACCCGTTTTTATTAACAGAGTTTAAGTTGGCGCCTTTTCTAGTAAGTAGTTTAGTAATTTGAACGCTTCCGGCTTTTGACGCAAGATACAAAGGGGTTATACCTCTAATATCCTGGGCGTTTACATCTGCCTTGTTTTTTATTAAGTAATCTGCCACCTGATAATGTCCATTTTCAGTTGCGGCCATTAATGTTGTCCATCCTGAATTGTTTTTGGCGTCTATATCCGCTCCGCTTCTTAATAAAAACGTGACAACTCTGACGTCTTCAGAGGCCGAAGCAAATAATATAGCAGACGACCCTTCATTGTCGGTGGCCGTAATATTTGCGCCTTTTTCGGCTAACAGCTCGACAATTGGACGATGCGCATTCGCAGAGGCCGCCATTAAAGGCGTGAAACCGGTCTGATCTTTGGCGTTGACATCGGCGCCTTTCTCAATTAAAATTTCGACAATTTTTGTATGTCCCCCGGCTGCCGCCGCCATCAAAGGCGTATATCCGGTATTATCTTTGGTTTTTACATTGGCCCCGGCTTCAATTAAATATTCGACAACCTCAAGATGTCCTTTTTCTGCGGCCTTATCTATAGCCGTTATACCATCGCTGTTTTTAACGTTTACGTTTTCGCCTTTTCCTATTTGTGATTTTGCCTCTTCAAGATTACCTTGCGTTGATGCGTCTATCAGAGCGTTGTTGCCGCTGGCGCATTGCATATATGATAATAATAATATTATTAAAAATAATGTATTTTTCTTCATAAAAACTCCTTGTATCTCTTTCTTTATATCGACTTTTTTTCGGTAATTTCACATTTTATTTTAAATGCGAATGTTAAATATTTTGTTAATAATAAATTTATACTATAAAAAAAAACCTATAAGGGCAAATAATTATTTTCATGTATATTTATCTTATTTGCGTTCGATTTATGTTTTTCGCTTTCGGTTTTTGAAAATTAAGCCGAAATAGAATTTTATGAAAAGACTTATTTTTGTATTTTCTCTGTTTTTATCATTTTCGGCGCTTTGGGCGGGCCCCGAAAGTTATGACCATCTAGATTCTTTTAAAAAATCGAGCGTTGCCGCTAAAGGGCCCTCTGAAGAAAAAATGGAGACATCAGACGGAAAGATAACGGCAAAGGCAGTTTATACATATAATAATAAAGGGCAGCTTATTCGCGCCGATTATTTTGCAGATAGCAAGGCCGACGGATATACGGTTTATTCTTATTCAAACGACGGTCTATCAGAAGAAAAGCTTTATGATAAAAAAGGATCGTTAATTGAAATTATTAAATATAAAATTAAAAAAGACTTAGTGCAGTCATATAAGGTAACGACAACCGGTAATAAAAATAAAGTCGAAGTTGAATGGCTCTTTCAATATAAAGATAATAAACTAGCAGCCGGAACGCGAAGCGTGAACAAAGAAACATCCGAGAATTTTACATTAACCGAGAACGGTCATGAAAAAATACAAACAATATTCAACGCACAAAGCGAAAAAATGGCGACTATCGAATATCTTTTTGAAAACGGAAATCTGAAAAGCCGCGTTAGAAAAGAAATTACCGGCGTTAAAAAAATTGATTATGTGTATGATAAAAAGGGGCGGTTGATAAAAATGCTCTTTTACGATTTATTAAAAGGCAAAGAAAAACTGGTCAAAACGCATAGCTTAAAATACAGTTCGCTAACGTCGAAATCATACAAAGTTAATAATTTATAATGGTTAATCAAGGCCGATTTTTTTGCCGCAATTGGTATAAAATCTAAATCAGTCTATATGTACTTTTTCAATTGTTACGCCCGCCGCGTTTCGATTGATTATCAAATACATATATTTTACAGAGTCAAAATTTTCGGCGATTCCTCCGCCCGTGCCCGCAGTAATATTGGTAACCCCTCCTATTTGTATCTCGTCGTAGGAATGCGTATGCCCCGAGAATATATAATCAACTTCGTTTTCAATCAGCATATTTTGAAACCTTGCGGCCTCAAAGCGAGAGTTAAATCCGTTATTTCTCATGCCGCTGTCGTCAAAAACAGGCACATGAGTAAAAATAAATTTATTTTGACCCACTTTGTTTTCGAGAATATATTTTGCGTATTCAAATACGCTTTTTCCCAGGCTTTGGCCGGCGCTGTCAAGAATAAGATATAAATCGTTTTGATGAATAAAAAAATAATTTGGCCGTCCGAAGTATTTTTCATAGAAAAGATATCCGTCATTGAAGTCCTCATGGTTTCCGTATGCGCAGTAAACCGGCATATTAAATCTATCAGATAAAGTTAAGGCCCATTCATATTCTTCTTGAGTGGGCTGGCTTACAAAATCGCCTATAACGAGAAAAAAATCTAACGATTTGCCGTTGGCGTTATTCAGGATTTTTTCAGAGACGATTTGATTATATTGAAGGTCTCCTACCGTGGCAAAAGAATAAGAATCAGAGGCGGAAAAAAGACTGATCTCAACCGTAAACGTTTCTTTGGGCTGAACATCCAAAGAATAAAGAGCGTTTTTTGAACCGGCAATTGGCGCAATAGTTCCCTTATTTACCGTTGGCGCCGCGTTTTTCGGGAGATTTTTTAGCAGAAAATCTAAAGTTACGACCGACGCGTTTTTAGATTCAATATCAATCTGCGCCGAAGCGCCTTGAAGACGAGCCGATATGACATTATTAATATTTTCAACGGGAGCGTATCGAAAATATATATCTACTTCTGAAACCGTTATTTTACCGATGTTCTCGCCGTTTTCAAATCTTTCTTCCTGATAATTCGCCAGGCAATATGTAAAGAAATTTATCGAAAAAATAATATGCGCAATAAATAAAATTATTTTCATATACGGTATCCCGACGAAATAAATATGCGATGGCCCGTTCCGTGTTCTAAGACGGTTTTAAGGTACCAGCGTTTTAATTTAAATTTTATGAAATGTTCAAAAGTTCCGAGAACAAAACCGGCGCCTACAAGAAGCGTATCATGACGGTGAAGATATGCGCTGGCGATTTCAAAATACTCTGATATCTGAAATCTTAAACGATGCGTTACGATTAAATTTGAACTTGCAAAATCTTCTGAATAATCGATAGTTTCAAAAAAATGAAACCACTGCCTGCCGTAACCTATTGAATTTTGAAGATATAGAAAACGAAAAGTTTTATATATAGATCCCAAATGATATTCAGTTTCTAACAGCAGGTTTGTCGTAGATATCGAAAACCCTTCATAAGAGCGTTCATATCTTATTTCATGCAATGCATAGATGTTCCAATTTTTATTTTGCCGGAGATGATAGCCCGAAAGAAGATTGAACTCCTGATACTTTCTGTTAAGTTCCATTAAAAATCCTATTTTAAAAAAGAAATCTGCGGCTGTAAACTGGGCCTGAATTTTAGAAAAGTTGTAAAGATCAGAATAAGTATCGTTTTGATTAATGTAAGAAAGTTCGATGTATTCTTCTTTATAGGGATGCTCGCTTTTTTCGGTATAGTTTGCGATTCCAGCGCAGCCTAATATGTCTAAAATAATGCCTGTGGCCAAGAACATTGAACTCATCGACAACAAAGGAATGTAAACAGGGGCCAAAAAGCCTGATGCTCCCGAACCTATCAAGACAACCGACCCCGTTATGAAGGCAAGCAGAGAAACTCCTTGAAGTTTTAATAAATCATAGCCCCCTTCTTTGTGTCCCGAAATAAAATGTCCGCTGCCATTTAAAAGAATTCCGGGAAAGATTGCGGCGGCAACGCCTAAGTAAGAAGGCGTAACCAGTTTTGGTTTATCGGTTTTTATTTGTTGTTTTTTAGAAATACTTTCTAGCTTTTTAATCGGTATTTCATTCGGCTGCTCTGGTTTGACCGTTTGCGCATTAACCACAGAAAATAGTATCAAATAAAGAATCATTGATGTACAATGTTTTTTCATAGTACAGATCTACTTTAAAAATGTCAACGAATCAAAGATATTACTTCTTCTAACAGCTTTTTTTCGCTTTCAATGACCGTAAACTCAATTTTCAGATAATAAAAATTATTTAAATGAGAAAAATGTTCGGCAAAGGCTTCAAGCTTTACCCAGTCTTTTTCTGTCGTAATTAAGATATCGTCGGCTTTGACTCTTTTGACGATAGATTGTATATTTCTTATGGTGTATTTATGATGGTCGCGGTAGCTGATATTGTTTATTGTTTTAGCGCCAAGATTGAGCAGGGTCTGCTCAAAGGCCCGATGGCTGCCGATTCCTGAAAGCGCCCAGATTTCTTTATTTTTTAAAAATTTTAAGTTTTTTTCTTCGGACGCGGCCGCCGCATTATACTGAAACGGCAGTTGAATAAGAGATACGGGCCTGTGAATTGAAAAATATATTCTGTCATGACCGCATAATAGTCGTAATTTTTCTTTTAATTTGCTAAGGGCCTCTTTTGAGATAAGATTGCTTTTTGTTACAACTATAATATGCGCCCGTTTTAAAGCTTCGGGAGGCTCTCTAAGAGTTCCTAAAGGCAGTATGTGTCCATTGCCAAACGGGTTATAGGCGTCTATTAAAACAATATCAAGATCGCGCCTAAGAGCATAGTGCTGAAAGCCGTCGTCGAGAATAAATAGGTTTAAATCAAAGTTTTTTTTTCGAAAAAGCCCGGCCGTCCTATGGCGTCTTCTTCCTACGGCTACGGGAATGCCCATAAGGTTTGCGGCTAGAAGATAAGGTTCGTCGCCGCTTTCTTCAACAGACATTTGAATTTTTTTGCCGTCTGATAGAATTCCGCCTTTTTTGACTTTTGTTCCGCCGTAGCCGCGGCAAAGTATGGCCGGCTTAAATTTTTCTTTTAAGAGCCGCGCAAAATAAATTACCGCAGGCGTTTTGCCTGTTCCTCCTGTGGTAATATTGCCGATTGAAATTGTTTTGGCCGAAGGAATTTTTCTCGATTTCTTAAAAAATTTATTGATTTGATCGGCCAGGATATACAAAAGATCAAGCGGATTTTTATATGTTTTGAAAAACTTCATATAAAAAATTAAAATCCCGATTTGATAACTTCATTAAATAAAATTTCTCCGGTTAGTTCGCTTAAGCATGCGTTTTGATTTGGGTTAACGCAACGTTTTGTATGAAATAATTTAGAGCATGGACGGCAGGGTAAATCGATAAAAATAGAATGCGAAGCCGAAGAAAAAGGCCTGTCAATCTTTTCGTTTTGCGCGCCATAAATACTGAATACTTTTATTTTTGCCGCCGAGCCTATATGGGTAAGATCTGAATTATAACCGATGACAAATTTACTCTTTTCAATTACATAAAACATAATATCGTAAGGTAAGTTTTCAAGTTTTTGCAGTTTTCTATGTAATTCTATTGGAACCTTTGAAATGATTTCTTTCAGGTAATCTTTATTTTCAGGGGTTTCGTAGAATAAAACATGCATAAGACGATTCTTATCGAGCAGTAATTTTACAAAATCAGAAATATTTTTCGCGGGAATATTCAAGTCGTTTTCTTTTGAGTAATTAATATGACAGACAATGAAACGAATAACCCTCATGGAAGTTAAAAGCTTTCTCGCTTCTGCTCTTTTTTTCTCGTCGGCCGTATAAAAAACCTGAGGAAGAATATTGGTTTTTTTTAAGAGAGTTTCTTCAAACAAAGTTTTAAACTGGTGGGTCAAATGCGCGTTATACTCGTTAAACTGTAATGACGATGAAAGAAAAGGATTTTTTGCGCCATAGTTTAGGCCTAAACGGTTTACTGTTTTAGCGAGCATTAAAGAAAAGGCTATATTATAATAAGGGTAGGGGAACAAAAGAACAACAGTATTATATTTTCTTTTTCTAAAAAACTTTGCTTTTTCTCTTATGTTATCGGGAACCGTAACAATGTTTTCTATGCAATCATGAAATTTGACAGGCTCAGCGGATCTTTGATTTATTTCAGAGACGCCAAAATCGGCCTTTTGTTTAAAATGTTCGAACCATAAGCCTATAAAAGGAGAAATGAGAACTGTTTCAGCAGCCGAAAAGGGCTGATAAAAAAGAGTTTTACCGGGAGCAAAAAGCCTATTTCTTTTGATAATTTTCGTTTTTAGAGCGGTTTTATATAATATCGCAAAGGGGGCAAAAGGCAGATTTTTAACGAATTGTTTTAATGAAAAAAGATATGAATTTTTAATATTTTTTTGAAGAAATTCAACAGCCGAATCTATGAATGTTTTATGCCTAATCATGATTGTTTTTGGATACAATTGCAAAAATGCCGTTTAATTGCATTGCATCCCTTTATATTAGTTGAATATTGAACATAAATACAGGTTGACAACCATTTTAGATATATAATACAATTTTTTACTTGTCTTCTCAGTTTCTGAAAATATCATATTCACACAATTATTCAGATATGAAAAAAATATTATTGCCTTCGGTTAGAGCCGTCTTGCCCGACAAAAAAGAGCCTGAAATCTGCGATATTCTTATCGATATAGAAAGTTCGCTCATTGAAAAAATCGGTAAAAATCTTACAAAAGAAAAGGAATGTGTTTTCCTGAAAGAATTCGAAGGTTTGACGGTTTTTCCGGGGTTTATAGATCCGCATGTCCATTTTCGAACTCCGGGCAAAACAGACGCAGAAGACTGGCTGCACGCTTCTAAAGCGGCCCTGTCTGCCGGCGTGACGACGGTTCTTGATATGCCGAACAATAATCCGCCGGTTATTGATATGGCTTCTTACGAGAATAAAAAAAAGATAATATCAGATAAGTCTCTTGTAAATTTCGGACTTTTTGCCGCTTTAACGCCGTCAAATTCAGACGAACTGAAAAAAATCGAAACGATTAAGGGAATTAAGGTTTATATGGCCTCAACAACGGGCAATATTTTAATAGAAGATATATCAAAAATTGACGCTAAGGAGGGCGGTTTGCTTTTTGCTTTTCATGCCGAAGACGAGCCTACTATCAGAGAAAACGAAAAAAGATTTGAAGGCGAGTTTACCCCTCTGGCGCATACAGAAATCAGAAGCGAAGAGGCGGCCGTAAAAGCCGTTAAAAAAGTAATTGATTTACAGAAGAAAACCGGCGGTAATTTTCATGTATGTCATGTAAGCGTCGCTGATGAACTTGATTTATTAAAAAACACGCCGATTAGCCATGAGGTTTGCGCCCATCATCTTTTTGCAGATACAAGTCACTACGAAACCGGCGGTTTTTTATGGAAGTGCAATCCGCCGCTTCGAAAACCTCAAACGAGAGAAAAGCTTCTAGATTCTTTATATCAAGAAGACATTGAAATGATAGCGACCGATCACGCGCCCCATCTTTTATCAGAAAAAGTAAAAAAAGAAGGCATGCCGCCAAGCGGAGTTCCTTCAATAGAAGCGGGAACGCATCTGGTATTAAACGAAATTTTTAGCGGAAAAATAAACTATGATTATGCGGCAAAGATTTTATCGTCAAACGCGGCAAAAAGATTTAATATAAGAAACCGCGGCCAGATTCGAGAGGGTTTCTTTGCAGATATTGCGGTTATTGAAGAAAAAAAATGGATCTTTTCAAAAAATGATGTTTTTTCAAAATGCGGATGGAACCCCTTTGAGGGCCTCAAACTGCGGGCAAAAGTTACGGCTTCTTTCGTAAACGGAACTTTATACCGGCGGGAGAATTTAAGCAAGATTCAAAAAAGAGATAGCTTTGCCAATATATTTGAAGTGTGAGTCATAAAAGAAAAATTTTATAGATTTAAAAAATTTTCAAATAAAGAAGCGTCAATTTTCGCGTCAATTTCAATATGCTCAAGGCTGTTATCGGCCGTATGCATATCGTCAATATATTTTCGTTCGGTATGGGCAACCATAACGCCGTTTATATTCTTATAGTCGCCGTATTCGGCAATAAAAAGCATATCTTTATCTGATGTTTTTAAGATAGATTCAGTTTTATCAATATAGCCGGTTTTACCGTTAATATAATATTTGATTATAGAGCTTCCAAAGGTATATTGCAAAATATGTTGTTCAATGCCCATTGTTATCATAGATATATTTGTTTTGTATTTAATCAGCTGCAGAGGCGAATACATGCGAGCAAACTGAAGTTTTATTGATTCTCTTAATATACCGTCTACTTTGTCGGGTTTTTCGCCCACTCGGCCCCTGTAGACGATTTCGTTGTTAATAATTTTTATTTCGTCGTTTGCTCCGTTTTGAATTCTTATTTTTTGAGGCAGAAACATGTATCTTATTTCTTCTGATTTCCCTTTAATTGGAGAGTTTACCGACCAAGTTGAGCGGTTTTGATTATATTTTTTTAGATTTTCTACCCCGCCGTAGGCTTCAATCATTTCGTTTAAGATTTTATCGGCTTCTGATGACTGTTTGCATGCTGACAGCGTCAATATCATGAGTAAAAGCGTTGTTTTCTTGACCATGGTAGAAGATTATACATTGAAAAGTATTTTGTCAAATCTTTTTTCTTGACAAGCTGTCTTTCTTAAAGTTTCAGGATATATGCCAAAGATAAAAACGAATAAATCAGCCGCAAAGCGGTTTAAAGAAACAAGCTCAGGCAGGTTAAAAAGAGCCAAGGCGTTTCGTAATCATATTTTAACCAAAAAGAAGTCCAAAAGAAAGTCGGGTTTAAGAGAAAAAGCATATGTACATCCGACAAATTTTGATAATATTAGAAGACTGCTTGGCGTCTAAATAATCTGATTATTAAAAAGGAATTATCATGAGATCTGTAAACGGAACAATAAGAAAAAATCGAAGAAAAAAAATTCTAAAAAGAGCCAAGGGCTTTCGAGGCGGTAGAAGAAAGCTTTTTAGAACGGCAAAAGACGCCATTATGAAATCGGATATGTGGGCATATCGCGATAGAAAAACCAAAAAAAGAGATTTTAGAAAACTTTGGATTGTTCGCATAAACGCCGCGTGCCGTCAGGAAGGGGTAAGCTATTCAAAATTCATGCACGATCTTAAAAAAGCTGGCATTGAATTGAATAGAAAAAGTTTGAGCGAAATTGTCGTTCGTCAACCCGAAGTATTTAAAGAAATCTTAAAAGAAGTAACAACTAAAGCGGCTTAAGCCGCTTTAGTCTAGCTATTTAGAATATTTAATTCAATATCTTTTATTACATTATTCTGGGCGTCTTTTAATTCAATATAGTATAACCCGGGCGAAATTCGCGAAAAGTAAGCGGTATCATCTTTAGCCGAATGCGATCTTAGAATGCGCCCTTCTTTTCTTAAGTTAATTGTTTTTAAGCCAGGCGAGAAGTTTTGAATTTTAATCGAGATCATAACCGTATTGGGCCCGTCTTGTACGGCATGATATAGAATTCTTTCTTTGTCGTTTTTTGTATAAAAACTTAAAGACGACGGCAGCGCTTCATGTTCGACCGGAAGAGCCGAACGAAAAGCGGCGGCTTCTGCTGTTTGCGGTATCACGAAAAGGTTGTCGGCGAACTCTCCGATAAGTTTTATTCCGTTTTTTATTTTAATATAAAATCTTTCAGAGGATGTTTTTTCAGATTTAAGACGCTCAAACGCGATATTTTTTAAATAATCGGGCGTTTTCTTGAGACTCTTTTGAAAGTCTTTCTGCAAAGAGGCGGCAATAATTTGAAAAAGCTCAAGACTTTTATTATCGCTAAATAGTATTTCAGACTCTTCAGGATGCAGATCTTTCAAATTTGACGGATTTTCTGCGAAAGCCTCGGCAAGCTTTATGATTTCATCTTCTGATAAAGCCGTTTTTTTATCGTCGGCCAGAAGTCTTTCGATATTGTCTTCTTTTAAAACGCCGGTCAACGCGGTTATTTTCTCAAGGCAATAAGAGCATTCGCTCATATGCACTAAGGCGCTTTCTTTACTTTTTTCAAGAAGAAAATGTTTTATTATCGGGAACTCACATTCTTTTAATATTGAATTATTTTGGATATTTTTATGCTTTTTCATATGCGTACTCTCTTTTTATGCGTTCTTTTTGTGTTTTCTATTGTACTATGACGTTTAAGGTTATAGTTATACAACAAAAATTTATTTGAAAACATCAAATTTTTCTATAATTCGATGAAGCTGTACAGATAAAACGCCCTGGCTCGTGTTTAAGATTTCAGATAAATTTTTATACGGAAGTCTTGTTGAAGACAGGCTTTTTTCTTGCTGTTCTAAGAGACTTATCTGTTTTTTCTTTTTTTTCATGAGCGAGTGAATTTGCTCAATGATCTCAGGCGGAATATCTTTGTTTTCATAGTCAGCGCTCCAGTTTTTTGCGTCAGGTTTGATGCTCGGGTTTTCTTTAAAAAAAGAATCTAGTTTTTCTTGAAGTTTCTGTATTTTTTGGAAATTTTCAGTAAGTTTGTTTTCGACAAAAACAACTTCCTTTGATTTTTCATGAGCGATTTCTTTTAACTCAATAAGTTTAGTAAGTATATTTTCTGTATTTGCGCCATGATTGTCTTGCAGCCATTTAATTTCTTCAACGGTGAGATCCATATAATATATATAAGCAAGTTTCAATAAGACTCTTTTTGAAATTTCAAGGTTATTGAGCTTTTCTTTGAATTTTTTATAAAAGAGTTTCTCTTTTATAGGTTCTTCATTACTTAACCTTTTATCGGGAATTGAATCGATAAACTCCTGCAAGTGGCCGTTATCGTCTAAGCGGGCGGTCGATACGGTTTTTACTTTTTCTTTTTTCGCTCTTAAAAAATCAATGGTTAGATTGCGAAGAACTGAATAAAACCATGTTGAAAATTTAGATTTTTCTGAATAAAATTTAAGCCTTTTTCCGTTTTCAAGGTGTTCAAAGGCATAGACATAAAAGTCTCCGGCTTCGTCTTCGTTAAACTGATAAAATCGAATGGGAAAATTATAAATATCGTCTGAATACAAATTAAAAAATTCTGAGATTTTTTCTGAGTTTCCTTCTTTTAATTGCTTTATAATGTTTTTTACCTGATCTTCTTTATCAAGCGCGTCTTCTGTCTTATATTTAAGCATAGTATTTAATTTATTCAACAGTTACAGATTTTGCCAAATTTCTTGGCTTATCTACGTCGCATCCGCGATAAACAGCGGTAAAATAAGCGATAAGCTGCATTGGAATTGCCGTTAATAAGGGCGATAAGGGTTCGCTGAGTTCCGGAATTTCAACAAAAAAATCTGAAATATCTTTAACTTCGTCGTCTCCTTTTGTGATAATTGAAATTATTTTGCCTTTTCTTGCCCTGACTTCAAGCAAATTTGAAATTGTTTTTTTTCTAATTTCTCCTTGAGGAACGATAACAATAGACGGTACTTCTTCAGAAATTAAGGCAATCGGACCGTGCTTGAATTCTCCTCCTGCATACCCCGATGCGTGAATATAAGATATTTCTTTTAATTTAAGAGCGCCCTCTAAGGCGCTTGCGTAATTATATGTTCTGCCCAAAAAAAGAGCGCTTGATACGTCTTTTAAGTAGTTAGATATTTCTTGTATGGGCTCTAAATTTTTTAAGATACTGGCTATTTGAGACGGTAGAGATTTTATTTCGTCAAGAAGCTGCTTTTTTTCTTCTTTTGGCAAAACCCATCGTATTGCGCTCATATAAATAGAAAATAAAAACAGGCTTAAAACTTCTGAAGTATAAGCTTTTGTCGACGCGACGCCTATCTCGGGACCCGCCATTAAGTCTATAACGGCGTTAGATTCGCGGGCAATGCTTGAATTGTTATTATTTACGAAAGATAAAACTTTTAAGAACTTTGCTTTAGCCTCGTGTATTCCCGCAAGGGTATCTGCAGTTTCTCCCGACTGGCTTATGCCCACCACAAGGGTATCGCCGCCTATAACCGGGTTTCTATATCGAAATTCTGACGAAAAGTCGGCGTCGGTCGTTAATTTACAGAAATTCTCGAGATAGAGTTTTCCTATTAGTCCCGCGTTTAATGAAGTGCCGCATGCTTGTATAATAACCCTTCCGATTTTTGAGAGGTAGTCGTTTTGAAAGAGCATTTCATTGAAAAAAATTCGATTATTAGAATCGATTCGCTGATCGATTATTTTTTGCATTATATCTGGCTGTTCATAAATTTCTTTCAGCATAAAGTGGGCATAATCGCCCTTGTTTACCTCTTCTTCTTTAATGAGAATCGGCTCAATTTTTATATTTTCATATTTTTTTTCGCCTTGATAAATTTCAAGAGTTCCCGCCTGAATATATCCCCAATCGCCGTCTTTTAAATAAGTAACCTCTTTAGCCAAAGGGATAATCGCCGGCAGATCAGAGGCCAAAAACGATTCTGAGGCAGACTTTTTGCCGAATGCGGCAATTAAAGGCGCGCCGTTTCTGGCAAAATAAATTCTATCGGGCTCTATCTCGCAAATCATGGCAATGGCGAACTTGCCTTCTAGTTTTTGAATAGCGTCATAAAATGCCTGCTTAACGTCTTTACCCGATTGAATTTCAGAGTCAATTAAGTGAGGTATTGTTTCTGTATCGGTTTCAGATACAAAAACGTAGCCTTTTTCAGAAAGCATATTTTTTAATTCGACATAATTTTCGATAATACCGTTATGAACGACGGCAATGCTTCCCGTCGAGTTTGTATGCGGATGCGCGTTTTTTGTAGAGGGTTCTCCGTGAGTGGCCCACCTTGTATGGCCTATGCCTGCGTGACCATCGAAGCCCTTGGCGTCTAATTTTTCTTCAAGAGATATAATTTTGCCCTTTGATTTTCGTATAGAAATTTCATCGTTATTTAATATGGCGATACCCGCAGAGTCGTAGCCTCTATACTCAAGCTTTTTGAGTCCTACTAATAAAACAGAATCAAGCGATTTGTTCCCTATATAACCTACAATTCCGCACATAAATACTTATTTGACGCATGAAACAAGGCGTCAAGACGTAATATCGCATAGCTCAAGACAGATTCAAATGCTAAATGCAACAGGTCTTTTATAAAATTATACCTGTTGCAGTTGGCATTTGAATTTGAGCATGGCCCTAAATTATTTATGTTTTGTGAATGACACACCGTCTTTTATTTTGAATTTGGTTTTCGCATCGTGAGATGTGAAAAATGGGGGTGGTAGTTCAGCTGGTTAGAGCACCTGCCTGTCACGCAGGAAGTCGCGGGTTCGAATCCCGTCCACCCCGAAATTTCTCCCAAATTGAGCTTTCTCTGAAAAAGTAGGCAACAAAATGTTCCTCTGAGGCAAGAGCTTCTGTCATAACCTGAAATTAATTTTTCTATATTTGTAAAACCAGTAGTGTCATTATCTATGTCAAATGATTTAATATCCTTGCCATTTTCATCGAAAATTTTGATAGAATGACTTTGACCGGAATTGTATATGCCAACAAAGTAATTCACCTCCGTAATTAAAATTCTTCTGCTGCACCTTATATTAGTAACAGCAATGCGCTATAAGCAGTCAGAAGAAATGGAGAGACAGTTCTGACGAAAGGCGGTATGGCTTTTTTATACAGTGAATATAAACCCATCGCGAAGGCTATCTAAAAACAAGAAGTGACGGAGAGTTGTTCTTTTTCATTGAAAACAGGAGCTATGGTACCCGCATAGATTCTTTCGGATCTGGCGCCTCAGTAAAGTTTAGCGAAAAAAAATGGGAAATAATTTCATTTTTAAGAAAAGAATTTACAAAATAGGCTTTATTTAATTAGTAGAATAAATGTGATATGTTTCTTTGAGGCATGTTTCGAAAATATAATGAAAAAGTTGTTTTTTTACTTTAATTTGCCGTTCATTTTTTTATCTATTTTTATTATATGTAAAGATAATGAATATAGAGTTCTTAGCGAAATAGATAAAAAAATAATTGAATCAAGAAAAGACCGATTAGTGCCCAATGTGCCTTTTTACTCTGAAAATTATATTAAAAACGGAGATGTTTTTGAAATAGGCTATGAAAATGATATTGAAGAAGTCTTTAGAAACTATGAATTTTATGAGGCCAGATATGATAAAAATAAAAGAGTAAAGGAATTTCGAGCGTATGAAAAAGGCAAATTAATCTGGATGGAAAAATATTACTATGACGAAAGTAGCGACAAGTTAATTCAAAAAGAAGTTTTTAACCCGTATGACTCTAATAAAAAACCTATTGTAAAAACCTTTTAATTAAAACTTACTTTTGCATCTTACAATACTGGGTACAGACGGCCAGCATGGTTCAAGCTGGCAAGGCTTGTGCGCATAATACCAATGGATATATATTATATTTTTTAAGGGTTATTCTACAGGTTCGTTATGCAAAGTGCCTGCATTATAGATAAATAATTATAAACATTTGACAAATAGAGTAAATATTCTAATACATCCATAAATAGAGTATATACTCTATTTATGGATGGTGTGATATATGAAAGAATTAATTAAGAATAATGTGAGCATTTCTATTGAGGGGGATATCTATACAATACAAAACCTCCCTGCGGGAGATTATGATGAAAAAGCGATTTTTTATGATAAATTAATGAGTAATATTCTATATAATATGTTTATGTGGGGGAATAAACCGGTAAATTATACAAAGTTTGCAGAAAGTAGCATATTAAATAGTAAAGAAGGCCTAGCCTTGGATATTGGTTGTGGAAGTTTGAGTTTTACGCACAATGTTTATAGAAACTATAATGATAGAAAGCTTTATTTGTCAGATTTGTCTATGCAAATGCTAAAAATTGGCAAAAATCGGATAGGAAAAACTAAACCGAATCTAAAATATTTAAGAGCAAATGCTTTAGATTTTCCTTTTAAATCAGAATCTATACAAACGATTTTAAGTTTTGGATTTATACATGTAGTTAAAAATATCGAATCTCTTATAGATGAATTTCATCGGTTATTAAAAATAAATGGAGATTTACATATTACTTGTTTATGTGTGGATAGAAAAATCAGTAAAAAATATTTGAATTTTTTGAAAAGAAAGGGTTTGGTTGCACATTGTCTGACTTCAAATGATATAGAAAATATTATTCAAAAAAAAGGTTTTGAAACAAAAAAGCAGGTAATTGGCGGTATGGCTTATATTGATGCGATTAAAAAAAAGTAAAAATAGCAGCAATCGAGAAAAAATAATAAAAGCTGCACTTGAATTATTTAATGAATTTGGCACTGCAAAAGTAAGTACAAATCATATATGTGAAAAACTTTCTATTAGCCCAGGAAATCTATATTATCATTATCGCAATAAAGATGAAATAATAATTGCCATATTTGAAGAAATGATAAATAAATGGGATCAAACTCCAGTTCCAAAAGAAGCTAATCTAAAAAATTTAACACATCTGTATGAAAGAACTTTTCAATATTTATGGGATTATAGATTTATACATAGAGAAATAAATTTTTTATATCAGTCAAATAAAATATTTAAAGAAATATTTAGAAAAGCGCAAAATAAAAGATTAAAACAAATCGAAGAATTTATATCGAAATACTTGAAAGCAGGAATATTCAAGGTTATCAGTAATGTTGAAATTCGATATCTTGCGAGAACTATCTGGTTTTTTTCCCTATATTGGATGTCTTACTTAGAAACTGAAGGGAAACCGATAAATGAGAAAAGTCTAAAAGAAAGTATTTCAATATTAAGTAATATTATAAAGCCATACTTAAGTAAAGGAGATTTAAAATGATATTGAAAATATACTTAGCAATAGTTTTTACATTTATTGCAGGATTTCATATTTATTGGGCATTTGGAGGTAAAAAAGGTATTAGTGCAGCAATACCAGAATCAGAACAAAGACCGTTATTTAAGCCAGAGTTTGGAGGTACTATTTTCATTGCTTTAATCTTTTTAATAGGAATAATTTTAGTGATTTTGGATATATTTGAAATTGAATATATTTCTATACAACGGTATTTGTATGAATTTATATCTATAGTATTCTTTATTAGGGTTATAGGCGAATTCAAATATGTAGGTATATTTAAAGAAATAAGAAAAACAAAATTTGCAAAATATGATAATTTATTTTTTATACCACTTTGTTTTTCTATATCGATGAGTTCGTTTATAATATTAATATAATAATTTTATATATAAATAAATATGCAGGCATTTTGCATAATATTGACTTTAGGGCATTCAGCAATCCCAAATCTGTTGCTTCATTTGTGGGGGTAACGCCGGGCTTTAGTAATTCCGGAGAAAGCAAGCGCAGTCTTGGCATTACCGAGCTGGCAACAGTCTATTAAGAAAATCCTTTGTTAACGCCGCACAACATTACAGCAGAGCAAAAAGTACTGGCAGCTTTTTAAGGCGGCGCAGGGAAAAGTTATCCTCAGGAATATTTGATGTAATAAACCGATGTGATAAAAGATGCAATAAAATATATTGGAAGTTAATTCATTCTGGGAAAAATCATAATGTAGCAAAGACTGCTATCGCCCGCGAATTGATTCATTTTGTCTGGGAAGCTATGATGGTTTTCTACAATGAGGGATCTGAGAAAATAGCTTAGGCCTAATTAGGTATTTGATGAGGTTAAATGGAATCAAGGACGTTTGAAAGAATACGAACTAATCTTGAGGCAAACAGTCCTCGTTTGATAAGAATGTATTTCTTTCTGGCGAATAAATTCATGGGGTAACCAGTCCCCGAATAACAGAGTGACAAAAACGTCGAACATTGCCTTGGTTCTAAAGCCCTCGATTGCAAGTAAAGTTGATCTTGCTATCAGAAAGAATAAAGTAATCAGCTTAAGGAGGAAAGAAATGATTTTTTGATTAATTATTGATTTTTGAATGTATATTTGAAATACATAGACTTGCGAATTATATTATCGCAATAATGTTGACTCCACACCCATAACGCGAGATTTTACAAGTCGTTTTTGACTGATTCTTGCCAGTTTTGTGAGCGCGAATTAACCTCAATTCGTGTACGAGCAAAACGGTTAAGCAAGAAGCAGTCAAAAATGAGGTCAAGCGTCAAACTATCTTCTGTTTAGAAAAGTGGTCATAATACGTAAATACTTTTCCTGGATTAATTAAAAGCGCCGACCCGAGCAGACCGCAAGGCCTGTGCAGCTTGTAAAATTAGTTAGGCGATGGAGGCAGGCATAGCGCATAGATAAATTGGAGAGATTAAATAAAAAATATTGTCAACACATATTCCTTTCATTATATTGTATTTGTAAGGAATATTATTATAGAATATGAAGTCCAAAATAACATCAAAATATCAGACAACCATTCCCAAGGAGATCAGAAAAAAACTAAAACTATCTGTATCTGATAGTATTGAATGGGAAGTTGAAAATGATACTGTTGTAATTAAACCTGCAAAATCAAATATATTGAATTTTATGGGTATAATTAAAATTGGAAAAGGCAATATAAAAAATGATATTGAAACTGCTCGAGATTTAATGATAAAAGATATTAAATGAAAAAATATATTATAGACACAAATTGCTTAATTTCTTTTTTTACGGATAGAGACATAAGACAGCAGGAAATAATAAAAAAATACTTTGATCAATTGTCAGAATATAAATGCGAATTATATTTAACAGGTCATATTATTTCAGAATTTATATATGTATTAACAAAGATATATAAAATAGAGAATAATAAAACAAATACTTTAATAAGAAATTTATTACAAATTCCAGGAATAATATTTCTTGAGGGTTATTATATGGATACTATATTGAATATATGGCCAAAAAACATTCTTAATTATGGGGATGCAGTTATTGGGGCAGTATCAATAAAAGAAAATATTCCAATTTTAACGTTTGATAAAGAGTTTTCAAAAAAATTAAATATAATTAACGTTGAAAATATATATTTGAAATAATATGGAATAAATTCAGTCTGCCTCTTTCGTAAGCGCTCAATAATCCCATCTTGAATATCTCAAAAAAGATGTTATTATTCAGGTATGGAAAATGAGAAAAACACAATCTGGCAAGAAATATTTGCGGATTATAGAAAAAGCGAATTGAGCCAAAGAGCCTATTGCAAAGAAAATAACCTGAAATACAGTACATTTGCTTATTGGAGAAATCGTTTAAGTAAAAGAGCAAAAGAACAATTTGTAGAAATTCCGATTGTAAAATCTGACGTAAAAGAAGATAATTTATTTCTGAATTTATCGATGGATTCAAACGGCGAAATTACAATCAGAATAAAGGCAAAATAAAATGATTTTTACCGATTTTTCACAATTTCGGATATTCTTAAAAACAGGCATCACGGATCTTCGTAAATCAATCAATACCCTTTCTATTTTGGTTGAAAAAAACATGGATGAAAATATATTTGAAAAAAGCCTTTTTATATTTTGCAATAGAAGAAAAAATCTAGTCAAGATTCTTTATTGGGATATAAACGGATTTTGTATCTGGATGAAGAAACTTGAAAAAGATAAATTACCTTGGCTTCAATCAGAAGACGCAAAAAGAGAAATAAATTCTAAAGAGCTTGAACTTTTATTAAGTGGGATTGATTTTTTCAAGGCGCATAAAAAATTAAATTATTTATCCGTTACATAAAAAAATGCTTTTTAAACTATGTCTATATATTAAAATAGCCTCATAATATGAAGCATTTAAATTCTCTTTCAAAAGAAGAACTCATTGAGATTATTCTAAATAATGAAAACGATATTCGAAAGATAACGGCTGAAAGAAATATTTATCGGTAAGAATTATTATTGCTCAGATACAGACAGTTTGCTCAAAAATCTGAAAAACTACCGAAAGAAGAACAACTTCAAGTGTGGCTTTTCAATGAGGCAGAGACTTACGGCAAAGAAAAGGCTGCTGATGAAGAAAAGCTCAATATAATCAAAGTATCTTCGCATAAACGCAGAAAGAGAGGCCGAAAATCTCTGCCTTCAAATTTTCCAACAGAAGAAATTATACATGATTTAAAAGAAGAAGAAAAGATATGTTCGTGCTGTAATAACCAGCTTAAAAAAATTGGCGAAGATAAATCTGAAGAGCTTGAATACATCCCTCGCTCAGTTAAAAATCATACGCCATATACGATATAAATATTCATGTTCATGCGATGAAAATACTTCGGGAGTGATAACTCCGCCTTCGCCCGTTAAATTAATACCGAAAAGTTTTTCTACGCCCTCTCTTTTGGTGCCTGTTATGGTAAGCAAATTCTGCGACGCTTTACCATTTTATCGTCAGGAAAAGATTTTTAAGCCTTTCGGAATAGACCTTCCCAGAGCGACAATGTGTAATTGGACGGTAAAAATACATGAAAAAACAAAATCATTCATAGAACTTATGGAAGAATACCTGAAAAGCGGTAATCTTCTTTTGACGGATGAAACAACAGTTCAGGTTTTAAAAGAGCCGGGAAAATCTGCGGAAAGTAAATCTTATATGTGGATTTTTGTAGGCGGCAATAAAGATTCGCCGGTTGTCCTTTATAAATACCGCGAAAGAAGGACGACTTCTTTTTTAAATGACTTTTTGGATAATTTTCGCGGCGTTATGCTGACGGATGGATATGAAGCTTAGGATAAAATTGTCCGGCTTGATGGAATTACCCATGCGGGATGCTGGGCGCATGTCAGAAGAAAGTTTTTTGAACATTACGAGATAGACCCTGCAGATTCTGAAAAGTTTTTCTTAAAAATAATTCAAAAGTTTTACTATATTGAAAAAGAAATCAGAGAATCATTTCTTCCTTTAGAAGAAATTTTAGAAAAGCGGTAAAAAGAATCAAGGCCCATAGTTGAAGATTTTTTTAACCAGATTTTAGAGAAATCTAAAACGATTCCGCCGAAAAGCTCTTTGGGCAAAGCAATTAATTACGCGCTGAAACAAAAGGAAAAACTTTTAGTGTTTTTAGAAAAACCAGAAGCCCCCATCGATAATAATTTCGCGGAAAACATGATAAGACCGTTTGTCGTTGGCAGAAAGAACTGGCTTTTTTCTGATACAATGAAAGGCGCGTATGCAAGCGCTGCGATCTACAGTATCATACAAACCGCTATCTTAAACGGTCTTGAACCATACTGGTATTTAAGATATCTTTTTGAAAAACTCCCGCTTGCCGCTAATTTTGAAGATTTAGAAAAACTACTTCCAAATAAAATCAGGCAGGATGAACTAAAAAAATACTATGGCATACATACCTTAAGACGGGTTTGTTGAGCGCTTACATTATATTTGCCAGATTAAGAAGTTATATTTCAACATGCAGAAAACAAAATCTGAATATTCTGGATTCTATCGCAAAAATATTCAGAAACCAACAGATAGAACTTTTTAATACTGAATAGTTACTTTTTTTCTTTATTAACTTGCCAACAGGAGTGTATCGATTAGTGTTTTAATTATCATTATAAAACTGATATACGTTCTGTTATAAAATCAACCGTTTACTCATGGCCAAATAACTGTGCAACTACCACCGGCTCCAGAAGAAAAGCCTCATCAACTTCAACTTGCAGTCTACTATTACTGTCAAGTCTGTCCGGAACAATAGCACTATTTAAATATTATCCTGTTGTTCAATCGGAATTGTAGTTACTGTATCAATCACTAACATCTTTGGAACAAGTTTTTCTGGGAATACATGTATTAATTCTCTATAAATTTCTTCATTAGGGCTTATTTTCGCAACTTTGGGAGCTGGTAAAAGAATAATTTTTTTCATACTTATAAATTGTGGAGAGCTTACAATATTATCAGAAACTAAGAACATTTTTCTTAAATCTAAATTAGATTCAGTTGACGATAAATTTTTAATCGATATTTTTGTAGTGATATAAGTATGATTTTCTTCTGGATAGTATTCAAGACGCCCAATAATGAAACTCTTTGGTCCTTTTTCTATACTTTCAATATTAAATTCCCAATTATTTTCTTTTTGTTGCATCCCGTGTGAATAATAAATAGTTTTACATGACAAAAGAGAGAATAATACAATACATAATGTTGTTATAAATTTTCTTCCCCTCATGATAGCCTCCTTGTTTTTACCGCATAACATTTTATTAAACGGTTTGCCATAATCCGTGGAATAATTTATCTTGTAAAGTAATTTCACGGGGAAATATATAGAATCCAATGACATATCTTACAGTTGGTTTTTTATAGATTGAATAAGAAACGGCTCGCTCCGAAAATGGTTTTAGCAAAAAAAACAATATAGGAGCAAGCCATGTACAATATCGAACAAAAGA
>Ga0224501_10000066_pt1 | contig 115173 bp, 97 predicted proteins | sample SF_Oct11_sed_USG_4_FD_169105 | JGI IMG/M metagenome (GOLD analysis project Ga0224501, IMG submission 169105) | Sediment microbial communities from San Francisco Bay, California, United States - SF_Oct11_sed_USGS_8_1 | ecosystem: Environmental > Aquatic > Marine > Sediment | place: USA...
TATGGCGGGCGGAGCTTCATTTGCCCCTAAACGATGATCGTTTCCCGCTGTCGCTATGGCTACTCTTAATTCTGTAGAATGTTCATAAACAGCTTTAATGACCGTTGTTAAAAAAAGCAAAAATTGTAAATTTGCCTGCGGAGTATTTCCTGGTTCTAGTAAGTTCTCTCCTGTATCTGTAGCCATGCTCCAGTTATTGTGTTTTCCGGTGCCGTTGACGCCTGCAAAGGGTTTTTCATGAAAAAGGCATGCGAGATCCATTCTTTTGGCTATTCTATCCATTAAATCCATTAAAATTTGGTTGTGATCTACGGCTACGTTGGCCTCTTCAAAAATGGGGGCCACTTCAAACTGGTTTGGGGCCACCTCGTTGTGTCTGGTTTTTAACGGAATTCCAAGTTTGTATGCGGCAGTCTCTAGGTTTGTCATAAATTCAAAAGCTTTTTCGCAGATATTTCCGAAGTATTGATCTTCAAGCTGCTGGTGCTTTCCCGGGGGTTTCCCGAAAAGCGTTCGCCCGGTTTGCATGATGTCGGGGCGCGTATTTGCGTAATCTCTTTTAATTAGAAAAAATTCCTGTTCGCTGCCCAGGGTTGATAAAACCTTTTTTGCCGGGTTCTTAAATAATCTTAAAATATCTAAGGCCGCTTTATTTAAAACTTCAATTGATCGTATAAGGGGGGCCTTTTTATCAAGAGTTTCGCCTGTATAAGAAATAAAAATACTTGGTATGCATAAGGTGTTTCCGTGCGGGTATTCAATAACAAAAGCCGGGCTTGAAGGATCCCAAATTGTGTAACCGCGGGCCTCAAATGTCGTGCGAATTCCTCCCGAGGGAAAAGATGACGCGTCGGGCTCGCCTTTTATTAATTCTCTGCCTGAAAAACTTTCGATTATTTTTCCGTCAGAAGAATAATTGATGAAGGAATCGTGTTTTTCTGCCGTATAACCCGTCATTGGTTGAAACCAATGGGTATAATGGGTGCAGCCTCTTGATATCGCCCAGTCTCTCATCGCTATGGCCACGTTATTTGCCGTTTGCGGGTCTAGCTGTTTATTGTCATTAATAGCCGTTAATAAATTGTTATATGTGTCAGAGGGAAGCGCTCGTTGCATTTTCTCAAGATTGAAAACATTTACGCCAAATATTTCTGATACTGTTTTTTGATTTTTGTTGCTCATTAATGACCTGTCTTAAAATAGACTATAAGCAGTCAATTTTTAATATAAATAAACAAAAATTTTAACTTGTAAAAGCAAAGCTATTTTTTTTTATAGCATTTAATAAAGAACATTAATTATGTTTATTATTAAATTTACCAAATTTAGTTTTTTGGCGTTATTGATAGGCTGCTCTCTTAAGAAGATGACCGCTAATATGGTTGCAGATTCTTTAACGGGAGAAAGTCTGGCGTTCGTTTCAGACGAAGATCCTGAATTAATTAAAGAGGCGCTTCCTTTTGGTTTAAAAACTTATGAAAGCCTTTTAGAAACGACGCCAGAACATGAAGGCCTTCTTTTGTCGGCTGCAATGGGTTTTACTTCTTACGCCTATCTTTTAAATAATGAAGCCGATGAAATCGATTCTTTAGACTATAAAAAAGCAAAGCATTTAAGAAAAAGAAGCAGCAGGCTTTTTTTAAGAGGCAGAAATTACGCGATGCGCGGCATAGAATTAAAACATAAAAATTTTTCTGAAGATTTAATTAAAAAAAAGAAAGAGATTCTTGCAGAGACAGATAAAGAAGAAGCCGCTTTTTTATACTGGGCAGGGGTTTCATGGGCAGGGGCCATATCGGCAGATAAAGGCAACGCTAAACTTATTGCCGATTTACCCGTTGCCGGCGCCTTGGTAGAGCGTGTTTTGAAATTAGACGATACCTTTGACGAAGGGGCCGCATATGAATTTTTAATCGCCTATGAAGCCGCTCGTCCACAGGGTGACTTGAAATTAGCCAGAGAATACTATGAAAAAGCCTTGAATCTATCGGGCGGCCAAAGGGCGTCTGTATATTTGAACTTAGCCGAAAGCGTTTCTGTTAAAGAACAAAATATGGTAGAATTTAATAAATTAATTGATTTGGCTCTAGCCGTAAAAACTGAAGAGTATCCTAAGTATCGTTTGGTAAATACGATATCTCAAAATAGAGCAATATGGCTTAAAAAAAATATATCTAATTTATTTTTTGAAGCAGATTAAGAATCATTATAAATTAGCATAAAAGAAAAAAGAATGAGGAGAATTAAAATGAAGAAGATATTATATTTATTACTGATAGGCCTTATTGCGTTTTCAAGCATGGGATTTTCAAGGGTGCAAACCATTAAAATGGGAACTTTGGCTCCCGAGGGTTCGGTATGGCATAACGCGCTTAGAGAAATGGGCGAAGAATGGCAGAGGGTCTCAGACGGTAATGTTCGTATGCGTTTATATTCGGGTGGGGTCGCAGGCGACGAAATGGATATGGTTAGAAAAATGCGAATAAGCCAGCTTCATGGGGCCGCTCTTACCGGTAACGGTCTTGCGGGAATTGCTCAAGAAAACGCCATTTTTCAAATGCCCATGTTTTTAAGAACAGACGAAGAACTTGATCATGTTCTGCATGAATTATCTCCGAAAATTGAAAAAATTATGGAAGAAAAAGGCTTCAAGCTTCTTTACTGGTCAGAGATAGGCCGAGTATATTTATTTTCAAATAAACCGGTAGTAACGCCTGAAGATTTAAAGCCGCTTAAAATATGGGTTTGGACAGGAGACGCCGTTTGGGCAGACGCTTTAAAAGATCGCGGCTATAAACCGGTGCCTTTGCCGTCAACAGAAATACACACAGGTTTAAGCTCGGGTCTTATTGATACTGTATCGGCCCCTCCTGTCGCCGCTTTATCTTATCAGTGGTTCGGTCTCGCGAAAAATATGATGTCTATGAAATGGGGGCCTTTAACGGCAGCCGTTGTCATATCAAAAAAAGAGTGGGAAAAAATTCCGGCAAATTTGCGTCCTCAAATACATGCAGCCGCCGTAAAGGCAGGCGCGGGCGCCAAAGAGCGAATTAGAAAACTTGAATCTGAAGCAATCAAGGCCATGCAGGGTTACGGGCTAAAGGTAAATAAAGTAAGCCCGCAAGTTGCGGCAACATGGCAGTCTGAAATAGAAAAAACATATCCCAATTTATTAGGAAAGTCTATTCCAAAAGAGATTTATCAAGAGGCCTCTAAAATATTAAAAGAGTTTCGAAAGAAAAATAAGTAAATGAATAACGATAATATTTTCAATAATATTTTCAGCTTTATAAAAAAAATAGAAAATAGCCTTGGCATTGTCGCGCTTTTGCTCATGGCTTTTTTGCCTGTTCTTGAAATTATCTTACGGGCCTTTTTTAATACGGGTATTACCGGTTCCAGCGAATTTGTACAGAATTTGACATTGTGGGTAGGTTTTCTTGGGGCGGCGTTAGCCTCATTTGAGGGGCGCCATTTGAACTTATCTTCGGGCATAAAAATAATTCCCGATAAATACGCAAATATTTCAAAAGCTTTTGCGGGAATCGTATCAACAGCGATATCAACGGGCTTATTATGGGGTTCGTACCAGTATGTTGTATTTGAAATGGAATCAGACGTTCTCATTGGCGCGTTAATTCCCGTCTGGATAGTCGCGTTGATTTTGCCTATATCTTTTTTTCTTATCACCGTCAGATTTATTTTTGACGCGGGAACATTAAGCGGTCGACTTATTTCGTTGATTGGCATTCCTTTGGCGTATGCCTACGGGTTTTGGCTTGAGCCGTTTGCGCCGGCGTTTGTCTGGCCCTTGACCGCTATTCTACTTTTTGCAGCCTTATTAGGCTCGCCCATCTTTATTCTTTTAGGCGGTCTGGCGCTGATTTTATTTTCTGCGGACGGTATTTCTGTCGCTGCTATTCCGGTTGAAACTTATCGTATAGTCGTCTCTCCTTCTATACCGGCTATCCCATTATTTACTTTGGCGGGTTTTGTTTTAGCCGAAAGTAAGGCTTCTGACAGACTTGTTCGACTATTTCGGGCTTTTTTCGGATGGATACCGGGCGGTATGGTTATATCTACCACATTGGTATGCGCATTTTTTTCTACATTTACCGGCGCTTCAGGCGTAACAATCTTAGCTTTGGGAGGGTTATTGTATCCAATTTTAAAAAGCGGCGGTTATTCAGATAGATTTTCAACGGGTATTTTAACTTCTACAGGTTCCATTGGTCTTTTATTTCCTCCTTCGTTGGCCGTTATTTTATATGCCGTTATAGCCCAAATACCTATTCCCGATTTATTTGTCGCGGGCATTGTTCCCGGTATTATTATGCTGGTCGTCGTTACCGTTTACGGAGTCTGGCAGGGAAAAACTCAAAAAATTGAGCGCGAAGCCTTTAACCCCAAAGAGGCCATAAAAGCGATAAAAACGGCTAAATATGAAATTATACTTCCGATTGTAGTTTTGGGCGCTATTTTCGGAGGTTTTACATCACTTATCGAAGCGTCTGCCATTGCCGCCGTTTACACGCTTCTTGTTGAGATTGTTATTTATAAAGATATCGATATAAAACGCGATTTATCGGGCATTCTTCTTAAATGTCTTGTAATGCTAGGGGGCATATTTGTCATTTTTGGCGTGGCAATGGGTTTGACCAATTATATTGTAGACGCCATGATTCCCATGCAGGCCGCCGAGTGGGTAAAAGAAAACATTGAATCAAAAATAGTTTTTCTTCTGGCTCTGAATATTTTTCTTCTTCTGGTAGGGGCCGCAATGGATATTTTTGCGGCTATTGTTGTCGTTGTCCCTTTAATAATTCCTATTTCAGAGGTTTTCGGAATTCACCCGCTTCATTTGGGCATGATTTTTCTTGTGAATCTTCAATTGGGTTATTTAACTCCTCCGGTGGGTATGAATTTATTTTTGGCCTCGTATAGATTTAACAAACCGCTCATTGAAGTTTATAAAGCGGCTCTGCCGTTTCTGCTTGTCTTAGCGGGCGTGGTCATTATCGTAACGTATATTCCTTCTTTGATTGTAGGTGTTCCTTAGCATAGAATTGATTTTCTTTACTCTGTAATTTTATCAGCTGCATAATAAAAGGCAGTACGTCTTCGTGTGATTTTAATCTGTAAGAAGCGCGGCTTCTTCCTTCGCCTACTTTTATACAAATACCTTTTGATTCTACGGCTCTTGCTTCGACAACTTTTTTCCCTTTTATATTAGTCACAGGCAGGCTTGAAAGTCCTGTTTCAAGCTCTTCATGCAGCTTTCTTGCCTGAAATTCGGCATAATAACGCGGCGATTTTCGATAATGCCAGCAGATAGAATGTTTTTTCTCTTCAACAAAGCTTCCCGGTACCCGAAGCGAATAATATTTCATGATTTGTTTTACCATAGAATACCATTCTTTTTGTTTTTGATGAAATTTGATTTGTTGAAAACAATTCCCGCAAAAAAGAGTCTGCCCATATTTTTGAATCATATGAGCTTAGATAGTTCATCATTGGTTTTAGAAGAGCCAGCTTTTCTTTTTTATTAAAATTTAAGGCAATATGCAATTTTGCCGCAGATTCTTCGGCATTCCAAGGGTTTTTCTAAATATTTTTAATTTTAAATCAATGCTTTTATGTAATCAAGTCTGTCAATTCCCAGAATAAGTTTTTTACCTTTGTAAGGTAGGTTTTATCTAAATTCAAGCAGAAAATCGGGTTTATCAAGTTTGCGGTATATTCTAAATGCCGCGTTCATTAATCCTACATGACTGTAGGTCTGCGGAAAGTTGCCCCACTGGCATCCGCTGTTTTCGTTTACGTCTTCGCTCATAAGGCCTAAGTGATTTGTATATTTTAATAAATTCTCAAACCTCTCAATGGCTTCGTCGGTTCTGCCGACGCAGGCTAACGCTTCAATATACCAGAATGAGCATATTAAAAATGTTGATTCGGGCGTTCCAAAATCGTCAGAATTTTTGTATCGGTAAAACAATCCGTTTTTTCCCATTAGTTCTTTCTCAAGAGCGTTAAGATGCAGTTTTGCTTTTTCGCTGTCGTGTTCTAAGTAATTTAAAGTTATTAATTGAAGAAGACTGGCGTCAAGAATATCGCTTCCCTGAGCCTGCGCGTATGCTTTTAATTTTTTGTTATAGCATAGCTCTATATTTTCAGACGCTTCTTTAGATAGCTTTTTAGCTTTATTAAACATGTTTTCATCGTTTAGTTTTTCTGCGATTCTCATTGCCGAATTCGTGCCTGCCCAATGAAAAAGATAAGTATAGCAGTGCTTTTGACGGATGTTTCTGAATTCCCAAAGTCCGGCGTCGGGTTCGTTCATTGTTTTTTCAATTAATAATAAAATGTTGTTGATTTGATTTAATAAGTAAGCAGAGGCTTTGTAATTAAATTTTTTATCAAGAAAAAGCGGCAGCAAAGAAACTAATATTTGTCCGTAGACATCGTTTTGATTATGGGTCTTTGCCTGGTTACCGATTCTAACCGGCTTGTTCCCTAAGTAACCTTCAAGAGGCAGTATAATTTCTTCAAAATCGGTTTCTCCTAGTATTGAATAAACAGGGGCGATGCTGCCGTCGGGGTTTGGCTTTAAGTTATGCAAATATTCGGCAAATTTTTCAAGTTCGTCCCCGTGACCTATATTCATTAAAGCAGATATCGTATAATAAGAATCGCGAATCCAGCAGTATCTGTAATCCCAGTTTCTGCCCGAACCCGGATGTTCCGGTAGGCTCGTTGTTCCTGAAGCTATAATGGCGCCGGTATCTTCATATTGATGCAATTTTAAAACCAAAGCCGAACGAATTAAGGCATCCTGTTGAAAATTGCCGATAGTCGCGTGTTTTACCCACCTGTGCCAGTATGAAATTGTTTTGCTTAAAAAATCTTCGGCAGTAGCGGGCAGGGGAGCTTCAAGAGGATTGCCGTAAGTTAAAGCCAGATATTGATTCTCAGTCAGTAAAAAATCTTTTTTATGCATAATATAATTTAAAGGAATTGAAGATGTAAGTCTTAAGTTATCGCTTAATCCGCTGTAACTGATATGGCAGCTGCCCTGGTGTACCGCGGGAATAATCTCCCCGTAATTATCGCGCGGTTCGCATATGATTTTTACTCGCGGATTTCCTTCGATTAACTCTATTTTTCGAAAGAATTTTAACGGCTTAAAATACCGGTCATATTGAAGAAAGCGCGGCGCGTAATCAATTACCCTGAATTTACCGTTGGCTGTCTCAAATTCTGTGCATAAAATATTGGTATTTTCAAGATAGTATTGTTTGTTGTCGAGAATTTCGGCGATAGGGTATACGCCAAAACATCCGCCTTTTTCTGTATCAAGCAGTTTACCGAATATAAAAGAACTGTCAAATTTGGGCCAGCAAAGCCAGATAACTTCGGCTTGTTTGTTAATTGCCGCGTTAAAAGCGCAGTTACCGACTATACCAAAATCATAGAGATGAGGAGAATTATGATTTTTCATTTGTAATTCAATGTATGAGTATAATAAATAAATAATCATCCAGCAAAATATTATTCCAAAATTAGGCAATAAAATTAAAAAGCAGGCGGGTGTGATTGTAACCATACACAAAGCAGGTCAGCTGTTTTATAAATTAAATATTTTTCAACACAGCTTTCTTTTTCTTTTTGGTTATTTATAGATATAGGGGCCGTGTAAAAAGACCGTTTTTCTTCTCGACTTCGCATGCCGGTGGCAACTGCGTAACGAAGAACATTGATTTATCGCACCCTGAGCGGCTTGTGCTGAGCGTAGCCGAAGCAAGTCGAAGGGCGCGATTAGCATGTTTCTACACAACCCCTAATTAATCATAAGGAGATTATACAATGAGAAATGTTTTTGATTATCAAATAGAATACAGCGGACTTCAAAACCGTATGGCGCAGATGTTTGACCCGAAATCGGGACACACTGTTATGCTTGCCGTCGATCACGGCTACTTTCAGGGGGCGCCAGCCGGTCTTATAAATTTAAGAGAAACCGTAGAACCGCTTTTGCCTTATTGCGACGCGGTAAGCCCTACTATAGGGGGTCTTAAAACAAGTTTTAATTCTAACATGAGAACGCCTATTATTTTAAGAGCGACCGGCGGCAACAGCATGAGAATGCCTGACGAGCTTGACGATGAAATTATCACTGTTTCAGTTGAAGAGATGCTGCGCGTAAACGCTGTCGGTTTTACCGTTTCATGCTATGTCGGTTTAGACTGCCAAAGCCAGACAATTCAAAGCCTTACCGATTTAACCGACGAGGCTCATAAATACGGTCTTGTTTCAATCGGCATTACCGCAGTGGGCGCCGACCCTGTTCTTACAAAATTTGTCAAAGGCGAAAGAGAAGACGGCGGCGAATTGACGGCCGACGATAAAAAAGAGGCCATAAAATATCTAAAGCACGCAAGCCGCGTTCTTTCTGAAAACGGCGCCGATATCATTAAAACCTATTATTGCGACGGTTTTGAAGAAGTTGTAGAGGCCTGTCTTGCCCCTATCGTGATTGCCGGGGGAACAAAACGCCCGACAAAAGAGGCGCTTGAGTTTACCTCTAACGCTATAAAAGCCGGGGCCGTAGGCGTCGATATGGGAAGAAACATCTTTCAAAACGAACATCCCGTGGCCATGATTCAGGCGGTTAGAGCTATTGTGCATGACAACAAAAGCCCGAAAGAAGCTCTTGAGTTTTACGAAGAAATTAAAAATAAATCTTAAAAAGCTATGCAAAAGATGAGAGCCGGCGTTTACTATAACAATAAAGACGTCCGCGTTGAAGAAAAACCAATACCAGAAATTGGCGATAACGACGTTTTAATCAAGGTAAAAGCATGCGGTATTTGCGGCAGCGATATTATGGAGTGGTACCGCATTAAAAAAGCTCCGCTGGTATTAGGCCACGAGCTTACGGGCGAAATTGTCAAAGCCGGAGCCAATGTTTCTCATCTTAAAGAGGGCGACAGGGTTTTTGCCATACATCATGTGCCATGCGACAAATGCGACGAATGCATAAAGGGGCATCCTTCTGCATGTAAAGACTTTCAGGGTATCAATAATTTTGAACCCGGCGGATTTTCAGAATACTTAAAAGTTACCGGTAAAAGCGTTCAAACGGGCGTGATGAAAATTCCCGATGAAATCAGCTTTGAAGAAGGTACGTTCATTGAACCTGTTGGCACCGTATTGCGGGGCCAAAGGGCCGCCGATATAAAACCCGGCGAAAGCGTATTGGTCATAGGCTGCGGATTGTCGGGTCTTTTGCATATTAAAACTGCCAAAGCTCTTGGCGCGGGTCTCATTATGGGATGCGACGTCGAAGAAACCAGGCTTGAATCGGCAAAAAAATTCGGGGCGGGTTCTGTCTTTAAGCCCGGTTCAAACCTTCCCGAAATGATTGCCGAAAAAAACGGCGGCAGATTGGCCGATAAGGTCATTGTATGCGCGGGAGCGGTTTCGGCCATTGAAAGCGCTTTATCATGCGTTGAACGCGGAGGGCTGGTTTTAATTTTTGCCGTGCCAAAGCCGGGCGAAACCGTAAGCGTCGATTTTAACCCCCACTGGAGAAACGATATATCTATAAAGACAAGCTACGGCTCGACGCCATTAGATCACATTCAGGCAATTGAACTTTTAAAGAATAAAAGAATCGAAGTAAACGATATGATAACCCACAGAATGCCTCTCTCTGATATTCAAAAAGGTTTTGCGGCCGCCTGCGATCCGAAAAGCTGTCTTAAAGTATTGATTGAATTGTGAGCGCGAAAAGAATCATTCCATGCCTTGACGTAAAAGACGGCCGGGTCGTTAAAGGGGTAAACTTTGTCGATCTTATCGACGCCGGGGATCCTGTTGAAAACGCGCTTATATATGATAAAGAAGGCGCCGACGAACTTGTATTTCTGGATATCACGGCCTCTTCTGACAGAAGAAATATTGTATTAGATTTGGTAAAAAAAGTATCTGAGCAGGTTTTTATACCCTATTGCGTCGGCGGCGGAATTCGCACCGAAGAAGACATGAGGCTTATCTTAAGCGAAGGCGCCGATAAGGTTGCCCTGAACACGGCCGCTTTTGAAAACCCTGAAATTTTAACCAAGGGCGCAGAGAGATTCGGCAGCCAGTGTATCGTATGCGCCGTTGACGCGAAATTTAACGGCGAATTTTTTGAAGTTTACTTACACGGCGGCAGAACCCCTACGGGAAAAGACGCCGTAAAATGGTGCATAGAGGCCGAAAAAAGAGGCGCCGGCGAAATTCTTTTAACCAGTATGGATAGAGACGGCACCAAGCAGGGCTTTGATTTGAAGCTCTTAAATGAAGTTATTGGCAGCGTCAGAGTTCCGGTTATTGCATCGGGCGGCGTGGGAACCATGAAACATATTTTAGAGGCTTTTGAAATCGGGGCAAGCGCCGCATTAGCGGCTTCAATTTTTCATTTTCAGGAAATCAATATTCATGATATCAAAGAATATCTCACAAAAAATGGCGTTCATGTAAGGCCCCATGAGATAGTAAAGTAAGATTGCAAGCGTTATTGACGGCGGTTCTGTTTAAGCGACGCCTGAAAACGGTTTGCTTCATATAAATTCATAGTTTATTTTTTCTTTACATCTTAAAAATATTATTGTATACTATTAAATAGATATCGTAAAAAAGTTCAGGCGAAATTATTTGCCGACAAACAGAGTAAGCTTTTTCGCGAGTAGATTTAAAAAATAAATAGAACCTTTTGAAAACCGAGATATGCTAAAAAGAAAGAACAATCGAAAAATAAATTTATATCTGTTTATTATATTGCTTCTTGTATTTGCCGCCTCTGCGGCGATGTATTTTACTCTTGAAGCTATTGAAAAGAAAGTTCGTCAAAATTATCTTTCTTCTCTTAAATCAATCTTAAACGTGACTCACGAGTCGCTGCAAATCTGGAAAAAAAATACAACAGAACGCATAAAGATATTTTCTAAAGACGATGAATTAAATAAGATGATAAAAAAACAGCTTGAATATAAAAATGGTATTCAAAAATTAAATTCTTCGGCTTCAATAAAAAAGATGAAGAGTTATTTTAACAAACGTTTTTTATCTGAAGAAGAAAACGGTTTTTTTGTAATTGATTTAGAATATGTAAATATTGCTTCTTCTCGCGAATCTAATATTGGGCTTCAAAATTTTCTTGCTCAAAACCATAAACAATATATTCAAAGAGCTTTTAAAGGCGAAACCGTTTTTATTCCGCCGGTAAAGTCAGATGTGGCAGTAAAGACGAATTCAGGAAAACAGATTTCTGGCTACCCGTCTATTTATGTTTTGACCCCGGTATATTCAGATAGTATCGTTATTTCTGTTTTGGGAGCGCAGATAGATCCGTATAATACCTTCAGCAAGATTGCGCATATAGGACGAATGGGAAATTCTGGAGAAACTTATTTTTTCAACTCAGATGCAAAGCTTTTAACTTCAAGCCGTTTTGAAGAGCGTCTTGTTCAAATGGGATTATTAAAAGAAGAGACGCCCAGCATATTAAATGTTGATATACGCGACCCTGGGGGTAACCTGCTTGAAGGGTACGTTTCTGAAATGCCGCGCGAAAAGCAGCCTTTTACGGTTATGGCGCAAAGCGCTCTTAAGAAAAATAACTCAAGCAATGATTCGGGCTATAACGACTATCGAGGCGTTTTGGTCATTGGCGCGTGGCTTTGGGATAACAATATTGATATCGGTATAACTACAGAAATTGATCTGGAAGAGGCGCTTGAATCTTATCATCGAACCAGAATAACGGTTATATTTATGCTTGCCGTTGTCTTGTTTTTTGTTTTTGGAATGTTCGGCATTATCTTGATATATCGCCACAAAAATGAAGCGTCTCTTAGACAGGCCGCCGCTGTTTTTAGCAACATTAAAGAAGGTATAGTGATTACAGATACCAGAGGCGTTATTGAAGATATAAATTCGGCTTTTGAAGAGATTACCGGTTATAGCGCCAAAGATGTTTTAGGAAAAAACATTAATATTTTAAACACGGGAACGTTAAACGAAGACTTTTACATGAAAATGTGGAACGAGTTAAGAGAAAAAGGCTCATGGAAGGGCGATTTCAGGAATAAAAAAGCAAACGGCGAAATGTTTGTTCAGGAAAGCTCTATTGTCGCCATAAGAAACCATAAAGGAAATATTATAAGATATGCCAGTATATTCAGCGATATTACCGAAAGAAAAGACGCTGAACTGGTTCTTAAAAAAATGTCAATAACCGACGGTCTTACGGGTATCCCGAACAGAAGAATGTTTGACGATATCCTGAAAGAAGAGACAAACCGTATGATGCGCACAAAAGGTTCTCTGGCCCTGGTTTTAATTGATGTTGATTTTTTTAAGCAATACAACGATAAATACGGTCATCTTGCCGGAGACGAATGTCTTCAAAAGCTGGCGCGAGTTTTTCAAAACGCCGCAAGGCGCTCCGGAGAGCTTTCGGCGCGCTACGGCGGCGAAGAGTTTGCCGTCATACTGCCTTCAATTGAAAAAGACAGGGCATTTGAATTTGCCGAAAGAATTCGCCTCGATGTTGAAAAACTTAAAATACCCCATGAGCTTTCAAAAGCAGCCTCTTATGTCACTATAAGTCTTGGCGTAGGGTACGCAGACGGAAGCGTGAAAATTACCGCCGAAGAACTGCTAAAAAAAACCGACGCTTCATTATACGAAGCGAAAAAACAGGGGCGCAACCGGGTCGTAGGGTAGACGACGATATCTCAGATATTTAGACATTTTTGGCCGATAATATAAAAAAATAATAGCAAAACTCTAAAATAGCGTTAAAAGATTTATTATTTTCTATACAAAATCTTTTTAATTTACGGTTATACTATATTAATAAACGATGAAAAAAATTAAATTAGTATTTTTACTGGCTTGTATTTTAATGGTCAATTGTACGTCTACGGGCTGGATAAGGCCCGATTTGAAAGACGATTTAGAAGGCGATGAGAAAACGCAAATTCGAAATCTTGAAAACCAAAAAAAAGAATTAGCCAATGAAAAAATACAAACCGAAAAAATTGAAAAATCTGTCGCGATTTCGCCGGTTGAAGATAAAAACCCCGAAGCTCTTCTTTTTAAGAAAAATGATGATTTGCCTTCGACCAAAATACAAAACGGAAAATATCCGGTTCAGCTATCGGGCGATCGATTTGTCAGAGAAGTTAAATTTCATCCGCGAGTAAAGAAAGAAACAACCGTCATTACAATTATGGGAAACGCGCAAATAAAATACGGCAATATGATATTGAAAGCCCCTATATTTGAAGTTTTAGGAGAGAAACAGCAATTAGCTGTCGCGAAAAAGGGAATTACTTTTGAAGATAAAAAAGAGAAGATCGATTTAATAGCCGGTTTTGCCGAATATTTTAAGAATGAAGAAAGGCTGATTGCGCGAAATAAACCGCAGATTAAATGGCGGCGCATAAAAGAGCGCGATGAAATTAAGATTCGTTCAAATGAAATAGAAAGAATTTTTGCTTCAAAAATGACAACAGCCTGGGGCAACGTATATGTCGAAAACGACGAGATTTATTTGTTTGCCCAAAAAGCTTCGTTATATGAAAAAGAAAAAAAACTGACGGCAGAAAAAGAGCCTAAAATATTTCAGAAAGAAAATATTATATCAGCCGGATTTATGACCTATTATATTGATAAGAAGAAAGTTATATTAACTAATCCCGTTAAAATTTTATTTACCGCTCCCGAAGGCGCGGGTTCAGAAATTATAAATACAGAGCAAAACAATGAAGGGTCTCAAAACGCTGAAAGGGGAAAAGTAACCGGCGCAATAGAAAGCTATGAAGCCGTTTATGAGTTTTCTAAAGATATACCCGAAAAGAAAGTCATATTATTAAATTCGGGAAATAATAAGCCGGTAAGAGTTGAGAACGACGATTTTTTTATGACATGTCAAAAAGTTAAGGCCGCAGGAGAAAAACAGGAGAGAATTACAGCTCAGGGGAATATAAAGGGATATATTAAAAAAAGCAATTTATGGATATTTTCAGAGTTGGCCGATTATTTTCGGGAAGAAAAAAAACTTATTATTCAAACTGTTGAAAATAAAGATAAAAAAGAAATAATGCCGCAAATTGACGTATATTCCGGCGGAAATAAAAAAAATATGAGTTTAAGCGCGAGAATCATTGAAAGAATAATTCCCGAAAAAAAAATAATCGCAAGAGGAAACGTTCAAATTGAATACTGGGGAGAGCTTCAAACCGGCATTCTTGACGATTCAAAAAGCGGCGGAGAAAATGGAAAGGTCGTTATGGGCGGCGAATGGGCAGAAATGACAGACGACGATGAAACGGTTGAAATAACGGGAAGCCCCTTTATCAAGAGCGGAAAAAATAAAATCTATGCGACGAAAATAATATTATTCAGCAAAGAGAAAAGAGCAGAGATAAAAGGCAAGATTCACGGTTCTTTGGGAAAAGAATAGGGTATATCGTTTAAGACTTATCTATAGGCGTGTATTGATTGACAGCCTTGCTCTTAAACAATAAAAATCCCTAAAATATTTAACTAAAAATGAAAGAAGAGAAAGAAAAGAAAGAAAAGACCAAACAACCTTTAAAAAATAAGAAACAAAATATTTTTAATAAGATAAAAAAGTTTGGGCTTGAAATATTAAAAGAAGAAGAGGCCGCCGCCGATAGCGCGAAAAAAATAGCAAAAAATCTTGTAAAAGGTTTTATCGCGGCTGTGCATAAATTCATTAAAGACGAAGCTTTAATTAGAGCGACTTCGGTCAGTTATTCTCTGGTTATAAGCTTTATTCCCGCTTTAGTTGTGGCCTTGATTATCGGCTCAAAATATATCGATAAAGAACTGGTTTTTTTATACGCGCAGGAGTTCTTAAGAAAAGAAAATATACAAATTGATTTAATGCCGTATAAAGAAGTTATCGATACGCTTTTTCAAAACGCGAACGCCATCGGCGGTATCGGTTTTATGGTTATGTTTTTCTCGGCGACCAGCGTTTTAAGAAATCTTGAGAATGCTTTAAATAAAATATGGAAAGTTCAAAAACAAAGACCCTTTATTCAGAAGATTTCTGGGTTTATGATGGTTATGATATTTGGCCCCATGCTTTTAGCCTTGGGCATATCGTTTGCCGATTCGTTGTTTTCAAAATTTGTATCTCCTGATTTAAACGTTATAAAATACATTGAAGACGATCCCGTTATTTTGGGCGAAAAGAATGTCTGGTTGAAAAGAACGGGTAACGCATGGCAATATTTAAGCGTTATTGATAAAGTAGACGAACAGGCTCAAAAAGAACCTGTTATATTTAACGCCTCAGTAAATAAAATTTATGAAGGCGAAGAAAAAGAAAAATATAAAGCCAACGCGGCTTATGCCGATTTATCGTCTTTGAAAACGGCCTCTTTTAAAGACGCCGCAAAGATAAAAAATAAGATTTGGCTTATTGCCGATCAAGGCGTCATGCTTTATTCAAAGAATAACGGCAAAACATGGGATGTTCAAAAATTTTGGCGCGAAGATATTATGCTATTTGAGCCCTCATTTAATAAAATAAAGATGTTTGACGAAAACAGGGGAGTTATTATAGGCAAAAAAGGTTTAATTTTAGTAACTGAAGACGGCGGAAAAAAGTGGCGGCCCAATTACCATCCGCATGTAAGAGAGAATTTTAACGATATTGTAACGATAAATCAAGATACTCTGGTTATTGCGGGCGATTCTTATGCGCTTTTAACGAGCAAAGACAGCGGAAAATCATGGGAGATTCCCGTTAATTTTGAAGCGACCCGAACAATAGAAAACGAAAATTTAAGAAGCGTCTACGTTTTAAAAGATAAAATAATGATATGCGGCGATCAAGGCGTGTTATTGACAAGTTCTGATGCGGGCGTAAATTGGCAGAAAAAAAGACTAGGCGCGCGAAAGTATGATTTCAATAAAATATTATTTATAAACGCCAAAAAAGGTTTAATCGCCGGAGAAGACGGAATAATGGCATATACAAAAAACGGCGGATATGACTGGCATTTTGTCGATTCTAAAATAACGCAAAATATTAACGATATTTTTCACATAGCTCATGAAAAAAAAATTTATGCCGTTGCAGACGCCTATCATATTTTAGCCGCGCATGAAGATACATTTTATGATTTTAATATCGCGCAAAAATCTCCGTTTTGGCGGCAGTTCATTTCGGCCGTGGCCAACTTTATTTTGCCATTTTTTGTCATTTGGATTGTTATCTTTCTGGTTTATAAAGTAATTCCGTATACGCAAATAAGCGGCAAAGCGGCAGGCATAGGCGCCGCGGCGGCTTCTCTTATGCTGGTCTTGTTTTCATATTTTTTGAAATTTATTCCGTTTTTTTTCAAGGGAACAATCGCAATTTACGGTACCCTGGCGGCGATACCGATAGGTCTTTTGCTGGTTTATGCCATGATTTTAATTGTATTGTTTGGGGCAGAGACGGCTTTCTTTGTTCAGTATCCCTATATGGCCAGGCTTTCATTAAAGCAAATGACGACCCAAACAGAAAAAAAACAAATCTGGTACGGCTTTAAGGTTCTTCAAATTATTTTTGAAGATTTTGAAAAGGGAAGGGGAAAGGTAAAAGAAACAAAATTATTAAAAGCCTGCGGTAATAATGAAGAAGAACTTGAGTTTATCTTAAATGCTCTTGAAAAGAGGTCTATACTTCAAAGAGTAGACAATATTTTCTGGATGCCCTCTTCTTCGGCAAAAAACATTTATTTAAAAGATCTTATTGAATTGCTTGACAAAACCGGTTTTGAAATTCCGGCTTTTAACAAAAATGACAAATTCATGAAAGCTTCAAAAGAGATATTTCAAAAGATTAAAAATCAACGCGTTGATGTCGTAAAAGACGCTACTTTTGAAGATATGATAAAGTAATTGATTCAAGTGAAATTTGCTTTTACCATTCAGTACTCTGGTCATTCTTTTTATGGGTTTCAAAGACAGAAAGATTTTCGTACTGTTCAAGAAACTATTGAAAATGCCTTATTTACCCTTTTGCGTCAGAATATTCGCATTCATGCCGCCGGCAGAACCGATACGGGCGTTCACGCCGTCGGTCAGGTCATTCATTTTTCATACGGCGGCAAAAGCGCTTTGTTAAATGATTTGCATAAGTTTATTTATGCCGTTAATTCGGTACTGCCGCCTGAGGTTTCTTTTGTTTACGGCAGGCCGGTATCTAACGATTTTCACGCGCGTTTTTCGTGCAAGGGCAGAGATTATTTATATAGAATTTTAAACAGCCCTTACAGAATGGCCCTGTACCGCGAAACGTCTCATTGGGTAAGATCAAAGCTTTATATAAAAAGAATGCGCGAAGCGGCTGAAAGATTGATTGGCGAGCATGATTTTGCCGCCTTTACAAAAGCAATATATAAAAAAAACGGAGAGAAAACCGTAAGAAGAATCGATAAAATTTATATTGTTGAAAGTTATCCTTTTGTCGATTTTTATTATTGCGGTTCGGGCTTTCTTCATAACATGATTCGAATTATTACGGGAACCCTATTACAGGCAGGCAAAGGCAAACTGACGCCAGACGATATTTCAAATATACTAAATGATCAGCAAAGAGATTTAGCCGGCCAGACCATACCGCCGTGCGGGCTGCATTTTATAAACGCGTATTATGACGAATATGAAACGCCCGTTGAATTATTGCCGTTTAGCGCAGACAAGGTCGTCGAGTGATTTATACGCCGCATTGGCCCGCGGTATGCTTCGTTTATTATACAAAAATTTAATATTTTTTACTCGTCACGCTGACTCAAACATAATTTTAATGCAAGCTCAAAGCGCGGCGATTAAGAACGGTTGTATCTCAGGCGCTAAGAGGGCTAAAAGAGAGAAAGAACTTGTCTGAAAAGTTGATAAATCCGTATCCTGTATTAAAAATTTCGCGTAAGGCTTTAAGAAATAATCTTGAAGTTTTAAAAAAAGTTATTTCAAGATCAGATAAAGACGTAAAAGTCTTAATACCGGTAAAGGCAAACGCCTACGGTTTCGGAATTTCAACTCTGTTGCCTTTTTTTCAGGAAGAAAAAATAGAATATCTCGGGGTGGCAAACCCTTATGAAGGCGAGATGCTGCGAAACTTAGGTTGGCGGCATGAAATATTAAACCTCGGCGGATTTTATCGCGAAAACGCGGACGATTTTTTTAAGAATAAGATCATACCGTCTGTTACCGATATTTGGCAGATATCTCTGTTAAACGAAAGAGCCAAAGCATATAATCAAAAGGCAAATATTCAATTAAAGCTTGATTTTGGCATGGGCAGAATAGGCTTCAAAGAAGAAAGTTTTCATGAAATGATAACAGAGATTAAAAAAGCCGAAAATCTTAAAGTTACGGGTATTTTCATTCATTTGCCCTCGGCCGATTCTGACGATATGAACGCGACCAGAAAAATAATTGAAAAATTCTCAGGCGGCGCAAAATATTTAATTAACGAACTGAATTTAAAAGAAAACGAAGTTTTACTTCATGCGGCAAACAGTTACGGAACTCTCTTGTATCCTGAAAGTCATTTTGATATGATAAGACCGGGGCTCGTTTTTTACGGATACTTTCAAAACCGAAAAGATAAAGAAAAGCTTGAAAAAAAATATCCAATAAAACCCGCGTTATCTTTATGGGCAAAACCAATAAGCGTTAGAGATTTAAAAAAAGGCGATACCATATCTTATGGCTCGACTTATACGGTAGAAAAAGAGAATATAAACGCGGGAGTCTTTCCTCTTGGGTATGCCGACGGCATTTTAAGGGCCCTTTCAAATAATATTGTTTTTGAAGATTATCCTTTATTGGGCAGGGTCACAATGGATCAAATCGTATTGGGCGGCGTTTACGAAAAAGAAAAGTATGTTCAAATTATAGGCGAAAAATCGCCGCCTCTTGAATATTGGGCAGATGCGGCAAATACGATTACATATGAAATATTAACCGGTTTCGGCGGCAGGCTTCAAAGAGAACTGGTTTAGGGGATGCCCCTTGAAAATAATTTCTTCTGATATAATTTTACTTCCGTTTAGTTTTACGCGCATAACGCCGTTTGATTTTAAAAATTTATCAAGCCCGTGAAGTTTCTCAAGAGCTTCCTGAAGATTTTCAAATTCATAATAAATTGCGTAATTTTGAGATTTGTAATTATATGGGTAAGGCATAATCATTAAAAGCGTTACTCTGTGAATATTTTGAGATTCTTCTAACGCAATATGAGAGACCTTTCTTTGCCAGACTATTTTTTCAAATAAGGTATCTTTGAGGTTTACTTCTTCTCTTGGCGCAGTTTTTTGCCCGTTTTCAGAGAAAAGAGGAAAGCTCATGATAATAAATAAAAAAGAAAAAAATAAAAATACTCTTCGATTAAAATTAAAAAGCAATAAAAAGATATATTCTATTTTTCTAGAAATTTGCCTTATATTCATGCCTATAAGATCGGCATATTTTAAGATTTTTTTTCTTTTAAATAAGGAACATACTGCATATCAACCATGAGTATATGCGAGGTCAGCCATTCAAAAATAAAATCTTTTAATTCAGATAAATTGACCTCTTTATTCGCGTCAATATCGTCTTTATATTGCATTACTTTTAATGTAAGCATATCATGCCCCAGCTTATGCTTTGTTAAATCAGGGTAATCGTTTAGCTCTAAAAGATTTTCTTCAAAAATAAAATGTTTTAAGGTGTAATCGAGAAGATCCATGACAACTTCAATAGCCATTGAATTGCCTTCTTCGTTATTTTTTAGTTGATTATTAAGTTTTTCCAGAAGATCAAAAATTCTTTTATGCTGATCGTCTATGTCTTGATTGCCCGTTAAGTATTTCTCGTTCCAGGTTAATTCTGTCGTTGTGCTCATGTCCATTAATCCTATAATATAATATAAAAAAAAATCAAGTCAAAAAAAAATGAAAATAATTTAAAAATTTTCAAAAACAGCTTTTCTTACCTCGTCGATTTCAGAGTCTAATTCAAGCGGTTTGTTTTGATGTTTTACGGTTACATCGTCAAGAGAGCTTTCATGGTATTTTACCTTGAAATCGGCAAATTTTAAGCCGTTTGCCGTAGAAATAACCACTACCGACTCGTCTTTTGTAATAATATTTTGATTTTTTAGCTTCAGCAGAGCCGCAAGAGCCACGCCGGTATGGGGGTCGGTAAAGAGCCCCGATTTATCGGCAAGACCGGCTGCATTTGAAAGCTCGTCTTCAGAAGCTTGCTCTACAATACCGTTAAATTCTTTCAGCGTGTTTACCGCCTTATCTATTGAAACGGGGTTTCCTATTTGTATGGCTGAGGCCAGAGTTTGACCGGCTTTAACCGGCTTGAAATTTTCAAAACCGTTTTTATAGGCAAGATACAGCGGGTTTGCTTTTTGCGTCTGGGCGACGGCAATGCGCGGTTTTTTTTGAATAAGACCCAAATCATAGAGCAGACTAATGCCCCTGCCTAAGGCCGATACATTGCCAAGGTTTCCGCCGGGTATGATAAACCAGTCGGGAACCTGCCAGTTTAACTGCTGTATAACCTCTATGCCCACGGTTTTTTGCCCCTCAATTCTAAGACTGTTCATTGAATTGGCCAGGTAAATTTCTTTTTCAAGAGTCAGCTTTTGCACGATTTCCATACATCCGTCAAAATCTGTGTTTAACGATAAAACAAGAGCGTTATTTGCAACCGGTTGTATAAGCTGGGCGAGAGAGATTTTATTTTTAGGAAGTAAAATAACGCATGGGATATCTGCCTTTGCTGCATATGCGGCAAGAGCCGCGGATGTATCGCCGGTAGACGCGCAGGCGATGGCTTTTACGGGTTTCCCTCTTTTAATCATAGAGTTTACCTGGCTTACAAGTACTGTCATGCCCAAGTCTTTGAAAGAGCCTGTATGGCTGTTTCCGCAGAGTTTAACCCTCAGATCTTGATTAAAAAGGCTGTCAAGTTTTTCAGATTTATAAAGATAGGTATAACCTTCGCCCATTGAGACAATATGCTCGTTTTCAATTTCGGGAAGAACCCATTCTTTTTTCGACCATACCCCCGAATCGTCGGGAAAGTCTACCGAACGGTATCTGGCCGCAAATTCAGACTTCCAGCTTTCGGCAGATTTCTCTTTTAGTGCCGTTATGTCATGAAAGACTTCAAGAAGACTGTTGCAGTTTTTACACCGGTAAATTACTTGGTCGAGATTGTATTTTTCGCCGCATTTTGATATACACTGAAAATATGCCGTATTTTTCATGCAGGCATTTTTAAAAATGATCACATGTTTTCAATGATAATTTGATTTATTAATCTATACCTAATATCTGCTTGTTCCAATGAAGAGCGTACCTGTCGGTCATTCCGGCTATAAAATCTGCGACGACTCTGTAAAGACCGTCTGAATCAAGTCTTTCTTGATACTCGCCGGGCATTGCATGGGGCGATTTAACCAGAAAATTAAAAATTCTTTGAATAACTTCTTCGGCTCTTGAATTCATTTTTTCTACTTCGGGATGCCTGTACAGGTTTTTATGCAGATGTTTTTTTAATCGAGAGATTTTTATGGATGTATCATAGGTAAAAGAACATAGTTTTTCGGTATCGCTTTTGAAATTTAAAACATCCTCCAGTTTTTTTATTTTATACTTTTGTATATTATCGAGCATGTTCTCAATTAAATCGGTAACCATTTTATTGATTAGCATTCGAATTGTCTGGCGAATAAGACTCTTTTCGCCGGCATTAATATGACTCTTTTTTGCTTCTGCCCAAACGTCGTTCCATATTTCAATTTCGTTTAGTTTGCTTAAATTTAAAATTCCCGATTCAATGCCGTCGTCTAAATCATGGTTATTATAGGCAATCTCGTCGCATATATCTACAATAGACGCCTCGAGAGTATGGTTTAACCCTTTGATTCTTTTATGTTTTTGAAGGCCCATGAGCGTCGCCTCTGTTAAGTTTAATCCGTCAAAATCGGGATATCTTTTTTCAAGAACCTCTACAACCCGCAGGGTCTGTTCGTTATGATCAAAACCCCCGTGAGGTTTCATCAGCCTGTGAAGACTTCTCTCTCCGGCGTGGCCAAACGGGGGATGTCCCAAATCGTGCGCAAGCGCGATTGTTTCGGTAAGATCTTCGTTTAATTTAAGCGATCGCGCCACGGTTCTGGCCAATTGCGAAACCTCGATAGAATGCGTCAGGCGCGTTCTAAAGTTATCTCCAAGATGATTTACAAAAACCTGCGTTTTATATTCTAAGCGCCGAAAGGCCTTTGAATGAACAATTCTGTCTCTATCGCGTTGAAAATCAGAACGATAGGGATGAGACTCTTCTTGGTACTTTCTTTTTGAAAAAGAATCTACAGAAACGGCATATTCGGCATATTCTATCATCATCGGGTTTACTTATAGATTTTTCTAAAAATTAACCGCGTATAGCCCATTCTAATTTCGTCAAAATCGTTAATTTCTTTGGGTCTTAGAAGTTTCTTACCGTTTAAATATGTTCCCGTGTCTGAAATAAGATCATATAAAATAAATTTCATGTTTTTTTTCTTTATTTTTGCGTGTGCTGGCGATATCGCCGGGTCAAAAATAGGAATTGTATTGTGTGTACTTGAGCCTATTGTTGCTTCTTCTTTAACAAGCCCGTATTTTTTACCGACATTAGGGCCTTCTTTTTCAACTAGATAGGCAAACCTTAATACGGTAACTTTTTTAAGTTTTGGCGGCATGGGCGTTACGGCAACAGGTTTCGGCCTTGAAGAATACATCGGGGTCAGGTCAATTTTATCGGCGTAAGGTCTGGTTTCAATAAATTCGTCGGGAAGATATTCGTTATATTCGTCTTGATTTCTGGTATCTTCAATGCCTTTTCCTAAATATTTTATAAAAAGAATTATTATAATAAGACCCAAAACGGCGACCGTATAATAGAGAAGTTTCTTGTTATTAATAAACTTTTCCCATAATTCATGAGCGTAATTATCTTTTATGTAAAAACGAATTCTGTCAGAGGTCTCTGTTTCATTGTGTCTGAGAATAATCTTAAACTCTACTAAGTCTTGCGGCTTGGTCGTTTCTATCGCTCTGCTTTCATATTCAATAAGATATGTATTATTAACTAATTCTCCTATCAATAAATAGATTTTAGATAAATCGCTTAGTTCATTGACAAAATACATTTGACCGCCGCTTAAACGCGTAAATCTGCTTAAATCTTTAATATATTCGCCTTTTGACGAGCTAATCGTATAAAGAACGATATTTTTCTTTTGTAATTCTTCGATAACGTCTTCAAGTCTCATGTTAGAGGGAGAACTTGCGCCATTTGTAAAAAAAATAACCGAATTCTGAGATTGATTATTTCGCGAAGCCGAATAAATAGTATCAAGAAACACGTCGTATAACATTGGTTTTTCGTCTGATTGCTCTATCTTTTTAAGGCTTTCTAAAAGAAAAATTTTATTTGTCGCGGGAGGGCTGATGTTAAAAAAATTTTTTCTAAAACCGGTTAACGATATTTTATTTTGAGGATGAGTTCTCATTATAAAGTCTTTAACCGATTCGATTTGTTGTTCAAATTCTTTGGTTGAAATATCCGCAGAAGCGTTGATAACAATATTAATATATTTCGTAGGCGTGTAATCGCTTGACGATTTAACTTTAAAGTACCCTACCTTCCAGTCGTTTTCATATAAAGTGAAATTTGAATTATCAAGATTTAATAGAGGAGTTATTTGAGAAACCGAAACTTCAAGCTGAACTTTAGGAAATTCTCTTGTATCTACTCTGTGTATTTTTATTTTGCCTTCGGCTTTTTCTTTTTCTTCTTCTTTTTCTTCTAAAGTAGATATCTGTTGTATAAAGAATAGAAAAAATAATATGAAATATAAAATGCGTTTCATGAAGTAATTTTAGCCTTATTATCGGCCATTTTTTGAGCTCTCTCAAGCAAGTATTGCAGGTCACATCGCGTATTAAGCGGTATATGCATTTGATTTATTGTCAATAGACTCGGTCAAAAATTCTTCCCCAGCGAACAAAAGCATCCCCTGCGTCATATTTAAAGATAATCTTAAACAAATTTATAAAAGGATTTTCGGGTTCTCTTTTTGTGATTTCTTTGCCCCAGTATACAGAAAAATAAATCATAAAAACTTTGCCTTGAATATTATCTAAATCGACATACCCCCATTTTCTTGAATCGCTTGAATTATCGCGGTTATCGCCCATGACCAGATATTTCTTGTTTGGAATTTTCCATATTTTTTTCGGGGTACGCATTTCGTCATTATAGCGAATTTCTTCTTCGGGCATTTTCAGCATATAATGTTCTACAAGCTCTTCTTTTGTATGCGGATCGATAATTTTCTCTTTGAAAAGCCCCCCAATTGAGTCTTTTTGTTTTCGATACCTCGCGGGATATTCGTCTTCTTCTAATATAGATAGATCTTGCATCTTTTGAACGGGATATTTGATTCCGTTGATATAAATTTCATCGTCTATAACTTTAACTGTATCGCCGGGAACTCCTACAACTCTTTTTACCAGAGTTTTGTCGCGTAAATCGGGCTCATCGGGCGGTATAAAAGTTACAATGTCTCCCCGTTTAGGGTACGCTATTCGAAAAATTTCTATATCGGTAAAAGGAACTCGAAAAGAAAACCGCATTTTATTGACAAAAAGAAAATCTCCTACTTTTAACGTGGGCACCATTGAGCTTGTGGGTATATTGTTTGCGTCAATGATAGAGCTTTTTACCGCAAAAACGCCGATAAATAAAAAGGCGATAGATAGTATAAAGTGAACAAAAGAATTGTTTTCATAGAACACTTTTCTTTTTTCATGAAAATCGTAATATTTTTTTAGCATAATCGGTTATTCTCTGGTTTCATCGGGAAGAGTTTTGATATGACAGGCTCTGCAGTTATTCAATATTATCATGTATGAATCTTGAATTTTATCCCAGTCAATCTGGCGCTTCTTTTGTAATTGATCGTTAAGATAGTTATACATTTTCGCCGACTCAAGATTTATAGAGGTTAAAAACTGCAGCAAACCCCGACCCCTTAGTTTTTCAATTACTCTTTTCATATTTTCTTGATATTTGGGCATTTGCAAGACTTTAATAGACGTTCCCAAAAAGAATATGCGTCTTGTCTCAAAAGCGTTTTGCATAGAAATCATCGAGGCTAAATTTCTTATATCAATATCCATATCAATCATTTCTCGTTTAATCGCCTTTTTTTCGTCAATAGTCAAAAGTAAATTTGAATTTGCGGCTTTTGCGCCATACCATATGGCCAAAATCAAAAAAGCAGACATCATGAAAAACAATTTAGAAAGAGAAAAATGCCGATATCTTTTCATGCCAAATGAACAAAGATACAATCTTTTATGACATGTCAAGGCAACTAACTGCAAAACACAGGGCAAGAAATAAGTCTTCAGCAGGCTTGCGTTTAATTGAAAAAAATAGGTAATTTTACCTATTGACAAAAAGAATAAATAGGCTATAAGTTATTGTTAATTTGAAAGAAACGAGCGATTTTCGAAACCATCTTATTATAAATATTTTTTAATATGCAAAATGAATAAAGTGTTGGCATTTGTAACTTAATTTTGAAATTTTTAATATGCATTGTTCAAAGTCATACATAGCGATTGTTGAAGACGATAAGATTCAACGCGAAATCATTAAAAAGACCCTAAAGAAAGAGCATTTTCATTGTAAATTTAAAGAATATGAAACGCCCAGGAAGGCCCTTGGCGACATAAAAGCCGCTCCTGATGAATATTGCCTTATTCTCGTAGATTATCATCTGCCGCAAATGAACGGAATTTCTTTTACCAAAGAAATTAGAAAGAATAAAATAAGCGTTCCTGTAGTTTTTTTAACGGCCGAAGGCGACGAACATATTGCCGTAAAAGCATTAAAAGCCGGAGCGTACGATTATATTACAAAAAGCGATTACGCCAAGCATCCCGATATTTTATTGCATACAATACAAAAAACCCTGAAAGATTATCATGAATCAAATAGTAAAAGTTTTTTTGAAGACGCTTTTAAAGAAAGCGAAAAACGATATCAAAGGCTGGTTAGCCTTTCTCCTTTCGGAATTATTATTCATGATACAAAAAGAATATTATTTGCCAACCAGGCGGCCTCGTTTATTTTACAGGCAGAAACTGCAATCGATTTGATTAATAAAAAAATAATGCCATCTTTATCGCTTTTATCAAAAGATCTTATTCATAAATATATCAGCGGGTTATCTGAAAATCGAAAAGAACATCCTAAAAAAGAGTTAAGAATAAAAACATTTAAAAATAAAACGATTGATATAGAAGCGGGAGCGTCTATTGTAGAATATGAAGGGAGTGCCGCCATACAAACCGTTTTTCACGATATAACAGAACGAAAGAAATATGAAAGAGATTTAAGAAAAGCAAAGCAAGAAGCCGAGGCTGCCAGTTTGCTGAAATCTCGCTTTATTGCCAATCTAAGTCATGAAATAAGAACGCCTTTAAACGCAATACTTGGTTTAAGCCAATTGTTGGGCAATATGATACAGGGTCAGGAAGAAAAAGAATATATTGGCACAATTAATGTCAGCGGAAAAATTCTTCTTAAAATGCTAAATGATATTTTAGATATATCAAAAATGGAGTCAAAAAAAATAAGAATGACTTATTCTCCCGTAAATATTAGAAAGCTAATAAGTGAAATCAAGGCATTGTTTGAGCATTCTGTTAAGGTAAAGAATCTTAAATTTGAAATCATAATATCAAAAACTTTGCCTGAAATTTGTATATCTGATGAACTAAGGTTAAAGCAGGTTCTCATAAATTTAGTCGGCAACGCGATAAAATTTACGGAAGAAGGATATGTGAAAATTTCGGTTAAAGAACAGAACTCAAAGGCTGATAAAGACAGAAAAAATCTTGTATTTTCGGTAGAAGATTCCGGTATCGGAATACCAAAAAGTCAGCATGAAAAAATATTCCATGAATTTACCCAGCAAGATATGCAATGCGAGAGCTTTAGCGGCACAGGCTTGGGGCTTTCTATTACAAAGAGATTGGTAAAATTACTAAACGGCAGTATTTCTTTAAAGAGCGAAGCAAAAAAAGGAAGCCTTTTTACAGTCATTCTTAATGATATTAAATGTTTTAATAAATCTTTATTTAAGACAAGAAATGACGAAATTGAATCCAGAGAAATTCAAGTTTCTGATTTTCAAAAGGCTACTATTCTAATAACTGACGACGTAGAAACAAATCGTATTCTTCTAAGAAAATATTTAGAATATCCGTCAATACAAATTTTAGAGGCTGTTAACGGGCTTGAAGCCGTAAATATCGCTAAAGAAAAGAAACCTGATTTAATACTTATGGATATTCGCATGCCCGTAATGAGCGGAGATAAAGCGATACAACTGATAAAAAAAGATAAAAGAATAAATTCTATACCTATCATTGTCGTAACGGCAAGCGCTTTAGACGAAGAAGAAAAAGCAATCAAAAAGATGAGCGACGGATATCTAAGAAAACCTGTCAGTAAAGAACAATTGATCGGCGAAGTCTTAAAATATATAAAATCAAGTTCGCCTCAAAAGGCAAGAAAAACAGTAAATTTAACGCATTAATGTTTTTAGAACCGCAAAGATGAAATAACTTACTTAAGATATTTATCTATAACCTCATGATCGTCTTGAGAAATTCCGGGAGGATAATCAAACCCTCCTTCGCAATAGGGATGACAACGAAAAATTCTTTTTATTGTGTAATAAAAGGCCTTGTACATGGGCAGAAAGCAAAAGCAAAGATATGCGTATGAAGAACATGTCGGATAATAGCGGCATTGATTTCCCACGTAGGGGCTTAGAACTTTTTTATACAATCGAATTAAAAGTAAAATAAAAGATCGAAAAATGCCCCAGCGTCTTTTTAGTTTATTTTCTTTTGTTTTTGTCAAAATTTTATTCTTTGGCAAAGATTTTCTTTTTTGAAAGAATTTGATTTATTAAAAAATCAAATTCTAAAACTCTTTTTTCAAAAGGCAGATTTTCAAATTCAGGTCTTAGAATAACGGCTATCTGTAAACCGGTTTTTTCTAGATTATAATCTTCTTTGTCTTTTAGGGAGTTAAAAAGAGCGGCTTTTGCGACGCGCTTTAAGCGATTTCTCAGAACGCTTGATTTTATTTTCTTTGGAACGGCCCATAAAATATTCATGGCCGAAAAAGAAGGGCTTTCAGCCGTTAAAAATTTTGCATTTATATATTTACTCTTAACAGGTATTCCGTCATTAAATACCTGTTTTATGTTTTTTTTTAATTTAAGACTGGTAAACAGCTGTTTTTGTTTCAAGATTACTTTACAATATGAAACCGACGACGTTCGTCTGATACCGTAAGCTTTAACCGGCCTTTTTGACGTCTTCTTTTTAAAAGTCTTCTACCGGCTTTAGTCGCCATTTTGGCTCTAAACCCGAGTTTTCTGGTTCTTTTTATATTCGAAGGCTGAAAAGTTCTTTTCATAGAATATCCATATTATGAATTCTTGACAGGATGTCAATGAATTTGCAGCTAACAATTCATCGTATATGAATCAATACCTTTCAAAATCCATTCATTTTTTAGATACCAGCGAAATTCGTAAAGTATTTGATCTGGCTTCAAAAATTGAAAATCCGATTAATTTATCGATAGGGCAGCCCGATTTTCCCGTTCCTGAAAATATAAAAGAAGCGATTAAAAAGGCTTTAACCGATAATTTTACCTCTTACACTCCAACCCAGGGGCTATTGCAGCTTCGCGAAGCATTAAGCGTCCAGTGGAAAGAACGAGATAATATCGAGATACATCCAGACGATATTATGATTTCAGCCGGGGTCGCTTCTTTATTATATCTGCTTTTTGACGTTTTTTTTGACGAAGGAGACACTATCTTGCTTGTAGATCCGTATTTTCTGATTTACGAGGCTTTGTCAAAATATCATCGTTTAAATATCGTATATATAAACGAAGATTTTACCGAAGACGATTTAGACGCTCTGTCTGAAAAAACAAAAACTTCAAGAATAAAAGCGGCTTTTTATTCGACGCCGTCAAACCCCAGCGGCAAAATATTGTCAAAAGAACAGCTTCAGGCCCTGGCGAACTTTTCGAGAAAAACCGGAACGCTTTTAATTTCAGATGAAATTTACAGAGATTTTGATTATGATAACAAGTTTACGTCTACCGCCTGCTTTTGCCCTGAAAATACCATTACCTTAGGGGGCTTTTCAAAATCGCACGCTATGACGGGGTTAAGAATCGGCTATATGGGAGTTCCCGAAAACTTAAGAGATATCTTAAAAAAAACAGCGGCTCTTCAGCAGTACTCAATAGTATGCTCGCCACAGCCGATGCAATGGGGGGCCCTAGAGGCCGTCAAAACGTCTATGGCAAAAGAAATCGCTCTTATGAAAAAAAGAAGAGATATCGTCTCTGAAAGCCTGAATAATATAACGCCTTATTCGCAGCCCGACGGAGCTTTTTATCTGTTTGCTCAAACGCCGTTTGACGGTTCTGAATTTGTAAAGAGAGCCATTGAAAAAAAACTGCTTATTGTTCCCGGTTTTATATTCAGCCAAAATAAAAATACCGTTAGAATCAGTTACGCTCAAAAAGAAGATCTCTTAAGAGAAGGCTTAGCGATTTTTTCTGATCTTATAAAAAATGGAGCTTGAAGCAAAATTTGAACTTCTAAAAAAATCCGACTTCAAGCTTCCCGAAAAAATCGCTTTCTACGAAACTGGTTTCTTCGCATGGCCGCTTGAAATCGCGAATCTTCAAGAAAAATATCCGCCCGAAATATTTCTTGTGCAGCATGATATTTACCATGATGACGATAAAGCGGCCCTGAAGAATAACGATAGGGTTCTTAGAAACCGAAGAGAAACGCTTTTTACTTTCAATGAAAAAAATGAAGCGCAAAAAAAAACCCGAAATTTAATTACATATAAAGGCGGCCGGCAAAAATCGAAATATAAACTTAGAGAAGAAATTGAATTTGAGATAAACCCTTTAATTTGGAATGTTTTCGATAATCTCGGCTTTCAAAAAACAATGAGCGTAAAAAAATTTCGATGGATAAGCCGCATTCAAAAAGAAATTGACGTAAGTCTTTGCTTTGATCTGGTCGAGAACCTGGGAGCTTATCTTGAAGTTGAAACCGCGCTGACAGAAGATACGGCAAACCATGAAGAAAAATTTACACGTTTCTTAAAAGAAGAAAATTTAACCCGGTATAAAATTGAAAAAGAACCTTATACCCGGTTATTATCATAACGTCTAAAGCAAAATTCTAACAGAAAATATAAACAACTTGACGCGATAACTATATATATCTTTTTTATGTCACATGCGCTAAAGATGTGTTTGAGATTTGCGGGTAATGTAGGGCGGCCTGTGATTAATTAAAGAATATGTCGGTACAACTTATAAAAAAAATCATATACTATAATTTATCAGAAAAGCGGCAAATAACCGCAGCGGCGATTCAAAATGTAATTCAAAGTTACGATTTAAATATAAAATACAGCTTTGAATCATCGCCTTTTGTTTTAAAAGAAAATATACAAAAAGATACTCTTTTAGTTTCTAGCGACGAAAATTTATCGCAGTTATATTCTATCATGTTTGAAAAAGGCGTTTCTTTTTTTATGAAATGGGAAAATTTCAGATCGTCTTATCAGGATATTTTACAATTAAGAACGATTAATTCGGCTTTTCCGGTAATATTGGCTTTTTTGCCCGTTCAGTTAAATAATTTTTTAGACAATATTTTTAAATTATACGGATATAACGTTATCGTCATAGATAACTTCTCTGATTTGCAAAAAAATATTTGCGAAAAGCCGGGCTATATCATCTTAAATCAAGACTTCAACCTTCTGCCTAAAAAACCGGGCAGGCCCCCTCTTAAAAAAGAGAAAATTTTCAGATATCTGCAAAGTAAAAAAGCCGAGAACTCTGATCTGATTATTTCGGTAATCAAAGATTTTAACCAGGGGAGTCTGTTTGACGATATATCTTCTTCGGTAAAGAATATTTGCAGCCTTCTTTTAAGCCCTGAAGAATATATTTTATTTATTAAAAGATTTCTTTATGAGTATTCAGTGAAAAAAATTACAGATTTCTATGAGACAGATAATCTTATATCTTCAAGCGTTTTTGCCGAAACGGGAAAAGTCAAAAATGAAAAAATGTTTTTAAATTTATTAAAAGATCATAAAAAAATCTATAAAGAAATTATCGATAAACTGGAAGATTCAAAAATAAAAACAAAAATTGCGTTTTTTGAGCAGTACTGCGAAGAACTAAAAACCCTGCAAACAAAGAATTCTCTTTTAAAATGGATTGCCGAATTTTTTAATGAATCTGAAGAAAGAAAAAACCGCGCTTCGTTTTCTTTTATAGATAAAAGCGCAGATACCTTTGATAAATTAATTCAACTTACCTCAAAAAATGAAACAAAATCCGCCGCGAATAACTCGACTATTCCCGTTTCGAAATCTGTTGATTTTCCCGACTTGTCGGGAATGCGGTAATGGGTTTATTTTATAACTTTTTTCACCCTGCCGGGTACGAGCAAAAAAGTTTTTCAAAAACATAATTTACTTTCTTTCTTTTTTTTGTAAAAAAGAAAGAAAGTAACAAAGAAAGAAAAAACCCGCTCCGCTGTGCCTCGTGCACAGAGTCGCTCCGGTGGCGCGTACATCCTTGTACGCGCGGGTACTGAAATAATATTTTGTTAAAAAGTTAAAAACGACACACTCATGTCGCGCGGGGTTTTCTATTTTTTGTATAATAAAAATATGAAACCGTTTTCAGAAGAAATAAAAGATTTTATTAAAAACGAAAACTGGATATTTGCCAAGACATACGCTAAAACATGGCCGCATGAATATATCATTCGCGACAGGGTTAGGCTTTCAATTAAAATAATAATTGCTTTACTTTCAGCTCATATGTTTCTTATATACTACAATAATGAAAAAAATAAGAATATATTTAGATACTTCTGTTATAGGCGGTTGTTTTGATGAAGAGTTTAAAGAATATTCAACACGATTAATAAATGAAATAGAAAACTCGATTAAGCAAGGCGTTATATCAGATATTACAATTCGAGAACTTCAATATGCGCCATCAATTTAAGAATGGGTTATAAAACACTGGCAATATATTCGCCGCGAGAGGTGCTTGAAAATGAAGAATAAAAAAGATTTTGACTGCGTCAAAATGAAAAATGATATCCAGAGTACGTTATATGAAGAACATAAAGATTTAAATTTTAAAGAATACATAAAAAATATTTCAGAAGAAGCGAAAAGATCAGATTTGTATAAAGAAATTATGAAAAAGAAAACCGTTTCTCAGTCATAGTATTACTTCTGCGAGGTCAGAACAACCGGCCGGGGTTTATAACTTTTTAGTAAAAAGTTAGCCAAAACAATTTTGCAACCCATTTCTTTTTCACCCTTCGGGTACGCGGTGTAAAAGAAACAGGTGGCGGCCAAAGACTTGTGCTGGCGAAGCCAGTGAAAACCCGCTCCGCTGTTCATCCCCTCGACTTCGCATGGCTTCGCCAACTTCGTAACGGGACGAGCCATGAACAGAGTCGCTCCGGTGGCGCCATGCATCCTTGCATGCGCGGGAGTTCTAAACAGCAAGTCTCAATTTTTCTTCTTCAATTGATTTGACTGACTTTTGAATAAGAGCCAACGCATTTTCTTCAAAAACAGGCTCGCCGCATTGTACGCATACAAAAGCAGGTAACGCATTATAGTGAATCTGATAGTCTTTTCTTTCAACGGTAAAGGGCGCTGTTTTTTTTTCAAGTTTGCCTTTACAAAAAATATATTCCATTTTATTTTCTCATTTTGTAATCATTTGACCATCTATTTAATTTACCGAATTATACATTTTGATCGCCTTTAACTCTATCTTTAAGCTGTTTCTCTACATAATCGGGATCTCTGTGCGCATGCGTTACCGCCATGATTTTAATCTCTAGTTTACTTTCATGATAATAAATTAAAAAAGGAAATCTTGGTATTAATATTTTTCGTATACCTTCATAACATTCGACGCCTGCGGCCGGATATCTGGAAATTGTTAATAATGTTTCATCTATCTCAAGTATAAATTCTTCGCCCAAGCCGATGTGTTTATCTTCATACCATGAATATATAATCTCTAAATCTTTTACCGCAAAGTCAGATAAATTAATGTTCTTTATCACCTAATAGCCTTTTCTTTACAGTTTCCCATGATTGAAAACCGGCCTTTCCCGATTTTATTGCTGAAAGTCTCTCATCAAGCATTACTTTATGAGAGACTGGGATTTTTTCATTGATAACATTTTCAGCTATATCATCCCAGAGTGAATCTAATATTGCAAATTTTGTATTGATATCCTGCCTTTTTATTTCTTCAAGCGCGCTTTCTATACTCATAATAACTATTATACTAAATTGAGATGAAGTTGTAAAGTAAATTGCAGGTGTTGGTTTAACTTTTTTGTTAAAAAGTTCGGGATGGTTTTTGACGCGATTAGAGAATTACAAAATCACCCTGATGGTACGCGGTTGCCAGAGAAGAAGAAACGGAAAATTGGCTTTGATTAGGAAAAAGTTAATTTTTTTTGTTAGCCACGGGTTTAAACCCGTGGCTAACAAAAAAACAATCCTGTCTTATTCTGCCCGATGTATATTGATGTAATTTCTCTCGACAAATTATAAAAAATAAAAAATAAGACATCTATTTAAGAACAATGAAAACGGTATTGTCTATAAATAAGGTTACAATTCGTTTAACCTCTGAACGTTAGAAACATTATTTAAAAGGAATATATTATGGCAAAAACAGAAGTAATAAAAAATGAAATATATGAAATACTTAACCATGTAAAAAAACTCGATATGTCAAAGCTGTACTTTGATTATGATAAAGAAGCCGATGTCATGTACGTGTCTTTTGAAAAACCGCAAAAGTCTGATAATTCTGAACTTATGGAAGACGGTACTATTTTAAGATATTTCAAAAATAAAATTGTCGGGTTGACAATCATGAATTACAGTAAAAGAAATCTGGTATCACAAACTTAAGCATATTCTTTCATAGTAAATATGGCAAACCGCGATTTAGAACAAATGTCAAAATTCAGCGATAAATGGTCGTTCATGTATTTTGAGAAAGACCCATGTGTTTATCGGCAATATGAACGCGAGCAAAAGAAAGAAAAGTAATAATATGCAAAAATTAAGAATTGTTCCTATTTCAGAACTTAAAGAAAAATATACAGAAAAATTAATTCGTGAGATTTTATTTATACTTTCAAATTTAGAAGATTTTGTTCCCGCGGCAGATTTGAAAGGCAAGACAGAAACCACGCCTCTTGAAAAATTATTAGAATATAACCGTGAACCATTTTTTTATTTTGAATCAATAAGAAAAAGAAAAGATAATATAATCGCGCTCATTGGCCACGGTATTGATTTAGCGGCCATGGGCGAAAGATTTGTTTTCAAGAAAACAGAAGAAGGCTTAAAATTAATTTCCAGAGACGCTCTATGGCTATCTTGAGCCTTTAATGTTCTTTGACAACTTACTATACAAGTATTTCTAAATTTTCCACACCCGTGGGGATGAATAGGCAAAATCCCGCTGGCATTTGCCATAATGCCGGGCGGCGTCTCGACTCCGCTCGACAACCATGTTACTAGCCGAAAATTTAAAAGAGTAGTAGTCATCGAGCGGCGCCTTGGTCATCGAGCGGAGTCGAGATGACCCGCTAAGGTGAAAAAGAAATGGCTGGCAAATCTATTTTATAAAACTTTTAACATAATAAAAGTTTTAGTTAATCTCTGATTCTGTTTACTTTCGTTTTTGCCGTAAGAAGCGGAATAAAATAATCTCTGTGAAACCACATTAGAAAAACCTGCATGCCGGCTACCACGAGCCCCATAGGAATGCCCGAAGGGTTCAGAAAAATATGAAGCAGTAAGATATTTACGACAATGGGGGCCAGCACAATAAGAGCAAGGGGAACAAATGTTCTTGCTATAAGAAGCCCTCCGCATACGATTTCTACGATTCTCACAAAGTCCATAAAATAACCGCTCAGGCTCATTGCTTCTAAAAAGACTTTTGCTTTTAAAGAAGCGGGCGGCGGCGATACGAAATGAAAAAAATGATTTAAACCCATAAATACAAAAATTCCGCCAAATAAAATTTGAATAACCAGTATTGTGTATTTCATAATATAGCATAGTGCAGGTATCAGATGTCAGGGGTCAAGTTTATTTTACCAAAAAACCTATTACCTGCGTATAGTCTGAAGACATATTTTTGCCCTCTGCGCTTGAAACAAGATTTGTAACTTTTATTTTATACGTGCTTCCTGAAAGAAGCGAGATATTTGGATAAAAAATAAATTTCGTGTCGTTATCGCTCGCCAAAGGGTCGCCGTTAAAGGGCGCGCAGGTTGCAAAGTCGTCGTCTGAAATTTGAATCGTTCCGAAGCAATCGGTTGTAGCGTCATGATTTCCAAAAATTGTATCTTTGCTCATAGGCTCGTTAAAAGATACGGCAACCGATGTCGAGCACTGAACGTTTAATTGACCGTCATCGGGGGTAGTCTCTGTAACCATTGTCTCTGAAAAATAGAGATTTGTACATTGGGCAAGCCAAAAAGGCAAGAGTATGCCAAGTTTCCATTTTTTAATTCTCATAAGTTTTCTTTTTTTTTATCTCCTCGTCGTTTAATTTCATAAATAATATCAAAATATCTAAAATGCGACAATAAAATCATGTGAAATTCTTTAAAAATGATTTTTTTTCTAAATGGGACATAATTTTTCTTGTCATATTAAATTACAAAATTATAATATCCAGCTGACTTAAAACGACTAGAGAATTAAAGAACGATAAAAACTTGCGGCATACGCTTGTTTCTCTGGCCCAGAAAACAAAATAATAACAGCGTAACAATTAATTAAATATGAAAATGCATAAACGGGGGGCATATGAAAATTAAAAGACATTTTACCAAGGCAAATCAAGATATTTATAAAAATATATTATTTGAAAAAAGGCGTTCGCAGATAAAAAACGCCGACAGCTCGCTTCTTTATGAGGTAAGCGATGTAGAAGTTCCGTCGTTCTGGTCGCAGGTTGCGACAGATATTCTGGCGCAAAAATACTTTCGAAAAGCGGGAATTCCCAAGTTTAGAAGAAAAGTTCCTGAAGAAGGTATGCCCGAATGGCTTCAAAAAAGCGAGCCCGAAGAAGAGGCCTTAAAGAATCTTCCTGAAGAAGAAAGATATACGCGTGAAACAAGCGTAAAAGAAATTGTTCACCGCCTTGCCGGAACCTGGACATACTGGGGGTATAAGCACAAGTATTTTGATACTGAAGAAGACGCAAGAGCCTTTTATGACGAACTTAGATATATGCTTACATATCAAATGGCGGCTCCCAATTCGCCGCAATGGTTTAATACCGGTTTAAACTGGGCATACGGTATAGACGGGCCGTCGCAGGGGCATTTTTATGTAGATCCTGTAAGTAAAAAAATGGTCAAATCAAAATCGGCCTATGAACATCCTCAGCCCCATGCGTGCTTTATACAGTCAATTGACGATGATTTGGTAAATGAAAACGGTATTATGGATTTATGGGTGCGCGAAGCAAGACTATTTAAGTATGGCTCGGGCACGGGAACAAATTTTTCGTCTTTAAGGGGCAAAGACGAACCCTTGTCTGGCGGCGGTAAAAGTTCGGGCATGATGAGTTTCTTAAAAATCGGAGACGCGGCTGCAGGTGCCATAAAATCGGGCGGCACCACGCGAAGAGCGGCTAAGATGGTCGTGCTTGATATAGATCATCCCGATATTGAAGATTTCATCAACTGGAAGGTCGTCGAAGAAGAAAAAGTCGCGGCTCTTGTTGCGGGGTCAAAACAGATAAAAAAATCTATCACAGAAATCATGCATGCAGTCGCCGGATGCAAAGAAAATCCCGAGTTGTTAGATATTAAGAAAAACCAGAAATTAAAAACCGCTTTGATTACGGCCAGAGAAAAGAGCGTTCCCGACAGTTATATTCAGCGCCTTTTAGAGTACGCAAAGCAGGGGTATACCGATGTTGAGTTCCCCGAATATAACGCCGACTGGAACAGCGAAGCTTACCAGACCGTAAGCGGGCAGAATTCTAATAATTCTCTAAGGTTAAACAACGCTTTCTTAAAAGCTGTTGAAGAAGACAGAACATGGGATTTAATTCGCAGAAAAGACCGAAAAATAAGCAAAACGTTAAGAGCCCGCGATTTATTTAACCAGGTATCATACGCGGCATGGTCGTGCGCCGACCCCGGCGTTCAGTTTGACACCACTATCAACGAATGGCACACATGCCCTGAAGACGGCAGAATTAACGCTTCAAACCCTTGCAGCGAGTATATGTTTTTAGACGATACGGCGTGCAATCTTGCGTCTTTAAATTTATTGAAATTTTACGACGAAGAAAAGAACAAGATGAATCTTGACTCTTATACTTACGCGATTCGCTTGTGGACAACCGTGCTTGAAATCTCTGTTTTAATGGCGCAGTATCCTTCAGAGAAAGTTGCCGAACTTTCATATAAATTTAGAACATTGGGCCTGGGTTATGCCAATCTTGGTTCTTTGCTTATGGTATCGGGCATTCCTTATAATTCAATGGCGGCAAACGCGATTACCGGATGTTTATCGGCAATTATGACCGCCGTAAGCTATAAAACAAGCGCCGAGATGGCAAAAGAACTCGGGGCCTTCGAAGGGTATAAAAGAAATAAAGAAAGCATGCTTCGGGTAATGCGAAATCATAAAAGAGCCGCATATAGTTCAGACGCCAAAGAGTTTGAAGGCTTGAGTGTTCTTCCTACGGGCATCAGCGAAAAGGCGGCTCCTCAGTACTTGTTAGACGAGGCAAAAAAGTCATGGGATGAAGCGGTGCAGTGGGGCGAACAATACGGATACCGTAATGCTCAAACAACTGCCATTGCCCCTACGGGTACGATAGGTCTTTTGATGGACTGCGACACTACGGGCATTGAGCCTGATTATGCGCTGGTAAAATATAAGACTCTGGCAGGCGGGGGATATTTTAAGATTGTGAACAAGTCTGTTCCTCAAGCTTTGAGTAAGCTTGGTTACGCAAAAGATGAAATAACCAAAATACAGGAATACATGATAGGCAGCGGAACATTTGAAAACGCTCCTTATATTAATACAAAAACCTTAACAGAGGCAGGCTTTGATCTGGCAACCATTGAAAAAATGGAAAAAGCTCTTTCAACGGCTTTTGATTTAAGTTATGTGGTAAACAGATGGGTTGTTGAAGATTCGTTTTTAATCAATAATCTCAATATATCTGAAGAAATGTTTAAAGACCCTTCGTTTGATCTTCTGCGCCATTTGGGGTTTTCAGACGAGCAGATTCAAAAGGCAAGCGAAGTGATTTGCGGCACAATGATGATTGAAGGCGCTCCTTTTATTAAAAAAGAGCATCTGGCGGTTTTTGACTGCGCTCAAAAATGTGGTAAAACCGGCAAGCGATATATTCCCTATCAGGCGCATATTCAAATTATGGCGGCCGCCCAGCCTTTTATATCGGGGGCCATTTCAAAAACGGTAAACATGCCGCATGATTCGTCTATTGAAGACGTAAAAAACGCATATCTTTCTTCATGGAAGTTAATGCTGAAATCAAACGCCTTATACCGCGACGGTTCGAAACTCTCGCAGCCTTTATCTTCTCTCGGCGAAAGCATATTCTCTGAACTTGAAGAAGATACTTCTGAAATACTTTCATCGGCTGTTATGCAAAAATCAGAAATGCTTGCCGAAAAAGTAATTCAATATATCGCTCAAAGAAAGAAACTGCCTCAAAGAAGAAGCGGTTATACGCAAAAGGCCGTTATCGGCGGTCATAAGGTATATCTAAGAACGGGCGAATATGAAGACGGATCTCTTGGCGAAGTTTTTCTTGATATGTACAAAGAAGGGGCGGCCTTTAGAAGTTTAATGAACGGTTTTGCCATCGCGATATCGCTTGGCTTGCAGTACGGCGTTCCTCTTGAAGAGTTTGTTGAAGCTTTTGTTTTTACCAAATTTGAGCCAAACGGTATCGTTCAGGGTAACGACCGCATTAAAATGACTACATCGATTATGGATTATATTTTTAGAGAACTTGCTATTACATATTTGGGCCGGCATGATTTAGGTCATGTGCTTCCCGAAGATTTGATTTCTGAAACGGCTAAAGATAAATCGATAAAAGAAGAAGTATCAAAAATTCCGTCGCCCGACGACGATAATTTAAAAAAAAGCGTCTCTAAAACACCCGAGGGAAGCCCCGTTCTAAAGAAAACCGTTCTTGTTAAATCGAAGTCTTCGGTTCGCGAAGAGGCGGCTAAAATAAGAGAAGCGCGCCTGAAAGGCTATGAAGGCGAGATGTGTCCCGAATGCGGTCAAATGACCTTGGTAAGAAACGGTTCTTGTCTGAAATGCGAAACCTGCGGAGGCACCACGGGTTGTTCTTGACACGAGACAGTAGTCATGAAATAATATCTCGTGATTGAGAAAAAACCCGTAGTCTGCTTAATCGGCTGCGGCCGAACGGGCGGTCTTTTAATAGATCGCCTGAAAGATACGTGGCAGCTTACCGTTATCGATAAAAATCCGCTGGAGCTCAAAAAGCTTAAGGCAAAATATTCAGATTCAGATATTTTATTTCACGAAGGCGACGCCGTAAGCTACATTGAGTTAAAAAAAGTCGATATAGAAAAAGCTTATCAAATTATAATAACCGTCGATAAAGACGCCGTTTCTATTGAAATATTAAAAGTTTTATTAAACCGATTTCAGAAAAAAAATATCATTTGCAGATTAAGCGATTCGAACATTGCGCATCAGATGAGAAAAAAGGGCGTTTATGTTATCACCCCTTATGAAACGATGGCCAATATCATCATTAACCAGATGAACTTAGGCGAAGTTGTCGCTTTAAATATAGGCAAAGGAGAAGGCGAAATACTTCAAATTGAGCTGACAAAAAGTTCGCCTATCGTAGGCAGGGTTTTGCGGGAACTTCCTCCTAAGAACTGGCTTATCGGGGCCATTTATCGTCCAAAAAAGAAATTAAAGTATAAAACTGAAATGCCTTATTTTCAAAAATTTCAAATTTCAAACGAAGACGAACTTATTATTCCTTCGGGTGATACCGTTCCTAAAGTGGGCGATAAACTTATCTTAATCGGAGATCCGCATATACTTCGCTCTACCGCTCAGTATTTAAAAGCGGGGGCCCCTGTTTTTCCCGTTCGTCACGGCGAGCTGGTCGTTACATTTTTTCATTCAAAAAAAATTGAATCTGAAGTTTTTAAAGAATATATGTGGCTTTTAGAAAATATGGAGCCCGCTCGAATGCTTTATTTTTATAACCATGATTCGATAAGCGATTTTATTAAGAATATAAAGCTGCCAAAAAACTGGGACGATAAAACCGAAGCCAGAAAAGAAGCTTATAAAATACCTCTGAGAAAAAATCTCGATTATATCAAAAATCTGGTTAAAACAGAAAGAATAGGCCTGATAATATATCCGGAACCATCGGGATGGTTTGAAAAAAGAATTCACAGATATTATTTATTTTCATCTCTTAAGAAAGTACTGCGCAAAAATTCAATTCCGCTTTGGATCATTCGAAATAAGGCCCCTATAAAAAAAGTAACTTTAATGGTCGCTCCTCATGAAGGTACTCTTGAAGCGGCAGAGCTGGCTATTGACGCAGCCATGAAATTTAAACTTGAATTTCGAGCGGTTCAGGTAAATCCGCCGGGCTTGATAGCCGGTAATTTACAGCTTGAAAGCGCTAAGAAAATGATGCAGTCGGTCTATGAAGTCGCGATTATGTACGGGTTATCGGTTCAAGAAAACGTATTTACGGGAAACCCCGTAAAAGAAATTATTAAATGGGTGTCAAAAGACGAACTTTTGGTTTTATCTCTTCCTAAAGACAGCAAAAGCGGCGTGATGATACCGAACAGCGCTAAACTTTTAGCGAAAAAATTCCCCGGAAGTCTTTTAATCTTAGCCACGTAAAATTTAAACTATGAAAGAGTTTGCCTTATATCTTTTTATCTTCAGTGTAGGCGCGTTTGTAATTCCTATTCTCAGTCGTTTTATAAGAATTCCCATCTTAGTCGGAGAAATTATATACGGAATGCTTTTAAGATTGTTTTTATATGAACAAAACATTGATTTTAGCCTTATTAATTTTCTCTCAGATATGGGTTTTATTTTTATTATGTTTTTAGCCGGCTTAGAAATTAACTTTGATAACTTAAAATTAAAGCAGATGTTTAAATCAGGTTCGATGGTTTTGATATATTACGTCGCAGCCGTTTTGATTTTTGCGTTTTTTTTCGAATCAAAAAAAATCTTTATTTTAATTTTACTGACAGCGTCTTCGGTGGGCATTATTTTTTTGGGCTTAAAATCAAATAAAACCGAAAGCGATTCTCTGGGCCAAACTCTAATATGGACAGGCACCTTAGGAGAGCTTTTAAGCATTGTTCTTCTTATGATATTTGAGCTGTATCATTTTCATGAAAATTCGTTATCGTTAGATTTTGCTCTCGATATTTCGGGTATTATATTGCTTCTTATTGGCGCTTATGTTCTAATAAGGCTGGTACTTCTTTTCTTATGGTGGTTTCCTGAGTCTGTAGAGCTCTTAGAAGAATCGGGCGACGTTTCTGAGCTGGGCGTAAGGTTGTCTTTTCTGGTTTTATTAACAATGGTCGCTCTGTCGGCTTATTTTAATCTTGAATTTATCATCGGAGCGTTTTTAGGCGGCATGATGCTTTCTTTTGTTTTTAGAGATAAAAAAATTCTGGAACAAAAGCTGTCTTCAATAGGCTACGGGTTTTTTATTCCTTTCTTTTTTATGAAACTGGGCTGGGATTTCAATCTTGATATAAATAATCTATCTAAAGTCTTTCTGTTGGCCTTTCAAATGTATTTTTATATTTTCTTAACCCGATTTGCCGCTTCTGTGATACTAATTCGCGATTATCCCGAGTTTAGTTTAATCGATAAATTTAGAACGGCGTTAGCGGGATCATTTTTATTGGCGGCGCCTTTAACCATTCTAGTGGCCTCGGCCCAATTGGGTTTTAAAATCGAAGAGATAGACGAAATAACATATAAATCGTTTATTCTTTGTTCCATGATAGGCGGATTTTTGGGTCCTTTGGGATATTCTTTTTTCTACCCCAAAGATTCTTATTTTCGTTTAAAAAGAGCGCGAAACAAATCGACAATTCTGTCTTGATGGCGAATATTGCGCGGTTCAAGGTATAGAATTTTATTTTTAATTAATGTTTCTTTTGACGGTAATTTCTTGCCGTCAAAAATAGAATTATTCTTACCGTTTTCTTCTTCTTTCATATCGCCGCGGGTCTGTGTAATAAGTCGTATTTCGATACATTTTCCGCCGTTCATCGAGTGAAAATTGCCGAAAATAAGGCATTTTTCGTATCGTAAGCAAGGCTTGTCGAAGGCTTATGAGGCGGAAAACACTCAATAACCGACTTATTACACAGCGCCAATATTAATATCGGACGCGCAATATTTGAAACTTAAAGGGTTGCCCTGATTTCTGGTTCACTTTATAGGGGTCCAATCGGGCGATTTGCCTGTTAAAGCGCAAGAACGCCCTTAGATTGACTGCATCGCCAGGCGTTACAACGCGCTTATTTACGCAAAATGATTGTGGAAAACCAAAAAAAAGAATTGAAATTTTTGCTAAGTTTTCCAATGTGACATAATGCTTGAATTTATCCTTCCGTTTTTTGGTTCTGTAAGCGTATTTTTGCTTTTAAGAAGACTTGATAAATCAAATTTAAATTTAAGAAAGCTTAAAACAATCATTGAAAGAGAGCAGAAAGAAATAATTGAGATAGCGTTAAAGAAAAAAGAAGAGTTAAAAGACGCTACCACCGATTTTGATCTTATACAGGTAAATTCGGCAAAGTATCTTGAAAAAATCAAGGGCGAGCTTGAAACCGCAAAACATTCCATAACCGAAGTCGAACATCGTCGCCTTGAGCTTATCGGCATGGGCAAAGATTTGCAAATTCTTGAAGAAACCACTATATCTGTAAAAGAACAGTTAAAATTTATAAACGATTCTCTTGATAGAGTAGACAGTCACCATAAAAAGGTTAAATGGCTTGAAGAACATATAAAGGCGATTGACGACGACGCGACAAGAATGGTTCAAATATTTCAAAGTTCGCTAAAAGAAAAATCTGACGAGATGAGCGAGTTTCTCGAAAAGAAAGTCGAAAAGATGAGTCTTGAAACTATCGAATATCAAAAAGAATTAAGAGAAGCGGTTATTGAAAAGCAGGAAGATTTATCTAAAAAGATTTCGGCCGATTATAAAGACCTTGAAGTTGTTCTTAAAAAAAGCGCGAAACAGCTTACCGACGAACTTGAAAAACGCATTGATACATATTTTTCTCAAATAAACGAAATGAGTTCGCGCATCGAGGTAAACGAAGAAATCATTCAAAATAGAATTCCCTCAATGGTTGAAGATATCAAAAATTCTCTAAAGACAGACCTGTCGACCGAAGAAGAAAAGCTTGAAGCCGTAAAAATTGAAATGGAACGGCTTGAAGAAAATTTAATCAAGAAGCTAAACGCCTTTAAAATTGAAATGGAATCTCACAGGGCGGCTTTGTTTGGCGACGTCTCTGAAGAAGCCGAGAATATTCGAAATCAAATTCAAAATCTTGATTTAGAGGCTCTCGCGAAAAAAGACGAACTGATAAAGGCGACCAGGGCCGAAGCGAAAAAAGTCGAAGGCTATATTTATAAACTTGAAGAATTTTATCAAAAAGCAGGCGAGGGTTTATTTAATACCGCCAAAAAGAAAGAAGATGAAATCGAAAAAAAGACAATGGCTTTTGAAGAAAAAAGCTCCGAAGCGTTGTCTGATATTTATGAAATGAAAAAAGAGATTTTTTCACAGGTTAAAAGTACCGTTGAAGAAACCCTGCAGGAAATTGAAGCAAGGGCGGGCAAAATTTTAGACGTTAACTTTGATTCGGTTGAAAACAGGGCCGAAGAATTAAAAACTCAAATCGGTAAAAATATTTCTGAACTCGAAAATGTCGTGAAAAACTCAATTGTAGAAATTGAGAAACGCTCAAATGAAATCTTGAAAAATAATTTCGCCGATGTATCGGGCGAAGCCGAAAAACTTCGGCTTGAAATGCATAAAAATACTCAAGAGATTGAAGAGGCTGTCGGCGAAGCCTTATCTCATATTGAAAATAAAACAATGCAGATGTTAAAAGAAAACGGCGGCGATTTTCAAAAAGAAATAGAAACGGCTCGAGATGAACTAAAGCATAATATCGCAGCGTTTGAAAATATGCTTGAAGAAGCTCTTATTCATATTGATGAAAAAGCCGAAAGTCTTATTAAAGATAATAACGATAAGTTTTTCAAAGAAATAGACAGGGCCAAACTTGAGATTGCAAACAGCTTATCTGCAGTTGAAGAATTGGTCGAGAATGCGTCTTCTGAAATTCAAAATAAAACAAAAGAAATAATTTCTGAAAATATAGAAGTCATAACGGCTGAAAAAGACAGCTTTTCAATAAATGCGAAAGAGATTTCTCTTTTAATAGAAAATTCTCTTGAAGAGGCTATAGCAAGCATTAAAGAAAAATCAGAACAATTGGCCCAAGCAAGCTACCATTCTTTTTTTGAAAAAGCCGAAAAGCTTCAGCATGATATAAGAAAAGATCTCTTGCAGATAAATGAGTCTCTTGAAAACGCGTTGCGTCAAATTGAAGAGAAAACTCAGTCGGCTGTGTCGTTTAATATCGAGAATATTGCAAAAGAAATTGAACAGCTGCAGGCCGAGGCCAGCGAAAACATTTCTATGATTGATAACGCGTTAAACGAGGCTATGGCTAAGATTGAAGAAAAATCGAACGACTTTTTATCAATAAGCAAAAATGACGTTATTAAAGAAATTGAACAATTAAAAGTATTATCTAAAGAAAACGTTTCTTCTATTGAAGAAACGTTTCAAAAAGCAATTGCGGCAATTGAAGAAAAATCGGCTCAAGTAACAGAACTGCAATCAAAAGATATTAATTCTGAAGCCGAAAAAGCAAAATTAGAAATAGAAGAGCAGGCCGCTTTATTTAGCGAAGAAATAAACAAAAATATTCATGAAATAAGCGATAAGTCTTCAGAATTATTTGAACAGCATAAGGCCGATTTTGATAAAAATACCCTACAGTTGTCTTCTGAATATGAAATTATAAAATCGCAATTTGAAGAAATTCATAAAAATTTAATTGATAAGTATACGGCAATAGAAGAAAAAATTCATCTTTTAAATTCAGAGTCAGAAACACATTTCTCTGAATATCTAAAAAAACTACAAGAAGCGCAAGAGTTAAGCGCCGGCGAGTTTGCCCGACAGCATGACGATTTTATAAAAAAAGTAGATATTATAACCGACGAAATAAGCCTGAAATTAGAATCTATTAATGAAATAGAAGAGGGCGTCAAGAATACATGCGAACAGTATTTGTCAAAAGTCAATGAATCGGCGAAAGACGCATTGTCTGACATTTCAAATTACGCCGAAGACTTTAAGCAAACAGCTCTGCAAATAAACGACGAACTTCTTGAACTGCTTGAAAAAAATCAAGAAGCCGAACCTTCTCTTAAACAGCATTTTGATAATTTATTAAACGAGCTTCTCGCGACCCAAGGGGCGGCAAAAGAAGAAATTAATTTAATGATAGAAAACCTAACCTCATCGGGCAGCGGTATAAAAAACGAAATTATTGAATACGCTCAAAATGCAAGGGCGTTTGAAGAAACCTTAAAGAATAATTTTGACGAATATCTAGATGATATTAAAGAAGCCGAGGCTGCGGCTAAAGAAAATATCGGCAAGAATGTTGTTGAATTTGATAATTTTGTCGCAGAGGCTAAAAACGAGATATTGTCGAATGTAACGCAGGCAGATGACCGGTTCAATGACCTTGATAACCGTATTGGGTCATATGCGCAAAATATCAGAGATTTTGAGAAAGAAGCCGAGACTGTTTTTAGCGATTCAAGAAAACAATTTGAAGTTATGGCAAAGGGCGTTATCGAAAATATAAATTCGCATCTTCAAAAACTTGAATCTTCAGAAGATATTCTTGATAAAAAACTCCATGAATATTCCGTTCTTTTAAAAAACTCAGAAAAGATATCGCGCGAAGATCTTAAAAAGCATTCTGACGAATTGATGAAAATATCTTCTAACATAATGTCAGAATTTAACGCAAGCTTTAATAAGTTTGAAGGTTTCGAAAAACAATTTAACGGACAATACGAAGAGTATCTCGCAAAACTAGAGGCCTCTGAAAAAAATTCTAAAAATGAAATAAATAAACAAATAAAAACGCTTGAAGATCGCCTGCTTAAGGCAGATAAATTTGAAGAAAATCTGCAAGAAAAGCTGGATGATTTTGGGGTGCAGGTTGAAGAATCGACAAAAGACGCTAAAAAACAATTTGATAAGTATCTGTTTGAATTGAAAACTTCATCACAGGCGTATAAAGAAGAGTTTGAAAATGAACTTAACGAACAATATTTGAAAATCTCTGAACAAATAGCGGCTCTAGAAGACGATATGAAAGATATTCATGAGAAATCAGGTTTAGATTTTGGCAAGAAAGTTCAAGACGTTTATTCTAAAATACAGCTTGTCGAGAAAAATCTTTTACAGTCTCAAGAAATGCTGGTTAAGAAATGGGATGAAGACGCCGGAGTCGTTCTTAAAAGAATTGAAGAAAAAGAAGCTCTTTTTGAGCAAAGCGCCGAAAAATGGCAGACAAAACTCGAGACAAACTTTCAATCGGTTCGCGAAGATATACATAAGAAATATATTGAATTAGAGAAAAAAGGCTCTGAAATATCTTCAGGCATTGAAAATCAGATTGAAAATGAAATTCTGCGCATAAAAGAGATGTCTGAAGAAAAGCGAAAAGAAAATGAAGAAAGTATGGCCGTTTCTGTAAACGCATTTAAAGATAAAATTATTCAAAAAGAAAATCAGGTACTCGAAGATTTAAACCAATTTTCGGGTAAAATTCAAGCATTTAAAACAGAATTTGAAAGCGGAAATTCTAAGTTAATACAGATCATTGAAGACGAGAAAAAGAAAAAAGTAATTGAAATTCAAAGCATTGCCGAAAAACAGCTGAATCTTTTCAGCGAAGAAATGGATACCATTGCGTCTTCATATTTAAGCGATTTTAGCGAGAAGTCAAAAGAAAATCTCGAAAATATATCGTCGATTCAAGAAGAATTAGAAAGTTCTCTGGCCGAATTCAGAGAAAAACAGCAAGATGTAATGTCGTCTATTGTAGACGAAACTGAAAAAACCGGAGATGAAATTCAGTTTCTGCAAGATATGCTTAAAGAACTGAAGCAAGAAACAAAAATCGCTCAAAAAGCGCAGGCAAGCGCTTCTGAGATAAGAAAACTTATCTCAGAATTTGACCAAAAGTTAAAACTTGTAAAAGAGAAAAATACAAGTTTAGACGAAATATTCGCCAAGGTTGAAAGCATGAAAGATCTAAGGGTGCGCCTAGATTCTGAGCTAGCCGTGATTTCTCAAAAAAGAGATAAGGTCGACAAATTAGAAGAACAGCTTCAGTTAATATTAAATTTAAGAGATGAAATTGAAGAAAAAGGCGAAAGTTTAGAGCGCATAAACGAGAAAGTAAACGAAATAAGTTCCGTATATAAAAACTTATCGACAGAGAAAGAGAATCTTGACGAAGTATTAAATGAATTTATGAACCAGCATAAACTTGTCGAAAAAGCGATTGAATCTATCGGCTCTCAAAATAAAGGCATCGAAAACCTGCAGGAACAATTTGCCCATCTATCGGGGCTGCTTGAAAAACTAGACAATAAGACTTCTGTTATGAACGGCGAAGTTGAAGAGCTTTCAGAGCAAATGAGCGCGTTAAAAAAACACGAAAGCGAAATAGAAGACGTCAAGAAGAAATTTCTTGAAATTGAAGATTTAATAGAAGACGTTGATAAGCGAAAGCAGCAGATAGATATACTAAAGAAAAGATTCGACGAGTTAAGATTAGAGATGACCTCAAGCGTTGAGGCTATTGAAATGATAGAACAAAACGCCGAATCTAAAGTTAAAAAAATGTCAGAATTTATTTCGGCTGTCGACGAAAAGTTATCTTCGCCTAAGATTGTCAAAGATTTTGGGGTAGGCGATAAAAAAGAAGTCGTATTAAGATTGGGCAAAATGGGCTGGACAGTAGACGAGATTGCCGATAAAATCAATATCGACAAAGGCACAATTGAAACAATCATTTCGACTTTTGATTAAAACTGTCCGTTTTGTTATAAAAATCTTTTGATTTTTTTGTTTATTTTTACCAATGACCCCTATAGCTGAACTTTCTTTTTTATCATCGGCGCAAAAAGCCGCTTTTAAAAAAAGGGGCGTTAATAATATTCGCGATCTTTTGTTTTATTTTCCGCGAAAATATATTGATCGAAATAAAAAACTTGAAATAAGCAAAATTCAACCCGATGAAATTGTCACATTCATCGGGTTGATTCAGGCCGCAAAAGTAAATTATGGCAGAAAAAGAAGATTATCGATTACATGCGTTTATGAAAGAAATCTTATCGAAATTACTTTTTTTCAGAGAATTTCTTATTATCAAAAAATATTAAAACCCGGCGTCGAGGCCGCGTTTTCAGGAAAAATAGATTTATTCAGGGGCAGACTGTCAATGACGCATCCCGAGTTTGAAATCGTAACAGAAGACGACTTTATTCATACGGGAAAAATAATTCCTGTTTATAAAATTACCGAATTAATGCAGAAAAATTTTCTCACAAGCAGAGTAATTAGAGATACCGTTCATAAAGTATTGAAAAAATATTCGGTTTTTATCGAAGAATATTTGCCCAATGATATTATAAAGAAATACGAATTTCAAAGTCTATCGTCTTCTATTGAAACGATGCATTTTCCCGGGTCATGGGAAAATCTATCGGCGGCGAAAAAGAGACTCGCCTTTGACGAGCTCATCGTTTTTTCTTGTATTATGCATGAAGAAAAAGAAAACAGAAAAAAAATTAAAAAAAAATATAATATAAATTCAAGAGAGTCGGCTAAATACGAAAAAAATATATTAGAGAACCTGTCTTTTAAGTTGACCAAAGATCAACAAAAAGCCTGCGATATTTTATATTCTTTGTCTGAGAAACCGTATCCGTTTGCCGCTTTGCTGCAGGGCGATGTCGGCTGCGGAAAGACGCTGGTAGCTTTGCTTTCGGCTATTCATTATTGTGAAGCGGGAATTCAAACGGCGCTTATGGCGCCTACCGAGATTTTAGCCAGACAGCATTACAAAAATTTTTTGTCTTATCTTTCGTCTGTTCCGTTTTTTCCTATTGATATATTATTGGGTGCAGAGAAGGCTAAAGAAAGAGCTTCTAAACTTGAAAGGCTCAAACGCGGAGAAACAAAGCTTATCATAGGAACGCATAGTCTATTTCAAAATGACGTCGCTTTTTATAACCTCGGTTATGTTATTATTGACGAACAGCACCGCTTTGGCGTTGAGCAAAGAGAGGCCCTAAGAGCAAAAGGCGAAAACCCTGATTTGCTGGCCATGACCGCGACGCCTATTCCCAGAAGTCTTACGCTTACGCTGTACGGAGATTTAGAGACCGTTCTTATCAAAGAAAAACCCGCCGGCAGAAAGCCTATTGAAACAAAGCTTTTTGACGAATTTGAACTTTCTCGCCTGTATAAAGGCGTTAAAAAATATGTGGATGAAGGCAGGCAGGCGTATATCGTTTATCCGGTAATTGACGAAAGCGAAAATATTGCGTGGGCCTCATTAATGGCAGATTATGAAAAACTGGAAAAAAATGAATTTAAAGGTTACCGTTTAGGCATTTTGCACGGACGTTTAAGCGGCGAAGAAAAAGAAAGGGCTATGCAGAAATTTAAAGAAGGGCTCATTCAAATTCTTATCGCTACAACGGTCGTAGAGGTCGGGGTTGACGTTGCTAACGCTACGGTAATGCTGATTAGAAACGCTGAAAGGTTCGGCTTATCGCAGCTGCATCAGCTTAGGGGGCGCGTAGGCAGAGCAGACTTAAAAAGTTTTTGCATACTCGTAAAATCAAACAAAATAACCATAGAGGCCGAAAAAAGATTAGAAGCGATGATAGAATCTGAAGACGGATTTTATTTGGCGCAAAAAGATCTTGAAATAAGGGGCCCCGGAGAGCTTTTAGGCATAAAGCAGGCAGGTTTTTCAGAATTTAAGGTCGCAGACTTAAGATATCATTCAGACCTGGCAGAAAAAGCAAATCAGACAATATTAGAAGTTCCGTCTCTTCGAGAAAAAATTAAATCAATTAAAAACTGGCAAAAAGATTTAAAAAAAGGGTTTCTTATTATGCAAAACTAATGCGTTATTTTTTAACGCATTTAATAAATCTGTTTTTTTCAGATAAATCTTTTTTAATTTCAATATCTGAAAATCCCGCTTCTGATAATAAATTTCTTTTAAGTTCAATCAAAAGAGGGTTTGTTTCTAAATAAAAAGTTCCGCCGCCTTTTAACAGGCTAAAAACGTTTTGAAAAAAAGTCTTAAAAAATACTTCGGGATTTTTTACAAGCAGCCCTTTTTTTGGTTCAAAGTCTTTTACGCTTTTGTCTAATTGCTTAAACTCGTCTATTAATACATAGGGGGGGTTTGATACGGCCATATCAAATGGTCTGAAATCTTTCATGTTTAAAAAATTATTTTTAATATATTCAATATTGGCCGCGTCATTTAAAATGAGTTTTTCAACATTCTTTTGACAAACTTTAAGAGCCTTTCTTGAAATATCAATAAAGGTCAAACAATTGATATTTAATTCTAAGAAAAGAGTAATGCCTATACAGCCCGAACCGCAGCCGATATCGATTAGGTCTAATTTTTCTTTTTTTTCTTTTGAAGTATTGTAAATAATCCATTCTATGAGTTCTTCTGTTTCGGGCCGGGGAATGAGAACATTCTTGTTGACGAGAAAATTTCGAGAGAAAAATTCTTTTTCGCCGGTAATATAAGCCGTAGGATATCCCTTGATCTTTTTTTTAAATAAGCTTTTTAAAGTTCTATAATCTCTTGAACTTATTACCTCTTTTTCTTTTGTGAAAATCTGCGTAGGAAGCAGATTTAACGCTCTGCAAAACAAGATGCGCGTTTCAAGGCGGGCATTTTCAATTTTATAATCTTTCAAATAATTTTCAAATACCGTAAAAGCTTCTTTTATAGTCAAGTTCATAAATTTCAGTTAAGAAAGAGTATCAAAAGATTAAAAAGCAAACCTCTTTGACTTTAGAAAATATCTTTTGATGTCATGATTCATGTTCATAATTGAAACAATAATGAAAAATCATTGTCTGCATGAATAGTAATTTTTTATTTTCCTATAGTTGAGAAGTTAAAATATGAATAATCGAAAACTTGCTAAAAGTCTTTTGCAGAAATATAGGCCCTCGTCTTCTATTCTGCCTAAAATAAAAACCTTTATTGAAAAAAACAAGAGATTTATTTTAACGACGCATATAGGTGCCGATCCCGACGGGTTATCAAGTGAAGTGGCCCTCTATTATTTATTAAAAAAATTAAAAAAAGAAGTAATTATATTAAATTGCGAAAAACCCCCCGAGCTTTTAACGTTTATTGACTTTGAAAATAAAATTAATTTTATTAAAGATCATTATAAAGACTATAATCGCTGGCGCGCAAAACTAAACGATTATGCGTTAATTGTTCTCGATTGTTCCGAATTAAAGCGCCTTGACTGCATATCAAATTTAATCAGAGATTTAAATATAAACTGGATATCTATCGACCATCACTTAACTCCGGTTAAAAAAAACCTGTTTATAGATACGTCGTATCCGGCGACTACCGAAATTATATGGGATTTGTTTCATTATATGAAAATTCCTCTAAATAAGAATATCGCCAATATTTTATACGCGGGTCTTATCGCAGACAGCGGCAACTTCAGATACAACAAAACCTCGTTTCGAACCCACCTTGCCGCAGGAGAGCTATTAGAATTCGGTATTGATTCTGATTTGATGTATAAAAAAATATTTGAGGCGCATCCGCCCGACAGGCTCGTATTATTAAAAAGATTACTTAAAAAAATGACTTTAAATAAAGAGTTTGGCTATGTTTTTGCTGAATATAAAAAAAACGCCGGCAAGAATCTTGACCTGGGAGATTCTGCGACTGACGGCATTGTCAATACGCTATTAGCGGTAAGAGATATTAAAATTGCTGCCTTAATCACCGAAACCATAGAAGGCGAATTAAAGTGCTCATTGCGCTCGATAGGAGACGTAAATGTCGCTAAAATTGCCGAGAATTTCGGAGGCGGGGGACATAAAAACGCCGCGGGATGCCGAATTCAAGAGCCTTACAAAAAAGCAAAAAAGAAAATAGTAGCGGGTATTGAAAATTATCTTAAAGGCGTTGAAGCCGAGCAAAAATAAGAATAATATAAATTAATCTTTTTTCACAAGCTGGATGGTTTTTTTGGCCGTTAAAATGATTGTCGGAAGCAGCGAAAAACATCCAGCTAAAAGCGCCGTCGCAAATATTAAACTCAATTTTTCTTTGGCCGTAATAAGAAGATTATTTTGATTAATGATCGTTTCGCCAATTAAGGGCAGATTTTTTGCGCTTTGCTGAATATAGACAAACATATTTTCTGAAATATAAAAAGCGGCCAGAGAATAAATGAATCCCCAGATTGCGCCCTCAAGAAACATTATGAACCAAATAAAGTAAATTGAACTCCCGAAAACCATACATAGGCCAAATTCATATTTATTTTTAATTGCGATGAGCGAAAACGAGTTAAACAATGAAATTAAACTGACGATTAAAAGAATAAGAGCCGCCGACCAGAAAATAATATCTATTTGACTTAATTTTTCGTATAACTGAGAATATTCAGTTTCTCTCTCATTTAAAAGATATCCCCGTTTTTGCGCTATTTTTCTTATCTCTTCGGCTTTTTCGGTATTTGACGCCGTTATAAATACCTGATCATATGAGTTTAAAGCGTTTATCATTTTCCATTGACGGTGTTTGCCCTGAACCCATAAAAGAGGAACCCCAGCCGAAGAGATAAACCGGTCGGGCACAAATCCGCATAATTTTATATTCACTATTTCTTTTAATTCGGCGTTTCTCATTAAAACACTTCTGCCTATTTGAACGGGCATTTCTATGCCAATGGCGCTTTCTTTTTTTATAACCGGAATAGACGGAATCATTACGGCATACGACTGAATCAAGTCAATATAAGACTCGGGAACCACAATTGGTATGACGGTTCTTTGTCCGCCTTTTGGCAAGATTTTACGCTTTGGCCTGAAATCATTCATGCATGACAGATAGGGTTTTACGACAGACGCGTCTATTCCCTGAAAGATCATATCCATTTGAAAAGCGACGCTTGAAAGAGCCGGATGTTCGACGTACATCAGGGCGGGCGACTGTAAAACTTGGGTATAAGTTACTTTTTCAACGTGGGGCCATTTTTTCATTTCGCGAATTTGGCGGGTAGAGATTCCCATATTGACCCCTTGCTTTGAGCCGAATAGAGAAAACAAAAGAGATTTTTCGGGAGCTTTTTTTGATTTTATTTTTATAAATTCTGCGGGAAGAGAAGTTTTCAGCGTCTCTATAAACTTTGATTTCAGGGGGCGAATCATGCCTAGAGAAAAAATTAAAATTATAAGCGTTAGAAAAAGGCCGAAGGTGGCGGCAATGTTTTTAAGAGCGTGTTTTTTAAGCAAAAAAATAATCAGATAAATTCTTTTGAAAAGAAAAGAGAAAAGAATATTCAGGTATAAAATCATTTTTCTAAAAATAATATTTTCTTTCATGTTTTTATTTTTCTTTTTTTGTCTTTAATTTTAATTAATTTGCCATTTTCAAGGCTTAAAATCATATCTGATTTTTCTTTAATAAGATTGCTATGCGTTACGCATATAATGGTAAAATTTTCTTTTTTCAGATTTAAGAGCAAAGATAATATCTCTTTTTCTGTTTTTTCGTCAAGGTTTCCCGTCGGTTCGTCTAATAAAAGCAAGGGCGGTTTTAAAAGAAGGGCCCTGCCTAATGCCGTTCTTTGGGCCTCGCCTCCTGAAATATCTTTCGGATAAGCGTCTTTTCTGTGCAGAATTCCGAGTTTGTTCATGACCTCTAAAATTTCGATTTTCTTCACTTTTTTTGAAGTAAAAAAAGACGGAAACTGTATATTGCGATATACGCTCAGGTAAGAAACTAATCTGAAATCTTGAAACACATAGCCGATATTTTCTTTGCGGAACTTTCCCATTTTAAATTCGCCGGCCCTGTGGTAAGGCTTATCTTTAAAGAAATATTCTCCTTTTTGTGCTTTTAGAAAACCTCCTAATAAATAAAGCAGGGTACTTTTTCCCGAGCCCGATTTGCCTATAAGGCTTACCATAGAGCCTTGATTTATTTCAAGATTTATTTCATTTAAAATATTTCTTTTGCCGTATGAAAAAGAAATATTTTTTAAAAGTATCATTTGCGAGGCGGTCTTTTCTTTCATATTTGAAATACCGATATGTTTTTGTATGGTATATTTTGAACAGGATTATATAGGCATATGACTTCGGTTTTTTTATCTTTTTGTATGTTAAATATCACTTGCGTTAAATGTTCACGCAATAAAAAAATTCCTCTGCCGTGTGTATCTGATAAGCCTTTCGGCAGTCCCGTTTCTGAACAAAGAGCCGTATGCCGGTAAAGACGGTATAGTATTTCTTTCTTAGATAAAGAGCCGTGCGGATCCTGGCAGACTAAAATTATCCAATCGTTATAAAAGCCGTATTGAAGAATAAAAGCGTCTTCGTCTTGCAAAACAATATTTTCATGCGGAATCAGTTTGTCTGATTCTTCTATTATTTCCTGATATTTATAACTGCCGTCTTTGTGGCGTGGAGCTCTTATCATGGCATTGGCGGTAATTTCGTCTAAAACAAGCTTGCTTAAAGAAATCGGTATTTTTTTCTTATCTTTTAGAATTTTACAGATTCTTTCAGTCCACATAATCTTATCGTTCATGCTTCTAATGATTACGCTGTAGACTTCTTTATTTTCAGGCTCAATTGTTCTTTTCATTTCGGGAGGGAAGTAAATCTTAATATCATTAAAATACTTTTCTATGCCGAAGATATCCTGAGTTATGCTTTTATAGGCCATTACAAAAATATCGTGAAGGCTTAAATTTGAATGTTTCGTCATTACCTGATCAATTTCTTCGTTTTTTATAAATTCTATATAGTCATTTATATCGTAAGAGGTTATTAAAGCTATTTTAGTTTTGAGATTCTTTTTTTTTATGATCTTGACAAGTTCCAGACCGCTTTTATCAGATAAATTAATATCAGAAATAACTAAATCATAAGGTTTTTTCTCTTCTATTGACTTTTGAATCAAGTCTTCAGCGTTTGTTAAAGAATCCGTTGCGTCGACGATAAAATAGGGCATTAAATAATCTTTAATCGCCAATAATATTGATTCTACGTCTTCTACAATAAGAATCTTATATTTTTTCAGGTCTTCAAAATCTTTAACGGGCATTTTTAATTAACGATTTTCAATAAAATTTTAATCGAAATCGCGTGTGTTTTCCTCTTGAGTCTGTTTCAATAACGGCGTTGTGTTCGAATAATATTTTCTGAACCAGAAACAATCCTAATCCGCTTCCGCTTTTTCCTTTCTTAGTCGTAAAATAAGGATCAAAAATTCGGCTGATAATATCGCCCGAAATTCCGCCTGCGTTATCGATGTATTGAACCTCTAAGAACTTTTTATCGTCTTCTGATTTTGAGTCATTTGCCATTCTGCCTATAAGCCATACGGTTACAGTAGATTCGGGTTCGGCAGCTTCTAAGCTATTTTTAAATAAGTTAATAAAAACCTGTATTATTTTAGACTTATTTCCGCTGATTTGATAGTCTTTTCCCAGGCGCCATTTAAATTGAATTTTTAATTTCTTTTTATAAATTCGTTTAATTTCTTTTATTGACTCTCTAAGAGTTTCATAAATTATTATTTTATCAATCTCATAAGTTTCTTTTGTATGAAAGCTTTTAATGTCAGATATTATATGCGATGTTTTTTTTAAATCTGTCTTTAAAAGCCTGATTTTATTTTTAATATAATCGCTGTTTATTGAAACTTCTTTGTCAATTTTTTCTTCTATATTTTGAAGCGTTAAACTTAAACCCGTTAAGGGGTTTGCAAGTTCATGCGCTACAGATTGAATTAATGTGCCCAAGGCTATTAGTTTCGAATTTCGGGCATATTCTTCTTCGTCTTGACGGTAACGCGTTATATCAGATATAACTTCAATGACGACTGGCTTATTCTCGTCATCATATACGATATGCTGTTTGATATTAAAATATCGAAGTCTGCCTACAGGGTCGTCGGGTTCTTCAATCGAGATCTCAAACGAATTGTTTAAATTATTTTTAATAGACGCTGCATTATTGTCAAAGATATTACAAAAATCGCAGGGTTCTTTTCTTGAAAATAACGCCTTATAGCATAAATGTTTTTCGAGTTCTTTGCGTTTTTTCTTTCCTGAAAAATCTAGCGCCGGCTTATTCGCGTTAATAATTTTTCTTGAACTGTTTACGGCAAAAATGAGATCATTTGAATAATCAAACAAGTTTTGCGAATTTATCTGCATTATAGCACGAAACTTTATAGAGGGTTTCGTTGACAAGAAATTTTTAAGCGCCAGATTTGTTTTGATTATAAAGAAACCGGCATATTAGGCCGGTTTCTCTGTTTCATGACTCTTTTTAGTAGCCCGCCAAAGATTTTTTTAAGTCTTCAATCAGGTTATCGGTTGTGCTTGTTCCGTATCTCGCCTGATATCCTATGGTATACGTGTACATCTTCTGAAAATATGCTAGATTTTTTAAATAAAATTCTCTTTTGAATTTAATTCTTAAAGGGTTACTTATTGTGTTTTGCATACTTTTTAAGGCTACCGTTATAGGTCTTCCGTCGTTAAAAATATTGGTAATTTCAATATCTTGCGAATCTTCAGTTTGAGGGCTCGGATCTACAACTTTATTTTCAATCTTGGTCTGTTGTTGAAAATTTTCTTCAATCACCGTAGTCTCGATTTTTTTAAGAGAGTTTCCGCTGTAGTATAGCCTCATTATTTTAGATTTCATGCCGACAACCTCTCCTGTATTTCTGGTGTGGTTGATAAACGAATAGCTTTCAAGCTCTATGTAATCTTCTGCCTGACGAAATCTTGTTTGAGCCGGAGAATAATTTACGTCTTTTCCTTTTAACGAATAAAAGTCTGTAAACTCTTTGTTCATATCTACTATTTTTTTATCCAATTTTTTTTCGGTTTCTTCAAGCTCTTTAGACAATTGACTGTCGTCGCTTTTTGCTTTTTGAGAGTAAAGCTGGGTGATAAAAAGCGTCGCCATAATCATTCCCGTTATTAATGGTTTAGTTCTCATGATCTTCCTTCCTTCTTTTTTATTAATTCATTATACTTTATAATGACGAAACAAAGTTATTTTTAATAACAATATTTTTTTATATTACCATATTTTTTCTGAGTTTAATCGATATTTTCTCATTTTGCCCAAGATTTTCTATGTATTCTTGTTTTATCTTATTAAAACCTTTAAAAAACGGCAACAATTGTTTTCTATATAAAGAAAATAATGCCCATAAACGGCCCGAAAATTTCGCCTATCTAGGTTTTAATATCTGCAGATATCGTGATAAAGGCAATTCTCGCAAATGTCTTTTACTTTAGAATATTTGTCTTTTTTGAAGTACTCTGAAACAGGAAGAAACCTCTTTTCTAATAATATGTTATAAAGCGTATGAAATGATTCTTTGTATTTTTTCATAAAGTCAAAATTATTTATTTCTTCACGGCTTAGGTTTTGCAGAAACGCGGCAGGCGTAATTTTCTCGCGCCCATAATCTTGAATAAAAGAAATCGCCGCCGAAAACAAACTTTTATCTTTTGTTGAGCCGAAGTTTTCTTCGGCCGCTTTGATATAAATTATCAGCTGCAAATCAAATAAATTGTCAAAGAAAAGATTTTCATTTTTTGCGGTTTGTTTTCCAGTTTTATAATCAATGATTGTAAAAAGTTTTTTTTCTAAATTATAATCTATTCTGTCTATTCTGCCGCGAATATAAAAAGGCTCTATATAAATATCTTCAAACTTATATTCTGTATCAAAAGGAATATTTTCAGAAAAAGGATGCTTGTTTTCTCGGGCCAATAGAAAAAAATTTTCAAAAAATTCAATAAATCTAATTCTTTGAAGCGATTCGTCGGCCGTCAAAAGTCTGCCGGTTTGTCCGGGAATTTTTATATTAAACAGCGCCTTATCAAAAGAATCGTTTAACAGTTCTCTTAAATGTTTCTTTTCAATTTTTAAGGCGAATTGACGATATGAAGAGTTTTTATCTTCTTTTTTAAGGCTCTTCATTAGATGAGCGGCGGCCGAATGAAATAATTCTCCGCGTAGAGAGCCTGTATAATTAAAATTAGATTTTTTAGAAAGGTTATTTTTCAAATTTAATCTATTTTGAAACCAATATTTTTTGGGACATTCAGACAATGTAATAAGATTTGAAACAGAAATTTTGTTTTCAATAATTTGATCTTTCTTATCGAGACCGTTTTTAAGGTCGTTTTCTTTTTCGTTAACAGCGAATTGTTTTATGTTTTTTTCATAACGCTTTAATAATATATTTGAACTATTATTTACTGAGATCGTTTCTCCCTCGAAAATCATCTTTTCATAAAAAGGTATGCAATCAATTATTTCTTCAACCGAGGCGCTTTCTTTGTTTTTTAAGGCGTTATTCGCGTTTTCAAAAGAGAAATTTCGAAAAATTTCAATTATAATATCGCTGGGATATGGCTCTTTTTCAACATTGTAAGAAAGCGTAAGATATTTTGCAGTCGTGAAATATTCGATATTTTTAGATATCTCGTAAAATTTATTTGATTTGATTAGTTTTTTTGTAAATTCGCTTTCGAAATCAAGAATACCTGAAATCGAAGAAAATGAAGGATACGCAAAGTTCAAGGCGCAGACAATTAATTCATGGGGGGCAGAATGAAGACCTTCAGAGACATGTCTTATGGTAATGCCCAATGAATCGTCTTTATTCATATCGTTTGCCCGATAAATATTGTGCGCGGTTGAATTTATTTCTCTTTTTAACATTTCGAAAAATTTGTCTCTTTTGATATTTTCGGGATAAATTTCGTCTAAGAATCTGAATTGGTCTAATAACTTAAAAATATCTTTTACATAATGTTCATGGTCTTTATTTATTCCCGCAGAGATTGTTTCTTTTGTAAAAGAATATTTTCGAATAATACGATGCAATATATCGGCGTAATAAGAAGGCTTTTCAAAAGATTTGATAACTTTAATTTCATCGATTAATAAAGAAAGCGTATCAAAAAAATTAATTATTATTTTAGATGGATGATTTTTAATAATGCTTAGCAAAAACTCAAGATCGCCGGCCAAAAAATTAACTTTTTCGCTAAATTCTTTTTGCCACAAATAAGGGTCTGTTATTTTGTTCTTTAATTTTCTATGAAGAAAAGATTTTTTAAAAAATGCAGACGTGAAGATTTTTAATAATTCGTCAATTTGAATTTTACGTCTGCTGAAAAAACCCAGGATTAAAATATCGATGACTTGCGCAATAAACCAGAAATATCCGAAAGTTTTATCTTTGACTTTATCTCTAATATCAAGGGGAATTTTTCTTTCATTAAATAATTCGGCTAGATAGTGCAAAATATTCTTATCGGCGTACATTATTTGAATATCATAAAGAGGAATATTTCTCTCTATGGCCGATAAGGTTTTTTCCAGAGCAAGGCAGGCCTCTGAATATAGCGATTCTGTTTTGAAGATTTGTATTTTTGTATCGTTTTTATTTTTTTTGAAAGAGTATATTTTTTTATTTTCTATTTCAGTCAGAAATTTCTTTTGTAAACTATTCTCTGTTTTAGAGTTTATGGTCAATATGTTCCAGTTTAGTTTGTAAAAAAAATTTAATATTTCTAATTTATGATATTCAACCTCGTTGAGCTCTAATGGGAAAAGCCATATAATATTTCTCGTTAATTGATTTTCAGTTTCATTGTTTTCCTGATTTAAAAATTCTTTTTTATGCAATCGCAGGTAAGAAGGCAAATTTATATACCCGTGTTTTTTTAATTCGTTGTCTATTCTAGAAAAAATATCAAGTAAAGCGGCGGTTTTTGCCGATTTTTTCTCTTGTGAAGATTTCATAAGAGTATCGTGAAGCCAGATATATTTTCTATAGAAATTTAATACTTCGGTTTTAAATCCTGAAAGATTTTCTATGGCGCTAAAATAAGAGTTCTCTTTTTTATTTTCGTTAATAACTTTTTCGAGAATAATTTCTTCTATAAAAGGAGAAGTTTGAATTTTTTCATGCCGGCCAAATTCTTGAAAATATTGAATCGTATCTTTGAGCCAGTCGTCTAAAGTAAAAAAACGGACATTAAATAAAGATTCGATATTTAATTTCTTGTGTATATATATACGCCATCTTATTATATCTGCCGTAGTTTGGCACAATAGTATCGTATTCGTCGAGCCTGGTTTTTCGAATTTAGGAATTAACTTTTCTAAGACTTCTTTTATTTTATCTTCCATGATAATTTTATCCGATATTTTACACTTTTAACAAGGTAAATGACGGGGAAACAACTATAAAATAAGAATCGCGCAAAAAAATAAGATAAGGGTTTCGATTATTTCGTTAGAGGCTCCTAAAAGATCTCCGGTCACTCCTCCTATTTTTTTATAAAACCAGAAACCCAAAAGAGCGGTAAAAAGCATGCCGCCTGATAAAAAAGCAACGCCTGTAAAATTTAATAATACGTACAGCGTAAGCGCCGATACCATAAGCGCCGCAACAAAATGAGCGGTTTTCGCCCGCGTAACAATGTTATATCCTGTGCCTTGAGATCTGGCATATGGCAGAAAAACCGCCAAGAGAACCATTCCCGTGCGCGAAATAGCAAAAGGCATAAATAAAAACATTTCATTATTATGATCTATCAGCCTGGCAATAGAAATAAGTTTTATAAGCGGTATTAAAAGTAAGGCAATCATTCCGAAGACGCCTATATGCGTATCTTTCATAATGGCGAGAATTTTATTTTTTTCATAGGCTCCGAAAAAACCGTCGGCCCAATCGGCAAGCCCGTCTAAATGCAAACCTCGGGTAAAAATAACGCTTAACAATAGAATGAAAACGGCAATCAGCTCAGAAGATACTACGTTTGCCGTTTTGAATATTAAAACAGAGAGCCAAAATAATAAAGATAAAAAAAATCCAATCGCGGGAAACCAGATAAGCGATTGAGCGTAATTATCTTGGCTCTTGCCGGGCAAATTAAAAACGGTTAGCGTTCGTAATGCCGTGAGAAAAGAAGAATACATCAGCTTTTTTCGGTTACCCCCGCAGAAGAGAAAGTGGCCATTTCGTTATAAATCTTAATTGACGCTTCTATGATAGAAATTGCCAAAGCAGCGCCGGTTCCTTCGCCAAGGCGCATGTCTAAATTTAAAATAGGTTTCTCGTTTAATTCTTCGAGTAATCTTATGTGTCCCTTTTCTTTAGAAAGGTGGCTGAAAAAAAGATAATCTTTGATATCTTCATTCAGACGTACGGCCGTTAAAGCGGCGGCTGATGATATAAATCCGTCGACAACAACGGGAATTTTACGAATTGCGGCGCCTAGAATAAGCCCTAAAATTCCCGCAATTTCAAAACCTCCGACAGATGTTAAAACTTCAAGAGGGTTTTTATCTTTCGCGTTATTGATTTCAAGGGCTTTTTCAATGATTTCAGCCTTTATTTTTATTTTATCTTCAGAAAGACCTGTTCCCGCGCCTGTTACGTCGTATACGGGGCAGGGCAAAAGGCACGCGTAAATAGCCGAAGAGGGGGTCGTGTTGGCAATGCCCATCTCTCCTGTGCCAAGAATATCAACTCCCTTTTCTGCGGCGGCCTCTGCGCAGTCTATGCCCGCTTTTATCGCCTGAAGACATTCTTCTTCGGTCATAGCGGGGCCCTTGAGCATATTGGCTGTGCCTTCTTTTACTTTCTTTTTTTCTAACAGGGGATGATCTGCAAATTCATTGATAACGCCGATATCGACAATTACATTTTCAATGCCCCCGTGTTTTGACAGAACATTAACGGCGGCTCCTTCGGTTATCATATTTAAAACCATCTGGTAAGTTACCGCCTGCGGAAAAGCCGACACGCCTTCTTCGGCAATACCGTGATCGCCTGCAAAGGTATAAATCGCCTTTTTTTGCAAGGCCGGTTTTGTTGTATTCTGAATTAAACAGAATTTTTCTGCGAAATTTTCAAGCCTTCCGAGACTGCCCTGTGGTTTGGTTAAGTCGTCTTGATGTTTTTGAATTTCTTCTTTTAAGTTTTTATCTGTCGGATTTATGTTTTTAGCAAGTTCAATTATCTCTTTCATTTTTTTTCCTTTTTTATTTAATTTTTAAGGGCAGTCCGCTTACCATAAAGTAAGCCTCGCCCGATTTTTGCGCCGTTTTTTGATTTAGTGTTCCCATCTCGTCTCTAAACTGGCGCGCTATTTTGTTTTCGGGAACAATTCCCATGCCTAATTCATTGCTGATAATAATGAGAGGCTTTGAAAAAGAGCATAAAGATTTCAGAAAAAAATCAATTTCAAACGCTCTTTCTTTTTCATCTTTTACAAATAAATTCGAAAGCCAAAGCGTTAAACAGTCAATAATTACAACGTCATATTGTTCTTGAATATTTAACAAGACAGGGCCAAGGCGGTATGGCTCTTCAATCGTCAGATAGCTTTTATCTCTTTGGGCCTTGTGAAGCTCGATTCTTTGTTTCATCTCGTTGTCGCAAGCTTCAGCCGTGGCAATATATATCTTATTTTGGTACGAAGAGGCCAGGGTTAAAGCGTAACCGCTTTTTCCGCTTCTTGCGCCGCCGGCTATGTATATTATGTTATTTTTTTTCATAGGTAATATTAAGAGCCGAAAGGGTTCCGTATTTTTCAAATAAGTTTAAAATACTTAAAGAACCGGTGCTTACCTGAAAAGCCGCATATTTTTGATAAGGAATTCCCAGAAAACGGCAGAGAAGAAAAGTGATAACACCCTTATGGGCGACGGCCGCAATTTCTTTGTTTTTACTTAAAATAAAGAAATCGGCCAGTTCTTCAATGCGTTTAATGAAGTTTTTAACGCTTTCGCCTTCGGGAAATGCGAAGTTTTCAAAATCGTTTTCCCATTTATTAATCATCTCTTTATTCTTTTTTGTTATTTCTTTGAGGCGCTGATTTTCCCAAAGGCCAAAATCTATTTCGCATAGTTTTGGCAGAGATTCTATTTTTCTGTCTTTAAATAGTATTTCTGCCGATTGTCTGGCCCTTAGCAACGGGCTGTGCAGTATAAGGGCGTTTTCAGATAACTTAAATTGCGCGGCCATGGTTTCCATTTCTCTTACGCCAGATTTCGTTAAAGGCAGATCGGTTGAACCGGTTAATAGCATTTTTGTTGACTCTACGACCTCGCCGTGTCTAATTAAGTATAGTTTTTTCATGACCTAAATAATGTAAATTATTCGTAAGCTTATAAATTTATTACGTTCTTATCTTATTAGCTTGATATTTGCTTAATAACAAAAGGCCGCTCTATAAGTTAAAACTTGTTTTTTATGCGAAAAAGATTTGTCGCCCGGTACAAAACCGGTAAGATTTTGATGTTTCATATTTTCTCCCTCGAAAAACGCTGAACTTGTATTCCGGCTTGATGGGCAGTTAACCTACTTGCCAGCCTTCCCATTTTTTCAAACAGTGGCTTATTTGACTTTCGTTCCCATTTACGGCTGCGGGGCAGCGGAGGATTTTCGCCTCACTTCCAATAATTTTCAGCTTCCTTTTGTTTACTAAATAAATATAATTGCTCTTTGCGTCAAGAAAATTTGAATTAAATCTGAAGAAATTCGGTAGGGCCCTTGATAAACTACTTAATTCTAACGCTCTTTATGCCTTTACCAGTTTCATAGGTAAATATTTCAGCCCCGTATAACAAAGTGTCGTCTCCCTTTGCTCTTTCTACCCAGCCGCCGGTATTATGAAAAAAGATCTTTTTACCTTCATGTTCAACAAAATTTTGATCATTTACATCCCATGCTAAAGGAACATGAGTATGTCCTATAATCACTCTATCTGGTTTTGGTATATTAAGAGTTTCGCACTCTATGGCGCATAAATCAAGGTATTTTATGATTCTTTCTTTAATTTCTTCTTTGTAAATATAATCGGAATTAAATCTTGAATTTTCAGATTTGCGGATCGTATGCAGCATGAATCTTTTTGCCATCTCCAGTAATAAATCGGAACCTTTTTCTTTAAAAAAAGATTTAGGCTCAATCATTTTATCCATACCTTTTTGAAAATTATTTAATAATTCTTCCAGATCTTTTATGTTTTTTTCTCTGGTATCTTTTTGAATTTTTTGAACAAGAGGCGTTAAAATGCCAGATTGTCCCACGCCAGAACCGGATAACTGGTTTAAGGAATGATTCGCCGCTACCGTATTTTTTAAGTTATAATCTTTTTTTGAAATATATCCTGAATGATAGGCTAATTCGCCGATATATGTCCAGAATGTGTGCACAAAATGTCCATGCGTAAGAAGTATGGTTTGATCTTTGGTTCTTAAATAAATATTAGGATAAGCCACGTAAAAAGGAAGATTTTTATCATCGGTTAATCCGTCTAAAAAAAGGCCGCCGTATCGGTTGCCGAGATTATCTTCGCGAATCGATACATCGGGTAAAAAAAACTTATCTTCGCCTTGAATATTTTCGTCAAGAACTCCCGGTAAAACCCATTTGAAAGGTTTTGGTTCTTTTCCCGATTTTATCCGGTTTATTATATTTACTTCATATTCCACTTCATCCCAGAAATCATAATCGTGATTTCCGGCCGTGTAAACTATTCTTTTAGCAATATTATTAGATACTATCGCATTAAAAAAATACTTTCCCGCTGAATATGAATCAATATAAGAAGCCGTACTGAATTCAAAAACATCCCCCACCATGATAAGATAATCATTATTTTCTCCTAAAGCGTCGAGACACTGGTCAAAATATCTTCCTTTTGACCAGTTGGCCCTGCTGCCTTTTACAAGTACATTGCAGGGGTCTCCTAAGTGTGTATCAGAAATAATCGCTATTTTCATATAAACCTCATCTCTACATGTTTATTAGGCAAAATGAGATACCTTAAAATTTTGTAAATAAAAATATCTGTCAGTGCTTTTTGACTTGCGTTATTTTAAAGCAATGGAGCCATTGCCCTGATAATACTTTCTGCCATAATTTTCCTTTTTTGTAATTATTTTTTTTTGCAGGCGTGACTCTTTTTTGTATTATGGCATATAGTATTAGAATTACAGAGCATAGGAGAATCATATGAGTAAAATAGTAACTGTTGATAAAGACGACTGCACAAGCTGTTCATTGTGTGCCGATACGCTGCCGCAATATTTTCGTATGGACGATGACGATATTGCAGAAACTCACAATGACGGCGAGAATCTTAACGCAGCGGTCGTCTCAGACGAAGATACTGATCAAATTCAAGAATCTATTGACGATTGTCCCGGCGAATGCATTCGTTGGAAAGAATAATTGATTTATTTTACCTGACGGCAAAAAAATCAAATACTTTGGCTGAAAAGGCGATATAATTTGCCCCTTGGGTATCTTGCCTCACATTTAAAAGACTTTGTTGTTTAAGTTGTAAAAGCGTTTTTTTAGCGTCTTCCATAGAGATACCCAAATTCTTTTGTATATAATTTAAGAAGGGTTCATAGGCAATGAGTAAAACCTCGCCCGAGGCGTCTTTGCGCCCTTCTTTTTTCCAGAAAATATCAAGGGCCTTTAATATTCTGGTTTCTTTACTTAAAACTAAAAGCTCTTCTATTTGTTTGTCGGTCTGCCTTAGTCTTTCGCATAAAGTTTTTATCATCTTGTGGGCGAAGCCGACATTGTTTTTAAGCATGAAATCAAAAGAGGTTTTATCTATTTTTAGAATAACAGATTTTACCCTGGCTGTCGCCGTTGCTGATCGCTCCTGATCGGTAAATAAAGCCATTTCGCCGAAAAAATCTCCGTCTTTTAGAGTGGCGAGTACTTGTTCGGCATTTTTTGCTTTTTTTGAAATATTAACGATACCTTCATGAATGATAAACATTTCTTCGCCTAAATCTCCCTCGCGAAAAATAACGGTACCTTCGGGAAAGTCGCGGCCAAATCTGTCGACTAATTCTGAACGCATATAACTTTTTCTAGAACTTTTCTTTGATAATTTCTTCAGCTTTTAATATGGCGTCTTTAAGCTCGTTAAATTTTTCAATGTTTAGAGAGACGCCTTTTTTCGTGGGCGCAAACTCGCCTTCATTATCATACCATGTGCGAATATTCAGCAGTTTTTTACCCTGATATTCGCTTATTTCTACCCTGATAATTTCTGTTTTATTTCTGGGGATATCGGCAATGTGTATTGGTTCCATATATGAATAACTTCTCTTTAATTAAAATATCGGCATAAATTTACCCAGGGGGCCAGCCCATTTGTCTGCCGCCTAATAGATGAAAATGAAGATGCGGTACGGTTTGCCCCCCGTAAACGCCTATATTATTCACTACCCTGTAACCGTTTTCTGACAGCTTAAGCTTATGCGCCGTTTTGGCGGCGGCTGTCAAGAGTTTTCCCAAAAGGGCGGTATTATCGGTTTTTTCGATTGAAACGATATGTTCTTTAGGAACGATTAAAACATGCACCGGCGCAATGGGATTTAAATCTTTGAAAGCAATCCATCCGTCACCTTCGTGAACAATTTCAGCTTCAATTTCTTTTGAAGCGATTTTGCAGAATATACAATTTTCCATGCTATGCAAATAATTTAAGAAGATATCTAGGCAAGTGTTTTTTATGAAAAAGCGTTAATATTTTCAATTACCAGAACCTGCATTAAAACTCTCTCAAGCCCCATGCCCATACCGCTTACGTTTTTCATTGAAGAAGAAGCCGCGATAAGCTCTTCGTCTAAAGGATGAGGCTCTTTGCCTGTTAAAACTCTTACGGCGTTATTTTTTTCCCAGAGTTTTTTTAATTCGTCTGCGTCGCTGAGCTCCTGGTAGCCGCTGGCGGTCTCGACCCCTTTTGTATAGCATTCGACTCTTTTGGCCCAGCCTTCCTGAGAAACCTCGGCCATCCCCCGTAAAAAGTAAGGATAGTCATAAACAAAACAAACGGGATACTTTTCTAATTGCCGATGAATCAGGTTGTCAAATAAAAGCGTAAAAGCCTCGCTTTTTAAAAGTTCGTCTTCTGTTTCAGAATCGGTTTTTGTTTTTTCAGATAAGTTTATTTTGTATTTTTTCGCAAGTCTTTGATAATCATTTAATGAAAAATCAGGCTCTATATCTTCGTTTAAGATTTCTTGAAATAATCTGCGCACGCTGATTCTTTCGGCCTTAAGAATATCTTTTTCTCTCAGCGAAGAATTTTCAAACGCCGAGACGGCAGAAGTTAATAAAGAAGTAAAGAAAGAAATAAGCTCTAAATAGTTTGTTTCTTTAAGATACCATTCGACCATGGTAAATTCAATCGCGTGCAAATTCGAGGTCAAATCGTCTCTAAAGGCGTGCGCTATTTCGTAAGTTCCCGCCGCGTTTAACGAGTTTCGCGCGAAGGCTTTTTTTAAGGCAAATTCGGGGGATGTAGGCAGAAAAAAAGTTTTATCTTGAACAGAAATTTTAACCGTGTCTATATAAGGCTCAATGGCCCCCGATTTTACAAGAAGATTGGTAAAGCATTCTTTTATATTCTTTTCTTCAAAGAATTTCCTTAGCTTTTCAATCGCAATGCTGCGGGCATACTGGGGATGTATTTTCTTTTCTGATTTTTTATCAGAAGACATGTTTGGGCCCACCAGGACTCGAACCTGGGACCAACGGATTATGAGTCCGTCGCTCTAACCAACTGAGCTATAGGCCCTTTTGTTTTATATGCAAGCAATAAATTACTTGTATATATGGAATGTTTTGAACAAGAAGACAGCGCGTCAATTTTAAAATGTTAAATTCTATAAAGGTTGACGGCATGACCCGCAAATCTTGTGTTGAAATTAGAAAATGGCGAAAGAAAAAAAAAATAATACGAAAAATGAGAATGTGCCCGAAAAAACCGGCGCAAAAATTGTGATTGATACGCTTTTAGAAAACGGGGTAAAAGACTGTTTTGGCTACCCTGGCGGGGCCATATTGCGCGTATATGATACTATATTTCATACTTCAGAATTAAAGCACTATCTGGTAAGGCACGAACAGGGCGCGGTTCACGCGGCCGAAGGCTATGCCAGAGCTACGGGAAAGCTGGGCGTTTTAATCACCACGTCGGGCCCGGGGGCCACGAATATCATGACGGGCCTGGCCGACGCAAAGATGGATTCTACTCCCATTCTTGCGATAACCGGTCAGGTCGGCACCTACGAGATAGGCACAGACGCCTTTCAAGAAGTCGATACCTACGGTATGACTATACCCATTACAAAATATAACGCTCTTTTAAAATCGCCCGATGACGCGGCAAGGGTCACAAAAGAAGCGATTGCCGTCGCCTTATCGGGCAGGCCGGGGCCTTCTTTGATTGATTTTCCTAAAGACGTGCAAAATGGTTTAAGCTCAAATTATAAAGACGTAAAAATGCGCATACCGGCGTTTCATGTAGAAAAACCCGAAATTAGCGGCAGTGTTGACGAAATTATAAACGCTATCAACCGGTCGGCGAAACCGGTTTTATATGTAGGCGGCGGGGCGGTTATATCAAACGCTTCAAGAAATATTATAGAACTTGCCGAAAAAGCGCAAATTCCGGTGGTTTCTACCTTGACGGGTTTGGGAGCTTTTCCCGGCGATCATAAATTAAGCCTTGGAATGCTCGGCATGCACGGCACGGCCTATGCCAACAAAGCGGTTATGGAATGCGATTTTATTCTATCGCTTGGCGCCCGCTTTGACGATCGGGTGGCCACCAATACCGAAGATTTTGCTAAAAATGCTATAAAGGCGCAAATTGATATTGATTCCGCAGAAATCGAAAAAAGGGTCAACGTAGATTTTTTTATATCGGGCGATTTAAACGACGTTTTACAGAAGATTAACCCTCAGATAGAAAGCGTTTCAAAAAGCCCGTGGGCCGAACATGTTCAAAAATTAAAAATCGCTCATCCTCTGGCGTTTGACGAGGGCGGCTCAGAAATTAAGCCCCAGCAGTTGATTTATGAACTGTGGAAGAAAACAAAAGGCGAGGCGGTTATTGTAACAGACGTGGGCCAGCATCAGATGTGGACGGCGCAGTTTTATCCGGTAAAACATCCGCGTCAGTTTATCTGCTCTTCGGGGCTAGGAACAATGGGCTACGGGCTGCCGGCTGCCATTGGGGCGAAAGTAGGCGTTCCCGATAAAGACGTTATTTTAATTTCTGGCGATGGCTCTATTCAAATGAATATACAAGAGTTGGGCACGGCTAAAATGTATAATATACCGGTTAAAATTATTCTTTTTAATAACGGTTATCTGGGGATGGTCAGACAGTGGCAGGAGCTTTTCTTTGAAGAAAGGTATTCTCATTCAACCATGAGCGGCAACCCAGACTTTATTAAACTGGCCGCGGCTTACGATATACCCGGCAAAACAATTGTCTCAAAAAAAGAAATAGAAGAAGGCTTGAGTTTCCTTTTAAGTTCAAAAGGCCCTTGCCTGCTCGAAGTAAGCATCCCATGGGAAGAAAAAGTTTTTCCGATGATTCCGGCGGGTAGAAACTATGAAAATATGATTGAATATGAACATAAAAAAGACAAAGGAAGCCTGGTGTCAATCATACCGCATAATCCGCAAAAATGAGAAAATAGGAGAAAAATTTGAAGCATTTACTTTCAGTTCTTGTCAGAAATCATTACGGGGTTTTATCTCATGTCTCGGGTCTTTTTACCCGCCGGGGATACAATATTGATTCGCTTTCTGTAGGCGAGACCGATAACCCTGAATATTCTATTATCACGATGGTTGTAAACGAAGAGCCGAAAATGGTCAGACAAATTGAAAAACAGCTTTATAAGCTTGTCGATGTCATTAAAATTGAAGATTTAACGCAGAAAGAATCTTTGCAAAGAGAGCTCGTCGTATTAACTGTCGAGACCAACCGCGCCAACCGTCAGGAGATTTTGGCTCTGGTCGAAGTTTTTAAGGGAATTATTGTCGATATGACAGATAGCGCCGTTATGATTGAGATGAGCAGCAACCCAAGGCGCATTGAAACTTTTATTAAAGTCTTTTCAGAATACAATATCATGCAAATAGCCAGAACGGGAACAATTGCCCTTGAATTTCCTTCGGGCCGCTCTCGAAAAGAAAACTCTAAAGAATCTAAGTAAACTTAAACAATGAAAGGCGTTTTTACAAAAAGATATCTTTTCATTTGGCTTCTTTTAAATTTTTCTTTATTTTTTTTTTGCTCTCCCTCTACCGAAGATTATATCTTAAAAGCCAAGACAGAACTTGCAAAAGAAAACAGTATAAATGCGTTTCGCTACTTTCAAAAGGCCTATGAGTCTTCGTTGCCCGACGAGTATTTTCTTTTAGACAGAGATCGCTCTTTTTCTACATTTGCCTTATCTGCAAAAAGAGAACATGCTATTTTTCTTGAAGAAAAAGAAAATAAGAAGGGTAAAATAAATCAATTTGAAATTATTGACTTTGTAAACGACGAAAGATTTGGCGCAGAAATTAAAGGAGAAGTTTATTCTTTATCCCTTTCTCCTTCGGGCAAATATGCCGTTTTTTTGACTGATCCCGACGCAAATAAAAATTTAATGTTAAAAAGTACAGTAGAAAATGAAAACGAAGACGATGAAAAAAAATGCGCCATTTTAATATGGGATATCGCTAAAGAAGAATATCATCCCATAGAAAACCTGCCTCTTAATTGCCGCGAAAAGCCCGCTGTTTCAGATTTTGGACTGATTTTGTTTGTTCAAGACGAAAAAATAATGGCTTATGATATTAAGAAAAATCCCTATGTTCGCCAATATATTGAAAATTCTTTAGATAAGACCTTAAATGATATTACAAATTTAGGAAGCGTGTTTTACTCTGCGTCAAATACTCCCTACCTTCTATATGGAAATTTCGGAACATACACCCTTTATAGCATTAAAGATAAGAACATTCAAAAAATTACAGACAAAGCTTCTTTTAATAAAGTATATTTTCTTGTCTCAGAAGAACATATCGGCGTGTTTACGGGCGGGGCCTCAGAGCATAAAATTGATTTTTTCAGCAATGACTCAAAGAATTCGTTATATCAAATTGAAACCCAAAGCTGGAAAGACGCCGCGTTTATATCGCCCGAACATTATTATTTCTTAAAAAAGAACAGGCTGGTTGAAGCCAAAAACGCAGGAATCGCCGAAATTCCGTTTTGGGCGACTAAAATATACGCCGGCAAATCGACGGAAATTTATTTCTTATCGTCTTTGGGCACGGCCATGAAATATGCCGGTAAAAAGCCTCCCCCTGACAGCGTTGTAATTTTTAAAACGGCAAACGAGCTTGACGAAATAGGAGACTGAAATTAAAAGAAAAAGTCTTTACACGGCGACTTAATTTTGAATTTCTACAGGTTTTCTTTATGACTTTTATATTTTTTGCGCTAATATTAATTTCAGCCATACTCTATCTTGTGTTCTCTTTATCAGAGGGTTACGGGTATAATCTGTTGCACGAAAGGGCATCAGGCGGCGAAAAAATAACCGACGACGAAAAAAAACTGGAATCTTTGCAAGATACAATTCAAAGTACGCGTCTGGCCCTTAGAGATTTAGACCTTGAGCATAAAATAGGCAAAATATCGTCTGAAGATTTTGACGCCTTAAAAAAAGAAATGCTATCAGACTGGGCAAAAGTAGAAGAAGAATATAACGCGTTATTAAAGAAAAATCCGGGTTATAAAAAAGTAAAATCTGATAAAAAAGAAAAAGCAGGCGAATCAACTAAAAAGACGAAGCAAGAGCAATCGGCGAAGTTTTGCCCGTCATGCGGCGGCGAAATAAGCAATCCGCTAAAAGATAAATTCTGTAGTTTTTGCGGAAAACCGTTTAAAAAGAATAAAGGCCTTAAAAGCGCGGCAATTATATTATTTTCTTTTGCCTTTTTATCGGCAAGACCCGCTTCTGCCGTTGAGTTATCGATTGAAATTATAAACGAAACTAAAAAGTCAGCGGGGTCGGCTGAAGAGCTGCATATTTATAAAATAGGAAACGATCTGGTTTTGGCCGAAACCAAAAAAAACGCAGGTTCTTCTTATGAAAATAAGAATATTCAGATGAATAACTCTACAGGTTTTTTAATTCATGCCGTTTACAAAAAAAATTCATATTTTAAGATTCTATCATATAAGGGCGAAAAATCGCTAAAAACAAAACTTTCAGTTTACGATGAAACCTCTGCATTTTCGACGCAGATTGTTACAAGAAGCATGTATGATATGCGTTATGTTAACGACAGTATCGTGGTTCACGCTCTCTATAGTTTTGAAAATAAGTCAAATAAAGCATTTTCAGAAAAAGACGGGGGGCTTATTGTTTATATACCGCCTGAAATTAAAAATCCTGGGGCGGCCATAAGCATTGAAAACGACGAAGCTTCATTTGAATGGCAGTCTGTTGAGATTTTACCCGATAACAGAGAACCGGGAAGATACCGTCTTCCTGTAGGCTCAAAGCCGGGGGTTCAATATATAAGGTTATTTTATACTTTACCATATCAAAGCAAAAACGCTTCTTTGAATTTAAAACATTATTACAGACAATCGATGCCGGTTGAGTTTTCCATAGAGCCGAATAACGTAAATGTAAGAATTAAAGAAATACCCGACTGGAAGCCAAACTGGAAAAAGGCCGAAGCCGAGGGTCAAACTTCTCTGCCTTTGCCCGTTATCGAAAAAACTGTAACGCTGCTTTTTTCAGGGGGTACGCCTGCTCAAATTCAACAAGAAAAAGCCGCGAGTCGTCCCGCTGCAGACCAGCAGGTTTATGCGGTATCGCCATTTACGGCGCTTGAAAAATTATTCTTATCTGTTTTTTCGGTTTTATTGTTTTTTGTTTTACTGACATATCTGCGGCAAAAACCCCTCTGGCTAAAGAGTATCTGGCTAAAACGAAAAGAAAAACTTATGAGTAAAATTAAAACCGCCGATGCGCTGCCTCTTTCTGATGAAGAAAAAGAAAAATTAAAAAGTAAACTCAATAATCGTCTTGAATTAATCAACCATCGCTTGAACAATTAGGTATAAAAGATGTCCCTGAAAAAAACATCGGGAAAGAAAATCGGCGCAAAAACCCATGAAAAACTGATAAGTTTTCAAAATTTAGGCAAACAGTTTGATTACCGGTGGGCCGTCAGAAAGGCTTCGGGAGAAATAATGAATAATGAATATATTTCTCTTTTGGGCCCTAACGGAGCTGGAAAAACTACCCTTCTTCACTTGTTAACACGTTTATACAAAGCTCATGAGGGCATCGTAAACTACGACGGATTTAAAAGTCTTCAGCATTTTTACGGCGAGATGGATTTATTGAGCCACCATAGCATGTTTTACCCGAGGCTTTCTGCCGAAGAAAATTTGAATTTTTTTTTAAGATTAAGGCCCGATAGAGAAATTCATGAAAATATTAAATATTCATTAGACTATACGGGGCTTACGCATGTTAAAAGAAAGAAAGCCGACGGCTTTTCAAGAGGCATGCTGCAAAGGCTTTCTCTGGCAAGATTTATTGCCGCTCGTCCCTCAATGGTTTTTTTAGACGAGCCGTTTACGGGGCTTGATTTGGCGGGGCAGAGAATGCTTTATAATATCTTAAAAGAAAGAGGCATTCCAGAATTAAACTGGAAAATTAAAAGCTTTATTTTAGTCGATCATGATTATAAAAGAGCCTATGAGCTTTCAGAACTCTTTTGGCTCGTGTCAAAAGGAACATTGCAGAAAAAAACAACTAAAAAAGACCTTTCTTACGCAAATCTGGAGAAAAACCTTATATGAGAATCTTTTATAATGTTTTTAAGAAAGAGTTAAACCTGCTTTTTAAGGGCACGGGTTTTATATGGCTTTCTTTTGTTTTTTCAGTAGGCCTTTTTACGTTATTTCGATTTACTTTGCCGGCGCATAATATGAATATTGAAACGGCGATCAGTATTCTTTGGGGAGCTTATGTAATAAGCTGTCTTTTCTCGCTTTTAGCGGCGCAGGAATGGGAATGGGAATGGTTCGCTTACCGGGCTGTTCGGTTAAGCGGCACGGCGGGGCATACGGTTTTTTTAAGCAAGTCAATAGCCACCTTTGTCGCGTTAAGTTTATTATGGATATTTATTTTAACCGTTTGGTTCGTTTTCTTTGGAGGGTCGTTTCTGCCGGCAGACGCGTCGATACCTGTCATATTGATAAAATATTTTTCTAAATTTTTAGTAGTGGGCATTTTGGCCACGCTGGGTATTACATTTTTAGGGCAGCTTGCCGCGGTTTTGGCTCTTCATAGCAGATTTCGGCATATTTTGCTTTTAATTCTGTTTTTTCCCATGAGTTTGCCGGTTTTAATTGCGGGCAGCTCTTTTTGCCGGCTGGCATGGCAAGAGGCCGAATGGTCAGAAATGTCGGGTCTTCTAAATTTGCTGGCGGCGTTTCTTTTTATTTATGCGGCAGCCGGTATTGCGTTATATGATTATTTATGGGAAGAATAAAACGGCCGGTTTTGCGGTTTGCGCGGCGGGCCTGCGTCTGCGCGCAAACCGCAAAACACAATAAATCGCATATTTTTTTCTTTACAAATTTAGGCTTAATTTAATTTATACTTATGGGCGTATTCTCATCGGCTAATAAAAAGGTATCTTTTCGGGCAAAAGATACTCTTGTATGCCCCGTCTGCAAAGAAGAACAGCATCGGGAAGAATTAATGTCGGGCGGCGGACGTTTAATCGCCGGAAAGCTCACCCCCGAATTAAGACGACTTTATGAAGAAAACAAAAAATTCGGTAAAATATATCCGTTAGCTTATATTTTAGACGTATGTCCGAAATGTTTATACTCTTCGTTTCCGAAAGATTTTGCTCAGCTTTCTGAAAAAGAAATTATAACTTTGAAAAACTCGGCTCCTTTAAGAGAAAAATTAATGAAAACCGTTTTTACAGAAGTTGACTTTAAAAAAGACAGAGATCTTGTTTTAGGAACCGCTTCTTATATACTGGCCATAGACTGCTATCATTTTCGGGAGAATAGTATTGCCCCTACGCCAAAGAAAGCGGTTGCTTCTATTAGAGCGGCATGGATGCTTCACGATTTGTATAAAGAAGCTTCATACAGACCCTATGATAAAGCCAGAGATTTCTATTACATGGAAGCCGTGCATAACTATCAAAAATGTTTAGATTTAATGCAGACCGGTAAAGAGCCGGTAGAGTCTGCCACATATATGCTGGGTCCCGATCAAGATCATAATTGGGGATATGACGGTATAATATATTTGAATGCCTATTTAACAAAAAAATATTATTCGCAGTTAGCCGATTCAAAAGCCGAGCAAATGAAAATGCTTGAAGCTTCTAAAAGATATTTGTCGAAACTATACGGAACCGGTAAAAAAAGTCGAAATAAGCCTTCTGTAATAGTCGATATGTCAAAAGACTTATATGACGAATTAGGTAAAATTATTGAAGAAATGAAACAAGCCGAGACATCAGTATCTGTTTGACAAAAATTCTATCGATAAAATCAATATACAAAATGGAGAAATTAAATGAGAAATCTATCTAGAAGATTAAAGACAATAATCATACTAATCTTGGCGCAAACGCAGTTTTTACTTGCCTACAGCGTAAGAGAATTGCAAGAAATAGGGTCAACGGCTGCGTCAGCCGGGTCTGCGGGCATTGGTACACAACTTATTTTTCCCCAGGAAGGTTCGTTTGTAAATCCCTCGCTTCTTGGCGGTTTTGAAAGAAAAGGGGGCGGTTTAGGTTATGTTAACGGACCGGGGTTAAACGGTTTTTGGGGTATTTTTTATATTCCTTCTTCTTTGGGCGTACTTGGTCTTTCGATTGGATATACCGCTTCTTCTAATGTCGTAGACGACTTAGAGCAGTATTATCATATTGATTTATCTTATGGCAGAAAGTTTACCGATAATTTCTCTTTTGGTTTAAGATTAAAGCCGTCTTTCGGCTCGGCTACAGCGGGCGGCTTTTTTGGTTTTGCCATAGAGCCTGGCGTTATCTATAATACGCATTCAGAAATAGATTTTTATAAAGGGTTTGGTTTAAGCGATTTCGCGTTTTACTTAAATGTTCGCAATTTGGCGCTAAATTTCGGTTCAGGAAAAGGTTCCGCCCCGAGAATATCGACTCATCTGGGTTTTCAAACCGATATATTCCAAGACGATACTGTTTCAACAAACTTACAAACAGAGTTTATTGGTATAGGCGATTTTAAAACAGTTCCCATTCATTCTGCTTTAAGTCTAAGATATAAGATAGCTTTTTTAAGGTTTGGATATATGCACTCAAAAGAAAGTACTTTATTTAAAGGTATAAGTTTAGGCGCGGGAGTTGACTATGCAAACGAATTAGGAAATATCTCGCTTCAATATGGGGCCATATTGCCTACCAGCGAGCGTCCGTCTACATATCATTTTATTTCTTTAACCGGAAGTTACGGAGCCATTGACAGAGAGGCCCCCGAAGTTGAAATAGAAACTGAAGTAAAAGATTTTTCGCCGAATTTTGACGGCGTTGCCGATTATTTAACTTTTGACGTCAGCGTATCTGACGATAGTCCCATAACAGCTTGGCATTTAACGGTAAAAGATAAATCGGGAAATGTCGTTAGAACTTTTGAAAACGACAAAAGACTTATGGAAAAATCTTTCGGGGTAGGAGACTTTTTTGCGCATTTCTTTAAAAGCCAGGAATCTTTAGTCGTACCCAGCAAAATACGCTGGGATGGCACTTCAAACCCGGTTTCTATTGAAAAAGCCGATATAAAAATAGAAAAGGCGTCTAAAGAATCAAATGTATTAAATGACGGAATTTATTCTTACGAGTTTTCAGTTGAAGACTCAAGGGGAAATCGTTCGGCTCCCGTTATCGGACAAATGAAAATTGATAATACCCCTCCTGTTGTAAAAACGGCCTCGGCGACTAACTTATTCAGCCCAAACGGCGACGGAGCTCTCGATACCTTTGAAATTATGCACGAGAAAAAATTAGAACAGGCCGATTTGATCGAGGCAAAAATCGAAAATACAGACGGTGTTGTTGTTAGAAAATATGAATGGAACGGTTCTAATATTCCGCAGTCGCTCTCGTGGGACGGTACCGATTCAGAAAATTCGCCTGCGCCTGAGGGTTTATATAATTATATCATCTCGGCCAAAGACAGCGCCGGAAATCAAACAATCAATGAAATTCAGAATATCAGTCTGATAAGGGCTTTTGATTCTGTAGATATTTCTCTTTCAGAAAAAGGAATAAGTTCAAATAACGATAATATTTCAGATACGCTTGTAATAAAACCCTCTATTTCAAATAAAAAAGGGCTTACATTTTGGGAAGTCGCTATCACAGATGAAAAAGTAGACGCGGCAAGCGATCCCGATAATAAATTTCCTAAAGAGACTATCAAAAAATGGGAAGGCGACAACATCGATTCAATGCCTGAAGAATTTGTATGGCAAGCCGCAGATAACGCTTCAAAACCGGTTGAAGACGGTCTGTATTATGTAACAATGCGAGCGAAGTATCAAAGCGGCAATAAGCCGGTTTCATTTAGTAAAGAAATAATCGTAGATAAAACTCCTCCTGAAACGCAGGTAGAAACCGAGATATTTACTTTTTCGCCAGACGGCGACGGAGAAAACGAAGAACAAATTTTTAATATTTATGTTAAAGATAAAATTTATGAGCCTCGAATTGAAGGTAAAAGTAAAATTAAAAATTGCGCTTTAGTTATTTATGAAATTGGCTATGATAATAAAGAGAGAAAAATAAGAATGCCTTTCAAAAGCTTTCAGATGAGCGGCGAAATTCCCGAAAAAATAATTTGGGACGGAAAAAGCGACGCCGGTCACCTTGTTGAAAGCGCGACAGTTTATGAATATGAACTATCCAGCGAAGATATATATGGCAATAAGATAACGTCTTCGCCCGGAAAATTTGAGACAGATATTCTTGTTCTGGTAACAGAAAGGGGTTTGAAAGTGCGTTTGTCAAATGTTGAATTTGAATTTGGCAAGGCTGATTTAAAAAGCAAATCAAAAGGGCTTCTTGACAGACTGGCGAAAATTTTGGGCCGATATCCTAAATATCGTATCAAAGTAGAAGGCCATTCTGACGATATCGGCGAAGAAGAATATAATCTAAAGCTTTCAGAAAAAAGAGCCAAAGCCGTTATGGATTATCTTATTGAAGAAAGTATCGAATCTGACAGAATCTCATACCAGGGGTTAGGCGAAGTTTCGCCGCTTTTGCCTAATACATCATGGTATAATAGAAGCAGAAACAGAAGAGTTGAGTTTATTCTCGTAAAAGAGTAAAAGCTTCATTAATATCGGTTCATTCTGAAAATTGCGGGAGATATCGCATGATGATAAAGAAAGAAAAAACCGTAAAAAACGATACCGCTTATAAAAAGAGCGAGAAGTTCGCCTGCATTAAGCGGTACTATCTTAAATAGCGCGTGCAGGGGAGTGTACATAAGAAGCGCCTGTAAAGCAACCGATAGAACAACCGATGCCCATATCCAGCCGTTTGAAAAGAAAGGAACTCTGTATCCTGTTCTTATAATGAAAACCAATATTAGTTCATACAAAACTATAAAATTAAAGACCATGGTTTGTCCGCGAATAAGTTCTTCCGTTGCCGTTGACGCTCCGCCAAAATATGAGAAAATAAAAAGGGCGATAAGCGTTCCTGCCGCGCCAAGCACAGATATTAAAAGCAGGTGCGGCAATGGAAGTATTCCTTCGTCCCTTGATTTGGGAGCTCTTGTCATAATCTCTTGACCATAAGGATCCACAGAATACGCAAGAGCGGGAGCGCCGTCGGTAACCATATTTATCCATAAGAGAAGTATAGCCGTAAGCGGAAGATTTAGTCCGAAGATTACGGCTAAGAAGATAATAAGAACCTCTCCGAGATTTCCTGATAAAAGGAGCATAATAGATTTCTGGATATTATCGTAAATACCTCTTCCTTCTTCAATGGCATTGACAATACTGGAAAAACTGTTATCTAGAAGAACAAAGTCAGAGGCTTCTTTGGCGACGTCTGTGCCGCTTCCTACGGCGACCCCGATGTTTGCCTTTTTCAGAGCGGGAGCGTCGTTTACGCCATCGCCTGTCATGGCGACATTGTGTCCCATTTTCTGCAACGCGGTAACAATTCTTAATTTGTGTTCGGGAACTACACGGGCAAAGATATTCGTATTGTCGCGAAGGGCGGCGTTAAGCTCGGCGTCGTCCATTTTTTCAAGGTCATCTCCGGTGAGAATTTTGCCTTCAATGCCTATTTCACGGCCTATGGAACGGGCCGTTTCTTTATAATCGCCGGTGATCATTATTGTTCTTATGCCGGCAAGTTTTGTCTTTTTTATTGACTCAATAACTGATGGTCTTGGCGGGTCAATCATTGCCTGCAGCCCGATAAAAACTAGCCGCTCTTCTTCAAATTCACTTTCACTGTTAATATTTTTAAAGGCAAAAGCCAGAATACGCATGGCCCTTGAAGCATACAGATCATTTTGGGCCATGATTTTCTCTTTAATCGTCTGGTTTATTTTTTCAATGCGGCCTTCTATAAGCGCGTGGGAACAGTGTTTTAACACGCGGTCAGGGGCGCCTTTTGTATAAAGTTTTTTCTTGCCTTTATCAAGAACAAGTACGCTCATCAGCTTTCGATCGGCGTCAAAAGGTATTTCATCAAGCCTTGATATTTTAGTCTGAACTCCCGCCTTCTTTGCGCTCACAAGAAGAGCCGCTTCAGTAGGATCTCCGGTAATCTTCCACGTTTTGGTATTATGATTTAATGTAGCATTATTGCATACCAGACCGGTTATAAATAATTCTTCTTCAACAGAGCGAGAAACACCGCCTTCAGGGTCATAGCCCGCGCCTGAAAGCTCCGCTTCACTGTCAAGTGTCCATGCATAACGAACGGTCATCTGGCTTTCGGTTAAAGTTCCTGTCTTGTCGGTACATATCAGGTCACAACTGCCTAAGGTTTCTACAGATGAAAGCGTTCTTACAAGCGTTTTTTTCGCAAGAAGTCTTTTGGCTCCCACGCTAAGCGCAATGGTAACAACAGCAGGCAGCGCCGTGGGAACAGCTGCGACAGCTAGGCTGATTGCGATGAAAGCGAAAGCGACAAACGCTTCCTGACTAACGTCTCCGTTTGTAAAAAAGTTTTTGGTAAACGATGCCAGAAAAATAAATAAACAAATAGCAATGATAGCATATCCGAGTTTTTTTCCGAAAACTTCTAATCGTCTTTGAAGCGGCGTCATTTCTTCTTTGGCTTCTGTGAGCATATGGGTTATTTTTCCTATTTCTGTCTCCATGCCGGTAGAAACAACAACGGCCATTGCGTTGCCGGTTACCACCGAAGTAGACGAGTAAAGCATGTTCTTGCGCGATCCCAGCGTGACTTCTTCAGTTATATCGCAGTTGTCTTTTTCAACCGGAACGCTTTCTCCTGTGAGAGTAGCTTCTTCTATTTTCAGTCTAACTGCTTCAATGATTCGGGCGTCTGCGGGTACTTTATCGCCCGCTTCAAGAAAAAAAACATCACCCGGAACAAGAAATTTTGAGTCGAAGATTTCTCTTGTTCCGTCTCTTATCACAAGAGCATTAATAGAGGTCATGCTTTTTAAGGCTTCCAGAGATTTGTTTGCAGATAGCTCTTGAAAAAAACCGATTAAGGCGTTTGTAAAAAGAATTACAAGAATAATGACTGAATCGACATATTCTTCAATAATCAGAGAAAATACTACGGCAAATAGGAGTATATATATAATGAAACTTTTAAATTGATTGATAAAAATAATAAAAGGATAAATTTTAGATTTAGTATCGAGTTCATTAAGACCGTATTTCTCCTGCCTTTTACGCGCCTCGTCTTTGCTAAGCCCAAGACGCGTGGTCTTAAGAGCTGAGAGAACATCCTGGGCAGATACGTTATAAAAATCCACAAGTACTCCTGACTCATTAACTATAGGGACGACTTTATCGGACTATATTTGTATTATACTAAATATGTAAAGCAGGAACCAGTACTTTCTTGAAAATTAGATTAACTAAGAAACAGTATTAAACATACTGATTTGTTACACGACGTTTATTAAGTCAGATATAAAAAAGGCAAACTGCGAAAGCCAAATTAGAAAAGACCATAATGATTACATTCCTGAATGCTTTGTTAGTTACCCCCATCTTAGTTTTTTTTTGTTTTTTTTTAAAAAAAGACTAATGGAATTTATAAAAAAATCGAAAATATTATGTAAGAAACAAAAAGAAGGCGTAGAGCCTAAGGCCTAATAATAAGACAGAGTTAAAAACTCTTAAAATACCAATGGCTTAGGGCAGGAAAGCCTGAAAAAGCGTACAAAAAGTTTCAAGGAGGAAACAAAAATGATAATTAATCATAATCTAGGCGCAATTTTCGCGCATAGAACTCTCAAATTCCAGCATTGGGATATGAATAAATCAATGGAGTCTCTCGCTAGCGGTATGCGAATTAACCGCGCAGGGGATGATGCCTCGGGTTTGGCCGTATCAGAGAAGATGCGCACTCAGGTAAAAGGCTTAAGAAGAGCAGAGCAGAATACTGAAGACGGTATGAGTTTTATTCAGACAACCGAAGGTTATCTGATGGAAACTTCTAACATTATTCAAAGAATCAGAGTTCTTGCTGTTCAGTCTGCAAACGGAATTTATTCAGAAGAAGACAGACAGCTTATTCAGGTTGAAGTATCGGCCCTTATTGACGAAATTGACAGAATCGCGTCTCAGGCTGAATTTAATAAGATGAAGCTGTTGACCGGAGCTTTTGCTAGGCTAAACCCTACAGGCAGTATGTGGTTTCATATGGGAGCAAACATGCACCAAAGAGAGAGGGTCTTTATTGAAACAATGACGACTGCTGCATTAAAGTTAAGAAATCCGACCGTATTGACTTTTATTTCGATATCGACTCCGGGAAAAGCGAATGCCGTAATTGGCCTTGCTGATGATGCATTAAAAACAATCAGCAAGCAAAGAGCTGACCTTGGCGCATATTACAGCAGACTTGAATCTGTGGCAAAAGGCTTATTTAACGCCTATGAAAATATACAAGCCGCCGAATCAAGAATTCGCGACGCCGATATGGCTGAGAGCATGCTCGACTTTACGAGACTGCAGGTGTTGACGCAGGCCGGTACAGCAATGCTGGCGCAGGCCAATACAACTCCGCAGAGCGTTCTACAGCTTTTAAGATAAAAGCGCACAAATAAATATATCGCCGTACAACTCTGAATCTCTAATCTGGTTTACCAGATTAGAGATTTTTTTTTATTTAATCATGTGTTTATGAATTCCAAGCTCTTCTTTAGTGTAACCTAAAGCCAGACCTATGAGTTGAGACAAGTGTATAACAGGTATGGAATTTCGAGACAAATTTTTTCTTCCCTTAAGGGCCTTTTCTTGATATAAATCTAGCGAAGTATGGCAAAGAGGGCATGGCGTTACAATATAATCAGCCTCGGTCTTGATGGCGTCTTCAAGAGAATTACCGGCTATCTTAAGCGATTCTTCTTCGGCTACTAAAAGAGTATGAAAACCGCAGCATTTAAGAGCTGATGCATAGGGCACTACCTGCGCCCCGACTGTTTCTATTAACTGGTTAAGAGACGAGGGGGCGTTCGGGTCTTCAAAACCTAAGTACTTAGAAGGTCTCAATATATGACACCCGTAAAAAGGAGCAATTTTTAAATCGCGTAAAGGATTTTTTACTTTCTCGGCAAGTTTATCAAGACCATAATCTTCGTTAATAACCCATAAAAGATGTTTAACTTTAGCTTTGCCGGTATATTCCAGCTTTTCTTTCTTTAGAAGTTCGTTTACAGTGTTTCGGGTTGTCTCGTCAGAATCTAAATGATGCTTTGCCGTTCTTAAAACCATTAGGCAGGTATTGCATGAAGTAACTAAATCTAAACCCAGCTCTTCGGCCAAAGCTATATTTCTGGCATTTACCGCTAAGTAATGCGGCTCGCTGACATATTCAAGGTTGCTGCCGCCGCAGCAGGTTCCTTTTTTAAGTTTAATAAAATCAATGCCAAGATCGGTTTTAAGTTTATCTAAAGAACGGTCGACTTCTTTAGTCATTGATTCGTTAATACAGCTTAAATAATAGGCGTACTTCATTATGTTTTATCGCTTTGAACTATAGTTTCCTTTTTTTAAATTTTTATATATCTTTTTAACATATCTTTTATGGGGTATCGATCTGACAAAAACAGGAGGCATTCTGCCTTTAAAAAACATTTTAATTGCAGTAGGAACCATTTTTAAAGTCTTAAATATGCCAAGAGTTCTTGGTATGAGGGTAGCTTCTACCAGATGTCCCTTCCTTTTTATGTCATTAAAAAAAGCCTGCGCATGCTTTGCTCCCTCTGAACGATGCAATCCTTTTGTCATGGCTTCATGTCTTAATTCATGTATGCCTTTCATGATATCGATATTTTTAACGCAATGCTCTACGCATTTATAGCAGTGGGTACAGTCCCAGACTCCTTTGTCGCTCGCCACTTTTTTTAGCCTGACTTCATTCATAGCGTCTCTTTCATCCACATTCATTCGGTAGCTTTTAAGTAAAATAACAGGCGAAATATATTCAGGGTTGACTTCCATCATGAGGCATTCTGAAACGCATGACGCGCATAAAATGCAATCGGTCGCCTGATCGTATTTCTGAAATGTCTCTTCAGAAATTGAAAATTCTTTTTTACCCATTTCTGAAGCCGGCATTTTAGGCTTTACCCATGAATAATAATTTTTAAGTTTTTCTACAAGGGGTTCCATTTCAACGACAAGGTCTCTTATTAAAGAAAAATTCTTTATAGGTTCAATTAAGATAAGATCATTTTCAGAACTCGTTTCAAGTTCGGTCCAAACCTGCGTCATACAGGCTAGTTTTGAAACTCCGTTTACCCGCATGGCGCAAGACCCGCAAATTCCCGCCTGACAAAAAACTCTGAATGTAAGTTTTGAATCAATATTATCTTTAATGTAATTTAAAGCGCGTAAAATGGTAACGCCTTTTTCAATAGTTATTCGAAAATTATCGTAATATATTCCCGTATCAAGCTGGGGATCAAAGCGTTGTACTCTAAATGATATTTCTTTTTTTTCGTCCATATTTCTTAATTAATATGTCCTCTCTTCTAGAGGATATTTACCCATGGTTACCGGTTTATAGTCAATTTTAAGCTCGCCTTTCGATAACTTAAACATGGTATGTTTGTGCCAGTTTTCGTCGTCGCGCGTTGTATAATCGGTTCTAAAATGAGAGCCCCTGCTTTCTTTTCTGACATACGCTCCCGCCGCTATGGTTAAGGCGATGCTTAGCATATTTCTAAGCTCAAGAATATTTATAAGGTTTGTATTGAAAACTTTTCCGGTATCGTGAAGCTTTACTCTTTTAAAACGATCTCTTAAAGTTTTAATGTCTTCAATCGCTTTTTTCATGTCTTTAGCGTTTCGAAATATCGCCACATTATCGGCAAGAGTTTGCCCCATCTCTTCTCGTATGACGGCGTATCTTTCATATTGCGATTCGCCCGCTAATGAACGAAAATATCTGGTATATTTATCAATTACGGTATCTGGTATAGACGGCGTTGAGAAACCTTGAGCTTCCTTGGCGGCTTCATGTCCGGCAATTTTACCGAATACGAGTATTTCAAGAAGCGAGTTACCGCCAAGACGATTTGCTCCGTGAACCGAAACGCATGCGCATTCGCCAATTGCGTAAACCCCCTGCATTATGGTTCGTCCCGTCTTATCGCAGTCAATACCTCCCATAGAGTAGTGCGCGGTTGGTCTTATGGGTATAGGCTCTTCAATTGGGTCTATGCCTTCAAAGCTTATTGAAAGTTCACGAATTTGCGGTAGTCTTTTTGTGATCAATTCGGGACCTAAGTGAGTTAGATCCAGTTTTACATATTTTCCAGCGTCGCTGTCAAAGCCGCGTCCCTCTAAAATTTCTCGTTCAATAGAGCGCGATACAAGGTCTCTTGGCCCTAGCTCCATTTTTTCAGGAGCATATCTTGACATAAACCGCTCGCTTTCATTGTTAAAAAGATACCCGCCTTCGCCTCTGGCGCCTTCTGTTACCAGAATACCGCTTTTGCGAAGCCCGGTAGGATGAAATTGTACAAATTCCATATCTTTTAAAGGAATTCCCGCTCTTAAGGCTACCGCCTGACCGTCGCCTGTGTTACCGGCCGCGTTACTTGAACGGTTCCAATACGCTTTCGCGTAGCCGCCGGTAGCAAAAATTACAATTTTTGAAGGAAATATTTCAATTTTTCCGGTTTTAATATTTAGCGCAGTGATTCCCTGGCATTTGCCGTCTTTATGTTCTAAAGATAAAATAAAATATTCGTTATAAAAAGTTACTCCCAGACGAAGGCATTGTTCATATAATGTTTGTAATATAGTATGTCCGGTTTTATCTGCGCAGTAACAGCATCTAGGGCTTGAAGCTCCGCCAAAAGGCCTTTGCGCAATACTGCCATCTTCCATTCTTGAAAAGGGCGTGCCTAAGTTTTCAAGCTCTCTCATTACCCGCGGAGCTTCTTCGCATAAAACGGCGGCGGCGTCTTGATCGGCAAGATAATCGCTGCCTTTTACTGTATCAAACGTATGCTTGTCAACTGTATCGGTTTTATCTTTATTTGCCAGCGCCGCGTTTGCGCCGCCTTGAGCCGCCGATGTGTGAGAACGATTAGGATATATTTTTGAAATCACCGCAACTTTTAGAGACTTGTTAGTGTTTAAGACTTCCATCGCGGCATATAATCCCGCGCCTCCGCCTCCTACAATGACTATATCGAAATGATTCATAAATTTATAAGCGGTTTTTATAAGGCCGGTTTTTCGCCGTCTTCAGGCAATACATCCGCAATATAGCTGATTAAATCTGTTTCAGACAAAATGCCGACAAGCTTGCTTGATTCCATTACGGCAATATGTCGAATCATTGTTTTTCTCATAAGTCGAATGGCATATTTTACCCGAATTTCAGGATATACGCTTATTAGAGGTTTACTCATAATGTCAGATACCGGCGTGTTCCATGGATCTCTATATATATCTTTACCAGGGTCGATAACTTTTTCTAAGATATCTCGTTCTGTAACAATGCCATAGGCGTCGTCTTCATCGCGCGGTTTAACTATGATTGCCATGGTTTTTTCTGAATTTTGTATTAATTTCATTACTTTGGCCACAGTTTCGTGTCTATCTACGGTAATGATTTCTTTTTTCATCAGTTTTGATATAGCCATCTTTCTTATATCTTTTAGGGTACTCATAATAACCTCCGTATAATATGTATTGCAAGATTAGAAGCTTTGGGTAAGCCGTAAAGCTTAAAAAAAATCTTGCCCGATGATTTTAAAAAAAGTAATTTGTATAATAGTTACCGTGAAACAAAGGTATATTTAATATACACGGCAAAAGACGCAAATAAAGTAAATATTTCGCGGCCGCCTTTTTGCTCTACTGGAGTTTTTATTATGAAAAAAAACCGTATTAAACAAAAGTTAAAATTTTTATCTGAAAACGACTTTCTTTTTGAAGACTTAGATGAAAGCGTTCTTTTGCCAGGCAGACAATTCTTTTTTGACGAAAAATTATTTTTAGGAGCCTTTGAAAATCATGAAATAAAAAAGTTCCTGAAAAAGAAGGGGGTTTTTATAATTTTACGAAAAAAAGGGTATGATGATTTAGATATTAAAATAGAGATAAGCACAAGGTACGATAATAGAATTACGATTATTGACAATAAAACAAAAGAAAAAATAATTTTCATGCGTCTTCATCGTTCCCTTTTTTCGGCTCAAGAATTATCAAGTTCGCTCGCTAATTTAGATATATTATTTATTGACTGGCTCTTGCTTCAAGACGTTCGCCAAAAAAGTAAAAAAGAAAAAGAGAAACTTTATCCCGGACAAAAGCATCATGGGCTGGGAATCTTTTTAATCATAAAACGATTTATCGAAAGTCTTGTGCTTGATAAAAATATAAACGCCGCCGCCAGCGTTCCCGAATATTTTCACGACGCGGTACTGTTTGCAAGACACTTTAAGTATCTAAAGCCCGAAAGCCAGGCGTTATTTGATTTGTTAAGAGAGGAGGCTAAAACGCGGTCATTAAAAGAGTTATCATTATTAATCGAAAATAAGAAAGTTTCGCTTCAGGCTAACCATCAAAAAGAAGCGTTTACTTTCAATTTGGGAGAAATGATAGCGCCAAATTGCAGTTCTCTTCTTGAATATTTTGAATCAAACGAATATGAAAGAAGATATCGGCAGACAAAAAAAGAAGCAAAGTTCTATATTTGAAATTCAAAAACGCTTTACCGCTTCAATCTGAATTTAATACAACCCCTGTACAACATCGTCCGGGTGGTGGAACTGGTAGACACGCAGGCTTGAGGTGCCTGTGGAAGTAAAATTCTGTGGGGGTTCAAATCCCCCCCCGGGCAAAAAAACTAAATCACAATCCTATTTATTTTTATAGAATTCTAAAAAAAAACTTGCCGCCGTATTATGTCACATAATAATGTGACATAATATGCAAGAGAATATAAATACAATTGAAAATAAGCTAAAAGTCGACCCAAGTGTTTTTAAACAAGAGATTGTGTTTAATAAGCCGACGCTATCTAAAAAAGAACTAAAATCAGTTTTAGAATGCATGATTCAAGACGAAATATCATTCGGCAATGTGGTATTAAGCTTTGAGAAAGAATTAGCTTCGGCATTTGAGTTTCAAAAAGCGCTTTCGACAATTTCTTTAAGCTCTGCATATCATTTAGCCTTAATGGCTCTAGATATAAAAGAAGACGATGAGATAATCTTGTCGGCAAACGCTCCGGTCGCCGCTTTAGACGCTATCGCTTATCTTAAGGCCAAGCCAGTATTAACCGATATCGCTTCAAACAGCTTTAATCCTTCAAGCGAACTTTTTATTGAGAAGATCACGCCAAAAACCAGAGGAATTATATTATTTCACGCATACGGTTCTTACCAAAATTATGAAATACTGAGAGAATTTCTAAGAAACAACGAAAATTCGCAAGAAATCAAAGTTATTGAAGACATTTCTTATATCGCGGGCTCTGAAGAAAATACCGGTTTTCTGGGCAATTCTGCCGATATCGCCATATTAGGTCTTCATGAAGATATGATAATGACCATAGGCAAGGGCGCGGCTATTTTTACAAATTCAAAAAATATTTATTCTATCGTAAAAGATTTAAGAATGCACGGGGTCAAAAAAGTCTATAAGGTTAGATATGACTATACCATACCCGACTATCAGGCGGCTATGGGCATTGAACAGCTTGGCCAGCTTACAAATATTATCAATAGAAGAAGAAAACTTGGGCAAATTTATAAAGAGGCGATTTCTCAAAGCAAGATGCTGACATGGTTTGAATATCCAGAAATTGATACATACGGAGCTTTTCCCGTAGTTTGCGATAAAAACGTAGACGCCGCAAAAAGTTTTTTTCAGTCAAGAAAAATCGACTGTAGAAAGACCATGACATACGGGCCTTTAAGCGCCTTAATAGGCGAGCCTGCTACTGAATTTCCTAATGTTGAAAAACTATACCAGAGGGGATTGCTTTTGCCTCTTTATCCGAGTTTAACGAAAATAAATATAGAAAGAGTAATAACCGCTATTCGCAGTTATCATTAAAAAAATCTTTTATTATTGATAATAGCGGCTTACTGCCGAAAAATCGTCGTCTGACGATCCGTTTGAAACTTCTTTTTTAAATATTTCATTTGCAATTGAAGCCGAAGGCAAAGAAAGTTTTTCGTGTTCAGCCATGCGAAGCGCATACTTTAAATCTTTTTGCGCGTGCTTTAGAGGAAAGTTCGGGGTAAAGTCTTTATTTTTAATGGTTTTGGCCTTTAATTGTACCAGAGGGCTTGAGATTACGCTATGATTAAATAAGTCTAATAGAATATTCATATCAAGATTTAAATTTTCTGCAAGGGCCATACCTTCAGATAAAGAAAGCAGCGAAAGCGACATGATAAGATTATTTACCAGTTTAAATCTTGCCGCCGTGCCTACATCTCCTAAGTAATATGTTTTTTTTGACCAAATTTTCCATATAGGCTCCAGTGCTTCAAAAACATGTTTATATCCGGCCGTCAAGAGTACCAGTTCTCCTTGCTCGGCGGGCTGTTTGCTGCCCACTAAAGGGGCCTCTAAATAAGAACAAGTAAGCTCGGCGTCAAGTCTCATTGATAATTCGGGCGATATTGTAGAAAGATTAACAAGTGTCTGATCTTTTTTTAAGTAGTCAGATAAGTTACCCGGATAATGTAATAAGACCTGCCTGCATGCTCTATTGTCAGATAATAATAAGAAAATAATTTCTGCGCTTTCGGCCAGACTCTGGTAACTTTCGGCAATTTTAATTTGAGGATATTCTTTTTTTAATTTTAAAGCTTTTTCATTGGTTCTATTGTAGACGATTACATTGTAGTCTTCTTCGATAAGTCTTTTAACCAATGGCATACCCATGATACCAAGACCCAAAAAACCAATTGGGGTACTATGACTTAAAATAAATTCATTTTTATTCATAACGACAATTCAAGAAAATGATAAATTGCGTCGAGAACTTTTTTTCTAGTTAAAATCACAATATGTTGCTCGGCCAGCAGCGATTTCTTTTGGTTACTTTTCTTTGGCGTGGTCTGCCCGAAGGGTGCAAAGAAAAGTAACCAAAAACTAGAGATTCGACTTCAAATATTCAATCAATCGGCTTTCTAAAACGGTTTCTTGATCGCCGGTTGTCATTTTTTTTACGGTGACGGTTGATTTTTCTTTTTCATCAGAGCCCTGAACGATAACGAGGGGAATTTTTTTGGCGTCGGCTTCTTGAAACTGTTTGCCAAGTTTGCTTTGGCCCAAAGTTACCTCGGTTGAAAATCCGTTTTTTCTTAAAAGAGCGGCCAGCTTAAAGGCCGATTCTTGCAAATGATCTTCAGCGAAGCTTGCGATATAAACCTGCGTTTTTGTCAAATCGGGCGGAATTAAATTGTGCGTTTCTAAGAAGTCTTTTAAGGTAACGTCGCCCATTCCGAAACCGACGGCATTTAAATTTTCTTTGATAAAAGACGAGACAAGGTTGTCATACCTGCCGCCGCCGTATAAAGAGCGTCTGTTTTCGGGATGCGTGTCGAAAATTTCAAAAACAATGCCGGTGTAATAATCAAAGCCGCGAATCACCGAAGGATTATATTCGATATAATCGCCGTAGCCTAAGCTTTTTAAGAAATCAGATAGCTTAAACAAATAACCCGCGCTTTCATTTGAAAGAACGTCTTTGTTTTTTTCAAGATACTGAAATCCGTCTTCAAAATAGCGGGTTAACTCGTTTATCTGAGCTTCGTTTAGACCGTTTTCTGAAAGCATACCGCGATACTCTTCTTCGGGTATTTTATCTTTTTTATCAAGAATTCTGGCCGTGCTCTGCCAAGCACCGCGATCTAAGTTTAATTTTTTTTCAAAAACTTCGTTTAAAAGATTTCGCTGGTTCAGGCGCAGTTTGAAATGTTCGGGTTTCGCGCCAAGGTTAATTAAAATTTCAAGGGCCATCTGTAAAATTTCAACGTCGGCAAGAAATTCGTCGGCCGCCCCGAATATATCGGCGTTTAACTGCCAGTGTTCCCGAAGGCGTCCCTTGCCGGGTTTTTCGTAACGCCATACATTTGGTATCGAATACCATCTGATGGGTCTGGGCAACTCGCGCGATTTGGCGGCCACCATTCTTGAAACCGTCGGGGTCATTTCGGGGCGTATGGCTACTTTTCTTTCGCCTCTGTCTTCAAATGAATAGATTTGTTTGTTTACAATTTCTTCGGATGTCTTTGCCAGATAAATTTCAATGGGCTCGATTAAAGGAGCGTCTATTTTTTCAAAGCCGAATGATTCTACCGTTTTTTCGGCGACAGAAAACATCCAATCGCGAAGCCGCATATCGGCGGGAAAAAAATCGCGCGCGCCTTTATATGGTTTTGTAGAAAGAAAATTTGACATCTTATAAAGCCGGTTTTTTCGCGGGGTAGGCCGCTTCAATTTTTCTGCCAAGGTTAAAAAGAGTTTTTTCAGAGAAAAACGGGCCCTGAAGCTGTACGCTTACGGGAAGCTTTTCAAAAGGCGAAGGCAGCGACAACGCGGGAACTCCGGCTAGAGAGGCCCCTACGGTCAATACATCTGACATATACATTGAAACCGGATCTGTTGTTTTCTCGCCGATTTTAAAAGGAACCGTGGGCGTGGTAGGCAAAATAATTACGTCTATATCTGCGAAAGCTTTTTTATAATCGTCTTGAATCAGCTTTCTAAGTTTTTGCGCCTTGCCGTAAAAAGCGTCATAGTAACCGCTTGATAAGGCAAATGTGCCAAGAAGAATACGTCTTTTTACTTCGTCTCCGAAACCGTTTGTTCTTGAAAGTTCGTACAGCTCTTCAAGGTCTTTAGCCGACTTGTCGCGGTTGCCGTACCTGACCCCGTCAAAGCGGGCAAGATTGGCAGAGGCCTCGCTTGTCGCCGTAAGATAATAAACGGGTACGCTGTATTTCTGGTAGGGCAGTTCAATTTCTTTTATTTCATTTTTGCAGACTTCTTTTTTTAAGTAATCTAAAACTTCAAAAAAAGATTTTTTTATTTCTTCGTCAAGACCCTCAAGCATCTCGGGAGGATATCCAATTTTCAAGTTTTCAGGTTCAATATCTTTATCTTGAAAATCTTTAGCAGGTACAGAAGACGAATCAAAATCGTCATGACCCTTGATGATATCGTAAATAATTTCAGCGTCGTCGACGCATGTCGAGAGCGGCCCTATTTGATCAAGACTTGAGGCAAACGCAATGAGCCCGTATCTTGAAACCGTACCATAGGTAGGCTTAAGACCCGTAATGCCGCAAAAAGCAGCCGGTTGTCTTATTGACCCGCCGGTATCGGAACCTAAAGAAACCGGAACAAGCCCCGCTGAAACCGAAGCCGCGCTGCCGCCCGACGAACCGCCGGGGGCTCTTTCAAGATCAAAAGGATTTTTTGTCGTCTTAACCGATGAATTTTCGGTTGAAGAGCCCATGGCAAATTCATCCATGTTTAAGCGGCCAAGGGTTATCATGCCCGCGTCTTGCAGTTTATTAATAACAGTGGCCGAATAAGGTGAAACAAAGTTTTCTAGAATTTTTGAAGCCGCCTGAGAGGCGCGCCCTTTTTGAACAATATTATCTTTTATGCCCACAATGATGCCGTCAAAATCTGACAGGGGACTGCCGGCTTCGTATCTTTTTTTAGATTCTTCGGCGGCTTTTAGCGCCTCGTCTTTTTCAACGTCTATAAATGAATTAATTTTTTTATCAAGACTTTCTATTTTCTCAAGATATTCCCGCGTAAGCTTAACGGGATCGGTCTCGCCCGATTTTAATTTTTGGCTTAGGCTTCTTAAATTATCGCTCATGATTAGTCAAAATGGCAAAAAGAAACACATGAGAAAGTCTTTTTTATGGTTTGCTATTTACCGCGCCCTGAACGGCCTCGAAAGACGCGATTTGTATATTTCTGCACAGCCCCCGCTCAAGTCGGGCCTCTACCAGTTAAAATTATATCCGGTACCAGCGAAGACAATAGAATGAAAATCTTTTCTTGAGACTTTTGATAAACTTGAATAAGATAAGCTTGAAAACATCTCAGAAAAAGTCGGTTTAACTTTACCGTGCAGGCCCGCGCCCGCATAGACCGAAAGGTTCCAGACTATCTTAACGCTTGCGCTTAATCTTGCCTGCGTTTTATATCCCGAAATATATTCGTTTCTATTATAAATAAAAGCCGCCGGCAGCGCGATTATATTTGTTTTCGCAAAATTCGCAAAAAAACCAAAATCTGCAGAGATAGAAATTTGGCGAATTGGTATTTGCCACCCGAATAAATAGCCTGAACCGACGCCTGTAGAATCGTCAAGATTATAAATTAAACCCTGATATATAATTGAATATAAATTATTATAATTAAACTTAAATCCTAAGTTTACTACAGATTGATTGTCTGCCCAAAATAAAATATCCATACCGTCTTTGGGGGTTATATTTATTAGCCCTAAAGCAATGCCTTTGGCTTTCTTCGAATAATTTATTATGCCAAGCTGCAAACCGTTATTTTGATTGGCATAATTAAATATTCCCGCAGCCTGCAGGCCTTTTATTTCTCCTTTATTTATATTAAAAATACCCGACGCCTGAAAACCTTTTATATCTCCATTGTTTATATTAAAGATTCCCGAAGCCTGCATTCCCTTATAATCATTGCCGTTTATATTAAAAATTCCCGAACCTTGAAGCCCCTTATAATTATTGCCGTTTATATTGAAGATTCCCGCGCCCTGCAAGCCTTTGAAATCAGAACCGTTTATATTAAAAATTCCCGCTGCCTGCAGGCCGACAGCGTCTCGTTTTGAGACGTTGCCGATTCCGCTTATTTGAAGACCTTTTAAGTTTTCTTTGTTTATATTGAAAATTCCTGTTATCTGCAGGCCCTTTAGATCTTCTTTGTTAATATTAATGATTCCCGATGTTTGCAGACCCTTAAGATTTCCCTTGTTAATATTAATGATTCCGGTTGTTTGCGCGCCCTTAAAATCGGCGCCGGCCATATTGAAAATGCTTGAAATTTGCAGCCCCGTAACTTTTCCCTTTGATAGATTGCCCAGTGCGCCAAATTGAAGGCCTTTAGTTTCAGTTTCTACGATATCGATTCCCGCGCTAATACTTGCTCCCTTTAGCTTGCCGCAATAACTGCCCGCTAAAGAAATTGTCGCTTTACATAAAGCGGTTTCATAATATTCTAAAAAAACGGGAAATAACTGGGTATTAAAAGGCAGTACATGATAACCGCTTAATTTATCGCCGCGAGAGAACGTATATTCTCTTTTTGATTTCGTGAAAATCTGAGAAGTCAGGGTTACGCTTGAGCCCTTTTCTATTCTTAACGAAGCCTCTGAGATATTTGAGCCTTGTTGGTTAATGATATGGTATTCCCCGGCGTCAACGCCAATTTGAATTCGTTGTTCAGGTTTTTTTTGAAGCTCGGCAATTAAACCGCTTTCGTTGCTGCGAACGGTGAAAATTCCCTGAAGACCCTTTTCTATTTCAAGCCGGGCCTCGCTTCTTTTGATCTCGGTAATCACGACGTCGCCCGTGCCCGACATTTTTATGTAATAGCCGGCGTGCTGGGCGCCGCCCATTGTTTTTTGAGTGCGCCCCAGGGTTTCATTGTAGGCAAATTGATATGCTTCATTAAGAGAAATTCTGCCGTCGCCCGTCATATCGGCGGCGCCTCGCAGACCCGAAAGAAGATAGTGGGTGAAAAAAGAAGATTTTATTTTATCTGATTCTTGCGAGACCTCGTCTTCTGAGCTTGACGTGATAAAAGCGTAGCCTTTCATATTATATGACGAATCTAAAAGAAAAGAAGATTTCATTTGACCGCCTTTTTCGCGAATTAGGGCTCCTGAAGAGCAGGAATCTAAAATAGCGACTTTAACGTCGGCCGATAATTGGGTGATGCTGTTTTTAATAATATTATACGGCAATTTTTCTTCGCCTAGCATTAATCCGTCTTCGTCTGAATGACCTGAATAATAAAAAATTATTTCTGTTTTTCTATGTTCTTTTCCCGCTTGTTTAATTTTTATATCAATATTTTCAAGAGCTTTAATAAGTTCTTTTTTATCGGGCTCTATTAAAAGAAAGATATCGTCTTTGTTTGCGCCGCCCATATCTTTTAATACCTGTATAAACGCTTCTGCGTCAGAAACAGCGTACCTTAGTTTTTCTCTTTGCGGGCCCCCGTAATTTGCGGCGGCAGCCAATACAAACCTTTTTACAGAGCCCGATTTATTGTTTTCAGTTTGCGCCCTGATATTTGAAATAAATAAAACGCATAAAGCCGTGTATATCGTGTATATAATGAACCTTTTCAGTTTCTTTCTCCTTTAATAAGGCGAAAGCTTATTTGCCCGGTATTTTCGCCGGCGTCAAGGCTTTCTTCAAACGCTCTTGCGTTGTCTTGCGCCAGAATTTCAGCCGATCTTAAAACCTTTTTAAGATCTATCTCATTGTCAGAAAATAAAAAGAAAAATCTTTCAAAAGCGGGGGCGTCGTCTAGTTCATATGAATAGGGCAGTTTTGTTTTTTGATTCTTATTGAGTTTTGTCGTCAAATTTTCTTTTAACGGAAAATGCAAAGAGACCTTGCCGCGCCCGTCGATTGACAGTATTACGCCGAAATCGGCTTCGCTTAAATAAGCCGCCTGTATAAGATCTCCCTTAAAAACGACGGAACCTTCAGATAAAAGATCGATTCTGTTGTTTCTTTGCAGATAAATAAAAAGTTTTGAAGCGTCGCCTTTTATGCGGGTTTTTTCTAGCCGCGCAAGATTATTATAATCGCTTGAATTTTTTTGTATATTCGGCAAAAGCAATACTATGGCCAGCGCGCATACGGCTGTCGCCGCCGATAAGATTTGAAAATTACTCAGAAACGATTTTGCCTTTTTTTTCTCTACTTTTTGACTCTCGCTTATTTTATGTTTTAATAAAATTTGCCGCGCCATATCAGACGGTTTATATTTTTTTAAAATTTCGCCGTCTGATTTTTTTATGTTCTCTAATCTTTTTCTCAAACTCTTATCGTTTTCAATCTCTTTTTCAATTTCTTTTAACTCGGCATGCGAAAGTTCTTTTAAAAGATAACGCTCTAATTTTATTTGGCTTATTTGCGAAAGCTTTTTATTCGGCATAATAAACATCTCCCATGGATTTTGCTTTTTCGCGAAGATTTCTAAGACGCTTTCTAACGCCCGATACCGAAAGACCCGATTCTTTTGCCGTTTCGCTTAGCGTCATTTTGTCGATATAATGCATCACCGCGATTTCGCGGGTTGACGGTTTTTCAGACTTAAAAATGCGATCTAGCAAATCGACGGCGATAAACTTTTTTTCGTTATCTTCATACGAAGCAATTTGCCATAAAAAATTATCTTCAGTTTTAATCTCTTTTGATTTCTTTGAGGTTAACATGTTTAAGCAGACATTGGTCGCGATTTTATATAAAAGCGCCGAAAGATAATCGCCTTTTAATTTATTTTGGGCGTCAATCAGTTTTAAAAATGTATCTTGCATTGCGTCTACCGCTAAATCTTCGTCTTTTAATAAAAACCGGCACCTTCTTAAAACCATAGGGCCGTATTTTTTATAAGATTCTTCAATGTCTATTTTCACCGAGAATTTACTCTTTTTTATACTATTATAACAGGTCAGAGCCGAAATAATGTTACTTTAATTCTGGTTTTTTTTATTTTCATTTTCTGACGATTTTCTCTCTTTCTCAAAAAGAAAATAACTAAAGATAATTAAATAAAGCGACATACCGACGGTCAACGATATTAATATGAAAAATACAACCGGCTTGTTAACGACAGATAAGGCAAACCAGATAAATCCGCAAATAAAGAACAAATAGGCGCCTACGCGGTGTGTCTTGTGCCAGACTGTTTCGCTCGCGAGCGTCCAGGGCGTTCTAATGCCGAAAGTATAGTTATGTTTTACCTGCGTCATATAGTTTCCTGTTATAATGAACAGAATTCCCACAAACATTTTAACGAGAAAAGAAACGTCTACCAGGAAATTCAAAGCGGCAAGCATTGACGCCCAATGAACGCCAATCATAAATAAAACGATTGATAAAATCACTATTTCATAAGCTTTTTTATGCTTTTGGTAGCTGTCTCTTCGGGGGTCTATTTTCGGTATCAGGCGCATAAGTATAAGCATAATAAAAGGAATAGCCGCCAATAAAAAGGCATAGGCTTTATCTGAATACCTGTCTATCTCGCCGTAAATATTCCAATGCACGGGTATTTTTTCGGGCAGTTGGGGATATATAACCGCTGTCGCGATAACAGAAATTACAGAGATTAGAAAAATTAAAATTTTAAGTTTCATGTTCTTCTCCTTTAATTTCAAAAATCCATTCGAGAATTTCCTGAAAAACCGTAGTATTTAAAGAGTAAATCATAAACTGACCTTTTTTTTCAACGGTTACCAAATCTGCATTCTTTAATAAGTTTAAATGATGGTTTAACGAGGCTCCGGTCATATTAAAGTTTTTTAAAAGTTCTCCCGCGTTTTTATCGCCGCCTTTTAACAGTTTTAATATCTGTCTGCGCGTAGGGTCGGCCAAAGCTTTAAATACTGAGTTTTCCATAATCTCTCTTAGATATTTAGAATAATATCTAAATACTGGCATGTTGTCAACTTTTTTTAAAAAAATAAATTTGTTCTACGGTATTTAAATAATACCGTGAAGACATCCGCCGGGTTTGCCCAGCTCGTCAACCATCTTTGTAATTTTCGGATCTTCTACCAGAGGCGGCGCGTGATGGGGTTTAAGACGAATGTCGATTACGAGGGAGCCGCGGCACCCCCAGTGTTTGTTTTCAATAAAACTTTGTATGCCGTAAATGTCATGAGACGGATTTGAGCGCGTAAAAGTCGCCCAGAGAAAATTATTGATATTTTTGCCGACAAAGGCGCTGTCGTCGGCCAGAAGTATCAGAGGCATCTCGCTCAGTTCTTTGACGCCGGTAAGTTTTTTACACAAACTATTAATTTCTGCGGCTGCCGATTTGTAATTTTTAAAAGCGGGCGACTCAATAGCAAGAACTCCGGGAAAGACGATTCGGGGGTTTTTAAAAAGGCCAGTAAGCGGTAAATTGGCGGGAACATTTTTGGCCAGCTTTCTTCTTTTCGCGCCCCTTGCCGCGATAATAATTTTTGAGCCTTCGTTATATCCGCTGCCTGTGTAATCTAAAGAATCGACAGTCGTCATGGTTTGAAAATGAAGGTCTCTTGTTAAATCGACGCGCTCTAAAATATGGCGAAAATAATTTTCAATATCGTGAACATCAAGACTCGGGTTGTCTTCTTCTGCCGCGATAAAAAGATATTTCGCGAAAGAAGGATGCCCGTAGCCTAAAATGGCGTTGGCAATTTTTAATATTTCCTGCGGTCGCTCGTTTTTTTCGTAAGGCGCAAATCTCTCTTTGCCAATCGCAAGCATTAAAGGATGCACCCCTGCGGCGTCAACAGCGTGCATGGCCTTAAGCCCCGGAATTTCAACCGGCCCCATGGGGGCGGCAATCTCTTGAATGAGCATGCCGAATGCGGTGTCTTCTGCGGGGGGCCTTCCCACAACGGTAAACGGCCAGATGGCGTCTTTTCGATGGTATACCGAATCTACTTTTAAAACAGGGTAGGGATGTTTCAGGCTGTAGTATCCGAGATGATCGCCAAAGGGGCCTTCGGGTTTTGTTTTATTTGGCAGTACCGTTCCCGTGATGCAAAAATCGGCTTCGGTAGAAAACACATGATTGTCTTTTCGGCTGAAGCGAAAGCGGCGCTTGCCCAGGGCCCCGGCAAAGAGAACCTCAGGCAGACCCTCGGGCAGGGGCATGACGGCAGCAAACGTATGAGAAGGGGGGCCGCCCACGAATACGCTTACCCTTAACGGTTCGCCTTTTTTTAAGGCGTTTGTATGATGAATTCCTATGTCGCGGCGAATTTGATAGTGAAGCCCTATCTCTTCGTTGGTTTTATACTGGTTGCCGGCAAGCTGAATGCGGTACATCCCCAGATTTGAATTGAATATGCCCGGCTTTAAAGGGTCTTCTGAATAAACCTGCGGCAGTAAAATAAAGGGTCCGCCGTCGTCGGGCCAGCTTTGAATTTGGGGAAGTTTATCGATAGAGGTTTTTGAGTAAAAAATCGGGCCGCCTCTTTTTTTCTTGGGCAGGGTCTTTAATAAAACCGGAAGAATGCCCGCAAGTTCCCAGGGTTTTTTCATCAGAAACGAAGGGTCGGCCTTCATCTTGATAAGCTTTTTTACCTGCTTTAAAGAAGATCTGAAAATAAAACGCGTTCTGTCGAGCGTTCCGAAAAGATTCGATACCGCCGCAAAAGGGCTTCCCTTCACATTTTCAAATAAAAGAGCAGGGCCGCCCGCTTCAAAAACGCGCCGGTGAATCTCTGCCATTTCAAGATGCGGATCTGTTTCTTCTTTTATTCGAATTAACCGACCGTTTTTTTCAAGGTCGTTAACGCATTGTTTTAAACTTTTATACTTCAACGAGCCATCTTCAATATTTTGCACATCTGAGCTATATTTTTTTTACGCTGTTTTCAGGGTTGAGCGCCGGTTGTAGGCTACACGCTCATAACGCAAGTTTTACAAGTCGCTGCAAATCATTTTTGTAGGCCTGATGAGGGCGACGCTGGTCGAAGGGTTGCAGCCCGCTCAGTCGGCCGCTCATCTGAAAAGCTTAGTCAGGGGGCTAATTGGCTAAAGTAAAAAATAATTGACTGCCGGTATAAACTATGTTATACTGGAAATATGAAAACAGCGATTTCGATTCCTGATGATTTATATAAAAATGCTGAAAAACTAGCTGATAAATTAAAAATTACCAGAAGTGAACTATATCAAAGAGCGATTAAAAGCTTTTTAGAAGATAATGAAAATAAAAACATAACAAAAAAACTAAATGACATATACGAAAATAGATCTTCAAAAATTGACTCTGGTATATATAATATTCAATATAATAGCCTAGAAAAAAATAATGAATCGTGGTGAAATCTGGTGGGCTGATCTAAATAATCCACGGGGTTCGGAACCCGGATATAAAAGGCCGGTAGTTATTATTCAGGCGAATGAATTTAATAGAAGTAAAATAAATACTATAATTTGCGCTGTTATTACTTCAAATATAGAATTACAAAAAGCTCCCGGTAATATTTTTATCAGTAAGGAAGACTCATCATTAAGTAAAGACTCTGTAATAAATATAAGCCAAATAATAACGGTAGATAAACTTTTCTTAACAGAATTGGCCGGTACACTAACGCCAGGTATTTTAAAAAAATTAAATAAAAGTTTAAAACTAATATTAAATATAAAATAATAAAAAAAGAGAAGTGAATAACCAATTATTGCCGCTAACATCGGCAAAATTGCGAAGGCGATGGAGAATTAGTTTGCTTGAATATAGAGAATGAAAGTGAAAAAAATATTTATAAAAAATATCTGATGTATAGCTATGCCAGTGGATATAAATTATATTTATAAAAGGGTTCTTCTACAGGCTCGTTATGCGACGTTTTTCAAGATTTATTTAATTGATTTGATAATATTAACAAATCCTTTTGAAGCATATTTTATAATTTCTTTATCAAAAGTTAATAAAGTAGCATTTAAGACTCTAGCTGTTGCAATGATCATTCTATCGGCTGGATCACCATGGAAGTCACCGGGCAGAATAGTACTTTCATAGGCTACTTCAGGAGAAAGGGGATATACACTCATCCCTGGTGCAGATGAGGCTTTCTTGACCCAATCTAAAGTATTTTCAGACAATATTATTCTTTCTTTGGCAACAAGCATTGAAACTTCCCATAGACTTATCGCGGGAATAAAAATTGTATGATCTTTTATATTCTTTTTAATAATATCTAAATAACCAGATTTTTTAATTTTTTCATCGCCATTTAGTAACCAAATCCAAGTATGAGTATCAAGAACTATCATATTTTATTAGTCAGCATTCCATAATTCATCAATAGGTTTAATTATATCGGTATGAGTAATTACAGTATTTTTCATATAGCCAAATAAAGATTTACTAGGTTCTTTACTATATGGAATTAATTTCGCTACAGGTTTCCCATGTTTTGTGATAACAACTTCTTCATGGTATGAATTGACATTATCCATAATTTTCAAACATTTACTTTTAAATTCTCCCGCAGATATCTTCATAATGAATCTCCATAAGTAGTCATATTACTATAGTCATAATAGGCGATTTCGAATAAGATGTCAAGAGAAAATACAAATATTTATTAAATAAGTGAATAATTTATGAGGGGTAATAAATTTAAAAATATGGGCCGCCCGAGGTTCTTCAGTTAATTGATATTGATAAACCCACGCCCAAAGAAAATCAAATGCTCGTAAAAGTTTATGCGACAACGGTTTCAGCCGGGGTAATGTTTGCCCGGGCCGGCAAATACCCAGATTCCAGATTATATACTCTCGCTATTCGATTAATCTTTGGACTTACATAACCCAGAAAAAATATTCTGGGTTATGAATTTTCGGGAGAAGTTGAGTCTGTTGATAAAGAAGTAAAACGATTCAAAGCGGAGTGTGCAGTACTTCAAATCTTGAACTGGTAAAATCTCTGGGGGCCGATACAGTAATAGATTATACGAAAGAGAATTTTACTCACAATGGCGACACCTATGATTTTGTTTTTGACGCGGTTGGTAAAATTTCGGCTTCTTACGCTAAAAATTCTTTGGGTAAAAATGGCAAATATATAACCGTTAAATCGCCTACTAAAGACAGTACCGAGAACCTGTTCCTTTTAAAAGAACTAGCTGAGGCGGGAAAAATTAAACCGGTTATAGATAAAAGATATTCGCTGAATCAAATTGTAGAGGCTCACAGATATGCCGACAAAGGCCGCAAGAAAGGTATTGCTATAAATTAATGCGCAAGCAACGCCGCAAGCGGCGACGTGTTGTGCCCGCTTGTGCCCTGCGGGTAGCGGGTAGCTTACTGCATAAGCCTTTTCCCATTTATGGAACTATTTTCAGGATGAAATAAGGTTTGTTTTTCTCTGTTCATATTCACTCCTTTCCAGAATAAAAAATCTACCTTGGTGGTCTAATTTGGGGGGGCAGAAATATGGAAGTATGCTGAAGCGAAAGGAAGCAAACTTAAAAAAACAGGCAAATTAAAACATTTATGATTATACTAATAAAATGGAAGATAATATATATGCGTTTTCTGCCAAAGATATAAAAGGTAAAGAGACATCTTTAAGTAAATATAAAAATAAAATTCTTTTAATAGTCAACACCGCCAGTAAATGCGGTTTTACAAAACAATATTCGGGGCTAGAAGAATTATACAAAAAATATAAAAATAAAGGTTTTTTTGTTTTGGGATTTCCTTGTAACCAGTTTGGCGGGCAGGAGCCCGGCGATGAAGAAGAAATAATGAAATTTTGCAGCATTAACTATAATGTAACCTTTCCCATGTTTTCTAAAATAAATGTTAACGGAAAAAACGAACATCCCCTTTACGGGTATCTTAAAAAAAGCAAGCCCGGTTTGGCGGGTACCGAAAGAATAAAATGGAACTTTACAAAATTCTTGATTGATAAAAACGGAACAGCGGTAAAAAGATTCGCTTCAAAAGATAAGCCCGAAGAACTTGAAAAAGAAATTACAGATTTATTATAAATCAAAAATAAAACGGCTAAAGCGGCGCAAAAAAATATTTTTAAGGTAAAAAGGCCCATCCTTTTTTGTTTTTGAGAAGCATATATTTTTCGAGTATTGTTTTTACCAGACTGGCAAAAATATTTGGTATCATCACCGCAAACGCTCTCGGTTTAAAAAGTCTGTTTGTAAATATCCATACTTCTTTTCTGCCGGCGTCCATAATGCATATGCCGGGAATTTTTCCGAATGGTTTTTTCTTGAAATTTTTACCGCCTTTTGTCATGTAGTAAATATTTTTTGCGGCTATTTTTCCCATGATATCGCTGGGATATCCGGTTTTCGGAACCCCAAAAGGAACGGCGCAGTTGCCAAAAGGCGCGATAACCTGAACTGAGAGACCGGCGGCAAAAACATTTTTATATTTTATATGCTGGTAGCCTTCGTTTGTCACGACAAACCCTTTTTCATCGACAAGTTTAGGCGATTTTTTTAGAGCTTCAGCGCCTAAAAACGGAGGAATCAGCATAGCCATTTTATAAGGCAGTACCGTGCCGTCGTTTAGGGTTATTTTTGATTTTTCAATTTTCTTAATAGAAGCGTTAGTGTGCCATTTTATATTAAACATCTTCATGAAAGTTTTAAGCATCGTTGCGCCGCCGGCAATTCCTCCGATGCCAAAATGACCAAGAAATGGCTCGGGAGTTATCCAATGCAGATCAACTTTTTTTCTTATTTTATCTTTACGCAGTTGTTTTTCAAGATTAAAAAGATATTCGTAAGCGGCCCCCATACAGCTTGCCCCCTGTGTCGCGCCTACAATGACCGGCCCGGGATTTTTTTTCAGTTTTTTATACGCTTCATAAGTTTTCTCGGCAAGCTTTGGTTCAACGATACAGTTTACATAACCCGCCGCAGGGTCAAGGTTGGGTATTGCCTTAAAGTTATTAGAAATTCCCGTCGCCACGACAAGATAATCATATTTTAATTTTCCGTTTTTTTCGGTAACAACTTCATTTTTATCGGGATCAATTTTCATGGCCTTGTCATGAATAAACTCAATACCCTTTTTCTTAAAAACAGGCTCAACAGGAAACGTAATGTCTTCAAGCTTTCGTCTGCCGAAGGGAACCCATATTAAAGAAGGTATATATATAAAATTTTTTGACGGAGAGATTACCGTAACCTCACCTTTCTTTTTCAGATATTTTTTTACTTTTATTGCAGCGGTCATGCCCGCAAAATTAGAACCTAAGACAATAATTTTAGACATATAATCTCCTTTATTTTTCGATATTTCAATTTTCGCAACGATGTTATATGATTATTATATATTTATTAAAATTGTTTGGCGCAATATAGTTCGTATTTTATAAAAAAAGTAAAAAAATGAAACAATTTAAAATATGTATTTTGTGGAGAAACGTATTTAGCGCTTAAATTTCAATTTGTAAAAAAGCTATGCATTATTTTCATTTCGCTCCGAAAGATTGTCATTGCGCCAATTTTCAGGAGACATGCCGGTTTCTTTTTTAAAGGCTTCATGAAAAGAAGAGTATGAATTAAACCCCGATTCATAGCAGATATTCGTAATATTATGGTTCTTTTCGGTTCGCATAATTTTTTTAGCCTCAATAATTCTGTAATGATTTATAAACGCGTTACAATGCTTTTGAAACCGCGAATTAATAAGCTCTGAAGCCTGATAAACATTTAAATTTAATTTTTTAGCGATATGTTTTAATTCTAATTTTTCATCTAAATATAATTTTTCTTCTTCAAAAAGCCTTTGAAGCTCTTTTTCTGTTTTTTCTATATCTACGTTTAAGAGCCTTGATTTTGAAAAAACATGAGCGTTCCATACATCCCCAGGTTTCGTAAAAACGCCAAGCTTTACAAGATATGGCACAAGCGTTAAAAAAACAAAAAACAAATAGACGCTTAGTGTCGTTATAAAATGACCAACGATAAACCATATTTTACTTTCTGTGACAAAAACAGAGAAGAATATCAGCGCAAACATGTGAACAACGCCCCAAATTAATAATATCTTTAATACTTCTGCCTGCGCGCTTTCTTTTTGAATGTCTTTAAAACTTATTCTTTTTGCCAAATAAACAACCAGGAAAACGAGGAAAAAAGTATAATTCGCTAAAAGCAAAAAATTCGCGGCTTCAATATAGCAAACTTCGGGCAGATAGGTTTTTAATACGACCCGTAGTTTTTCTTTTTGTTTGCTTATGTCCAATAAATAATAAGGCAGCAGCGCCGCCCATTGAAAAAGCGCGGGTAAAAACAATAAAAGATATTTATTTTGCCAGAAGAATTCGCGTTCAACAGCTTTTCTAAACGCTAGATAAATAAAAGGGCCAATAGAGGCGTATACGACAAAGATACTGCCGTAAAGATAAGGAAAGTTTATAAGAAAACCGCTTTCATACATCCATAAGTATAAACCGGTATAACCAAGAAAAAAGAAATTTGTTATGTAATAAGGATTTTTTATTTTCTTGTAAAAATAGACATGAACAAAACCGGTTATAAAAAACAATACGCAAAAAAATAAGACGATTATCTTTTCCATTTTTACTGATTCTAAAGTCTAAAAAAATATTTATACCATGAAAGGTCAATCATAATAAAATGAAACACCGCTGCATCGCGCGTCTCATTGGCGCAGTCGCCAAAGCTAAAAAGCGACAAAGTAATACCATTTTGGCGTATTTGTTTGACTATGCAAATCATGCATCCGGATGACAAGATTTTTGATATGTGCTATAAAATGACCGTTGTTTTCAAGAAATATCTGTCTCATGGAGGCTGGGTTAAGACAGATATAATTTGGGGAGGAAGTCTTACGGCGCGAACATACCCGCGCCGTAAGATTGGCGGCTTTAGATAATGTTTAATGTTGAGTATTAAATGGGGGTTATGAAAAAATGTTGACTTTGAATTTACTAATTTGTAAATTTTATATAAAACAAGGCTATTGTTCTCGGGCCGCCGATCGTGTATTCTCATCAGCATTTTTGAAAAGTAAACCCATCTATCAAAATTCAGGAGGTTTAAAATGAAAAGTTTAAAAATATTAACGCTGCTTGCGTTTTTGAGCGTAACATTTTCGACAGACGCTCAGGAAAATAAAAAACGCATCGCGGTGATGCCGTTTGAATACAGCGGCCAAATTAAAAAAGAAGAGGCCAAATATCTTACCGAAAAGGTAAGAAGCGCGCTTATACAAACTAGACAGTTTGAGGTCATAAGCAATGACCAGATTGAAAACATGATGGCCATGGAGGCCAAAAAACAGGGGGTTGGCCCCGGTTCTTGCAATACCGAGCAGTGCATTATCGATCTCGGTAACGCTCTTGAATGCGAAAAAATGCTTGTAGGCTCGGCCGGCGAGGCTTTCGGAGAATTTTCTATTAACGCTAAAATTTTAGACGTTGTGCTGCAGCAGTATGAAAACGCCGCCGACGTAAGCGTTAACAATAAAAAAGACTTTCCTAAAGCGGCCAAAGACGTGGTAAAAAAACTGGTGGGCGATTATAATGAATTTTCGGGCGGTATATCTTATACCGGCATGATTTGGCGCACCGCCGCCGCCCCCGGCTGGGGTCATATGTACACCGATCAAAAAAGAGGCATGGCCTATCTGGGCGTCTGGGGCGTCACCGCCGGGGTCTTTCTATGGTCGCACCTTAATTATTCGTCAAAAGTCGACGAATATGCCGCCGCCGAAAGCGATTTTGACGCCAAATATGACGCCGCTAACAGCGCTCATTCTCTAAGAGGATATATGTCTTACATTCTTCTCGCGGTTTATGCGACGGCTTTGACAGATACCCTTTTAACCGGCAAAAGCTATACGGCCTCAGAAAACCATACCGGCGGGTCTTTCAAAGACAGTAGTTTTCCTGTTTTTAACATTCTGCCGCGTTACACATTCAACAACAAAGCGGAGACTTTTTATGAGATGGCTATCAGGAAAGAATTTTGAGTGTTGAATTTTGAATGAAGAAATCGGGAAATGTTATTAAAAAGCGGTACGAGTATAGGGGCAAACGTGAAAGAAGCGCAAGCGGCACAAAGCAAGAAAGACTTTTTATCAAAAATGTCTATAGCTTCAAAAGAAGCAAGAGAAACTGAATATTGGTTGAGTTTAATTAAAGAATCGAAGCTGGTAAATTTAAATTATGATAAATACTTAGAAAACTCAAGAGAGATAATAAGAATAATAACTGCTATAGTAAAAACAACGGCAAAAGAAGTGAAAACTTAAGAGATAATTAAACATTAAAAATTTAAAATTAAACATTGCAAAAAGGAGAAAAAAATGAAACTAACAAAAATAATAAAAATACTGCCGGCAATCTTACTGCTGGCTATGTTCTGTTCGACAGAAGAGATACCGAGGGATAATGAGCTTGATCCTAAGGCAGATAATTATACGGTTACAGATAATGCCGATTTACAGGATGTAAATACCGATACGAGTAATCTTTCTCTTGCTGATTTTACTTTTGGCGCGGGTGATAACGAATCATCGGTAACGCAAAATTTTAGCGCACCAATATACGGCGACAGCGGTACAAGCATAAGCTGGGCAAGCGATAATGGCGCAATTGTTTTTGTGGGCGGCACAGCGATGGTAACACAACCTACATCAGGCGGCGATGTTACGGTAACTATTACGGCAACGGTTTCAAAAAACGGCGAAACCGCGACAACCACATTTCAGGTGACTGTACTGATGAAAGATACTACACCGCCCGATCAGGTAACGGGCCTTACGGCAACGCCTGTTATTGGTTCAAGCGAGATTAACCTGAGCTGGACAGCATCGACTGACGATACAACAGCGCCGGAATCTCTTGTTTACGAGGTATGTATATCGACATCAAGCTGCGATACGTTTTCTGTAAGCCAGACGACTTTGCTAGGCGAGACTGCGATAAGTATAACAGAATTAGATGCACCGGTTACATATTATTTTCGTGTGCGGGCAAAAGATTCAGCGGGGCACACCGGAACACCAAGCGCAGCGGCTGCGGCTGTTACCGGCGGTATCTTTGCGGGCGGCTTTAGTACAAACAGCAGTGGTGTGTTTGTAGCCGGCTACTGGAAAAACGGCACGTGGAACGCCCTTGCACCCATTGATTGGGCAAAATCTTCCAGGGTTTATTCTCTTGTTGTAGATGGTACAGACGTATATGCGGGCTGGTATAGTACAAATAGCAGTGACGTGGAAGTAGGCGGCTACTGGAAAAACGGCACATGGAACGCCCTTACGCCTATTGATGCGACAAAATCTTCGTATGTTAATTCTCTTGTTGTTAACGGAACAGACGTCTATGCGGGCGGCTCTAGTGGAAACAGTAGTTCTTTGTTTGTACCAGGCTACTGGAAGAACGGTACGTGGAACGCCCTTACGCCTATTTATGCGACAAAATCTTCGTATGTTGAGTCTATTGTTGTAGATGGTACAGACGTATATGCGGGCGGCTACGGCTACAATAGCAGCTTTGTGTCTGTACCAGGCTACTGGAAGAACGGTACGTTGAACGCCCTTACGCCTATTGATGCGACAAAACATTCGCATGTTTATTCTCTTGTTGTAGATGGTACAGACGTTTATGTGGGCGGCTATAGTACAAACAGCAGTGGTGTGCAAGTACCAGGCTACTGGAAAAACGGCACGTGGAACGCCCTTGCGCCTATTGATGTGACAAAATCTTCCAGGGTTTATTCTCTTGTTGTAGACGGTACAGACGTCTATGCGGGCGGCTATAGTGTAAACAGTAGTTCTTTGTATGTAGCCGGCTACTGGAAAAACGGCACGTGGAACGCCCTTACACCCATTGATTGGACAAAATCTTCCAGGGTTAATTCTCTTGTTATAGACGGAACAGATATCTATGCGGGCGGCTATAGTCAAAACAGCAGTGGTGTGTCTGTAGCCGGCTACTGGAAAAACGGAACATGGAACGCCCTTACGCCTATTGATGCGACAAAAGATTCATATGTTAATTCTATTGTTGTAAAGTAACAGAAATGAGAGTAAGGTTTAAGGAGAAAAAAATGAAAAAAAAATACGTTATGAACATGATTTATTTGGTTTTAATACCAATACTATCATGCCAAAAGGGACCTGACAAGGTTTATCTTGAATATGCGAAGGCGTCTCAGAATAATGATTTTCAAACCTTGAAAAAACTGAGTTCTAAAGATATTGCCGCATATTATGATGAGGCAGATAAAGATACGATAAAAGAGTACAATGACAGGTACAAGAAACGGTTAAAAGACATAAAAATTATTGATGTTAAAATCGATAACGATAAAGCAATTCTTTCTGTTGAAAGTTTTGTAAAGGGCGAAGAGGGCATGCAGGATGCTATAGAAAAATGTTCGGTGCAAATGATCAAAGAAGAAGACGGCGCGGTGGTAAACCCTCAGGTTGTTTCGTTTGATTTTAAAAGCGAAGCTTTATCAAATTGTTTAATAAATAAAATGAGAGTGTGGCGCTTTCCTGCGCCTCCTTTTGAGAAACCGTATTACGCGTTTCATACATTTCGGTTCCACAGGCAAAGCCTGCACGAGAAGAAGGGAGAATTATTTTGAACGAGAGCTGGTAATGAGTTAAAGATGAAAATATTGGAGGCTAAAATGAAAATCTCAAGGTTATATGTCATTATTGGTATTACGGCAATATTCGCCTTTAATTGTATCGCAGACCCTCAGCATTCTAACCCGAATGATCCGGAAAGCGCTTATTTTAACGACAATGAAAACCCGGGCAATCTTTGCGGCAACGGTGTTACAGACGCGGGCGAAGCCTGCGACGACGGCAATGCCTTTGTAGAGAAGTGTACTTACGGCAATACGACGGCAATTTTAACCTGCGGATCAAACTGCCAGTATGTACCCTGCGAAATAACCTATTGCGGCGATAATGAAACAGATTCTGGCAACGGCGAAGAATGCGACGACGGCAACGCGGTAACAGAAACCTGCCTATACGGCGAGACTTCATGCGTTGTATGTAATTCTTCTTGTATTTCAGTAGCGGGCGTTGCATCTTATTGCGGCGACGGATATACAGACGCGTCAAACGGCGAGACTTGCGACGGCGACGGAACAGGCTCAGGCGGCGAGACCGTCGATTGCGACGCAGACTGCTCGGCTCAAATTTGCGGCGACGGTACGGTGAACTCTTCGGCGGGCGAAGAATGCGATTCAAGCGGTACAGATTCTGTCGATTGCAACGGTTTAACCTGTAAATTGTCGGCATGCGGCGACGGTTATTCTAACGAGGCGGCCGGCGAGACCTGCGACGACGGCAACCTTGATGACAATGACGGATGTTCTTCTGTCTGCCAGACAGAATACTGCGGAGACAATATAGCGCAGACAGGCGAAATATGCGACGACGGCAACGAGTCTAATAACGATGCGTGTCTTAACTCGTGCATTGAGGGTTCATGCGGCGACGGATTTATTTACGACGGGGTTGAAACCTGCGACGATAATAATTCTGTCACAGAAAAATGTACCTACGGCTCTACGGGCTGTACCGTATGCGACGCTTCATGCCAGTCTATCGCGGGGGCGACATCGTACTGCGGCGATACCGTTATTGATACCGTAAACGGCGAAAAATGCGACGACGGCAACGCCGTATCGGGCGACGGTTGTTCAGATAATTGTCTTATAGAGGGCATATGCGGCAACGGGATGGTTGAAGCGTATGAAGACTGCGATACAGAGGGAATTCAAACCGAATTTTGCGAAATCGACTGCAAGGCCCCGGTATGCGGCGACACTTTTTTTAACGCTTTGGCCGGCGAAGAATGCGACAACGGCGTATTAAACAGCGATACGCTGCCCAATTCATGCCGCACAAATTGTCGTTTGCCTTATTGCGGCGACAGCGTGGCCGATACAGGCGAAGAATGCGACGGAGGGGGCATTGATACAAATTCCTGCGATTATAATTGTACATTTGCGGTATGCGGCGACTTTCACTTAAATCTGGCCGCAGGCGAAGACTGCGATACCGGCGGGGCAGACTCTTACCTTTGCGACGCCGCCCTGTGCCTTGCGCCTGCTTGCGGCGACGGAACTTTGAGCATACTTTCAGGCGAACAGTGCGACGACGGTAACCTGACAAGCGGCGACGGCTGCTCAGACGCTTGCCTAAACGAAGCCGTATTTGTTAAAGTCTACGCCGGAACGTCTCATACTCTCGCCATGAAATCTGACGGCAGTTTATGGGGCTGGGGATATAATGTTTACGGTCAGCTTGGCGACGGAACAAATATAAAAAAACATATGTCTGTGCAGATCAGCGCAGATACCGATTGGGCGTCTGTCTCGGGCAGCTGGCATCATGTAATGGCGATAAAAACAAACGGAACGCTTTGGGCATGGGGCTATAATGTATTTGGTCAGCTTGGCGACGGTACAGAGGCAGGTAAAAATACGCCTGTGCAAATTGGCTCAGACACAGATTGGGCTTTCGTTTCTGCCGGCAATAATCATACTGTCGCGCTAAAAACAAACGGTACCTTATGGGCATGGGGGTGGAATAGCGACGGCCAGCTTGGCGACAATTCTACGACACAAAAAAAATCGCCTGTACAAATAGGTTCAGATACCGATTGGGCCTTTGTTTCAGCTGGGTTTATGCATACTCTTGCGGTAAAAACCGACGGTACGCTTTGGGCATGGGGCAGAAACGGCAATGGCCAGCTTGGCCTTGGAGATTCTACGACAAGAAAAACGCCCCAGCTTGTAGGCGCCTGCAGCATAGCGGGCTTTTATACTCAAACCGATTGCGAAACAAACTCAGGTATCTGGAACTACGATACAGATTGGTCGATTGCTTTGGCGGGAAATAATCTTAGCGCCGCCTTAAAAACCGGCGGCTCATTATACCGATGGGGGTATGATCCGATTTTCATCGACAGCGGTTTTACGTCAATCTTCTCTGTATCGGGAAATATTGCCGCAGTAAAAGCCGACGGTACCTTATGGACAATGACTGCAGGTTCTGCGCCCAGTCAAAAAACTACAGATGCCGACTGGATAGATGTCTCTGCCGGCTATGCTCATACGGCTGCGGTAAAAACCGACGGTACACTATGGGCATGGGGAGAAAATGACGATGGTCAGCTTGGCGACGGCACAACCGTTGACAGCAGTTTGCCTATATTGGTTACGCCAAATATGAACTTAGATGCCATAATGCTTCAAACAGGCGCCCAATTTAATTGGGCCATGGTTTCTGCGGGCTCTTCTTATACGATGGCCATAAAAGCGGGCGGCACATTATGGGGTTGGGGAACCAACGGAAATTACAAACTTGGCGACGGTTCGATTACTACAAGATATGCGCCTGTTCAAATTGGGATAGATACAAACTGGTTAAGCGTCTCTGCGGGCAACGGATCGCATACAATGGGCATAAAAACCGACGGCAGTTTATGGGGTTGGGGTTATAATTTATATGGTCAGCTTGGCGATGGCGCCAGCAGTATGAGATATGTTCCTAAAAATATTGGTACAGATATCAATTGGCGCATGGTATCGGCAGGCAATTCTCATACTGCCGCCGTAAAAACAGACGGTACACTGTATACATGGGGGTTTAATAACGTGGGTCAGCTTGGTCTTGGCGATACAACGACAAGAAAAACGCCGCAGCTTTTAGGATTATGCACCATAGAGGGTTTTTATACGCAAGCCGATTGCGAAACAAATTTCGGCGTTTGGAACTACGATACAGACTGGGCCGTTGTTTCTGCCGGTTTTACCCATACTGTTGCGGTAAAGACTGACGGTACGCTATGGGCATGGGGGAAAAATGATAATGGACAGCTTGGCGACGGCACGACGACAAACAGTCTTGTTCCTAAATTTATTGGCGACGGTTATTCGAAGGTTTCAACATTTGATCGCTTTACCGCCGCGGTAAAAACCGACGGTACGTTATGGGCATGGGGCAGAACAACAGGCAGTTACGCGCCTCTTAAAATAGGTACAGATACCAACTGGGCCTTTGTATCTGCCGGCAATGAACACACGTTGGCAATGAAAACCGACGGCAGTTTATGGGCGTGGGGCGGTAACAAAGACGGCCAGCTTTGCGACGGCTCTTATGAAAACAGAAGCCTGCCTCATCTTGTGGGCCTGAATTACGACTGGTCGCAGGTTTCTGCGGGCTGGGATCATAGCGTCGCCATAAAAACAAACGCCGGCTTGTACGCATGCGGCAATAATGCCTTTGGTCAATTGGGGCGATAGAGAATTATAATTTTGAGTTGCCGGCAGATATGATTTGGGAGGAAGTCTTACGGCGCGAACATACCCGCGCCGAAAGATTGGCGGTTTAAAATAGTGATGAACGAGGGAAGAGTTGAACTTAAATAGAATATTGCAGAATTCAACAATTGAAAAAGTAAAAATATTGACTTTGATACTTGAAGTTGTATTGAATTTATTAATTTATAGATTTAAGAAAAAGCAAGGCAACTTTTTTCACGCTGCCGATCTTGTATTCTCATCGACATTTTTGAAAAGTAAACCCATCTATCAAAATTCAGGAGATTTAAAATGAAAAGTAGTAAACTTTTTACGCTTCTCGTTTTTCTCTGTGCGACAATTTCTGTATTCGCTCAGGAAGAAGCAGAAGAAAAAAGACCCAAAATAAGAATTGCGGTACTTCCGTTTGAGCACAGCGAGGGTATTACAGACGCTGAGGCCGCTTATTTGACAGAGGCGGTAAGAAATACGCTTATTCGAACCGGTATCTTTGAGGTAATCAGCAACGATCAAATTGAACAAATGATGAACATTAAATCGACAAAGCAGGCGGTAGGGCCCGGTTCATGCAATACCGAAGCATGTATTATCGATTTAGGTAATGCGCTTGAATGCGAGAAAATGTTGGCCGGCAAGGCGGCGTTTGCTTTTGGCGAATATTCTGTTACGGCAAAAATTTTAGACGTAGTTACGCAAAAATACGAGATGTCGGCAGAGTCAAAAACGCGCGATAAAGACGATTTTCCTAATGCGGCAAAAGACGTAACCCAAAATCTGGTAGAGCCATACGGCGAAAGCGGTTTTACATCGCCCGCTTATTCATCATATATGGGCATGTTATGGCGCACAGCTTTGGCGCCGGGCTGGGGGCATCTTCATGCCAACCAGAAGCGGGGCTGGGTATATCTTGGTCTTTGGGCGGCCTCTGCGGGAGTATTTGTCTGGTCGCATTTTAACTATAATACAAAATTTAGCGCTTATGAGAACGCGAAATCGGTCGCTGAGGTCGAAGAAACATTCCCTAAATATGAAAGCGCCGATTACACGCGCATGTATATGAGCTTCGCCTTTCTGGGTATTTACGCGGTCGCCTTGGGCGATATGTTCTTAACCGGCAAGGGTTACATGGCGCATAATAACGGTTACGGCGGCGGCCATTCAAATAAAATTTTACCCGATTTTAACATTCTGCCGCGTTACACATACAACAACAAAGCAGAGACTTTTTATGAGATGGCTATCAGGAAAGAATTTTGAGTGTTGAATTTTGAATGAAGAAATCGGGAAATGTTATTGAAAAGCGGTACGAGTATAGGGGCAAATGTGAAAGAAGCGCAAGCGGCACAAAGCAAGAAAGATTTTTTATCTAAAATGTCTATAGCTTCAAAAGAAGCAAGAGAAACTGAATATTGGTTGAGTTTGCTTAAAGAATCGAAGCTGGTAAATTTAAATTATGATAAATACTTAGAAAACTCAAGAGAGATAATAAGAATAATAACTGCTATAGTAAAAACAACGGCAAAAGAAGTGAAAACTTAAGAGATAATTAA